>JAABUN010001777.1_pt1 | contig 43874 bp, 39 predicted proteins | sample 5559311 | NCBI WGS metagenome assembly JAABUN01 (sample SAMN10711877, study PRJNA513370) | rock metagenome | isolation source: Antarctica rocks | place: Antarctica: Victoria Land, Siegfried Peak sud
CATGCGGAATCTCCGAGGACGCAGCATCCGCGACGCTTACCCGGCCGAATCCGGATGGGCGGCCCTAGCGGGATAGGCCCTAAAGCCCAGCGCGCGCCGGGGCGTACCATCCCACCGTGCCCGAGGCCTACATCGTCGACGCGGTTCGCACGCCCGTGGGGCGCTACGCCGGCGCACTGTCGAGCGTGCGGCCGGACGACCTGGCCGCACATGTGATCGCGGCGAGCGTCGAGCGCACCGGCCTGCCGGTCGATCAGATCGACGACGTGTACATGGGCTGCACGAACGCCGTCGGGGAGGACAACCGCAACGTCGCCCGCATGGCCTCGCTACTCGCCGGGCTGCCGGTGGAGGTGCCGGGCGCGACGGTCAACCGCCTGTGCGCGTCGGGGCTCGAGGCCGTGAACCAGGCTGGCCGGGCGCTGCGGGTGGGCGACGGCGAGCTGATGCTCGCCGGCGGCGTCGAGTCGATGAGCCGCTCCCCGATGGTGATGCTGAAGCCCGAGCGCGGCTTCCCCCGCGGCGACGCGACGCTCGTGGACACGACGATTGGGTGGCGCTTCAAGAACCCGCGCATGAGCGAGCGGTACTCGACCGAGTCGATGGGCGAGACGGCCGAGAACGTGGCCGAGCGCTACGGCGTCTCGCGCGCGGACCAGGACGCCTTCGCGCTCGAGTCACACCGGCGCGCCACCACCGCGGCCGACGCGGGGCGCTTCGACAACGAGCTCGTCACCGTCGACGCTCCTCAGCCGAAGGGCCCGCCCGTCGAGGTGCACGCCGACGAGGGCCCGCGGCCCGACACGACGCTCGAGCGGCTCGCCGCCCTTCGACCCGCGTTCCGCGAGGGCGGCACCGTGACCGCTGGCAACGCGTCGCAGCTGAACGACGGCGCGGCCTGCCTCGTACTCGCCAGCGACCGGGTCGCCGATGAGCTCGGGGGTCGCCGCTTGGCGCGAATCGTCGCCACCGGCGTTGCCGGCGTCGATCCGGCCTACATGGGCGTCGGCCCGGTACCCGCCACCCGCCAGGCCCTTGACCGCGCCGGCCTGACCATCGCCGACATGGACCTGATCGAGCTGAACGAGGCCTTCGCCGCGCAGGTGCTCGCGTGTGCCCGCGAGCTGGACATTCCCCACGAGAAGCTCAACGTGAACGGCGGGGCGATCGCGCTCGGCCACCCACTCGGCTGCTCCGGAGCGCGGCTCGTGGGTGCGCTGTGCTGGGAGCTGCGGCGCCGCGGGGCGCGCTACGGCCTCGCAACGATGTGCATCGGCGTTGGCCAGGGCATGGCCATGGTGGTGGAGAACCCCAGCGCCGGGTAGGGACGCCTACTTCGCCGCCTTGGCCATCGAGTCGGGAAGCGAATGGGTGACGACCGACGGGGACTACGCCCGGTTCCCGGGCCTCCGGCAGCGGCATCCGCTCGCAGACTGAGCTCGCAAGGCCCGCACAGATAGTCTCGCCCCATGATCGACTTCGAGCTGACCGACGAGCAGCGCCTCATACGCGAGACCGCCAAGGAGTTCACCGACCGCGAGATCATCCCCGTGGTCCGCGAGAACGACCGCAACGAGCACTTCGACCTCGAGCTCGTGAAGAAGCTCGGGGACATGGGGTTCCTCGGGTCGATCGTGGCCGAGGAGTACGGCGGTCGCGGGATCGACTACCGCACCTACGCGCTGATCGTGGAGGAGATCGGGCGCGGGGACTCCGCCGCGCGCACCGTGGTGTCGGTGCAGACCTCGCTCGTGTGCTCGTCGATCCAGCGCTGGGGCACCGAGGAGCAGAAGCAGCGGTGGCTGCCGTCGCTGTGCACCGGCGAGGCGCTCGGGTGCTTCGGCCTCACCGAGCCCAACACCGGCTCCGACGCCGCCAACCTCTCCACCCGGGCCACGAAGATCGACGGCGGCTGGCGCATCTCCGGCCAGAAGCAGTGGATCTCGATGGGCAACTTCGCGAAGGTGGCGATGATCTTCGCTCAGACCGACCCGGAGAAGAAGCACCGCGGGCTGGCCTGCTTCCTCGTCCCGACCGACACCAAGGGCTTCTCCGCGAGTGCCATCCACGGCAAGCTCGGGCTGCGTGGGTCGGACACGGCCGAGCTGTCGCTGGACGCGGTCGAGGTCTCCGACGACACGTTGCTCGGCGAGGTGGGCGACGGCTTCAAGGTGGCCATGTCTGCCCTCGATTCGGGGCGCTACAGCGTGGCCGCCGGCTGCGTGGGCATCTGCCAGGGCTGCGTCGACGCTTCGGTGAGCTACTCGACCCAGCGCGAGCAGTTCGGCAAGCCGATCGCGTCCTTCCAGCTCGTGGCGGCGATGATCGCCGACATGGTGGTGGACACCGAGGCCGCGCGCGGCCTCGTCTGGCGCGCCGGCTGGCTGAAGGACACCGACCGCCCGAGCACCACCGAGACCTCGGTGGCCAAGCTGTTCGCCACCGAGGCCGCGGTGCGCAGCGCCAACACGGCGATCCAGGTGCACGGCGGGTCCGGCTACGTCGACGACTATCCGGTCGAGCGCTACCTGCGCGACGCGCGGGTGACGACCCTGTACGAGGGCACCTCGCAGATCCAGAAGCTGATCATCGGTCGCGCGGCCACCGGCATCAACGCGATGATCTAGTTGGGGATGACCCTGGCGCTCGTCACGGTGGCAGGGGCGGCCGGGGTCGCGGCCCGCTACGGACTGTCGTCGGCCTTCGACGAGTCCGCCTATCCGTGGGTCACCGTTGCGATCAATCTCGTCGGTTCGTTCCTACTCGGCGCGCTGGTGGTCTTCACCGGCCTCTCCGCAGAGCTGCGCGCGGCACTCGGCGCGGGCCTTCTCGGCGGCTTCACCACCTTCTCGACGTTCTCCGTCCAGGCCGTGCTCGACGTGGACGCCGGAAGGCCGGGCCGCGCGCTCGCCTACGTTGCCGCCTCGGTCGGCGGCGGCCTGGCAGCAGCCACCCTTGGTTACCTGGGCGCGCGGGCGATCCATGAGTGACGTCGTACTCGCCGAACGCGACGGCGCCGTGGCCATTGCTCGGCTCAACCGGCCCGAGGCGCGCAACGCGCTGTCGGCGGAGCTGCTCGCCGAGCTGATCGCCCTGGTGGAGGGCTGGGACGCCGATCAGGAGGTGCGCTGCATCGTGATCGCCGGAGGCGGCGACTACTTCGCCGCCGGCGCCGACATCAAGGCCATGCGCGACCGCTCGTTCCAGGAGGCCCTCGCCCACCCGGCCCTGTCGTTCTGGGCGCGTATGGCCGCCTGCCGGACTCCGCTCGTGGCCGCGGTGTCGGGCTATGCCCTCGGTGGCGGCTGTGAGCTTGCGCTGCTGTGCGACATGATCGTCGCCTCGGAGACCGCCGAGCTCGGTCAGCCGGAGATCCTGCTCGGCATCATCCCGGGCGGCGGGGGGACCCAGCGGCTCGCGCGCGTAATCGGCAAGCAGCGCGCGATGGAGCTCGTGCTCACCGGCCGCCGAATCACCGCCGCCGAGGCACTGGCGATGGGCATCGTGAACCAGGTCGTGGGACGGGACGAGTGGTTCGCGAAGGCCGTCGAGCTCGCCCAGGTGGTGGCCCGCCGGCCCCCGCTCGCGGTACGCCTGGCCAAGCAGGCCGTGCTGGCCGCGGATGACACCGCGCTGAGCGCGGGCCTCGACCAGGAGCGTCGTCTCTACGAGCTGGCGATGGCCACCGAGGACCGGGTTGAGGGCATGACCGCGTTCATCGAGAAGCGCCGCCCAGACTTCGAAGGGCGCTGAGCCTTCAGGCCCCGCCGAGCCGCGCCCTGTCGTGCGGCTCTGCGAAGTCGATCCGTGGCCCCTCGGGCACGATGCCGCTCGGGTTGATCATCGGGTGCGTGCCGTAGTAATGGCGCTTGATCTGGTCGAGGTCGACCGTGGAGGCGATCCCCGGGAGTTGGCAGAGATCACGTGTGTAGCCCCACAGGTTGGGGAACTCGGAGAGCTTCTGCCGGTTGCATTTGAAGTGGCCGTGGTAGACGGGGTCGAAGCGCACGAGCGTCGGGAACAGGCGCCAGTCGGCCTCCGTCGGATCGTCGCCGAGCAGGTAGCGCGACCCCGCCAGCCGCTCCTCCAGCATGTCGAGGGTCTCGAAGAGCGCGTCGTATGCGCGCCGGTAGGACTCCTGAGTCCGGGCGAAGCCGGCCATGTACACGCCGTTGTTCACCGTCTGGTAGATGCGCTCGTTGAGGGCGCCGATGTCCGCGCGCAGCGGCTCGGGGCAGAGGTCGACGCCGCTGTCGGCCACCCCAGCCCACGCCGAGTTCAACATTCGGACGATGTCTCCGGACTCGTTGTTGACGATGCGGCCCTGTTCGCGATCCCACAGCACCGGCACGCTCACCCGGGCCTCGAAGCCGGGCTCGGTGGCCTCGTAGGCCTCGGACAGGAACTGGAAGCCGTTGAGCCGATCGGTGAACTCGCCGCCGGTGAACGCCCATCCACGCTCGTCGCGGATGGGATCGACAAGCGACAGCGAGATCACGTCCTCGAGCCCCTTCAGCCGGCGGACGATCAGCGTCCGTGATGCCCATGGGCAGGCCAGCGAGATGTAGAGGTGGTAGCGACCCGCCTCGGCGGGAAAGCCCGACGAGCCGTCGGCCGTCACCCACTGGCGGAAGGCGCTCTGCTGACGCTTGAAGGCGCCGTCGTCGCCGGCCTCGCGGCCGAGGCTGAACGGCTTCACCCGGCACTCACGAGTGGGCTCCGGAGGCCGCGGCGGCCCCACGCCGTTCCGCCCGCGGATCGGGGAGCGGCGTGAGCCGCGGCTCGATCCGCGCCCGCAAAGCCTCGTAGTCGGGCGGGAGCGAGAGCCGCTCGCCGAGCCGGTCCTCAGGCTCGTCGGTCGCGAACCCCGGGCCGATCGTCGCGATCTCGAAGAGCACCCCGCTCGGCTCGCGGAAGTAGATCGAGCGAAAGTAGAAACGGTCGATCACGGGGGTCGGCTGCGCGCCGCCCTCGAGCGCCCGCCCACGCCACGCCTCGTGCTCCTCCATCGGCGAGGCGAAGGCCACGTGGTGCACCGTGCCCGCGCCGGGCCGCCCGCGCCCGCTTGGCGGCTCGTCGCAAGTGTAGAACCCGCCGCGGCTCTGTCCGCGCACCTCCCACGACCCGTGGTCGCCCGCGGATTCGAACGCGAGCGAGGCGAGCAGTGCGGCGCTCGCCTCGGGCCGCGACGAGTACGCGCGCACGCCCGCGAAGCCCTGGATCGCCATCTCGGTCGGCACGTCGGGAGCCGCCGCGGTGAGAGGCGGGTCCTCGGTCTCCTCGACCAGCAACTCCAGGTCCAGGCCCTCGGGGTCCGAGAAGCGCAGGCTGCCGGGCGCGCGGTCGGTCGTGGTGCCCTCGTCGGCCAGCCGCTCCGCCCAGAAGTCGAGTGCGGCCTCGGAGGCCACGCGCCAGACCACTCGGTGCACCATGCCGTCGCCGGCGTGACCGGGAGCGGCGCCCGGATACTCGAAGAAGGTCAGGTCGGCGCCGGCGCTCCCGTGCTCGTCCGCATAGAAGAGGTGGTAGACGGTCGGGTCGTCCTGATTGACCGTCTTCTTGACGAGCCGCAGTCCGAGCGTGCCCGCGTAGAACTCGACGTTGCGCGGCGCGTCGCCCGTGATGGCCGTGATGTGGTGAATGCCCTCGAGCCGCACTTGTCGCCTCCTCGGTAGTTGCGGGGACAACCATAGCGCCCGCCGAGGGTCTAGCCAAGCAACTTCGTCATCCTCCAGAGCGCCCGCGGGCTGCCCTTGGGCCGCAGCTTGCGCTTGGCGATCGCTACGCGGGCGTTCTCGCGGCCGACGGCGACGTCGACCCAGTCCTCGAAGCTCGAGCGCAGCACCACGTCGGGCTGTTCGAGGCGCCCCTGTTCGACGCTTGTGGAGCCGTTGTTCGCGCGCAGGAACCAGGGCGCGGCGTCGGAGAAATCCCACTGCACGGTGGTCGGCTCAACGGCCACCTTCTGGTGCACGACCGACATTCGCACGGCGTCGAAGAGCTCGGCCTGAACCTCGGGATCGCTCGAGGGCGGTCCGAGCTTCTCGCCGACCACACCGGCGCGTAGAAAGAGCAGGCCCCGGCGGGCGCGCTGCTCGGGAGTGAGGTTGTACGGCAACGGGGGCCGACCGGGCATCTCCTCGAGCGGAAGCCCCGCCGCCGCGAGCTTCGACTCCATCGACTGGGCGCCGAAGGTGTAGATCTCCTCGAGCGTGAAGCCCAGGCTCTCGGCGTAGCCCTCCCCGCCGGGCGGGGGTACGAGCACGGCCGTGGTCCACGGGATCACCTCGCGCAGTAGGTCCGCCACGGCGTACTTGCAATCCGGATCCTCGCGGACGAGGTCGGCGAGCAGCTTCACGCCGAAGCCGATGTGGCGCTGTTCGTCGCGCGCCACGTTCTCCATCCCCTCCTGGAAGCCCGGCATCAGGCCGTTGCCCTGCCAGAAGTTCTCGATGTAGTGCTGGCCGGGTTGGGCGAGCGCGGCTTCGATGATGATGTGGTAGAGCGTGACGGCCGCGGCGAGCTTGGGCTTCGAGCGGTCGGCGCGCAGCTCGTCGGCCATGCGGTCGAGGCGCTCGAACGTCTTCCTGAAGCCCCAGGTGAGCTCGGGACGGGTGCGTTCGAGTGTCTCCGCGACGGTCTCGCCGCCGGTGCCCGCCACGTCGCGCATGAAGCGCGCGAAGAAGACGGCGTGGCGCGCCTCGTCGACCTGCTGGGTGGTGAGGAAGTACTTCTGCTCCTCGCGCGGGGCGGCGTCGATGTAGGGCGAGAGGTTGTCGGCCACCGAGTCCTCGCCGTGGAAGAAGAGCGCGTAGTTCCACAACGCGGCCTTGCGCTGTAGCTCCTCGAGGCGGTCGTGCCAGTCGACGCGGTCGCGGGTGAAGTCGATGTCCGTGGCGCTCCAGTTGCCCTTCTCCCAGCGGGCGTACAGATCCTCATATGAGATCTGGTCCGCCGCCAGCGTCGCTGTCGCCATGCCCGTGCTCCTCAGTCGTTTGCGATAACCGCCGCTATCACAGTAGCGCGGACTCCGGGGGTCTGGCGGGTGCCGCCGGGCGATCGAAGCGTTACTTACACTCATCGCGGTGAGCAGCCAGCGCCTGTCCCGAGAGGAGAACAAGGCGCGCACGCGGGCCCGTCTGCTGGAGGCCGCCGCGAAGGTGTTCGCGCTGCGCGGCTACCACCGCGCCTCGGTGGAGGAGATTGCCCAGGAGGCCGGCTACTCGACCGGCGCGGTCTACTCGAACTTTGCGGGTAAGGAGGACCTCTTCCTCGCCCTGCTCGACGAGCATCTCGCCCAAATCGTGCGCGAGGTGTCCGAGGCGGTGCACCGCGGCGGCACCGCCGTGGAACGGGCGCAGGCCGCCGCCACCCAGTGGATGGGCACCTTCGACCGTGACCGCGACCTCTTCCTGCTTTTCATCGAGTTCTGGTCCTTCGCCGTGCGTGACGCGGAGCTGCGGCCACGGGTCGCCGCCCGCTTTGGGGCCTTCCGGGACGCCACCACCCGCCTGATCGAGGAGGCCGCGGGCGAGCTCGGGCTCACCTCGCCGGTACCGCCGGCCCACTTGGCCATCGCGGCAAACGCCCTCGCCGACGGGATCGCGCTCGAGAAGCTGGTCGACCCGGAAGCGATCCCGGATGAGCTCCTCGCCAATACGCTGGGACTGCTCTTCGGCACGCTCGCCGCGTCCGCCGAGCGACCCGCCGGGCATACGGTCTGAGCGGCTCGACCTCCCCCCTGCCGAGCCGCCTCGGGGTGGTGGGCGCCGGGACGATGGGCGCGGGCATCGCCCAGCTCGGCTGCCTGGCGGGGCTCGAGACCCGCCTGCACGACCCCATAGGCGAGGCGCTCGAACGCGGTACTGCCCGTGTCCGCGAGGGGCTGACCAAGGGCGCTACCCGCGGGCGCTGGACCGAGGCCGAGGCCGAGGCCGCCGGTGCGCGCCTGCATCCGTGTCCCGCGCTCGAGCACCTGGGGCCCTCCGAGCTCGTGATCGAGGCCGTGCCGGAGCGGGCGGAGCTCAAGCGCGAGCTGTTCGCCCGGCTGTCGGATATCTGCGGCGCCGAGACGATCCTCGCCACCAACACCTCGTCGATCCCGGTCACGTCGCTGGGCACGGCCGCGGCGCGGCCGGAGAACGTGGTTGGCATGCACTTCTTCAATCCGGCGCCGCTGATGCGCCTGCTCGAGGTGGTGCGCGGAGAGGACACGGGCGCTCGGGCGCTCGAGGTCGCCGGTGCGGTCGGTGAGGCGATGGGCAAGCGGGTGATCGTGGCCGCCGACGGCCCCGGCTTCCTCGTCAACCGCTGTGGTCGCCCGTTCGGCGCCGAGGCCCTGCGGCTGCTCCAGGAGCGGGTGGCGGGGCACGAGGCGATCGACCGGGTCTGTCGCCTTGGCGGCGGCTTCCGGATGGGCCCGTTCGAGCTGATGGACCTGGTCGGCGTGGACGTCGGCTACGAGGTCGCGCGCTCGTTCGACGAGCTGAGCTTCGGAGAGCCGCGCTGGAAGCCGAGCCCCATCCAGGCCCGCATGGCCGCCGCCGGGCGCCACGGGCGGAAGACCGGCCGCGGCTACTACGACTACCGCGACGGCCCCCACCGTACCGATGACCCGGACCCTCCCGCACCGGGAGGCGGCAAGGGGCGGATCATCGCGATCGACGGCTTCGGGAGCCTCGCCACCGGACTGAGAGAGCGCGCACGCGCCGCGGGGTTCGACGTGCGCGAGCCGTTCGAGCTCGGCGTCGACGAGCCGGAGCTGCTCGTGGACGCGAGCGTGCCGGAACCGACGGCGGACCTGGCCGCGGGGGAGCTCGGGTTGATGTCCGAAGGGCCGCCGCTCGTGGCCGTCTGTGCGGACCGAAGCCTGGCCGCCCGCGGCGCTCCCGAGGCGTGCGGCTTCTACCTGGCCGGGCCCGACGCGCGGCTTGTCGAGCTCACGCGCCTCTCGACGACGCCGGAGGCCGCCGTGGCCGGTAGCGAGAGCTTCTTCGCCTCGCTCGGCCTGCACGTCGAGTGGGTGGGCGACGCCCCGGGGCTCGTGCTCGGGCGCATCGTGTGCCAGCTCGTGAACGAGGCGGCGTTCGCCATCGGCGAGGGCGTGGGCGAAGCCGCGGACATCGACGCCGGCATGACGCTCGGCCTGAACCATCCACGCGGGCCGCTCGAGTGGGGGCGCCAGCTGGGACTCGATCACGTGCTGGCCGTGATCGACGGCCTGTGGCACGAGCGGCACGAGGAGCGCTACCGGGCCGCTCCGGCGCTCCGGCGGGCGGTGCAGACCGGCGCAGCTTTAGAGTAGGGCGTCGTGCTGGCCGTGACCTTCCAGGAGCCGGGCCGGGTGGCTCTCGAGGAGCGGCCGGAGCCCGAGCCGCTCGCGCCCGACGACGCCGTCGTGCGCGTCGAGTCGGCCGGCATCTGCGGCTCGGACCTGCACATCTACCACGGCCGGGTGCCGATCGCCCCAGGCTTCACCATCGGTCACGAGTACGTGGGCACGGTGATCGCGGCAGGTGACGAAGTCACGAGCGCAAGCGTGGGCGACCGCGTGCTCGGCGCCTTCCACACCGCGTGCGGCACCTGCTTCTTCTGCCGCCGCGGCATCTACCAGAAGTGCGACGACACCAGGGTCTTCGGCCACGGGGCCACGCTCGGCTCCCTCCAGGGCACGCAGGCCGAGCAGGCACTCGTTCCACACGCCAACCTGACACTGCGCAAGGTGCCCGAGGGGCTGTCCGACGGGTCCGCGCTGTTCGCCGGCGACGCCATGGCCACGGGCTACCACGCGGTCGTGGGAGCGGGACTCGAGGCCGGCGACACCTGCGCGGTCGTGGGCCTCGGACCGGTGGGCCTGTGCGCGGTCATGGCCGCCCGCGTGGCGGGTGCCGCACGGGTGCTAGCCATCGACACGGTGGCCGAGCGCCTCGAGGCCGCGCGCTCGTTCGGGGCCGAGCCCGTGCACGCCACCGAGGAGGATCCGCGCGCGGCGATCAAGGCCGCCACCGAGGGCCGGGGCGTGGATCTGGCGGTCGACGCCGTCGGCGCCGCCCCCGCCCTCGACCTCGCCTGCCGGGTCGCGCGCAAGGCCGGCACGGTTTCGGTGATCGGGGTGTATGCGGAGCGCATCGAGGTCCATATGGGCATCGTGTGGATCAAGGCACTGAAGCTCGTGACCGGCCACGCCAACGTGATCGGCCACCTCGATTCGGTGCTGGCGCTGATGGCCTCCGGGCGGCTCGACCCGACTCCGCTCGTGACCCATCACATGCGCCTCGACGAGGCACCCGAGGCCTACGCGATCTACGACCGTCGCGAGGCCATGAAGATCGTCCTGAGCGCCTGAGGCATCTGAGGCGCGTTGAGCTCCCCGCCCGCCGAGCAGGCCGAGCTCGAAGCGATCCTTGCCGATGGCTCGCTGCGCTCGATCTACCAGCCGATAGTTGAGCTCGAAAGGGGGGCGACCGTCGCCTACGAGGCGCTGGTGCGCGGGCCTGCCGGCTCGGCCCTCGAGCGTCCCGACCAGCTCTTTTCCGTGGCCCGTTCGGCCGGGCGGCTCGCGGATCTGGACTGGGCCTCCCGCGGCGCGGGCGTGACCGGCGCGCTGGCGGCCGGGCTAACGCCCCCCGGAATGCTGTTCCTGAACGTCGAGCCCGAGGCGCTCGGCACTCCGTGCCCGGAGCCACTCGCGGGTGCGTGGGCGCGGGCCGCGAAGGAGCTGACGGTGACCGTCGAGATCACCGAGCGCGCCCTGACCGCCCGTCCGGCGGAGCTGCTGGCCGCGCTACGCAAGATGCGGGACCGCGGCTGGGGCGTGGCACTCGACGACGTCGGAGCCGACACCCGCTCGCTCGGCCTGATGCCATTGCTGCGCCCGGACGTGATCAAGCTAGACCTGCGCTTGGTGCAGGAGCAGCCGACCGCCGAGATCGCGGCGATCGTGAACGCGGTCAACGCGCAGCGCGAGCGCACCGGCTCGGTGATCCTCGCCGAGGGCATCGAGACCGACCGCCAGCTCCAGACCGCGCGAGCGATGGGGGCCACCCTCGGGCAGGGCTGGCTCTTCGGCCGGCCGGCACCACTCCCCTCCCCCCTCCCGGTCGCCCCTCCCCCGGTGCCCGTGGCCGACCGCTCCCTACACCTGGACGGCGGAACGCCGTATCGGGTGGTGCGAGCCGTACGCGACGTCCGAAGGGGCGACAAGCGCTTGCTGATCGCGCTCAGCAAGCTGCTCGAGCAACAGGCGGCCTCCCTTGGCGCCGAGGCCGTGATAGTGGCCGCCTTCCAGACCGCCGAGCGCTTCACGCCCGCCACCCACCGCCGCTACGCCGCGCTCGCCTCCAGGGCCGCCTTCGTGTGCGCGCTCGGCGTGGGCATGGCTCCGGAGCCCGCGCCCGGTGTGCGCGGGGCCGAGCTCGGCCCCGACGACCCGCTGCTCGGAGAGTGGAGCGTGGCCGTGCTCGGTCCGCACTTCGCCGCCGCGCTCGTGGCGGTCGACCTGGGTGCCGACGGCCCCGACCTCGAGCGCGAGTTCGACTTCACGCTGACCTACGACCGCGATCTGGTGATCGAGGCGACAAACTCGCTGATGGGGCGCGTCCTGCGGCTCGCAGAGGCCGAGAGCATTCCGGCGGCGTAGCCCGGGCGCTAGCGGTCGAGCTCGGACCGCTTGGATGAGGCGCGGCGAAGGCGCTCGACCGTGCCGGCGTCCGCCTTCTCGGGAGAGCCGCTGTCGAAGGGCGGCTGCGGGTCGTACTCGATGCTCAGCTGGATGGCCCGCGCGATGTCGTCGCCGGCCAGCCGAGCAGCAAGCATCAGCGCCATGTCGATCCCCGCCGACACGCCGGCGGCGGTCACGACCTTCCCCTCCTCGACGACCCGCTCCGGTGTCGGCTCGGCGCCGTACTCGCGGAGCTGGTCGAGCGCCATCCAGTGGGACGTGGCGCGCAGGCCGCGCAGCACGCCGGCGGCGCCCAGGAGCAGCGATCCGGTGCAGACCGACGTCGTCCACTCGGAGCTCTCGTGGGCGGTGCGGATCCACGCGACCAGGGCGCCGTCGGGATCGGCGGCGAGCGCGCGGGTGCCGTGCCCGCCCGGCACGAGCAGGATCTCCGGCGCCGGGACCTGGGACAGCGAACGATCCGCCACGAGCGCCAGCACCGCGCCGTCGGTGCGCTTCGGTCCCGGCTCCTGCGCCACGAAGACGACATCGGCGCCCGGCAGCCGCTGGAGCACCTCGTAGGGGCCGACCGCGTCGAGGGCGGTCAGGCCGTCGAAGAGCGGGATGGCGATCTGCACCCCGTCGACGATAATGCTCGCGCCCCGCCGTCCCTACCAAGGAGCCCGCCGATGCCCGCCCTAGCCCTCGACGCCCTGTCCGATGCCGCGCGCTCCTTCGTCTCGGCCGCGCCGCACCGGCTGCTGATCGGCGCCGACTGGTCCGAGGCCGCCGACGGCCGCACCTTCGAGACGATCGACCCCTCCTCCGGTGAGCCGATCTGCGCCGTTGCTCAGGCCGGCGCCGAGGACGTCGACCGGGCGGTCCGGGCCGCGCGCGCGGCGCTCGAGGGTCCCTGGGGCACCATGCCCGCCGCCGAGCGGTCGCGGCTGATGCACCGGCTGGCCGACGGCGTCGAGGCGCACGCCGACGAGCTGGCCGAGCTCGAGGCCCTCGACAACGGCAAGCCGAGGAAGATCGCCGCGGCCGTCGACGTGCCGCTCACCGTCGCGCACCTGCGCTATTACGCCGGCTGGCCGACCAAGATCGAGGGGGAGACGATCCCGGTCTCCTGGCCGCAGATGTTCGTGTACACGCGCAGGGAGCCGGTGGGCGTGTGCGGCCAGATCATCCCCTGGAACTTCCCGCTGCTCATGTGCGCGTGGAAGATCTCGCCGGCGCTCGCCGCCGGTTGCACGGTGGTGCTGAAGCCCGCCGAGCAGACGCCGCTCACCGCGATCCGACTCGGCCAGATCGCCCAGGAGGCCGGGCTGCCCGAGGGCGTGCTCAACGTGCTCACCGGCGACGGCTCGACCGGCGAGGCAATCGTCGACCATCCGGGTGTCGACAAGATCGCCTTCACGGGCTCGACCGCCGTCGGGCGCGAGATCGGCGCCAAGGCCGGCCGCGCGCTCAAGCGCGTGACGCTCGAGCTCGGCGGCAAGAGCCCGAACATCATCCTGCCCGACGCCGACCTGGCGGCCGCCGTCAAGGGCTCGTTCCAGGGCATCTACTACAACACCGGCCAGGCCTGCCAGGCCGGCTCGCGGCTGTTCGTGCACCGCTCGCAGTTCGACGAGGTGGTCGAGGGCTTGGCCGCCGCCGCCGCGAAGGCCCGCGTGGGGCCTGGGCTCGAGGCATCGACCCAGTTCGGGCCGGTCGTGTCGAAGGAGCAGCACGAGCGTGTGCTCTCCTACATCGCCTCGGGTCGCGAGCAGGGTGCCGAGGCGGTGGCCGGCGGTGATGCCGAGCCCGCGAACGGAGGCGGCTACTTCGTCTCCCCCACCCTGTTCACCGGCGTGACCGACGACATGAGGATCGCCCGCGAGGAGATCTTCGGCCCGGTGCTCGTAGCCATGCCCTACGACGACCTCGAGGAGGTCGCGCGGCGCGCCAACGACACGGAGTACGGCCTGGCCGCCGGGGTGTGGACTCGCGACGTGGCCCGGGCCCACAGGCTCGCGGCGATGCTCAAGGCGGGCTCGGTGTACATCAACGTCTGGGGCCCGAGCGACGCCGCTGCGCCCTTCGGCGGCTACAAGGCCTCGGGCATCGGGCGCGAGATGGGCCACGCCAACCTCGACGCCTACCTCGAGACCAAGACGGTGTGGACATCGCTCAGCGAGGCGGCGCCGAGCGCCGGCATCGGCTGAGCGGCCGCGGGCGTACGTGGCCACCGCCGACCTCACCGTGCTGTCGCTCGGCCGCGCGGGCACGAGTGCGAGCGAGTACATCGCCGCGATCCAGCGCCGGCTGGCCGCCCAGGACCGCGTTGGCTACCGGATGCACGCCATGGGCACCTCCCTCGAGGGCTCGACCGCGGACATCCTGGCAGTCGTGGGCGAGCTGCATGCGGTCCCGTTCGAGCTCGGCGTGCCGCGCGTGTACACGGTGCTCAAGCTGGACGAGCGGCGCGACCGGCCGGAGCAGACGCTGGAGGACAAGGTGCGGTCGGTGGAGGAACGGCTTTAGGGCAACGAGGCGTTCCGTGCGGCGGTGCCTACCTAAAAGTCGCATTAAGCGCCTTGACCCTGGGAGAACGGTGGCGTACAGTCCGGTGACTGGGACGAGGCGCAGGGGCGGCGGTCCGAGACTGATTTTCATCAGGTCCTGATTGGACCGGCGGGCCCCGCCCCTGCGACATACCTCACCCCCGAGCCCCGAGCCGGTCGGTGCCGCCAGCGAGTAAGGTGGGCTGAATGGAACCCGACCAAGCCCGTCAGCTCCTCAAGCGAGAGCGCGAACGCATCGAGACGGCTCTCGCCGGCCGCGCCCGCGAAAGCGACTCCGAGCTCTCATCCATCGACCAGCATCCCGGCGACCAGGGCTCGGAGATGTTCGAGCTCGAGCGCGACGAGGGGCTCTCGGACAGCCTGCGGGAGGAGCTTGCCGCCATCGATCGCGCCGAGAAGCGCATCGACGAGGGCACCTATGGCCTCTCGATCGAGAGTGGCGAGCCCATCCCCGACGCGCGGCTCGAGGTCGTGCCATGGGCCGAGCGCACGGTCGACGAGGAGTCGGCGGCGCGCTGAGCCCGCTGGCAGTTCGCCGTTGGCCAACTGCCAACCCGCCGACTGCCAGCCCGTGACTCCACCCCCCCACGAAGCTGCCCGCCGCTCCTACAGCGTGATCACCTGGTCGGGCGGGTTCCCGGCCAGCGCGGCGTAGAGCTCGGGAAAGCAGCCGACTCTAACCCCCTCGACCGTGTCGACGGGTCGGTGCCCGTCCGCCGTCTCCTCGGCCAGCGAGCGCTGAGTCGCGCACTGGTCGCAGAGCATGAGCAGCATCCCGTGCTCGGCGGCCACCCGGCTCAGGCGCTCGCCGAGCGGATCACCGGCGCGCAGCACGTAGGTGTTGTCGTCGAAGAAGAACATGCCCACCACCTCGACGCCGTGGTTGCCCTGCTCGAGCTGCGGCAGGATCATCTTCCCGAGCTTGGAGCTGGCCGTGTGACCCGAGGTGGAGAAGATGTAGGCGACCTTCACGGGTGTGCGACGAGCTGGCGCAGCACGAAGTGGAGGATCCCTCCGTGGCGGTAGTAGAGCCACTCGTTGGGCGTGTCGATGCGCACCGTGGCCTCGAGCTCGACGGGGGCGCCCTCCTCGGGCGTAGCCGTGACCCTCAGGATCCGCCCGCCGTCCTCGAGCGGAGCGAGGTCGAACCGCTCGCGACCGGTAAGCCCGAGCGACTCCGCCGACTCACCGTCCGGGAACTGGAGCGGCAGGATGCCCATCCCCACGAGGTTCGAGCGGTGGATGCGCTCGTAGCTCTCGGCGATCACGAACCGCACGCCAAGGAGCAGCGGGCCCTTCGCCGCCCAGTCGCGCGACGACCCCGATCCGTACTCCTTGCCGGCCAGCACGCCGAGCGGCACTCCCTCGTCTGCGTAGCGCATCGCGGCCTCGAAGATCGTCGTCTGCTCGCCACTCGGCTGGTGCACCGTCAAGCCGCCCTCCGTACCCGGGGCCAGGCGGTTGCGCAGGCGGATGTTGGCGAACGTGCCGCGCATCATCACCTCGTGATTGCCGCGCCGGGAGCCGTAGGAGTTGAAGCCGCCGGGCTCGACCCCCCGCTCCATCAGGTAGCTGCCGGCAGGGGAGTCGCGCTTGATGGCGCCGGCCGGCGAGATGTGGTCGGTGGTCACGCTGTCGCCGAGCACGGCGAGGATGCGCGCGTCGTCGATCGTCTGGAAGCCCTCCGGGGCCTCGGCCGGCATCCCCTCGAAGTAGGGCGGCAGCTTGACGTAGGTCGACTCCTGGTCCCAGGCGTAGCGGTCGCCGCTCGGCACCTCGAGCGAGGCCCAGTTGTCGTCGCCCTCGAAGACCTCGGCGTAGCTGTCGGTGAACATCCGCGACTGGACGGCCGCCCCGATGGTGTCGGAGATCTCCTGCTGCGAGGGCCAGATGTCGCGCAGGTAGACGGGGTCGCCGTGCCTGCCCGTGCCGAGTGGGTCGTTCGGGAGGTCGATGTCCATCGTTCCCGCCAGGGCGTAGGCCACCACCAGCGGCGGGGAGGCCAGGTAGTTCATCTTCACGTCGGGGTTGATGCGGCCCTCGAAGTTGCGGTTGCCCGACAGGACGGAGCAGACAGCCAGGTCGTGCTCCTCGATGGCCGCGGAGATCTCGGGCGGAAGCGGGCCGGAGTTGCCGATGCAGGTCGTGCACCCGTAGCCCACCAGGTTGAAGCCGAGCTGCTCGAGCGGCTCGGTGAGGCCCGCTGCGTTCAGGTACTCGGTCACGACCTTGGAGCCGGGCGCCAGGCTGGTCTTCACCCACGGCCGCCGGCCCAGGCCGCGCTCGACAGCCTTGCGGGCGATCAGGCCCGCTCCGACCATGACCGACGGGTTCGAGGTGTTCGTGCAGCTCGTGATGGCGGCGATCACCACTCGGCCGTGGTCGAGGTCGGTCTCGGTGCCGTCGGCGAGCGTGACCGGCACGCTGGCACGGGAGCCCTCGGCGAGGGCGATGGCCTCTCCGTTGGCCGCGGGGGCCGCGGCGTCGGGATCGGGGTCCCCCGAGGCGGTGACCCCAGCCATCGGCGAGGGAACGTCGCTGCCGGGGAACGAGTCGGCCGAGGCCTTGTCGTAGCTGCCCGAGTACGGCTCGCGATCGTGAACGTCGCCGTCGACCTCCACGAAATCCCCGAGCGCGGTCATGAACGAGTCGCGCGCCTCGCGCAGCGCGACGCGGTCCTGGGGGCGCCTGGGGCCCGCGAGGCTCGGCTCGACGGTGGCGAGGTCGAGCTCCAGCACGTCGGAGAACGTGGGCTCCTCTGAGCGCTCGTCGTGGAAGAGGCCCTGCTCCTTGGTGTAGGCCTCGACGAGCGCCACCAGCTCGGGTGGGCGGCCGGTGAACTCGAGGTAGCGCAGCGTCTCCTGGTCGACGGGAAAGATGCCGCAGGTGGCCCCGTACTCGGGGGCCATGTTGCCGATCGTCGCCCGGTCGGCCAGTGGCACGTTGGAGACACCCTCGCCGAAGAACTCGACGAACTTCCCTACCACGCCGTGGGTGCGCAACATCTGTGTGACCGTTAGCACGAGGTCGGTGGCCGTCGTGCCCTCGGGCAAGACGCCGGTCAGCCGGAAGCCGACCACCTGGGGCACGAGCATGGAGATCGGTTGGCCGAGCATGGCGGCCTCGGCCTCGATGCCACCCACCCCCCAGCCGAGCACGCCGAGCCCGTTGATCATCGTGGTGTGGGAGTCGGTGCCCACGAGCGTGTCCGGGAAGGCCTGGCCGTCGCGCGTGAACACCACGCGCGCGAGGTACTCGAGGTTGACCTGGTGCACGATGCCGGTGTTGGGCGGCACCACCCGGAAGTCGTCGAAGGCCGACTGGCCCCAGCGCAGGAACGCGTAGCGCTCCTTGTTGCGCTCGAACTCGAGCTCGGCGTTGTGGCGATAGGCGAAGCGCGTGGCGAACTCGTCGACCTGGATCGAGTGGTCGATCACGAGCTCCGCCGGAGAAAGCGGGTTGATGCGCGCGGGATCGCCCCCGAGCTGCTCCATCGCGTCCCGCATGGCTGCGAGATCGACGATGGCCGGCACGCCCGTGAAGTCCTGCATCAGCACGCGCGCGGGCGTGTAGGCGATCTCCTTGCTGGGGGCGTCGGTCGCCGCCCAGCGAGCCACGCTCTCCACGTCCTCGGGCTCGACGGCCACGCCGTCCTCGGTGCGCAGCAGGTTCTCCAGCAGGATCTTGAGGGAGAACGGCAGCCGCGCGACGTCGTACTTCGCCTGCAGGGCGTCGAGGCGGAAGATCTCGTAGCTCGCGTCGCCCACACGGAGGGTGTCCCGGGCTTCGAAGCTGTTGGAGGCCATCCCGGATCACCCTAGCGAGGGCCGGCGGCTCCCGACTCGCGGCTCAGGCGGCCCAGGCGCCCCCCTGAGCGTCCGCAGCTGCATCGGGACGCGCTGCACGCGCGGCGCCGACGCAGGCCACCACCACGAGTCCCATCGCCACGAGCTCGCGCGCCGCCAGCCGCTCGCCGAGGATCGCGAAGCCGGCGAGGGCGGCCGCCGCCGGCTCGGTGCTCAGGAGGATCCCAAACGTGCGCTCGGGGAGGCGACGCAGGGCCTCGAGCTCGAGCGAGTAGGGGATCGCCGACGAGAGGAGCGCCACCGCGAAGCCGATCGCCAGGAGGCCTGGATCGAGCAGCGAGCCCCCGCCGTCGGCCACCCCGACCGGCACCAGCACCGCCGTGCCGGCGAGCATCGCGAGCGCGAGGCCCTGCCCACCGGGAAAGGCCCGGCCCACTCGCGAGCTGAGGAGGATGTAGGCGGCCCAGAAAGCCCCGGCCGTGAGTGCGAGGAGCACGCCGAGCGGATCGACCTCGCCGCCTCCCTCGGCCAGCAGCACGACTCCGAGAGCGGCCAGCAGTGCCCACGCGAGGTCGGTCCGTCGCCGCGACAGCGCGACCGCCACCCCGAGCGGGCCAACGAACTCGATGGTCACGGCGATGCCGAGCGGCAGCCGATCGAGGGCCGCGTAGAAGGACAGGTTCATCCCCGCGAGGGCGACTCCGAAGGCGGCCACGAGCCGGAGGTCGGCTCGCGCGAGACCCTTGAGACGGGGGCGCCAGAGCATCATGAGCACGACGGCGGCCAGGCCGACGCGCAGGAAGACGGTGCCGGCCGGACCGATCTCGTCGAACAGGCTCTTCGCGAGGGCGGCGCCGATCTGCACCGATCCCACCGCCGCGAGCACCAGGGCCGGCGGCGGGACCGCATCGACCGGCCGTCGCGCGTGACGAGGCGGAGCAGCGGCCACGGCGGGGTCGGCCATCGCTCGATCATGGCGAAGTACGCTCGCGCTCGCGATGGGCGCCGGTACGGACCTACACGACTGGGCCTGCGTGGTCCATGTGCATTCCACCTACTCCGACGGCACGGGGACGGTGCCCGAGATCGCCGCGGCGGGCCGCAGGAACGGCCTCGACGCCGTGCTGCTAACCGACCACGACTCGCTCGAGGCCAAGCGACGCGGGGAGGAGCGCCACTACGGATCGACGCTCGTGCTCGTGGGCGAGGAGGTCTCGCCGAGCGGTGAGAACCACTACCTCGCCTTTGGCATCGAACGAGAGATCGACCACAGCGGGCTGTCCTCGGCGGAGATCTGCGCGGCGGTCGCCGATGCGGGCGGCTTCGGCTTCGCCGCGCACCCGTTCTCGAGCGGATCGGAGCGGTTCAAGAGTCGCGCCGCCGGCATGCCGTGGCGAGACCTGGACTGCGACGGGCTCACGGGAGTCGAGCTGTGGAGCTTCGTGACCGACACCGCCGAGCACCTGGGCGGTGCGGTCGACGCCCTGCGCTTCGTCACGCGCCCGCAGCAGATGGTCGATCATCCCCCGGCTCAGAACCTCGCAGGTTGGGACGCGATCTGCCAGAGGCGCGCGGTCGTGGCCATCGGCGGCCTCGACGCCCACCAGTTCGGCAAGCGGATCGCCGGGCGAGTTCCGGTGCGGCTGATGAGCTACGCCCGCTCTTTCCGCTACCTGCGCACCCACGCCCTCTGCGAGTGGCCGCCGAGCGGCGACCTCGAAGGGGACCGCCGCCAGCTCTACTCCGCCCTGCGCGAGGGCCGCTGCTACCTGTCGATGGACTCACTCGCGCCGGCCCGGGGCTTCGACTTCCACGCCGAGGACGCCGCGGGGCGGCGGCTGCCCATGGGCAGCGAGGAAGCCGCCGGGGCATGGACCCTCAGGACGAGGACCCCTCGCGCCGCAGGACTGCGCCTACTGAGAGACGGCGAGGAGATAGCCCGGGCCAAGTCCACGACGCTCGAGCACGAGGTGGAGGAGCCGGGCGTCTACCGCATCGAAGCCCGCCTCGTAACCGGCGGCCGCCCCCGAACCTGGATCGTCTCGAACCCGATCTACCTACGCTGAGCGATCGGCGCGCCCCAGCAGGTACTCCAGCCGAAGGCAGACGCGATCGCCGCTCTCCTCCTTGCGCTCGGCGACGAACGCTCCAAGGTCGGTTAGCAGCTCGTCCCAGCGCCCCTCGCGCTCCAGGCGCGAGCGCTCGGCCATCACGTGGCCTGCTGTGCGCACCAAGAAGCCGACGGCGTCCTCGCGATCGACGAATGCGAGCTCGACGTGGTCGCGCTCCAGGGCCTGGGTCGTGATGCCCGCCTGCCCAAGCAGTGCGGTAAGCGCCCGCTCGTCGCCCCACCGCGCCGGCGACGACCCACCAGCAGGCGGTGGGGGCAGGTACGGCGCGAGCCTGGCGCCCATCGCCGGCATGAAGCCTTCGGGCGTCCACGCCGCCAGCGTCAAGCGCGCCTGCGGAGCACAGGTGCGGTGCAGCTCGCGCGCCGCCCGCGCGTGGTCGGGTCCGTACATCACTCCGAGCACCGACAGGACGACGTCGAACGCCTCGTCGGGCACCGGAAGTGCGTCGACGTCACCCTGCAACCACTCGACTTCAGCGCCAGCGTCGGCGGCCCGCCCGCGTGCCAGGGCGAGGAGGCGCGGCTCGGAGTCAACACCGACAACCGACGCGCCACGCGAAGCTGCCAGCAGCGCGGCGTTTCCCGTCCCCAGGCCACGTCCAACACCCGATCACCCGCCCGGACTCCGGCGGCGTCCACCACGCGTCGAGCCACGCCGACCAGTCGCTCTGCCATCTGCGCGTACTCACCACTGCCCCACGTCGTCTCCGGCAAGTCGGCGGTCATACGCCCAGTCTGCCAAGCAAGCCCTCGATGCCGGGGCGGCCGAACCCTCCACCCAGCCGAAGAAGAAAGCCGGGGCGGCCGAACCCTCCACCCAGCCGAGAACCAAGCCGGGGAGCAAGCGGCCGGGCTGAGGGGCGGTGACGATGAAGGCCTTCGCGCGTCGCCGAAGGCGCGCGGCTGAAGGCCTTCATCGGAGCGCAAGCCCCGAAGCAGCCCCGCCGAACAACTAGGAGGAAGCCATCGCCTGTTCAACCTCATCATGCGACACCCACTGCGCCTCAGGAGAAGGCTTCGTATCCCGCAGGTACCACTCGGCATCGAGCGCCGCCTGACAGCCGCTCCCCGCCGCCGTGATGGCCTGCCGGTAGGTGTGGTCAACGAGATCCCCGGCGGCGAAGACCCCGGCCACCCCGGTGCGCGTCGACTTGTCCTCTGTGACCACATTGCCGCCGTCGGTCAGCTCCACCTGGCCCTCGACGATGCGCGAGTTGGGCTCGTGGCCGATGGCGATGAACGCGCCCTCGACCTCGACGTCGCGAGTCTCGTCGGTCTCGGCATTGCGCAACACGGCACGGCTCAGGGAGCCGCCGTCCCCGTCAGCGAACTGATCGATTCCGTACGGAGTGAGGAACTCGATGTTGTCGATCGATCGCGCCCGCTCGATCATGATCTGGGAGGCCCGGAACTCGGCGCGGCGGTGCACGATGCCGACGCTGCTGGCGAACTTCGAGAGGAATATGGCCTCCTCCATGGCGCTGTCGCCGCCGCCGATGATGAGCGTGGGCTTGTCGCGGTAGAAGGCGGCGTCGCAGGTGGCGCAGTAGGACACACCGCGGGCCGCCAGCTCCTCCTCGCCGGGCACGCCGAGCTTGCGCGGCTCGGCTCCCATGGCCAGCACGACCGCGCGGGCGCGGTGCTCCTCGCCGCCCACCCACACTCGATGCACGCCGCCGTCCCCGTCGAGCTCCACACGTGACGCCTCGTCGGTGATGAAGCGGGTGCCGAAGCGCTCGGCCTGATCGCGGAACTTCTGCATCATCTCGGGCCCCATCACGCCCTCGGGGAAGCCCGGGTAGTTCTCGACATCGGTGGTCTGCTGGAGCAGCCCACCCCACAGGAAGCCCTCGATCACGAGCGGCTGCAGATCGGCGCGCGACGCGTAGAGGGCGGCCGTGTAGCCGGCGGGCCCGCTTCCGACGATGATCAGGTTCTCGGTCTTGGCTTCGCTCATCACGGCTTCCGTCGGGGTCACTTTACTTTCTGAAGTGTAGCGACGACCGGGGGCTTCTCACCTGCGGTAACCGCGCCCGCAGCACCGTCCTCCGCCTCCCACTGATGCACCGTCTTGCGGAGCTGGAAGTACGCGACGACACCCGGCGGGATCGGCAGCCAGAAGGCGATCACCCGGTAGGCGAGCACGGCCGGGAAGACCTGCTCACCGGGCACCCCGAACAGCACGAAGGCGCCGATCATGCCGGCGTCGACCGCTCCCACCCCTCCGGCCGGAGAAGGCACGAGATTGGCCGTCATCCCGATGAAGAAGCCCTGCACGAGGACCGCGAGCGCGACGTCCGCGCCGAAGGCCTCGAAGCTCGCCCACAGGATCCCGATGTTGGCCGCCCAGAAGCCGATCGCCCCGCCGATGGCAAGCGCCCCTCGTCGCGGATGGCGCAGATACTGCAGGGCGCAGCGCACTCCGTCGGCCACCGTGGCCGGGACCGTGGCCACGCGGGCGGCGAGTCGGGCGATGCGGCCGTGGCGACACGCGTAGCGCTTGAGACGCCGTTCGAAGTCTCCGGGGATGAGGGAGATGAGCCCGAGTGCGGCCAGCAGCACGCCGGCCACCGCCGCGGGAACGATGGTCCCTCCCGCGGGGGCGCTACCCGGCAGGACTCCGGTGCGCAGCAGGATGCCGAACACCACGAGTGCGGCTAGGTACACCGCGTACATGAGCACGAGGAAGGCCACCATGCGCGATCCCGACGTACGTCGCTCGAGGCCCGCCTTGCGGAGCGCCCAATAGGTGAGGGCGATACCCCCAGCCCCTGCGGCCGAGAAGATGCGCGTGGCGGCGAGTCCGGCCATCGTGATCTGGTACGACGCCCGCGTATCGAGCCGCCGCCGCAGCCGGTTGTCGCCCGTGCCGCCGAGGACCCCCTTGAAGAGCGCCACGTAGGCGGCGAACCCGAGGAGGTTGAAGCCAACCGCCGCGACGATCCACCAGCTATCGGCCTGGCCCAGCCGCGCGACCGTGTCGTCAAGCCCCAGGACACGCGGGACGAGCACGTAGATCGCCGCCACGAGCACCAACAGGACGAACCCGAGCGTGAGCAGCCGTCGGCGGTCGTGGAGCAGGTCCATGTGCCCCATGCGGTCCTCGCCGCCGTCGTCGCGCGCGTCCGGCACGGGCGGTGCCTCGACGGCCATCAGGCCGCTCGCGGCTCGAGCCGTTGGACCGCGCGGCCGACCGCCCGGACGGCCGGAGCCGCTACCGGAGCACCCAGCCGAACACCTTCGGCGAGCGCGAGGCCGACGAGCAGGTCGATGACGTAGTGCTCGCCTAGATAGACGAGGCCGAAGCCGAGCGTCGTCGTGTAGGCCCAGCCCAGGCGCCCCGGACCGCGGCCCACGTCGGAGAGGACGTGGGCTGCCATAACGGAGGTGGCGAAGTGAAGGGACGGCATGGCCGCGAAGGGGTTGCCAGCCAGAGAATCGTAGAGCGGCCGCCAGAGCCCGCCCCAGAAGCTCTCCCCCGTCTCGGTCATGATCCGGCGCACCGGGGGAAGGTGGCCCTCCTGCCCCGCCCACCAGGGAGGCGCGGTGGGCAGAGCCCAGTAGAAGAGCAGGCCGAGGTCGAAGACGGCGGCCGTCAGGCACGCCGCCCGCGCGAAACGCTCGCGGTGGCGCACGAGCACGTAGGCGACCGAGCCGTGCGGCACGAAGTACCACACCCAGTGAACCCACGACAGCGCAAGATCGTGCGGCCTCACCTCGCCGGGACACCCGAGGCGGCGCTGCAGCCGCAGGGTCGGCACCTGGCCGCCACCCAGCAGCCGGTCGACGGTGATGGGGTAGCGCACGCGCGTGCGGCGCCTGATGGCCTCGGCGTCGTCGGCCGGCATCTCGTAGTGCGCCACGTAGGCCAGCATCTGGAGCGTGTAGATGCCGGCGTCCCGCGCTCGGGAGGACGGGCGGGCAAGCGCGAGGGCGAACGGCGCCTGCCACGCGAGCACCGACACGGCGGGCTTGGGGATCGATAGCCGCCGCCTGAGCCGAGGCGCGGCGAGACCCACGACGACCGCGCCCAGCGCGGCGCCGCGAAGGGCTGGGGACAAGGCCAAAGCGCGCGCAGTATAGGTGCGCGCCCGGCGTCCCGAGGCTCGACGCGGACCGCCGGGGGCGCGGCGGCTGAGCGGGCTAGCCGACGGCCACGCGGGGCCGGTCGAGGATGCGCGCGGGCACGGGCGCCCCGTTCGCGAAGGCCACGGCGTCGGCACGTGTGCCGAGGTGCTCGCCCCAGTGCATGGGCACGGCTACACGGGGGCCGATCCGGCGCGCGGCCTCGACGGCCTCGGCGGCCGTCATCACGTAGACGCCGCTCACCGGGAGGAGCGCGACATCCACGCCGGCCACGGAGTCCATCTCGGGTATCACGTCGGTGTCGCCGGCGTGGTAGAGCCGTTCGCCCCGGACCCGCAGCTCGTACCCAAGGCCGCCCGCCTCACGTGGGTGGAAGGGACGGCCCTCGCTGTCGCGCTTGGACGTGTTGTAGGCGGCGACCGCGGTTATCTCGAGGCCGCGGATCCCCTCTGGCTCGAGCGACTCGCCCGCCACCATCGAAACAACGCCCCCGCCCACCCGCTCCGCGACGGCCGGCGGGGCCACCACGAGCGTGCCGGCGGTGCTCAGCCGCTCGATGTCGCTTGGAGAGAAATGGTCGTAGTGGCCGTGGGTGATGCAGATCACGTCGGCGGGCGGCCCGTCGCCCACTCGGTACGGGTCGATGTAGACCGTGGCGCGGCCCGCCCGCAGGCGGAACCCGGCGTGCCCGAGCCACTCCAGGGCGTCGAGAAGCATCGATCGAGGATAGTTACCGCTCGCAGCCGACTCGCCATCAAAAGGGGACACCAGTGAGCTACAAAACGATCGAATGGGAGCAGACGGGAGCCGCGGGGCGCCTGACGCTCAATCGCCCTGAGAGCCTCAACGCCTGGACGGCGGAGCTCGGCCACGAGCTACTCGGCGTCATCGAAGGCGAGGCGGCCGATCCCTCGGTGCGCGCGCTGCTGATCACCGGTGCCGGGCGAGGCTTCTCGTCCGGGGCCGACCTGAAGGCCGGCTTCGAGCTTCACGAGGACGGCGGCCCCGACGTGCGCAAGGAGCTCCATGAGATCTACCACCCGGCCATCGCCGGGGTGCGCCGGCTCGCGAAGCCCGTCGTCGCAGCGGTGAACGGCCCGGCGGTGGGCATCGGTTGCTCCCTCGCCCTGGCCGCCGACCTGGTCCTGGCCGCGGAGTCCGCCTTCTTCAGCCTGGCGTTCGTGAACATCGGGCTGATGCCGGACGGAGGCTCGACGTTGTTCGTGCCCGCGGCCGTCGGCAAGGCGCGGGCCTTCGAGATGGCCTTACTCGGCAACCGCGTACCCGCTGCCCAGGCTCTCGAGTGGGGGCTCGTGAACCAGGTGCACCCCGACGCCGAGCTCATTCCGCGAGCCGAAGCGCTGCTCGAGCAAATGGCCGCCGGCCCGACGCGTTCGTACGCCGCGTCCAAGCGGGCGCTCAACCAGATGATCTACCCCCAGCTCGACGAGCAGCTGCACCTCGAGGCCGAGCTCCAACACGAGCTTGCCCGCAGCGCCGATTTCGCCGAGGGGGTCGGCGCCTTCGTCGAGCGGCGTGAGGCAGCCTTCGGCGGTTCGTAGCGGCAGCGCGCCCGGTCGGCCTGGTTTTCGCCAGTAGCGGCCCGAATCAGGCGCTATGGCGCCCGTCGCGAGCGCCGGGAAGCTCCGGAGCACGGGTATGATTCGCCGCCGCTTGCGACCCGCGCGTCTGAATCTACGGCCGAGCGGCCTCACGACCCTGCTCCTCCTCGGCACGTGGATGGTGTTCCTGGTGGCAGCCCCGGGCGCCCTGGCCGACGCCTTCAGCCCGGAATCGGACAGCGGATCTCCGAACGCGGAGGACATCGACACGCTCTACAAGTTCGTCTTCGCGCTCGGCATCGTCGTCTTCCTGGGCGTCGAGGGCGTGCTCGCCTACACCCTCCTCAAGTACCGGATGAGGCGCCACAGTCCGCCCCCCGCGCAGATCCGCGGCAACACCCGCATCGAGATCGGCTGGACCGCCGGCGCCGCGGGGCTGCTCGTGATCATCGCGACGGTCATGTTCGTGATGCTGGGCGACATCAAGAACCCGCAGAACTCGACGCCCGGGGGCCTTCCTCTCGGCTCGGCCGGCACGCAGTTCGCCTCCACCGGCCAGCCCGACCCCCCGAGCGGTAAGTCGCTCGAGATCGCCGTCAACGGCCAGCAGTACCTGTGGCGGTTCGACTACCCGGGCGATGAGCCGCTCTTCAGCTACTACGAGATGGTCGTGCCACTCGATACCACGGTCACGCTGAACATCACCTCGCAGGACGTTCAGCACTCGTGGTGGATCCCGGACCTGGGGGGCAAGGCGGACGCCGTGCCGGGACACACCAACGAGACGTGGTTCCGCATCCCCAGCACCAAGGGTGGCAGGGCACGCGAGTTCGTCGGCGAATGCGCCGAGCTCTGCGGCGAGGGCCATGCCGACCACTACGCGCGAGTCAGAGCACTTCCACCCGCCGAGTACGAGGCCTGGGCGGCGCGTCAGACCCAGGCGATCAAGGAGTCGCAGGAGCAGCTCGCCACCTCGCGGCGGGAGCGCGAAGCCGCCGAGCCCACGAACACCGAGATCGGCGGAGGGGAGGGGAGCTGATGGAATCCGCCTCATTGCCGGTGCCGAGCATGCTCGTCAAGCAGGGCCGCGAGACCATGCAACGGCCCGAGGTTCTCGTGCACGGCGCCGATCGCCGCCCGACCGGGTGGCTGTCCTGGCTGGGGACGACGGACCACAAGAAGATCGGGATCATGTACCTGGTCTCAACGTTCATCTTCTTCCTGATCGGTGGAGTGCAGGCGCTCGTGATGCGGCTGCAGCTCTCGCAGGCGGACAACACGCTGGTGGACGCGCAGACCTACAACGGCCTGGTCTCGCTCCACGGCACCACGATGATCTTCCTGTTCGTCGTTCCGGTGTTCGCCGGCTTCGCCAACTACATGGTGCCGCTGATGCTGGGGGCGCGCGACATGGCATTTCCGCGCCTCAACGCGCTCTCGTTCTGGCTGCTGCTGTTCGGTGGCATCGCCTTCTACACCAGCGTCTTCTTCCAACCGCCCGTAGCCGGATGGACGAGCTACGCGCCGCTCAGCGACGACGCCTACCTCCCCGAGGGCGGCATCGACGCCTGGATCATCCTCATCCACCTCACCGGCCTGTCGTCGATCATCGGGGCGATCAACCTCATTGCCACGATTCACAACATGCGGGCGCCGGGCATGGGCTGGGGTCGCATGCCGCTGTTCGTGTGGACGATCCTCGTGTACAGCTACCTGATCGTGCTGGCGCTGCCGGCGATCGCCGCCGCGGTGACCATGCTGCTCACCGACCGCCACTTCGGCACCGCGTTCTTCGATCCAACGGCGGGTGGCGATCCGCTGCTGTGGCAGCACCTGTTCTGGTTCTTCGGCCACCCCGAGGTGTACATCATGGTCCTGCCCGCGTTCGGGATCGTCACGGAGATCTTCCCGGTATTCGCGCGCAAGCCGATCTTCGGCTACAAGGCAATCGCCGCCTCGACCGTGGCCATCGCCTTCTACGGGATGCTCGTGTGGGCCCACCACATGTTCACCACGCCGAGCCCGACCGCCGTGCTCGCGATCTTCGCGATCTCCTCGTTCGTGGTCGCGGTGCCCACGGGGGTGAAGATCTTCAACTGGCTGGCCACGCTGTGGCGCGGCACGATCGTGATGAAGACCCCCCTCTACTTCGCGGTGGGACTGATCAGCATGTTCGTGATCGGCGGCATCTCGGGCGTGATCCTGGCGGTGTTCCCCGTCGACTGGCAGCTCCACGACACGTACTTCATCGTGGCCCACATCCACTACGTGCTGTTCGGCGGCAGCGTCTTCGGCATCTTCGCCGGGCTCTACTACTGGTTCCCGAAGATCACTGGGCGGATGCTCTCGGAGGGCATCGGCAAGCTGTCGTTCTGGACGATGCTCGTCGGCTTCAACCTGACCTTCCTGATTCAGCACTCGATGGGCCTCTCAGGCATGCCGCGGCGCATCTACCGCTACCCGGAGAGCGCCGGCTGGGAGAGCTGGAACCTGATCTCGACGGTCGGCTCGTTCCTGCTCGGGATCGGCGTGATGATCACGGTGTACAACGTCCTCATCAGCCTCAAGAAGGGGAAGAATGCGGGCAACGACCCCTGGAAGGCGAACACTCTCGAGTGGTTCACGCAGTCGCCTCCGCCGGTGAACAACTTCGACGTCGTGCCCCGGGTACGCAGCGTCGAGCCGATGCGCGACATCCGCGTGGAGGTACAGAAGGCCGCCAAGCCCGCGGGCTCCGTGGCCCAGCCGGTGGCCTGAGGCGCCGATGAGCGCTCCCTCCCGCGGTTACCAGCGCCTTGCGCTGGCCACCGGCATCGCCACCTTCCTGCTCATCCTCGTGGGCGGAGTGGTGCGGGTCTCGGACTCCGGCCTCGGCTGCGGTCCGGCCGGCAGCGGCCTCAACGGCTGGCCGCTGTGCGACGGCGACGTGATCCCGGGCTTCGACCTGTACACAGCGATCGAGTTCTCGCACCGGATGCTCGGCAGCGTGGTCGGTCTGCTGATGCTCAGCCTCGCGGCGCTCGCCTGGCGCCGCTATCGCGCCCACCGCGGCCTCATGCGGGCGACCGCCGGCGCCTTCGTGCTCGTGGTGGCGCAGGGCCTGCTGGGCGCGGCCACCGTGGAGAGGAACCTCGACCCGGCGCTCGTGGCCACCCACCTGGGGCTCGCGATGATCCTGCTCGCGCTGATCGTCTACATCTGGCGGGCCTCACGCCCAGAGGTGATCGGCGCCCCCGCCGAGGACGGCGGCCCGCGCTTCCGCGGCTTGACTCTTGCCGCCTCGAGCTTCCTCTTCTTGACGATCGTCGCCGGTGGCTACATGGCGGGCACTCAGAACTACGGCCGCGCCGACTACCAGTTGGGCGACGGTGCCCACCACGCGTGCGGCAAGGAGTTCCCCACCTGCAACGGGGACCTTCTCCCATTCGGCCAGGCGCGCCTCGTGGACATCCACCTCACGCACCGGGTGCTGATGTACGTGGCCTCGCTGCTCGTGATCGCGCTCGTGGTGGTCGCGGTGCGGCGCGCGCGCAGCCCTCGCCTCGTACGCATGGCGTGGGTGGCCCTCGGCCTGTTGACGGCTCAGGTGCTGGTCGGAGCGCTGAACGTGTGGCTCGACGAGGCCGAGGTACTGATCACCCTCCACCTGATGCTTGCCACCCTGCTCTGGGGCCACCTGATGGGCTTGCGGTGGAGTCTCTATCCGGTGGCGGCTCCCGAGGCCGAACGTGCGCCGGGGCGGCAGCGGGCGACCGAGGCGGCCACTGCGTAGATGGAAGCGGGAACGACGACCAAGCCCAGCGTGGCCCCACCGGTCCGCCCCGTGGCAGAGGGTGCCGAGCACCGGGCGGCTCCCCGCAGGGCGGGTGAGGTCGGCCGCATCACGCGTGCACCGCACGTGGAGGCCTTGCCCGAATGGAAGGTCCAGCGCCAAGCAGCCCTCAGCAAGAGCGGCTGGCGACAGACGGCGGCCGACTATCTCGACCTGACCAAGCCGAAGGTCCAGAGCCTGCTGCTGTTCACCACGGTCACAACCATGTACGTGGCCGGCGATCCATCGATCGGCCTGGTCGCGCTCACATGCCTCGGGGGCGCCCTGTCGGCAGGGGGCGCCGGAGCCGTGAACCACTGGTACGACCGCGACATCGACGCGCGGATGGAGCGCACGGCCGATCGGCCGGTGCCGTCGGGCCGGGTCTCCCCGCGCGCGGCCCTCGCATACGGCCTGACGCTTGCCGCGGCCGCCTTCGCGCTGCTGTCTCTGACCGTCAACCTGCTGGCCGCGGTGCTGGCGCTGTCGGGCTTCCTCGGCTACGTGCTCGTGTATACGGTCTGGCTGAAGCGCACCACGCCGCAGAACATCGTGATCGGAGGAGCGGCCGGAGCGGTACCTCCGCTCGTGGCCTGGGCGGCCACCACCGGCTCGCTGGACGGCAACGCCCTCTATCTGTTCGCGATCGTCTTCTACTGGACGCCGCCCCACTTCTGGGCACTGTCGCTCTTGATGAAGGACGAGTACGCGAAGGCGGGAGTTCCCATGTTGCCCGTCGTCCGCGGCGAGGACGAGACCCGCTGGCAGATCCTGCTCTACACGGTGCTGCTCGTGGCGGTCACGCTGCTGCCGTTCGCCGGCGGTCTCTTCGATGGCATCTATGCCGCGTCAGCGCTTCTCCTCGGCGGGGCCTTCGCGGGCCTGGCCGTGCGCCTGCGACGTACCAGGGAGCGGCGCCCCGCCCTGCACCTCTACCTGTACTCGCTCGCCTACCTGGCGTTGCTGTTCGCGGCGATGGTCGTGGACGTGCGGCTGTAGGGCCCGAGGGCGACGCAGTGCTCCCAAGCCCGTTCCGGTAGGTTGCGCCCACGATGAGTGACGGCGTTACTACCGGGGAGGGCTACGCGGTCGCCAATATCGACGATCTCGGTGAGGGGCCGGGCTTTCGCAAGATCCGCAAGGAGCTCGGCGTGACGGCCTTCGGCGTAAACGCGATCATCGTCCCGCCGGGGCTTGGCTCCAACCGCCACCTGCACGACGAGCAGGAGGAGCTCTACTTCGTCCACCGGGGGCGTATCGAGATCGAGTTCGCCGACGGGACGCGCCACGAGCTCGGACCGGGTGGAGTGGCCCGGGTCGACGCCGGGACGGTGCGCCAATACACCACCCTCGGGGACGAAGAGGCGGTAATCGTCGTGGCCGGTGGCAAGGACGGCTACGTCGGTCGCGATGGGCGCCTCGCCGAGGGCGAGACGAGCCGCTTCCAGGGCGGCGACGCAAGCCCGGACGGTTAGCACCGTGGCCACGGCCGCGGTCACGCAGTCGACCGTCGACGGCATCGCCTACCGCGAGGCCCGGCCTGACACAAGCGACGGCTCGACGCCTGCCGCCCTCCTCATCCACGGCTATCCGGAGTCCTCCTACATCTGGCGCCACGTGCTTCCGGCGATTGCCGACGCCGGCTACCGGGCGCTCGCCCCGGACCTCCCCGGCTTCGGCGACTCGCCTGCCGACCTGCCCGGCACCTGGGAGCGGCAGATCGAGAACGTCGAGCGCTTCCGTACTCAGCTCGGCCTCGAGCGCCTCGCGCTCGTCGTGCACGACTGGGGCGGACTGATCGGCCTGCGCTGGGCCTGCGACCACCCGGAGGCGCTCACCGCCCTCGTGATCAGCGACACCGGCTTCTTCCCCGATGGGAAATGGCACGGCCTCGCCGAGGTGCTCCGCACTGCGGGCCAGGGCGAGGAGTTCATGACGAACGTGACGCGCGAGCTGTTCGGCGCCGCCCTACGGCAGGCGAGCCCGAACATGCCCGACGACTCACTCGACGAGTTCTGGAAGGCCTACGGCGACGAGGAGCGGCGTCAGAACCAGCTCGACCTCTACCGCTCCGGCGACTTCGCGAAGCTCGGGCCCTATGAGGGGCGGCTGGGTCAACTGGGCGTGCCCACCCTGATCCTCTGGGGCGGCAAGGACGAGTTCGCTCCGGTGGCGGGTGCCCACCGCTTTAAGAAGGAGATCCCCGACGCCACGCTCGTGGTGATCGAGGAGGCCGGCCACTTCCTCCAGGAGGACGCGCCGGCGGAGGCGGCCGGTGAAATCGGGAAGTTCTTCCGCACGCTGAGCTGACGCCTTATTCCCGTGAGCCGGGGCGCTGGACACCCGCGGATCCGCAGATGTCCCAGCGCCTACAAACGATCAACCGCGGGTCGGAGCGACACTCGTTGGAGGAGCGAATAGCTACGAAAACGGGTCTTAATGGTATCTTTGTGCCATGAGAACTACCATCGATTCCGCCGGTCGAATCGTGGTGCCCAAGCCGCTGCGGGACGCGCTCGGCCTCTCGCCCGGACAGCCGCTCGAGCTCGAGGCCAGGGACGGAACGCTCGAGGTGCGCGTGCCCGATACGCCCATGCGGCTCGAGCGGGGGCGCCACGGCCTGAGAGCGGTGCCTGCCGAGCCACTTCCCACACTCAGCGCGGAGCACGTGCGGGCGGTGCTCGAACAGACGCGACGGTGACCCTCGCGGACACGAGCGCGATCGTCGCCGCCTTCGCCGTCTGGCACGACCAGCACGAGGCTGTGGACAAGGCGGTCGGGGACGGCGGGCCACTCATCGCGCACTGCGCCCTCGAGACCTTCTCGACGCTCACTCGGATGCCCGCGCCCGGCCGTGCCTCGCCGGGAACGGTGCTCGAGTTCCTGGGCTCGCGCTTCTCTGACGATCTCATCACGCTCAGTCCGTCGGGCCACCGGTCGCTCCTGGAGTCGCTACTCGCTTTTGAGATCAGCGGCGGGGCGACCTACGACGCGCTCGTGGCGGCCACGGCCGCCGAGGCAGGTGCCACGCTCGTGACGTGCGACCGCCGTGCGATGCCGGTCTACGAGTCGTTCGCGATCGACGTTGAGCTACTCCCCGCCCGAGCTCTCAACACGTCGTGAGACGCTCGGCTCAGCCAGCGCCCTCGATCTCCTGCTCGATCGAGAACTGCTGCGCCTCGATCTCCTGATCGGCCCTTACGACGTGCATCACCGCGTTGATCAGCGCGAGGTGGGTGAAGGCCTGGGGGAAGTTGCCGAGGTGGCGACCGCTCTTGGGGTCGATCTCCTCGGCGTAGAGCTGCAGCGGACTCGCGTAGGACAGGAGCTTCTCGCACAGGTCGCGGGCGCGAGCCGGCTCCCCTATCTCGGCGAGCGCCGATACGAGCCAGAAGGAGCAGATCGCGAACGTGCCCTCGTGGCCGGACAGCCCGTCGTCGGTCTCCTCCACGCGGTAGCGCAGCACGAGGCCATCCTCGGTCAACTCGTCGGCGATCGCCAGCACTGTCTTGCGCACGCGCTCGTCGGTAGCCGGTAGGAAGCGGAAGAGGGGCATCAGCAGCACCGAGGCGTCGAGGGCGTCGGTGTCGTAGTGCTGGACGAACACGCCGCGCTCGTCGAGGCCGTTCGCGCAGACGTCGGCGTGGATCTCGTCGGCCGCGGCCTGCCAGCGGTCGACGCACGCCTGATCCTGCCGCAGGCGCGCCAGGCGCGCACCGCGATCGGCGGCCACCCAACACATGACCTTCGACGAGGTGAAGTGCTTCGGCTCGCCGCGCACCTCCCAGATGCCGCGGTCGGGGCGGTGCCAGTTGTCGAGGGCCGCCTCGACCTGCTGCTTGAGCGTGGGCCAGAGCCGCTCGGGCAGGTAATCGCGCGACTTCGTGTGCAGGTACACCGAGTCGAGCACGGCGCCCCAGATGTCGTGTTGCTCCTGGTTGTAGGCGCCGTTGCCGATCCTCACCGGACGGGCGCCCTCGTAGCCCGAGAGGTGGTCGAGCGTGTGCTCATCGAGCTTCCGCTCGCCGCCGACCCCGTACATCACCTGCAGGTCCTCGTCGCCCTCGGCGACATCCGCGATGAAGTAGAAGAAGTCGTTGGCCTCCCAGTCGAAGCCGAGGGTGTAGAGCCCCCAGAGCATGAAGGTCGCGTCGCGGATCCAGCTGTACCGGTAGTCCCAGTTGCGCTCGCCGCCGGGGGTCTCCGGCAGCGAGGTGGTGGCCGCCGCGGCCAGCGCGCCGGTGGGCGCGTAGCTGAGACCCTTGAGGGTGAGCGCGCTGCGCTGCAGGAAGACCCGCCACGGATGGTCGGGGAAGTCGCCGTGGGAAAGCCACTCGTGCCAGTAGTCGGCGGTCTTCACGAGGCGGTCGTGGGCGTCGTCGTAGCTCGCGGGGCTCGCGTGCGCGGTCCAGGCCAGCGCGCAGTAGGCGAGGTCGCCGTCGCGCAGGGTCGTGCGCGCCCGTGCCCGAGGGCCCTCGAACCCCAGGCGCAGGTCGGTGGTGAGCTTCAGCTCGAAGTCGATGCCCGGCGCCCGGGCAACGGCCTCGTGGTAGCCGGACTCGGAGTAGTCCCACTCGGCCCGCACCCGTCCGTAGTCGAAGGCCGGCTCGCAGTCGAGGTTGATCTCGACCGACCCGTTCACGCACCTGATCGTGCGCAGAAGCACGTGGTCAGCGTCGTTGTCGGTGGGCGAGCGACGGTGCGTCTCGGAACGGTCGTCCTCGTGGTGCCACGGGCCCACGAGCAGCACGTCGCGGATGATCACCCAGCCGGAACGGGTCCCCCAGGTCGTCTCCAGCACCATCGTGCCCGGGAGGTAGCGCCGACCCGCCGGAACGGTCACGTCGGCCGGGCCGAGGCGGAAGTAGCCGGCGTCCCGGTCGAGCAGCGACCCGAAGACGCTGGGCGAGTCCATGCGCGGCAGGCACATCCACTCGATGTTGCCGCTCGGCGCCACGAGGGCAGTGGTCTCGCAGTCGGAGAGAAACGCGTAATCGGCGATCGCCGGGAAGGGGCTGAGGCCCTTGGCCCCGTCCACGTGCGATCTCACGGGGAGCCCTCTCGACCTCCGGCGGCGCCGGGCCCGAGGTACAGCGCGGCGGCGGCCTCGTCGAGCAGAACCACCAGTCCGCCATCGGTCGGCTTCACGAGACTCGAGGGCGTGGTGGGATTGGGCGAGGCTCCGAAGGCCCGCGCCACGGCGTCGGCCTTGCCCTCCCCCGCGGCCAGGAACACCACCTCGCGGGCGGCGTTGATCGCGGGCAGGGTCAGCGTGATCCGGGCCACGAGCGGCTCCATGCCGGCCTCGTCCACGCCGGTGACCAGGCGATCCGTTTCGTCGAGTGCCGGGGCGTTTGGGAACAGCGAGGCGCAGTGTCCGTCCGGCCCCATCCCGAGCAGGACGAGGTCGAAGCGGCCGTCCGGCAACCCCTCGTCGAGCTCGCGCTCGTAGGCGCGGGCGCCCTCGTCGGGCCCGAGCTCTCCGCGCATTCTCCGCACGATCGGCTCGTAATCGAGGCGGTCGAAGAGGGCCTCACGGACCATCTTGAAGTTGGAGTCGTCGTGGTCGGGCGCCACACAGCGCTCGTCCCCAAACCAGAACGTGGTGCTCGTGAGATCGGCACCAGAGGCCGCCACCGCCTCGTAGGCGGCCTTCGGGGTGGAACCGCCCGCCAGCGCGATGTGTCCGCCCGCCTCTGCGACGGAGATCATCCGGTCCGCCGCCGCGCCAGCGGGATCACGCAGCACCAACAGCTCGGCCTGCGACGCGCTGCTCACCCGAGCATCTGCCCCGCCGCTCGCACCGCCGGGCGATAGGTGGGGTCGCGCAGCAGCGCCTGACGGATGCCTTCCCCGAGGATGCCGGCCTCGCCGCGCGAGGCACCGAGCAGCGTCCACGCCGACTCCGAGCCGTCCTTCGTGCGGCGCACGGCCCGGAGGCCTCCGTCGCCGCGGTCGAGCGACAGGCTCATCCCGCGCGAAGTCTCGACGGTGATCCCGGCCAGGCCGGGCACGTCCTGTCCGGCCGGCTCGAGTCGCATCGCCACGTCGCCGCGACGGCCGCGCGCCCTACCCGTGAGCGCCCCGCCCCCACCGACCACCGAGCCGGGCTCCCACCCGAGCCGTGAGGACAACCATCCGAGGAGCAGCGTGGCCGCGGCCACCGAGGACGGGTGGTGGCGTACGGTGACCGAGCTGATGGTCGCAAGATCGGAACGCCACATCGGCGGGTCGAAGCTCGCCGTGATGCGCTCCCGCCAGGGCGTGCTGCGCAGCCAGGCGAGGTCCACCACATAGGCCCGCTCGGCGAGGTCGGCCGCCCGGGCGATGGCCTCGCGCGGCTCCGGCTCCTCGACCGAGTCAAGCAGGACCACCTGCGCCAGCGCACGCAGCGAGTCGACGGCCTCGGAGTGCCCGTGGGGCGCCCAGACCATCGTGGCCAGGTCGGTGACCACGAGCGGGTCGACGATCGTCGCGAGGTGCTCCAGGTGACGGCGTCCGACCTTGAGCTCGACGCGCTCGCGGATCGGCGTGACGTCGTCATCGTCGTCCCCGTCGGCGCCGAGCGTGACCAGGGCATCGATCGTGGTACGACGCTCCTCGACGGCGCACACGATCGTGCGCGAGGGGTTGTAGCGCCCGGTACGAGCGAGACGGTTCTCGATCTCGCCCCGCCACTCACCGTCCACCACCACGACCAGGTTCAGTACGCGTGCCGGTATCCCGTGGTGCTCCTGTGTGTAGCGCTCGCGGAGCAGATCCCGCAGGGCGCTCTCGATCGCGCCCGGCGTGGTGTCCTCTGCGCTCCAGACGCCTTCCATCAGCCCGCTTCCAGCAGGAAGGGTTCACAGTTGACAGTTGACAGTTGAGCCTTCATCCGCAGCCCTGTCAACCGTCAACCGTCAACTGTCAACCTCAAATGGCCCGCCACTTCGTCCCCGGCTCGAGCAGCGCCTCGGCCTCCTCCGGCCCCTGCGAACCGGCCTCGTAGGTGGGAAGCGGCCCCGGCGTGTTCTCCCAGTGATCGAGGATCGGATCGCAGATGCGCCACTGGCCCTCGACCTCGTCGTCGCGGGTGAAGAGCGTTGCGTCGCCACGCATGGCGTCCATGATCAGCCGCTCGTAGGCCTCCGGGGACTGGGAGAGGAATGCCGTGCCGTAGAGGAACTCCATGTTCACCGGGCGTATGCGCATGCGAGTGCCTGGGATCTTGGCCCCGAGCGACAGCGACACGCCTTCGTTGGGCTGCACGGTGAGGATCAGCTGGTTCGGCTTGACGCCCACCGAGCCCTCCTGGCCGAAGGCCAGGTGCGGCACGGGCTTGAGCGTGACGGCGATCTCGGTGACCTTGCGCGCGAGCCGCTTGCCCGTGCGCAGGTAGAAGGGCACCCCAGCCCACCGCCAGTTGTCGACGTGCAGCCTCAGGGCAGCATAGGTCTCGGTGTTCGAGTCGTCGGGGACGTCGTCCTCCCCGAGGTAGCCCGGCGCGTCCTCCCCCCCCACCACGCCGCTCGCGTACTGAGCGCGAACGGCGATATCCGCCACGTTCTCCGGGGTGGCCGGCTCGATCGCGTGCAGCACCTTGACCTTCTCGCCGCGGACCTCGTCGGCCGAGAAGTCGACCGGCGGCTCCATGCACAGGAGCGTCAGGAGCTGCAGCATGTGGTTCTGCACGAGGTCGCGTAGGGCACCCGACTCGTCGTAGTAGCCCGCCCGGGTGCCGATGCCTATGTCCTCGGAGGCCGTTATCTGCACATGGTCGATGTAGTTGCGGTTCCAGAGCGGCTCGAACATTCCGTTGGCGAAGCGGAAGGCGAGCACGTTCTGGACCGTCTCCTTGCCCAGGTAGTGGTCGATGCGGAACACCTGCTGCTCGTCGAAGACGTCGAGCACCTGGCGGTTCAGGTCGAGCGCCTCGGCGAGCGTGGTGCCGAAGGGCTTCTCGATCACCACGCGCACCTCGGCGTCGTCGCGCTCGTCGAGGCCCCGGTCTCCGAGCGCCTTGATGATCATCGGGAAGAACCCCGGCGCTGTCGAGAGGTAGTAGACGCGGTTGAACGGGATGCCCGCCTCCTCGTCGAACTCGTCGGCCACGCGCTGAAGGCCGTCGTAGGGGTCGGGGGTGTCGAAGGTGCCCGACACGTAGCGCACGTGCTCGAGCAGCGCGTCCAGGACCTTGGCGTCGGTCTTGGTGCGCGAGTACTTCTCGATCGACTCCTTCGCGATCGAGCGGTAGTCCTCGTCGGGCATGTCCTTGCGCGAGACGCCGATCAGGTTGAAGCGCTCGGGCAGCGCCCCCTCGTGGGCGAGGTTGTAGAGCGCGGGGAGCAGCTTGCGCTTGGCGAGATCTCCGGTGGCGCCGAAGATCACGAGCGTCGTGGGATGAACGGGCAGGCGCTCGAGCCCCTCGACGAGAGGGTTCTCGTCTTCGACGACCGTGGTGGCCACCAACTAGCCGTCTTCCCTGGCCGCAACCTGCTCCGCGGCCTGGATGGCGTGGCCGCCGAACTGGTTGCGCAGCGCTGCGATCACCCGGTCGGCGTAGTGCTCCGAGTCACGTGAGGCGAAGCGCGCCATCAGGGACAGCGTGATGATCGGTGCGTTCACCGACTGGTCGATGGCGTCCATGACCGTCCAGCGACCCTCCCCGGAGTCCTCCACGTAGCCACGGATCTTCTCGAGGTCGTTGCCCTCGAGGTCGAAGGCGGCCTCAGCGAGCTCGAGCAGCCACGAGCGCACCACCGAGCCCTGGTTCCACACGTGCGAGATGGCCTTCACGTCCAATCCGTACGCCGACTTGTGCAAGAGCGCGAAGCCCTCGGCGTAGGACTGGAGCATGCCGTACTCGATGCCGTTGTGCACCATCTTCACGTAGTGGCCGGACCCGTTCTCGCCCATGTGGTCCCACCCCTCCGGTGGCGCCAGCACATCGAGGATCGGCTTCAGCCGCTCCACAGCGGCTGTGTTCCCGCCGACCATCATGCAGTAGCCGTTCTCGAGCCCCCAGACCCCGCCGCTCGTGCCCACGTCCACGAACTCCTTACCGTGGCTGCGACACATCTCACCGTTCGCCTTCGAGTCGCTCCAGCGGGAGTTGCCGCCGTCGACGATCAGGTCGCCTTCGTCGAGCAGCTCGCAGAGGCGCTCGATCGTCTGCTGGGTGGGGTCGCCCGAGGGCACCATCACCCACACCGCGCGCGGCGCGTCGAGCTTCGACACGAGATCCTCGAGCGACTCCGCCCCGGTGCCGCCGTTCTCGACCAGTTGCTCGACCGCCTCGGCGTCACGGTTCCAGCCGAACACCTCGTGGTCCGAGTCGCGCGCTATGCGGTGTGCCATCCCGCCGCCCATGCGGCCGAGTCCTACGAAGCCGATCTGCATGCTCAGTCTCCTCCCAGGAGGTCACGGATCTTGGCGGTCAGCTCTCGAACTCCCTCGACCGGATCGCCCTGCAGGCGCACCCGTTCGGCGGGGAGCTGGTGTGCGCGCAGGGTCTCGAGGTCCCCGATGGCCTGGGCGTTCTTGAGCGTGGTGAACGAGTAGCCGGCGTCCGGGATCTCGACATCCTCGTCGCCGTCGTGGATCAGCTGCAGGAACACGCCCGTCGCCGGGCCGCCCTTGTGCAGCTGCCCCGTCGAGTGCAGGAAGCGCGGCCCGTAGCCGAACGTCGTCGTGGCCTTGGTAGCGTCACGGATGGCTGTCCGCATCTCCTCGATCGCGGTATCGAGGTCCGGCGAAGGCTCGATGTAGCCGTGCAGGCTCACGTAGCTCGGCGGCTCGACACCGGCCAGCAGCGCCTTGAGCGCGCCATCGTCTGCGCTCGCCACCTCGGGCAGGCTGCCCTCGCTCTCGTAGCGCTCGAGCACCTTGCTCGTGGCGTCCTTGGCCTCCTGCACGTTGGGCTGGTCGAAGGGGTTGATGCCGAGCACCCAGCCGGCCACCGCAGTGGCGAACTCCGCGAAGAAGAAGATGCGCCCGAGATCCTCGGGGCCGTCGAAGAAGACGGTGAGCACCGCGTGCCCCGCCTCCACCAGCTCGATCGTCTCCGGACCGAAGGCCTCGTCGGCCTCCTCGCGCGGGCGCAGGTGGAGGAAGACCCGATCCGGACCGTAGGAGTCTGGCCCGCCCGTGGGCTCGAGGGCCACCGGCACTATGCCCTTGCCCTCCTTGCCCGTGCTCTCGGCCACCAGTTGCTCCGCCCACAGGCCGAAGCTCCCGATCGGCTCCGAGGCCTGAAAGGTGAGCTTGTCCACCCCGTTGAGGGCGAGCTCGCCCAGCGTCAGGCCCAGCCACAGGCCGGAGTTGCTCGAGGAGCTGTCGTAGTTTGCGCACGCCTCCTCGGCGGCGCCGGCGCTGTCCAACAACTTGTCGAGGTCCACCCCCATCAGCGCGGCGGGAACCAGGCCGAAGAACGAGAGCGCCGAGTAGCGCCCGCCGATGTTCGGGTCGTTCACGAAGGTGCGACGGAAGCCGTGCTCGGTGGCGAGCTGCTGCAGAGAGCTGCCCGGGTCGGTGATCGCGGCGAAGTGCCTGTCGACCGATCCCCCCACCTGCTCGGTGAGCCGCTGATGGAAGTAGCGGAACATCGAGTTGGGCTCGAGCGTGCCTCCGGACTTGCTGGAGACGATGAACAGCGTCTTGTCGAGCTCGAGGCGGCGCTCGAGCGACAGCACGGCACCGGCGTCGGTGGAGTCGAGCACGTGCAGGCGCAGACCCTCCTCGCTCGTCGGGAAGCTCTGGCGAAAGACCTCGGGCGCGAGGCTCGAGCCGCCCATGCCGAGCAGAGCCACGTCGGTGAGCCCGTCGGCCCGGCATTCCTCGCGGAAGGCGTTCAGGTCGGCCACTTCCTCCCGCATGGCGTCGGCGATGTTGAGCCACCCCAGGCGGTCGTCGATCTCCGGCCCTCCGCCCCAGAGGCTCGGATCCTTGCGCCAGATGCGCCGGGCAACATCCTCCTCCTCGGCCTGCTTGACCCGCGCGGCCAGCTTGGGCTCGAGGTGGTCGGGCAGGTTCGACTCGAAGCTGCCGGGCCGCCCGGTGGTGACTGCCTCCCGGCGGCTCTCGATCGCAGCGAAGAGCTTGTTGGCCGGCGTCACGAACTTCTCCACCCCGTCCTTCAGCAGGAAGTCGGTGACCTCATCGAGGTCGATGCCGGCCTCGGCCAGGGCGTCGAGCGTGCGCTTGGTCACCGCCGGGTCCTCGTCGGCGGTGGCGCCGGTGACCTCCAGGTGCTCGGCGGAGGCAAGCAACGTGGCCATCGGCATGGTGTTCACCGTGTCGGGGGCGATCAACCCGTCCACGTACATGGTCTCCGAGTAGTTCGGATTCTTCACGCCCGTGGAGGCCCACAGCGGCCGCTGCACCGGCGCGCCGGCGGCCTTCAGCGCGGCAAAGCGGTCCCCGTAGAAGACCTCCTTGAAGCGCTGGTAGGCGAGGCGCGCGTTGGCGAGCGCGGCGGTGCCCTGCAGATCGGTGCGGCCGGCCTTCTCGAGGCGCTTGTCGATCTCGGTGTCCACGCGCGAGACGAAGAAGCTGGCCACCGAGTGCACGTCGACCGATCCGCCCGCCTCCTGCCGGCGCTCGAGGCCGCGGATGAAGGCGTCCTGCGCCGTGGCGTAGGCCTCGACCGAGAACAGCAGCGTCACGTTCACGTTCACGCCGCGCGAGATCATCTCCTCGATGGCGGGGATGCCGGCGTCGGTGCCGGGGATCTTCACCATCAGGTTGGGGCGGTCGACGATGTCCCAGTAGTGCTGGGCGGCCTCGACCGTGCCCTCGGTGTCGTGGGACAGGCGCGGTGCCACCTCGAGCGAGACGAAGCCGTCCTTGCCCTCGAGCGACTCCCACACGGGGCGCAGGACGTCGCACGCCGCCTGCACGTCGTAGACGGCGATGCGGTCGAACATCTCCTCCGCCGACAGCCCCTCGCGGGCGGACTCGACGAGGGTCTCGTCGTAGTCGTCGCTGCCGAGGATGGCCTTCTCGAAGATCGCGGGGTTGGAGGTCACGCCGCGCAGCGAGTCCTCGGCCACGAGGCGCTCGAGCTCGCCGTCCTCGATGAGCGTGCGTCGAATCTGGTCGAGCCACACGGCGGTGCCGGCCTCGGTCATGGCCGCGAGCCGCTCGTTGACCTCTGCCTGGACGCTCATCTGTCGTGCCTCTCGATCGAGTCTGGTTCAGGCGACCGTGATTCGGAGCCCGCCAACTGCCAACTGCCAACCGCCAACTGAGTCATGAGTGCCCCGCCTGGACACCGAGTCGTTCCACGACCGCGCGCGCTTTCGCAGCCACGTTGTCGGTGGTGAAGCCAAAGTGCTCGAACACCTGCTGGTAGGGCCCTGATTCCCCGAAGGTCTCCATGCACACGGTGTCGCCGTCCTCCCCGATCCACCGGTACCAGCTGAACGGGCTCGCGGCCTCCACGGCCACCTTCGCGCGGCAGGCGCGTGGCAGCACGGACTCGCGGTAGCCGGTGTCCTGCTCGGCGAAGCGATCCATGCACGGCATGCTCACCACGCGGGTGGCCATCCCCTCCCCCTCGAGCAGCTCGGCGGTATCCATGCAGAGGCTGACCTCGGAGCCCGAGGCCATGAGGATCACGTCGGGCTCCGCCTTGGTCCCCTGGCGCAGCACGTAGGCACCGCGCTCTACGGCGTCGTCGGGGATCTGGTCCGGATCGATGATCGGGAGGTTCTGGCGCGAGAGCGCCATCGCCGACGGGTTGTCGGTCTGGCGCAGGGCGAAGCGCCAGCAGAGGGCGGTCTCGTTGGCGTCCGCCGGGCGCAGCACGTTCAGGCGTGGCACCGCGCGCAGGCCCACGAGCTGCTCGACCGCCTGGTGGGTCGGACCGTCCTCACCGAGGCCGATCGAGTCGTGGGTGTAGACGAAGATCGACGGCAGCTCCATCAGCGCCGCGAGCCTCATGGCACCACGCATGTAGTCGCTGAAGATCAGGAAGGTGGCCCCGAAGGCGCGCAGCCCGCTGATCGTCATGCCGTTGATCATCGCTCCCATGGCGTGCTCGCGGATGCCGAAGTGCAGGTTGCGCCCGCCGAAGTGGTGCGGTCCGATGTCGTCGGCACCCTCGATCAGCGTCGATGTAGAGGGCGCGAGGTCGGCGGAGCCGCCCACCAGGTGCGGCACCTGCTCGGCCGCCCACTGGATCACCTTCTGCGAGGCCTTGCGCGTGGCCACCGGCTTGTCGGCGGGGTCGAAGCGCGGCACGTCGCTGTCCCAGCCCTCGGGCATCCGCTTCTCGAGGATCTCGCTGAGCTGGCTCCACAGCTCGGGTTCCGCCTCGCGGTAGGCGGCCACCCGCTCGTTCCATTCCTCCTCCTGCTCGTTCCCGCGCGTGCAGCACCCGCGGAAGTGCGCGAGCGCCTCATCGGGCACGTAGAAGGTCGGCTCGGTCGGCCAGCCGTAGGCCTCCTTGGTCAGCCGGATCTCCTCCTCCCCGAGCGGTGCCCCGTGGGACTCGGCGGTGTCCTGGGCGTTAGGCGCCCCGGTGGCGATGTGGGTGCGGAGAACTACGAGCGAGGGGCGGTCCTCGACCTCCATGGCCTCGCGGGCGGCGGCCTCGATGCGGTCGAGCGAGATGTCCTCGCCCAGGTTGATCACGTGCCAGCCGTAGGCCTCGAAGCGCTTGGGCACCTCCTCGGAGAAGGAGAGCTCGGTGTCGCCCTCGATCGAGATGTGGTTGTCGTCGTAGAAGGCGATCAGCCGCCCGAGGCCGAGGTGGCCCGCGAGCGAGCAGGCCTCGGAGGCGATGCCCTCCTGCAGGTCGCCGTCGCTGCACGAGACGAAGGTGTGGTGATCGACCACTTCGTGGCCCGATGCGTTGAAGCGCTCGGCCATGACGCGCTCGGCCAGCGCGATCCCCACCGACGAGGCGATGCCTTGCCCGAGCGGCCCCGTGGTGATCTCGATGCCCGAGGTGTACTTGCGCTCGGGGTGGCCGGCCGTGGGGCTGCCGACCTGGCGGAAGTTCTTCAGGTCCTCGAGCGTTAGCTCGTAGCCCGTCAGGTAGAGCATCGAGTAGAGAAGCATCGAGGCGTGGCCGTTGCTGAGGATGAACCGGTCGCGACCCGGCCAGTCGTCGTTGGCCGGGTTGTGGCGCATCACGCGCGTGTACAGCACGTAGGCCAGCGGAGCGAGTGCCATGGGCGTTCCCGGGTGACCGGAGTTAGCCTTCTGGACGGCATCCATCGAGAGGGTGCGGATGGTGTTCACGCACAGCTCGTCCAGCGTCC
>JAABUN010001778.1_pt1 | contig 43822 bp, 34 predicted proteins | sample 5559311 | NCBI WGS metagenome assembly JAABUN01 (sample SAMN10711877, study PRJNA513370) | rock metagenome | isolation source: Antarctica rocks | place: Antarctica: Victoria Land, Siegfried Peak sud
TCAACACCCCCCCATGAAGCGCAAAATCATCCACAGTCCCCACCCTCAAAATACTCACCCCCTCAAACGCCGCGCCAACACGATACATCAGCGTCCCGCACGTTTTACAGAAGAAATTCGTCATCGTGTTCCCCCCCCTCGACGGTATGCGAGGCGACGGTGCGCGATTGGGCGTAGGTGGAGAGGTTGGCGCGGCCGCGTAGGTGGCGGAGGTGGGTGTCTAGCACGGAGAAGTTTGTGGCGAACATGGAGGCGGTGAGTTTGTGGCAGTCGGCGCAGTTGCAGATGAAGCTGCCGAGGAGGCCGGGGGGTTGGAGGGGCTGTGGGGTGGGGGGTGGGGGGTTAGTATGTTGTATCTGGTGGAGGGAAGGGCGGGGGGGGGGTATTGGATGGGGACGCACGAATGCTAGTTGGACGGCGCCGCAGAAGCAGGTTGCTGTTGCTTCATGTTCGTTGGAATAGCCGTCCGTGGCTCCGCCGGCTAGGGGGAAGTAGGGCTTGGATTTATCGATGGCGGTGGCGGTGGAGGAGGCCATGTTACTCGTCTACCCTTTGACGGCTTTTGAGGGTCGTTTTGAATTGTTGTGATTTATGGAAAGGTGGGACTTCAGGGTGAGATAATCAAAATACCAGAATTGTCCCTCAAAGTCTACTACCTGATATGCCCTCTTCCCCAGGGAAAACCACGCTTTATATACCCTCCCCCCACCCCCCTTACACATCCAACCTACCCTGACTAAACACTTCCAGACCTCCCATAGCCCATGCCCCTGCGTACTCACGCACAAAAACCACGTAAGCACATCCACATCCACATTCACGTTCACATTCTAGAGCGTGATTGAGGTCAAATACGTAGAGTACAGTCATCTCGCATAGTACAACATATGTAATCTAGCAACTCCGTTCCCTTAACTTATTAGAATTGCTTCGTCATCAACACTATTCTACAGATCGAATTCTTCACTTGAAAAAGGGAACTTCGGCTGAGCGGAAAATATTAGCGCAAAATTGGATTGGATTTGATTTCAAATCATTCTAGAAGAAACATATTCCACCTTTTAGGAACATGGCTGCGTTTCGGTGATAAGGAGTCCCTGGGGGACGTGGCACATGCCGAGGATGCGGACGATATGTGTATTTTTGGGGGGCTTTTGGGAGAGGGGGTGTGATTGTGTGGACTTGTTCATGTAAGGTCGTAGGGATTCGTGCGGGAGCAGCGTTGTTGTAGCAGTATTGACCAAGTTAGGCGAGATGGAAAGGGGGGCCGATTGATCGTCTGGGGTGCGAAGAGGGTCGTTGCCGGCTTGAAAGCAAGTTTCTATCGGATTGTCAAATCCAGATAGCGCTATCAAAGCGGGAGGCTTCACTGCACAAATCGACCTGTCCGAATCCATGAAGTTCCTTAGGTGGAGAGGATCGAATTCTCTAGCACCACATCGATGCTGTGCTTCCATTATGGTACAAAACGCTCATCGCTCAATTTTCCAACGCCTCGCTCATTGCATACCCTATCATGCCGCTCCAACGTTGATGCATGATCCCAATGCGGAACGCCCCTCAATGCATTCAATGTCTGCTGCCAAAAATGCCAAATGCATGCTGTTTTCGTATTTACATCTCAGCGTCGTCGTCGTCTTCGTCTTCCATTTGCTCCATCGCTTCTTTGATGTAGTGGGATGCCTAGTACGTGATCAGTGTTGCTGCACTGGGACATCTATGGAGCAAACCAAGCAGAAAAGGGCCAAGTGAATAGACGGACATACCTTCGGATCCAAGTTCAACGCCATCGTAAAATGTCTGATCGCACTTCCCTTCTGCCTCAATACCTTGTAAACCCTGCCAAGCAAGAAATGGACATTAGCCTCGTCAGGTGCGATATCCTTCAACACCCTCAACTCCGCAAGAGCTCGTTCATGCTCATGCAACGTCATCAATACTCTCGCCTTCTTGAAGCGGCACAACGCGCTCTTCTCTGAGAGCTCGCATGCTCTACTGTATTGCACCAGAGCGGCCTTTGGGTTCTTCATCTTTTCAAGCACCATCCCTATGCAACAGACGAGGACCGCGTTGGTGGGATTGATCTGCGCCGCGGTTCGGTAATGATCCTCCGCTTCTTTGTACTTTCCTTGCCTTTCATAAACCTTGCCTAGGCCGTACCAGGCGTTGTAATGCCGGTTTTCTGCGGAGATAGCAGAGCGGTATGCGGCGAGAGCTTTGTCATATTCTTCGTTGGCAACATGCTCGTGGCCTTGGAGGGTGTATGCGTAGGCGAATTTAGGGTCTAGTTGGGTCGCGCGTTTGAAGCATCTGAGGGCTTGGTCATGGTCGCGTTGAAGGGAAAAGGAGTTGCCCACGGCGCACCAGGCTTGCGGAGAGTCGCGATCGATTTCGACGATCTCATGCGCGAGAAAGGCAAGGTCGATGTCATTTTTGAGATGCCAAAGAGTGGTAGAGTGCACTTCGATGTCTTCCAAACGAGATGGGGCCATTGTTTTTATACGAGTAAAGGTCTTCTCGGCTTCGAGATATGATGCTTGTTCGTAGTGTGCTCGCCCGATCTGAGCCAAGACCCAAGGTGTTTCCCGTTGGCTCGTGGTGATTGAATTAAACATTCGCAGCGCATCCTGACATTGGTAGTGACTGAGCATGAAGTATCCAGTACCGAGCTTTAGGAAAAGATCCAGTAGCCATTGCAGGCCTTCAAATTCTTTCACCTTTTCATTCACCACGGGTTTGTGATTCGGGACGTTGGTGACGGAATGCGATATAGGTCGGGGCTCTTTCCCGTCTATCTCCATCGGATCGCCGTGTTTCCGGTTACCGCTGACGACACGTCCTACGTTGAAGGTATTCGCACTTCTTCCTTTGGTAGTGGTCGTTTTGACCTTCTTCAGCTCCCTGCCCTCCTTAACACCCATACTGCCCGTCGAGGCTGAGAATTTGCCACTCTGTGTCTTCATGTGATTGAACAAGCGAACACTTCTCCTCTGCGGCGCTCCAGGGTCATTTGCGCCTTCGCTGGTATCTGGTCTAATACTGGCCGACGCTGTAGGGGGCGCCTTCCCAGAAACAGTTCTCTTCAGATCGCTTTGGCCGTTCGTCGTGGTGGACGACCTGCTTATGGTCAAAGCATCCTGATCCCCGGAGTCGCCCTTGCTCGTAGATTTGGACCTCGCGGTAGAATCTGAGCGCATTTTCGGAGGCCCAGCTGCACAAGACAGAAGTCAGCATGGCTTTCCAAGGATGTTCGGGAACAGAAATACAATAAGTAATGGACAGAATGGCAGCGAAAAAAGAGCTTAGATGCACAAACGTGCTATCAATCAGAGCATCAACGCAGAAAAGTCGCTTTGAGATGACGTACCGACACTAAAATCCAACCCAAGTCCCGGCATAGCTCGACCTTTTCTTGGGGGAGCTAACGGGGGTTCGTTCGACACATGAGCTGCAGTCGACCGACCGAAACCTTCCTTCCCTGACAGCATAGAGTCTTCGACCTCTGTAACTGGTCCTGTGGGCGTATCGAAAACGTTCGGATCAGGACGAACAAGATCCAAATTGTGTTTCTTCCCATTAAGCCTCTCAAATAGTCCCACCGCACGTACATCTCCATTTATTCGATTTTTCGAGATACTGAAAGGATCGTTGGTTGAGGGCACCTGATTGACCGTGTTGAGGTTGACCTGTGTCTGCGAGAGAGCGTTAGAGGGTGGAGACTCGTCCAGTATACCCAGCGGAGTCTCTTCGTGCGTCGAGCTTGACAATAAACTCGTCATCTCCGGAGTCATCCTGAAGATGTTTGGCATTCGCACGTTAACGCCTAACACATATCAGCGACCCCACTGTGAATTTCCTTCGACGAATGATTCACCTAGATCGCATAAACCGAGGAACGCATCCCACATGAAAGGGTTGAGCTTCAGTGATTCCGCGTAGGACTCTATCGCTTTGTTCGTATCCGTGTACGCCTGCCATAGCTTCCCTTGTAGACACAAGACTGCAGAAGCATCTGGTAAGTGTTGTCTCCTCGTATCAGAATGTTTTCCTGTAAAGTACGTGATTAGCCCCTCCATGGTTCCATCCCAACACATGACAAAACAAACCCCAGCTATTCCTCGGCAGCCACAAGCTCCGACTTCGCTCCAGGGCAGTCGCACCCTCCACATATTTCTCGAGCCCTAAGCAAGCCTGCGCAAATACATAAGAGCATCCAAGGTGGGTCCCTCTTGAGCCGGAATTCCTGCTGCTATCGTATGCTGCCCTCAGCTGTCCCAACCGCAACTGACATAGAGCTAGTAAATATGACGCCTCTGAAGATCTGGGCTCGTAAGCTTGTAGTCGTCCAGCGAGGAAGAGGGCGTTCCGTAGGAGGTTGCAGTCTAAGTGATAGTAGATGAGCTGTCGCAGTTGGCTGATGATATGGGGATTGGCTGGGGCCATGATCGCAGAGTTGAAGAGGGTATCGGGACTTGAGGAGAGTGGGATAGAGGATCCAAGGGACCGAAGTGAGGTTAAAAGTGATGGATGGATTCGATGGCCGACCTCCGAGGTAGCCGCTCATCTGAGGGTTGGGGTAGGTATATTGCCGGTTGTCCTTGGGCTCGCTAGGCGATAATGACGGGGGCTAACATCTTTGGAGGCGCGGTGGCGAAGCTGCCCCTTCTTCTTGGAGTGTATACCTCGAAGCGGAGATCTTGTGGGCGTCAGGCGCTTTTGTCGATGAAGTTTTGTCGCGCTGGTTCCTGCTGGAATGCTGCTTTATCTAGAGGTAGGGTACTTTGACACCGTGGTATTGATGAGAGCGAAGGAGGTAATAGAATAGCAATGCTATGTTGAGCGGGCTGCGAAGCTGAGCTTTTGTGGATCGTTGGTGATGAGAACCGTGAAGTGATGTTTTGCTGGTCAAAATCTATCCTGATTGGCTGATCCTTCAGCCCTATGATCTTGCTATCGATAAAGTTGTTGGGCAGCAACCACAATAATTACTGTCCTTCTCAAGTATTGACCACTGCCACAGCAATGGCGCAGGTGGGTAACACTATTCGCACACTCAATGGAATGCGCAGCTGACCAGGTTATAGAAAGCGGCTAAACAGCTCGCAACGCACAACACCCAAGCCCTTAACCGCATGCATCTGATTTCCCTTGGGAACAATCTCCTCTTCCTATTCCTCCGCCTAATCATCTATCGTGCGAAATATACACGCAACACACTTCTACTCTACGTCGTCTTCTCCGCCCCAGCACTAGGCATCGAATTCTGGCTGGAAAAGATTGGGCGCCCGACATATGCCGAGGATGGCGAGCTCAAGAGATCGGGCGAAGATATGGATGCGAAGGGTTTGACAGAGTTCATGTGGGATGTACTGTATTGGACATGGGCTTGTGTGGCTGCTGCGGCATTCTTGGGGAACACGGCGTGGATCATGTATGCGGTGGTGCCGATATATTCGATGTGGATGGCATCGAGTATGTTTCTGAACATGAAGCAGGGTATGGCGGGGATGACGGGGCAGGGTGAAGGTGCTGGAGAGCCCGCAGGGGAGAGCAAGAGACAGAAGAAGATGGAGAAAAGAGGTGGGCAGAAGTCCCAATACCGGTAACGAGTGGAGGAATATTGGATTTCGTGATGATTTGTATTTGCATTATACCCCTCGGATCTTTGCTCCCAGTGTTGAACCACCACGTCCCCAATGGCTGCTCCCAGATATCTGCGATAATATGGTATAGATCAGAAGCAGAACACTTGGTCAGCTAGCTTGCTAACGGCCCTTGGCTTCTCAAAGCCCAAGGAATCTGCTGCCTTCTTCATCGCGCTGATCATGGGTGGAGGGCCACACATGAGCAGCTTCATATCCGGACCTGGAGCAGGTAACCTCGCCTGTATCTTGTTAGCTGATCTGCAATTCATAGTCTCATACCCTGTCGGTACCTTGATCATGTCAGGCGTGCAAAATCCGACCCCACCATCCCACTCATCCGGAGGATTGTTGAGAACGTAGTACACCCTGAAACCCGGATCCTCTTTGGCCAATGAGTCGAGATCTTCCTTTAACAGAATATCATCATAGTTGACATTAGCAAAGATCAGGTCCACCTCGGTTGTATCCTTTCCCCCATTCCTCGGCCTGCCTCTCACAATAGCCCTGATAATTTGCAGCATAGGTGTGATCCCCGTGCCGCCAGCGATCATGCCGAATCTTTTAACCAGACCGGGTGCGTACACCATTGCGCCTTTTGGACCTCTCACTTGCATCTTATCCCCGATCTCTAGTGTTCCCATGTGTCGGGAGATATTGCCTTGTGGGTATGACTTGATGAGAAGGTCGAAGTAGCCAAGGTTCTCGTCGGAAGAGATGGGTGTGTAGGAGCGTACAATTTGCTTGGGATCACCGTCGATGTTGAGAGTAGCTGCCACAGACATGTGTTGGCCAATTGGGAGACCGAGTATTTGGGTAGGACTTTGCAAGCTGAAACGGTAGCTATGAAGAGTGAGAAAACGGCACAATAGGTTTGTAAAGGCGCTGAGTACATGGCAGTATTATGCGAAAGAACATTCTTCTCCTTGAGAGTAAAATCTTGGAAGACATCGGGCTTCAGTGCTTTCTCCGACACCGCATTTTTAATCGCGAATGGTACTACCTCCGGCGCTGTAATTGAGCAACGTGGTCAGTGAATCTTCTAACTGCAGCGGTGCTTGCATGGTAGCTACACTCACCAACGCTATATATTCTCCATGCCCCTAGGACGAAAGCTACTGCTATTGCATATGGAAGCCACTGAACCTTGAGGACACCAACGCCAGCTAGCAAAAGGCCCGAGGGGATGTAGACACTATTGACAAGTTGTGGGGATAGGAGAGAGGCTGGCCGGACTTGGTGAGGGGCGGACATCTGGAGTCTCGGTGCCTTCTGGAGATGTCCCTTAATCGTAAAAATGAGGATGCTGTAGAGGGTAAGTCCAATGAAAATATTCTTTCCTCCTATCGGACAAGATTGAGGCTTATCGATAAGGTGTGGATCGTCTTGGCATGCTTGGCATCCCTTAGTAAGTAAGTACTTCGGAACGAAAAAAGAGTGCTCCTCGCCTATTGAACAGCTAATACGGAGTACTTTATGCTGCGGGATTGAGCTGATTCGGGTTTGTCTTCATTTTGGAGGAGTCGAAACGTTTGCATTCTTAATACCGGATGAGCCCCCCCAAGATGGTTATAATCAGGTTATGCGGGTTTTAAATCCCTCGATACTGATTCATTTACTAAATACACGGCCTAAAGATCTTGCCAAAAGTAATTGATTTTCGACTATGCCTGGCCAGCGGTGTTGAAGTCTTTGAGGCCTCCTGTCACTCTCGTACTCATCGTCTTCTCGCCCTCGCGAACCCAGACTCTCTATAATTTGCGCAGTCAGCGATACCCTGTCAAAATTGGCAGCGAGAGTATGAGATGACTCTAAGCTAGTATGTGACAGAAGCCACAGACATGACTTTCAAATGTGTACACCGACTCGGGTCAAGTGCAGAGTAGGATATGTTTGGCTCGGATATACGTACGGGATCATAGCTGAGATGTATATTAGCATTGAGTAAAATTGTCACCGGGTAGGATGCTCACTATTTCTTATTTGGCTTATCGGCTCCGTCGGGGTTTCCAACCTGGGTCATCACGTAGCTAGAAATTTGGTCTGATTCAGTAGCACTCTCATGAAATCGACTCAAATTTAAGGATTAGAGGCAACAAAAGCCTCAACAATAAGGTTGTTAGAGGTTGGAGACAATGCGCTGCTATCTTTCTCAAGTAACCACGCAATGAACAAGCGTCGTGCCTCCAAATCAAGAAGCATGGATTGTGATTGACGTACTCCTTATTCTTCAAAACGTAGTCGCGGATGCCGGCAAGATAAGCGTACTGCAAATCCGTGTCGAGGTTCTTCTTTCGTCAGCCCATGCCTCAATTCAGTAAGGAGAATCCACGGACCACTTTGACGACACCGTAGCTGATCGCTTGCTTGAACTCATCCTTCGAACTACCAGATCCACCGTGGAATACCAAGAATACAGGCTTTTTATCCTTGAGATTTTCTTTGTCCTTCACGTAATTCTGATGTTTGCTCAGAAGCTCGGGATGTAATTTTACGTTTCCAGGCTTGTAGACACCTAGACAGATGTCATCATAAGGCGCAACAGTCGTTTGAGCTTGACGGGTGTCGTACCGTGCACGTTACCGAAACCAGCCGCGATCGAGAAATTGGGGCTGATGGCGGAGAGCCTTTTATAGATAGTGTGGATATCCTCGGGCTGTTTGATATTAGTGTTGATCCTCATTGCGAATACATTCGGAAATCTTCGATCGAATTGGAGGTTGGGTGGTATGGTGCGTGCGGTACGAAGAGTAAAAGCATATAATGGGATTCACCTGGGTATAGAGCGAGTTATTCTGATCATCATTCCCACAATTAGCGATTGCTCTCTCAAGACGATGCCCCCAGTCCTTAGACAACTTTGGATGTCAGAACACCTACGTCGACGTCTTCATTGTTCACACCATCTTCTTCCTGTACATCTCTCAGTGAACCGATATTCTGGAGGCCAGTGTCTTCAACATACGCCACCAGTGATTCCGATCTCCATCTCTCTAGCATATCAGACTTCATCAGCTTCAGATGTTCGAGGTTGCAGATAAAAGCGAGTAGGCATCATTTTCAGGCGGATGGAATTGGTACGTACAGCCATTGGTCCATTGGGGCGGCTCTCTTAAGGTATTTCGCGGTGGTATCGAGATTAAATTCCACGCTTTCCTAGGAAATTGTCAAAGATAATCAACAAGGGTTGTACGAGAGTATCCAACGAACCTCCGAGAGATCAATCATGTGAGACGAAAAGAGTGGTTCGCCTGCATAGACTCAAATATCAGTATTCTGTGGCGTAGGATGCGGCTATCAGAAGCAGCAACAGCTCGCTTTACCCTTTTCCTTGAAATATTTCTCGTCGGCGTCGAGCATTCCGTCCAGCCAGGGGAGTAGCTTTTTTGCACAGTGGTCTGGATGATCGTCAGCTTTAGGTCGCCGAGTCTTCCCAGCAAGACTTGGGTGGTGGTCGTGCCTGTATGAAGTATACATGGAACCCCGTATAGTGGTGCAACAGCTCTGATATAATGGGCAGCCGCGACAGCTCCCTGGATCGACGCTTGCTGATCGCCGTTTTTCACACCCTTGCCCGCGAAATATGCAGCCCCACCGTTCGACCTATGCGCACACTAGAATCAGAACCTCTTGATCACTGTGAACGAAGGCTGTGATCTGGTAGGCAATGGCTTCGGCACGCCTCCGGTCCAAATGCTTACATCTGAAGAATGATCGGGCTCTTTGCGTCTCTTGCGGCTTCCAAGGCCGCGACGACTGTGGAGGAACTTGTGACATCTTCGTAGAGCAGTTAGGATAACGGAGGACCCCATTGACCGACGAACTGACTGATTGCAGGTATAGCGAATGCCTTCTTTTGTGCGTACTTGACTGGAATGAGTCAGCTTCTTGCTTTGATCCCCAAATCTGGATCAGAAGTCACATAGGTTGTAGACATCTTTTCCAACTATAACGCCTTCCTTTCGGCTGAGGACGTCTTGGACAGGCATTGTAGCTGTCTCGGAATTTGTGTGGTAGTATAGAAGCTGGCACGAGTAGAAGACCTTGTGGAAATGACTCGATAGTGTTGGTATCTCGGAGACCGGTTAGTTGTTGAGAGGTATTTAGTGGACTAAGAAAAGCATAGAAGCAGAAGTGGGGTCCGGATCGGAGCCGTGCCAAGCCCAGCCCCGCGGGCAGCCGCCGGAAGAATGTCGGCCCCTAAGTACAACATTAAAATACGAGTGTCTTTATTAAAGTCTATCAACATAGCAGGCGTATATCATTGGACACGCCAACTCAGTATACTGCTATATCTTGTCGTAGCACACGCTGGGAAGTCCTTCCCGACACTAGAGACCCCCCTGTTGTCCTTGAAGGAGACGGAGTATTGCGCGGCTTCTCTCCTGTCGCAGAGGTACTAACTTCTTTCCAATCTACCTCTCAAGATGGTATAACTGGTTCTTGCTAGTCTCATCTCTGCTACCTCTGGTTATGGTTCAGTACTCAAGCAGGAATGCCCAGAATAAATCTTCAAGTCAATATTGGTCGCTGTTATGGGCGTTTTAACAATCTCCTATCCTGCTTCGGAGCGGGATCATTGGACTTACTTGACTGTGATACTACTATCAGTCAGTGCGCTCAATGTTCATTTCTCCTTACCATTCGGAGGAACGTCACGGCACGGCGAAGCTATGACTGTAGCTGGGCTCGAACTTTCGTACACAGCAAAACGCATCAAGTTGGTGATAGCTGTATGATCTAGGAATACCTCAATCTAGCATTTTCATCAGCTATCTAGCGAATAAAAGGCATGTAGGTACAATGATTTGTTGACCTATTAATATTGAGGCAATCAGAGTTATGTATAATATATTCAGCGTCCAGAATAAGGAACCTTGATAGGATGTTCGCTATTTGTATGGCAAAGCCACCTACTCTAGAGTATTTATGGACTCTACCTCCCAAGTAGTTAAGGATAATACACCCCACTAAAAGGTTCGTCTTGCCAATCCTATTGAACTGATTATATTGAGTAGGTACTACATCTGCCGTGCCGGTGAATGAACGTATGATTGTTGCTAATTTTAATCTGCGCGATCACGATCATGAATGCGTTGCAAGCAACATGATCGAGTGCACCAAAATCAGCAGTTGATGTATCCACTCAAGTCTTGAGTATCAAGCATCTTCTAACCTTGTAGTGCAAATTCATAACATCTCCTTTGCATATTCAGTCCTCAAGATCATATAACCAATCATTCGCCACCAATACTCCACCTCTTCCCAGTTCGGAGCATGACTCCCTCGCGTACCATGGTCTGAGACCCGTTGAAAAAAGCTTATGTTGAAAAGTTTTCGACATATTGAAGGGTCTTCTTGAAGTGACATATGTCCTATCGACCCATACATACTTATCATTTTGATCTACAAACCACACTCAGGACCACCAAGAATTGCTCATCATCATCATCAAACCCACACTCACATCACTGTCCATCCCTGCCACACGCCCTCACCAGTAATTTTCAACTCCATCATCCCCAACCCACCCAGCCACCATGCCAGACCCATCCCCAATATCCAGGGAAGATCTCCTCCAAACAGGCCGCGACGTCTTCTTCATGCTGATCGGTGGAGGATTCCACAAATACTTCAGGTGAGGCTGCCACATCCACCGATCCTGGTGGACCTAGACCTCACAATATACAATCGCAGGATCGAAAGCAAAAATCCCGATTCTCCGTTTCGGAAGGGGCAGATGAAGCGGCAGTGGGCACATCCACGTCGGGCAGATAGACTTCGGTGGGTGAGTTCGGAGTCTAGCATAGACGTAAGGCAACCGTGCTGACTGGATCTGGGGTAGCCTTATAGGACGAGTTGGAGATGGGTGCGCAGAGTAGGGAGGCACGTCAGATCGTAAGCGCAGCGTAGGTACTGGGATTTGGATAGCTCCTAGAACCTTTCATATGAAGTATAACATTTCTGTCGCAAGACAGTGCACTTCCTTGATACTGAAGACTTCGAATTTCCCTCTCTAGAGTACGGAACCCTGTAAAGTAGTCGAACATTCACCTGTTACATTACCTGAATGGTTCGTCATGTCCTGAAGAGGTCGCCCATCGCCTTTGAGTCGCGGCTTACCTACCTGCTCCTTGGATACGGTAACGAAGACATACTGCCGGCTACCTTAGTGAAAATCAAGGACGCTGAGTCGTGGATTAGGCCATCGAGGGATGTCTTCAAGCCAAGTAGCCGCCGTCCTGTACTATCACTTTACTACATAAAGAAGCTTCTTGACTTCTTAGCAAATCAGCCTACGGCAAATCAAGGCGAGATTTCACATACTTAAGAAGCTATACTACTACAGAAACACTATTAGAGTCGTAAATACCTTAATTTCAACTCTACGCCGCAGTTATTTCCGACTCAATTACCTGAGAAAGGTATGTGGAGAGGGTATAATAGGGAGGAAAGTTCTAGAAAACCAAGTCACTTTAGCTAAGTAAGTCAAGATATTATGGGAATACCCCGCTAAGAATGCTGACCACGGTGCAGACAGGAATGGGCAAATTTGCATCCTCCATCCATACTTCGTTCTCTTTTCCGCCGTCAATCGTTTGCCATTCAGTCTCAACTGCAACATCTTGTTCTGTCATCCATTTTCATTCATTTTCTTCTGCTACGGCACGCAGCCCGAGCTGACCCCTTATTGTTCTATGATTCAACTCCAAATACGTCTTTTAGCCTTCATCCGTCCCACTGCGCTCTGCATCCCGCACAAGCCACTCTTTTCTGCGTCCTCTTCGTCTCTATCTCTCATCTTGGAGGTCCAGGTTGAAGAACATGATCGAAGAATGATATATCTACCCATCCAAGTCATGTGCTATGTTACACTCAGTGGCTTGAATCCTTAGTTTGTTCCTTCAGCTCTAATTTATTTACAGCACAGAAAATCCATTCCCAAACACGTGTGTTGAGAATGTGCCATATCTTGGCCTTGAAGTCTCTCAAGTCTCCTGAGACGTCATTGATTCGAGTATGCCTTGGATTGGGACTCATCAACGGCCTTGGATGCGGCAAGAATAAGCTTGAGTGGTGCAACCTTGGGAGCTAATGTTTGCACGTCGTAGACAGAAGTAGGATTCGAGTCTACTACACAGAAGAGTGTTAGTGGGTGTATCAAATGAACAAGAAAGACTTCGTGCCTTTCAATTCGGTGCATGAATGTCGGTGCATGAGTGCTTGCCAGACCGGGGTCTCGTGTGCCGTGTTGTGACAACGTACACAAGCGAGTGGACTTGAATGTCACAAGATCCGGATCGACGACGCTATCTGTATGGCCTTCCGATGGTATCCCCCAAGTGGAGCTCCGATCGGGTGGCAGTCTGCTGCATTATGCCAGATTACAATGTCGTCCAGATCGGGAGTGCTGGTGGCGGTGTATGTTCGTCTATTGGGCATGAAGTCGGTGTAGGAGGAATATTTGGAACGTTCGACTTGTTTTGGGGGGTACCTGATAAAGCCGCCGCCGCCAGAGGATTCGTTATGGCCGACTTTTCTGATGCTCGAGAGGATCGCCGAAGAGTCAAGCGGAAGACTTGTGACCTCGGTTTATCCTTCGCACTCGGGAGGACCACCACCGCCAGAGGCTTGGAGAATTGCGAGAGGACGGAGTGCTATTAGGATTGCGAGGGGGAGGAGCAGGCGTATCGCCGCGAGTTTCTCCACCACCCTCCGTCGGCAGCTGCGAATGTGAATCGGGATTCAATTGAAGCATTGGGATCAGGGTTCATCATAAGAGACAGGTGCTCGGCCTGCTCTTTGAGTCGGATTGAGCACGCTATTATGTTCGGTGTTTCTTTGGTGCTCGAGAGAATCGCCGAAGGGTCAAGCGGAAGACTCATGACATCAATTTCTGTGTGGTACCCGAGAGGTTCGCCACCGCAGAGGCTTTTGATTTGTTCCAATCTTTCCTGTACTCGAGAGCACGACCGGATAGTGAAGCGGAAGACATCTGACATCGGCTTTCATTTGGTATCCGAGGGGACCGCCACCGCCACCAATTTTTGTTATGTTCGAATCTTTTTTTTTGGGGGCCCGAGAGCACCGCGAAGTAAACAGGCGGTCGTCGGCTTGGATTTATATATTGATTTTGGGGAGGAGAGAGGGGCGGAACGAGAGGCGTCCAACTGTAAGTTCACAACGTTAGCCAGTGGCCTCGAACAAGCTTGAACATATCACTTACAAGATATTATATCGTACACATCCAGCGCCAAAAAGATTGTCTACCAATCGCGGGCCAGCGGAGCGGCTGGTCGGAGAATGTGCTGCCTACACAGGCACAAACTCGTCATCCCAGCCTTCCTGCTGTGGGGGTAGGCAACGCCCATGGGGAGAAGGAGAGGCTCCCACGTTCAGGGTGGCTTCTCTCCAAAGCATTGCCGTAACCGCCCAGGGATGGGCTGGCGGAGGAGGTGATCCTGGTGTTGGACGGTGAGTACTCGCGCCGTGCCCAGAGCCCAGCCCGCGATGGCAGAGGAGGTGAGGCTGGCAGATATAGGCATGTTGATTATCTATGTACTCTTCTCATTATTTCGTATCTGGAAACAGTGTAGTGTGGTGTAGAAGAAGTGGAGGATACATATCACCAATCACGCTTTTAAGACGCGAGAAACAGCGTCTGCCATCCCTCCTTCCTTTTCGAGAAAAACAAGTTCCCAACGTTCTTATGTGTTGTCCCTGCCTTGCTCCTTCCAATAGTAACTAGGTCCCTAGGTTCGTCTCGCTCTGATGTTCTTCACTCCCATCCGAGTCCGACTCGCTCTGATCGCCGTCCTCATCCGAGTTGTACTCGCTTGGAGACTACTCGTCTACTTCGATTGCTCCATTATCAAGTAGGATCTGTACTATCTCCGAGTCTCCCTTCCTGGCAGCTGCTCGTAGCGGATTACGCCAATATTCACCGTAGGCGTTCACATCTGCGCCATTTACAATGAGTAGCTGCACCACGTCCAAGCTACGACCGGCCACCGCGGCCGAAAGTGCTCTTCCCCAGATACCTCCTCGAGCATTTATATCTGCGCCCTTTTCGATAAGCATTAATGCCAGTTCCTTTGAACCCTGATACGACGCAGTCTGGAGTGCGGTTCCCCAATAACTATGATAGGCGTTCACATTCGCGCCCTTTTCGATGAGTAGCTTAACGGTTTCGATAGCACCTTTGTGCGACGCAGCCTGCAGTGCATTACCATAGTGACCTGCTTGAATATTCACATCTGCGCCCTTCTCGATCAATAGTTGTGCTACTTCCTTTAAGCCCTGAGATGACACAGTATAGAGTGCGGTTCCATAGAAATTAGATTGGGCGTTCACAGCGTTCACATTCGCGCCCTTTTCGATGAGTAGCTGTAGGGTTTCGATATCACCTTCGAGCGACGCAGCCTGCAGTGCACTGTCATAGCGCCCTCCTTGGGCGTTGACGTCCGCGCCATTATCCAGTAGTTGCTGCACTACACCTCTATGCTCCCCCTGAAAGGCATATTGTAGTGCTGAGGAGCCATCCGCGGTTTGAGCATTTACATCGGCGCCATTGTCAAGCAAGAGACGTACAACCTCTTCATGACCCCAATACGAGGCCTGACACAATGGGGGACTGGTTATGCTAGCTTTGTCGGGATTTACCAAAGCCCCGTTGTCAAGTAGAATCCTCACAATCAACATGTGGCATCCCATGCACGCCGCACCCAGCGCACTGACTGCGCCGGGAGTTATATCTACCGTAGCATTGACATCATATCCCTGCTCGAGTAATATCCTCACTGATTTGACCAACCCAATGAATGATGTATAGTGCAATGGAGAACGGGCGAATCTGCAGAGTTCTTCCGTGGAAAGATGATTATCGTTTTGATAGTTAGAGTCGTCCATGGTGTAGGTAAAAAGCTCACCACCGGACTCATATATACGCACCCAATTCTCAAATGCTGCACTTTCAGAGCGTAGTAGCTCAACAACTAGAGAAGATGTTTCAGTGGTATCACTCTCCTCTGCTGCTTGAGCGTGTAGTGTCCAGTACTCCGCTGCGTATAGAGCCAATGGATACTCGCGTTGATGTTTTGCAGTCAAGAAATCAGTGCTGATACGCCCGGTAATGGCCTCCTCACGTGTACGAAGTATCGCTCCGTCAATATCGAGTAGATATGCTAGACAGTCCTCAGCTATGATAGCGTCCGATTCATCTTCCCGAATACTGTATCTCGATGCCTTTCCTATGCGAATTCTATCTGAGACGAGGTATTCCTTGACCGAAAAATGAGCCAACTTGACAGGGGTAAGCGAGATGCTAGGATGGTTGGGTGCAATTGTTTCAGCGTCGAGCGTAATAAGACTGGAGCAAATGGTCATGATGTCTCGGCTATCTGGGAGACGCCTTTCTGGATCAAAACGGGGATCATCATGGACGTCTATAGCAATTACTTCAATCATTTCCTCCAGAAATAACGGTCGAGCAGAAAATGTGAGCCATCGTAACATCTTCAAAGCGTATGCAAAACTGGTGTCGTCAATATCGCAGAGTATGCGCTCGTAGGTACTGTCCAAATCTTTTGGCAAAGACTGTAAAGCTTTTCGAAGTTGAGGAAGAGTCACACAGCTACACAAAGTATCAAGTTGACATACAGCCCATCGAAACCTATCAGCATCCATTAGCTTCCCCGCTCAGTAATGTATAATATTAATAGACCTTAGCCTTTACCTACATTCCGTTAGCCTTTTTCATCAAGGTGGTCTCGATCTCCTGCTGGACTTTTGTATGGGTTCGCCATCGCTTGAACCGTTTGTCCTCCGAAAGTCGATCGTGTACATAAGTGCGAATGTCAGCATCCACAACGGCACTCTGAACACAAACGCTTGTTCCTTCGTCGCACAGTGGCTCTAGTGACTCTTCAATGTCGACTTCTCTCCGGCTGGTGACCAAGATATGTAGATGTATGTCCTTCCATCGCATGATCTCTTCAATATCAAAGAGAAGCTCTGGACGCTCTGTGCACTCGTCAAGCGCATCAAGTATCAAGAAAATTTCGTCAAAAGCCGTCACCATCGTCTTCAAGGTGGCCAGGAGTTCTTCGCTGGTTGGCTGGCGTCCACGATTGAACAGTGAGTCCAGTACATCAAATGTACGTTTCTGATACCCAACAAGCTGTGTAATAAGTGAACGTATCATATTCTCGTGTCGCTGCTTTTCGCGTTCGTTGAAGTCGAAGTAAAAATACAGCACTGCTGATCTAGGTCTTTCACGACAGTAGTCTAGAATATACTGTACTACTGTAGAGCTGAGGATTGTTTTGCCGCAACCCGGGATACCATACGCCCAGAGTAATAAGCTGCCATGGGACATCCAGCTATGGAAGACTTCACTTTCAATTAGCCAGGTACCGGTCTTGGGATTGCGTGCTTTCAATGCGTTATTGTAATTCAGCGAGGGATCTGGGGCGGACAGCCAGCTAATGATATCTTTCTGATGATCACCTATGACCTCTTAAGTCAGCCATGGAAAGGAATGTGAGGACTTTTGACACCTGACTGATCTGAATCCGTGCTATGTTCTTGCCGATTTCATCGACTCCGTCCTGTATGCTCATCACATCGTTTTTGATGGCCTTGGTCAATACACTGAATTTCCCCGTTAGCTCTGTAGCGAAATCTTACACACACACATGAACAATTAACAAGATACATACAGATGATCATTTTGCCGTGCAAGGTTGAAGAGACCTTTCTGCCTCTCAATTGTGCTGAGGATGTCTCTAATCTCTTTTTCCTGAAACGGCCATATCAGAGCCTTTCGGATCTTCTTCAAGCCATCGACAGGTGCTAATTTAGTAGTCAATGTTTCCAAAGCCGCTTTGAACTGTTCAAGAGGCCCGTTCGGCATATTGAGCGCCCGCAACGTCGTGTCCCATGAACCGTCATGCTCAGCTTCATCGGCTTGATCCTTGAGAACGAACAGTATGCCGGTGACGGTCGATAGCTCGTTGAGGATATTTTGACGATCTTTAGTAGCACCCTTGACACTGGCAAGATATTGTGTAACGGTCCCAGTCATTTGAATCACAGCAATGATGCTGGCTGCAATACCGAGTTCCGCCATTCTGGCTTGTGTACGATGCGATGGCGAACGTTAGGACTGCCAAAACACGAAGTCTCAAGGAAAACCCTGGAACTTAGCCTTGTCGTGACATTGCCGCCGATCAGGTCATCGGATTCGCATTTCGACAGCTTGCCTCTGCAGAATGAGCGAGAGGAATTGCAAGACCCCGGCTACGGCTAGGTCCTCAGCTGGTTTACAAGTTCTCATGTCAGGTTGGTAAAGGTAGTCGGCGAATATACAGCTAGTAATGCACTATCACCATATTAGGAATAGCGCGCTCCGGGCATTCGAACTCCTCTTGAACGAATCCGGTGGGCCAAAAATATATACTAGTGAAAACTACCTAAATTCTTATATTTCCAACAACTCCGAGCTCCACAGGCCCAAGTACCCCGACGATCAAGGAGAGTACGACAATCCTGGCAACGAGACCTCCCTGCTACCAACAACGACCGTAACCTTTTAGTAGCCCTTGCGACTTGGGGGGCCCCGATTACGATGAGAGGGGTGCTGTTATGCGAGAATGTGGCTTGACTTAAGGGAGGCTAGGTGTACCTAGGTTGGTTGATAGATGGATGCCTGTATGATCATGATAGCGCATGATAGGCTCCAGTCAAGATACCGAGAAATTGGAAAGAGATCTGGATGCAATGGGTCTGTGGAGACAGGTTGATTGAAGACTGTGAAGGGCGGTCTCCTATCGCCAACGCCATTTGCGCCGATACAATTCCTGTATATACCATCTGAGCATCCGACACAACCGTCATCATAGTGACTGATCTATACACCATCGAAACCCATCAAAAGCCTTTGACACTCCAACTACATATCATCCCGCTATGCCCATCCTCGGCATTCCAGGCCACATAACCAATTCAACGTCTCCCTGACATCGGGCGAATCGAAGCCCATACAGATCACTTCCAGATCGAGGTTCCGTCGGGCATCTTCCATCGCTCTCCTGCTGAGTTCTTTCCGAGTGTCCAAGGCACCGCTGTTCGTCGCTTGCCATTTCTCGTTGAAGAAGTCTGCGCGTCGATGGTAATTGTCCATCAGGGGTATATAAAAGGCTCCTTCCATCGGGATCAGGCGAAGAAGGTCGTTGAGATCGTTTTCCAGCTGGTCCCTGTCGCCAGGGCCATATCGGTTTTCGTTGTGGACGATGCGCCCGTCAAGGGTGGCCATGTATGCCCGGCGTCCGTCGCTTGACCTTCCGAATGGTATGTCCGGTAAACAGGAATCGCAAGTGCACGTAAAGCTGTAGTGACTCAAATCCGTGTGACGCTGGGCTCTGGTCCTGTAACACTCTCGCTGATGATAGTTGACGAGGATCTCTTTACCTCTCGCAATATTCTCGATGGCATGTATTGTGAGGCACCCTGTTGTATCGTTGTAGGCAAAATGGGCATTCGGTAAGCATGAATGATTGAATCGGGACGCTTGTAAGAATATGCCTTGTACTTGAAGACGGTCTGTGCCTCTGTCCATCTGAAAATTATTTGCCTGGAATCGCTTCGAGAGACTCGGGCGGCCTTGGCCGGGGCAGACGAGTTCCACAAAAGCTGCGTGATGTGGTCCATTTACGTTAACCTGGTTGATGATATGGGTCCTGTTTGTATTCGAAAGTCTCCCGCCTCTTGGGACGTTCTCGATGGTGAAGAGAGCTTGTTCAGCGAGGATACGGGTGCCCTTTGAGATGTCTTGGAGGGCAATGAAGCCTCTACCCCTGCCTGTCAAGTCTGTGATATTGTAAATATTTGTGTTGGGCAGACGCGGATTGCCAATTCTCTGCAACGCATGATGCAACTCGACGTCTTGCGGGGTAGACATGATGATATGTGTAGGAACCTGGGGATATCTGCTGAGACACTGATGTGTTCAATGAAAGTTTTGTAGAAGACGTTGATACTTGACTGATAATCTGATCTGTATACAGAAGGGATCTGAGAACCCGAAAGCTTTAAGCACTTCACCTAAGTGCTCGACTGTCGCTGGTCAGACAGTAAAGGCTGGACTGCGACATTGCCGAGACAGTGTCATGGCTCATGGAGAATGGTGTAATGACTTTGTTCAAAGACTATTGATGAATTACATCACGTCTCAGTCGAGAACAAAGCTGGTTCGAGACAATGTCTTCAGCGCTATACCAACGACGAATCTGGAAGTTTCGGATCTCAGTGAGAATGACTCAAGAACGTAAAGGAATACTGATCTGAATTCAGAGGACTAAGCTCGTGGAGCACCTTTGTGCTGGAAAGGATGGAAACACCATAGAGACATTTCGATTGTCTCCACGTTGATGGATTATGTCGCAACAGGCTTCAAGCGCATGAGTACATAATCAAGAATTGTTCGAAACCTGCTAGGTAGCACACTCAAGCAACCAGAATTCAGCGGCTTCGTAGGTAGACGTGAAGGCTCAGAACCTAGAGGAGCATTATTCGACGATGTAAACCCATTGTAGGGCGGCGTGGGCGGTGAGCGTCTCTGCCGCCCTTCGTCATGTCGGTATTCAAACTCTCCGTGCTTATAGAGATATATGGGCAGTATGATGTAGCTTACCCTTTGGTTTGGCCTGACGTAGATGTCGTCAATGTCACTGCTAAAGCATGTCCTCCAATCACAACTTTCGAGACCGCAGTATTACACTCCATCCTCTTCCATCCACGCTTGCAGCAAGTCCTTGGGAGCATCCCGCACAAGAACATGTACATGTTCCAAACCTCGCACGCTTTGCAGTCCAGTCCAGTTCCTGAACCAAAGGACATTGTCCTCCGGACTCCTCATCCCCTTGGCTGCAAGCCGGTCGACAAAGGTTTCTCGTACGAACTCCTGGACCAGTGCTGTTGACCATGGAATGAGGAACCCTTCTGGCTTCTGGTCCGGTAATCGCACCTTTGACCAGACGATCAGGTGAGTGATTCCGGCACTGATACCATACGGCCAGTCGTTCAGCAGTATCTTGAAATCATCTTTGGCTGCAAACGGAATGTGATTAAGGCAATCAAATCGTGGCCCACTTTCGGAGTTGGAAGAAGGGATAGGTTCCCAGAACAATCGCTGCTGAAGGATGAAGTTCGTGATAGAGCCATAGGCGGCCTTTGTCTGGTTGGTCCATGCGATGTAGCGCATCAGATCTGATGGTTTGCGTTTGAGGATGGAGAGGTCATTTGTAGCTATACAAGGAGAGAAGAGTGAGGAGAAGAGCAGGACTGGAAGACATGCATCTCCCACCTATTATCCGTTGGAGCTCGGTCCAGGTGTGAGGCTGGAAGTTTTCATCTCCACCAGCCAGGTTCTCGCGATCAGTATCTGTGAGCTCGAAGGGAATTGACCCCACGGGCTGGCATTCAGCCATTGTCGATCAAGATTCACGGTGCCACGAACCATACGGAGACCTTACACTTTGTACTCGTCCGACGCGAATTGCATCAATGAATGGATGTCAAGGCACAGAGTCTAAAGTGAAGAAATGAGCGATCGTAATTTTTGCTCGAAACGCTGACTCAGCCGGTTCACGCTAAAATCGAATTTCCTCACCAAAAAATCAGCCCTACAACAATCCTTTGACGCCGTTCGCTTTCCAGCACTCTTTAAGGGAGGGATTTCGCTAGGCAGAAATACGTGGAGTGCTGTTCACTAGCGCAATCACGCTTGCCGCCCATCTAGTACTTAATCTGCCCGTCGCCCTCCATCCTTCTTGTTGTTTTTCGAACACCTTGCTAAATCATCGATTTTCATCAACCTCCATCAATAAACTATCGACTTTTCTCCTCTCCACTCCTCAATTCAAGTCCTCATCATGACTGGACGTAAGTTATCCGTTTCATGAACATCACACTTTGCCGTCGCTTCATTATTGTTTCTGTCGCGTTCCGCCGCTACCAATCCTTTGGTGTTTCGATAATTGAACGCGTCTCCACTACCACTACCACCACCATCCTTGCCCGCCCTCGCCTTCCCCCTCTTCCTCTTCCTCCCCACCTCTCCAACCTTACTCCCCACCTCCCCTCCCCCTCCACATTCCCTTCTTGCCTCCAACCCTTCCACCTCCCCCTCTCACCACTCCTCCCACACAATCCCCCCGCCTATCCATAACCACATACTAACCTCCCCCCCCCAACAGGCGGAAAAGGAGGAAAAGGCCTCGGCAAAGGTGGCGCCAAACGCCACCGCAAGATCCTCCGCGACAACATCCAAGGCATAACCAAGCCCGCCATCCGTCGTCTGGCGCGTCGAGGGGGTGTCAAGCGGATTTCTGCCAGTAAGTCATACCCATTTTCCCCTTCACCTCTTGCTGTCCTTGTTGGGGTCTCGCTGTGGCAGATGGCTAATGTAGGTATATCTCGAACAGTGATCTACGAAGAAACCCGCGGCGTCCTGAAAACCTTCCTCGAAGGCGTCATCCGCGACGCGGTCACCTATACCGAACATGCGAAGCGGAAGACAGTGACGTCGTTGGATGTGGTCTATGCGCTGAAGAGGCAGGGGAGGACGCTTTATGGGTTTGGGGGATAGATGGGTGGGGTTTCGGGTGGGATACCCGGTGGGGAGAGGGGAGGGGGGTGCGGAGGATTGCGTGTGGTGGGGTGGAGTTGGGAAGTAGAATCATGATGGCGTATACCAGCTGGCGTTTAGATAGGGATTCCATTGGGTGGATGGGTATTTGCTAAGGGCATGGTGGGATAGCTAGTATTATCATGCATGATATATCCTAACCTGCTGAACTCAGAACATTCCACCATCACCAGCGCCCCGGTCCTCCTGGTAGGAAATGCAGTGGGCAGTCTATATTACCGGCGTGCAGCTCTAGAGATAATCATATCTAAGTGTTGGTCAATACTCGCCATAGCCTCATCAAGTACTCTCATTTCTTTTGGCAAACACTACAACAATATATATACCCGGATGAGTGTCCTTATGTATATGGCTCTTGCTTCTTATGGATCATCAATGTTTCATGTCACGCCGCAAGGGGAGGGAGATGATTCTTAAATTCATCGATAGAGCGACGATGGTTAAAGATTGGTGCATATGTGCAACAGGATGGCTTGGTCTAGATGCACGAATGGACTGGAAGGGAAGCGTTGAGAGGGTGATGTAACTTGATTAACAGTGATCAGTGCGGATAAAGGAGAGGATATCTTGTCATACTTCCTTCACTGAGAGGCACATGTGGACCTGCTCTCGTCGAAGTCTTTTCAGTAAAGCTCTAGGCCAGACATTAACTACATTCCTCTATATACCTATCTTGTGGTCTTTCCTGATCAGCAAAAGGACGCTATTAGGCTCCACACATTGCCCATCGATTCCACTGGTATGCCACTTCCTGCACCAATCACGACCGCATAATGACAAAGATCGGAATGGTGAGACAGTTCCGAAGCCCGTTTACTCGTACGCTGTATATTTGGGGGAATCCTCTTTTCCTAACATTGTCACTGGCACGACCTGTGGAGATGATAGGGCCGTTAAAATAGACTATCACATCATCTCCTGGGACTGGAGTAATATCTAAACCCCCATCGGCTCCTTCGGCGCAATTTCGGTGAGCGAAACAGCGCTCTCGTGCGACATTGGGAGCATTTCCATTGCTGATTATTGGGACTGAAGGGCCGAGGCCTGGTGCAAAGCCAAGCGTCAGCTCGTTGTCCTTACTCTGCATCAATGCGGCGGTGAACCCTATGACGACATCATGGAGAGCTTTGCCTTGGTCAACAGGAAGGTTCGCATTCACAACGCTCATGATGCTATAACTCTTTTTGCCAAAATATGGTGCAGATATCCTTCGTCCTCTGTTTTAGCAGGAGCCGGCAAAGGCGCCGTAGTAGGGTATCTTTCGATGTTTCTAGAACATACTGGTGCCCCTTATGTGCAATTCTGGCATGACAATCCGTCCTTCATAGCTTCTTTTCCACTGCAGTATTTGTTGACTACCTTCATCTCAGCAAGCATTCAGCTCTAACACTGCATGTCATGCCCACACACCAACATTGAGAGAAATTTCCGTTTCCAAGCAAAGATGGCACTCAATCATCGAGCGCCGAGAGGGTCCAGAGATGGAAAAGGCCCCATTGTGACTTTAGACAGCTGCAATCGCACCTATTAAGGATGATGGAAAGTTATGGACGCCATGCTTGATGTGGAAAAGGGCTCCACTTTGTACTCAAGCTGAAGTTGTCTCTCGTCACTTATAGGTATTACCGAATCGATAGGGCTCGTTATCGAGATAAATTCCATTGGTGACCCTCCAGTCACGTGGGGTCCTTGCTCAGTTTGCTGCTGACCTCAGAGACCAGTCTATGACCGGCTTTGACGACTGTTTCCATACCATCCCTACCAGCAAGAGCAGCATGCTGTGCCTTCTCCTCCATGTTGCTCATAACTTCGCCCGCTTGCTCCTTCACAGATGCAGCCAACTCTTGAGGACTTGGGTATCTTCTCAACAGCTTTAGTACGGTGTAGTACAACCGTATGACAAGCTTGTGGACGGCTTCTTTGACGATCATAGTGATACCATGGCTGAAAAAGCCCTTGAGCACCTCGCCGCCAAGCCCTTCATATAATGCACTGATGCCTTCGGTCTGGATGACCTGAAGGATGGTAGTGAAGACGTTACTCGGTGGTCTCGTTGTCTCCGTCGGATCCGTTTTCACACTCGTTGATCGTGACACTTTTGTATGTGAGACTTGGAGGCGAGACTTCGCTAGCGAAAAGGGGTACGTTATCGACGATGCGAGAGCTTTGCTGACTGCCGCCAACAGGAAGGTCGCTTGCGCAGAGGGATTTTCACGCTGACTACGTGGAAGGACGGCGCGCTTCAAAGTCTCGAAAAGGAAAAATGTGAGAGAAGGGTTCAGCGTCAGGACCAGAGACGCAGAGTAGCCCGACCAGAACCCTCGCAAGCCTTTCTCCTCACGTATCTGTAAAGCAATGGAGCGTACGGAGCCATGATCCATGGTTTTCCCGGGCACTTGACCTGAGAGCATGGAAGAGGTTTGTTTGCGTGTCACAATGTTGGCAATGGGCGTAGTAAGGAACTTGGAAAAGGCACCGGCGAGGAACCCGACGCTGAGCTCGTCCAACACAGGAAGATGCTTGCTGGACGTGTTTGCGGATCGGATACGTGACTGCCGGATGAAGTTGTAGGCTAGGAAAAAGAGGAAGGAGTCGGCTATTGTCTTTGATGTGTCCGAAACCACTCCAACGTAGAACCCATGAAGTCCTCCTTCTCCCGCATATATCTTTTGAGCCGCATCTCGTATTGACGCATACTCCTTTGGTAGGGCGGAACTGGCATTCTTCCGGAGCTGCCGTTGTATTTGCAGGCGTGTGACAATCAGGGCGAGTGGATATGTGCAAATATTGGATATAGCAGCACCTGTGGAGCCGGCAACGGCATGACCAAGTGCTGGTAGGGCTGGGCCCCCAAGGAGGGAGACTGCCTTCTCTGGAGCCTTTTGGATCCTGTGGTATAGGTCGAAGGCATCCTGGAGCCTCACGTCAGTTCATCACTCATGACACTGAGCGAGACCCTACAAGTTGGCTGTCGTATAGTTGGGTCATTTCGTGAGTCGGGATTGAGATTGAGATTTTCAAGAATTTCAAGCAGGCATGAAGAGCGGAGAATCATTGTGAGTGAATGTTAGTATGGAACTTAGTCGTCATGAAAAGCAACAACCGATCTCCGCCAAGCCTTGAATCTACTAGCGCGCTCTCCTGGCCGAGGCTTGCGGTGGCGCGGCCATATCAAAACGCAAGGGCTTCCATATCATGGTGTAAATGATATGATTCATTATAAACATTCTATAAAGCCTTCATAAGCTCTTGATCCTACGGAATGTAACGGGTATCGAGTTGAGATCATGCAAGGCCAGTGACTGAATCTGATTCGCGCATCCAAAATCTCATCTCATCTCTCCATCAAAGGAGACCAGCACGTTCTACTTCGTAATTCCTCCCCGCCGTCCAGCTCAAACAGGCACAACGACCGATAGAGGTAAAAGGTTCAAAAATGCAAAAGTATATGAATCATGCTATCCGACACCTGCAGGATTTGAACCTGCGCTCACGAATGAAACAGATATCAGAATGGATTCGAGTCTGTCGCCTTAACCACTCGGCCAAAGTGTCATTATGCAGGGGAGGGTGCGCCTATGAAAATTTATACTGTCACGATTGTAAAGCCTTAGGATCATTGCCATCAGTCTCAGCTCGTTCATCAACCGTCTGGAGACTATATCTTGAAAACAAGCCGCTTTGATCGTGGTAAAAGCCCTAGTCAAAACAGTTCTCCTTTTTGCAGTAGAACATCCAGACAACATCTTCTTTACTTCGAAAACATCAACAAAGGGCGACCAAACGGCTTCTTGACCTGCTTCTCGAACTAGCTCACCTGAATTTACCGCTTGGCTTCTTCTGTCAAGCACGCGTTATTCCATCAGTGTCTCTTGAACCTAGTTCTTTCACCACTTGGTGTACCCTTCCTTCACACTTGAGCCCCTAGGCCTTCAACCTTCCCACACCTCATCCAAAGCCTCCGGCAGGATGTTTGAACAGAATCTGGAAGAAGGTATTGATTGCTGACGTTTTCTGCTGCGATTCACGAGATGGTTTACTGACCCATGAAAAGGTATATACTCCGCTTCTCCGTTGGTGAACGGATGCTGAGTAGTGAGCGGATGCTATGGTTGGCATGGCCTATCATTCATCTTGTCTCGAAGTCGGACCATCCAACTGAACACAATGTCTTGCGGCTGACCAGGAAGCCAACTAGCGATGTCCTTAAGTAATGACTATTGTGGTCCAGATTTTACATGTCTTGCATATCAAGCTGCAGAGATCGGGGGTTAGGCGCCTCTGGCTACGTCCGCTAGAAAACTTGGTACAGCCGTACCGTATTCTATCCGATGCAAGATATTTTACTTCGTGTGCAATCTTACAGCGCATTGTCTGGCCATCTCGAACTATCACAATGTCAGCTCAGACAGAATTTGCTGTTGTCGCTGGCTTACCTGTTCATCTGTTCGACATACTAGGGTGCGATGTCGAGCGCCATCGCCGCTGATGTCACGAACAACGCCCTCTATGGAGTTGACGTTCAGTTGCTGATCAAGTTCGAATCCCAAACATCTACACTTATCAACAATCCTCTTCCGGAGCAAAGCTCCTTTCTCCCCGATACCACCAGCGAAAACCAAGGCGTCTACTTGGCCCTCTAATTTGACGTAGTAGCTACCAACATATCCTATGATACGGTCGACTAGGAGGTCAAAAGCGAGCTTGCATCGCGGGTCCTCGGATGACGATATTTCACCAAAGTTTGTGGTACCAGTCAGGGCCTTCCAGCCTGACTTTTTGTTGAGGATCTCTTCTGCCTGGACATGTGTCAGTCACGGGTTCACGTGTGGATGTCCCATTCAATTGTGGGACTTACGGTGCTGATATGCATCTCCTTGGTGCTGCCGGGACTCGGATTTCCTGCTTCATGCGTAAAGTGGAATATCAGACTACAGTGCTGTTAGCCGAGTCCCGATGCACCAGAAATAGCGAAGAATACCTGGGATCAAGGCTTCCACTCCTTGTGGCTCCAGGTAGACCCGCCAATGGTGTCAATCCCATGCTGTTATCCAGTGATCTGCCTTTGTGCACAGCACACGCTGATGCGCCACTGCCAAGGTGTAGTGCGATTATACTGGTCTCACTCTGAGGCTTCTTCAGGTAGTCAGCCACAGACCTGGTGATAAAAGCATAGCTTATGCCGTGGAACCCATATTTTCGCAGCTTGTTCTTCTTTGCAATCTCTGGATCGATAGGATATGTCCTGATGGCCTCGGGGATGGTGGAGTGGAAGGACGAGTCGAAGTATGCAATGTTTTTGGCTTTCGGCAGAGCCATCGTGCAGGCTTTGATAATGGCGAGAGCGCTGGCATTGTGGAGTGGTGCCAGATCCGTAAGGTCCTCGAGATGGTGGTATGTATCCTCATCTATAACGTGTGCCGCCGGATAATCTCCCCCGTGGACCACGCGGTGGCATGCATGCGTGATGTTGTCTCTGCTCGATATATCCGAAAGTCCCTTGTCGTTCACCAGATGGTTCAGTATATGTTCGCAGGCATCCTCATTCGACTTTATACCCTTTACTTCCTGGTTTTTTGTTTCCTCGGCGCCGCGCTTGTAGGTCAACCTGGCTGGAGGCGCAGTGAGGCCGTCGATTTGCGAACTGGCAAGCAGTATCGGAGACTTGTCGTGGGCATCGGATCTGTAGATGGAGACTTTGACGGAGGAGGACCCGGAATTGATGGAGAGGATGATGGCCATGATGGTGGAAAGATGTATTCCGGGCAATTGAGGTTGGAATTTGTCTAGGAATGGCTTATCACGGTACGCTTGCGTCTGCCGTGAAGGTCATCAGGTTGTGGGCCTTCCAAGGCAGCTTGCTTGACCGTCACCGTCGTTTTGTTGTCTCAGGGAGCAGGGACCATGTCGCGTACAGAAGTCTTGGCTTTCCGACTAGACCTGTGTCTGGTTTAGTGTGACATTCGTTAGTGTCTTACTAGGAGAACTAGTTCTATCGATAAGGCTAGGGGAACGTTATCGATAAGCCTTGGTTCCGAGCGTTGAAGGACTGCACTTTATATACCATTGATCATTTGTGACGAGGGACTACATATATAGATGAGCGTGCAATGCTTCGAGTCTTTGACTGGACGATGGTATTGATGGAATCAGATGGCATTCAAGAAGCGTCAGTCAGCTTTAAGAGGAAGACGCACGTAAGGTAAGGTACTATGTAAAGTGGTGCCACTGTGGTCCCACTGTGATGTCACTTTCAATTTCATCGACGGGATCAGCTCCGCCGCGAACCGCGACCACGACTAAGTCAGGAGGGGAATCAATTCCGAGATGAAGGGAAAGAGGAAGAATAAGGATGAAGCATCGAGATCGCTCGCATCTCTAGCTGACTTCCTCTTTCACCTCCTCAATGATTTCTCCTCCTACTCTCCTCTTCCCTCACATCAACATCAAGCTTGCAACTCCTAACACTACCTCAACCCACTCCATATAGCTATCTTGAAGTCGGTCCACATCGTCAAGATGCCAGGAGAAGAAATCGACCGCCCTAATCCTCAGCCTCTGCCATCCAACATCGACGACCATGTCTTGTCACTGGCCGTCGAGTTGGCTCTGACCAAGCTCGATGAATCCACATACGAAGGACTGCAGGAGTTCAGGCGCGCTGCCAATTACATCGCCGCCGGTGAGTGTTCTGGGCCCTTGAAAATCTATCAATCAAGGTGGCTGACTTGACTGGCCTGCTAGCCATGATCTTTCTACGAGACAACGTCCTACTCGAACGTGACCTCAAGTCCGAAGATATCAAGCCTCGGCTGCTCGGTCATTGGGGTACCTGCCCAGGTCTGACCCTGGTATACTCTCACCTCAATCTCCTTGCTACACAGAGGACGCAGGACATCATCTTTGTCGTTGGGCCGGGTCATGGCGCGCCTGCCATCTTGTCAAGCTTGTGGCTCGAAGGGTCTTTGGAAAGATTCTACCCTCAATACAGCAGGAATAAGGAGGGGTTAACCAACCTCATCACAAAATTCAGCACACCAAGTGGTTTGCCCAGTCACATCAACGCAGAGACGCCAGGTGCCATACACGAGGGTGGAGAGCTTGGCTACGCTCTGGGCGTTGCTTTCGGTGCTGTGATGGACAAGCCGGATCTCGTGGTAGCTTGCGTGGTTGGGGACGGAGAGTCGGAGACAGGACCAACGGCGACCGCATGGCATGCTGCGAAGTACATCGACCCGAAAGAATCGGGTGCCGTCCTCCCAATCGTTCACGTGAACGGCTTCAAGATTAGCGAACGAACGATCTATGGCTGTATGGATGATAAGGAGATGGTCACGCTGTTCACCGGCTATGGATACCAGTGCCGGTTTGTGGAAGATCTGGAGGACATTGACACCGACATGTCTCGATCAATGGAATGGGCGTTGGATGAGATCCATAGAATCCAGAAAGCAGCAAGGTCTGGAAAGCCAATTATGAAGCCCAGATGGCCAGTGTTGATAATGCGGACACCAAAAGGGTGGGGTGCACCGAAGAAGGTCCACGGACAATTCATGGAGGGGTCGTTCCGTGCACATCAAGTCCCTTTGATGGCCGCCAAATCGGACTCTAGTGAATTGAAAGACCTTCAGACTTGGCTCCAAGGTTACAGACCCGACGAACTCTTCCATAAAGATGGCACTATCATGCAATCAATCTTGGACATTATTCCCAAAAAAGACAGCAAGAAACTTGGCCAGCAGATAGATACTTACGGCTCACACGAGGTCCTTAATCTTCCTGATTGGAGGAAGTACGCTGTTGAGAAAGGTGGTCAGGCTAGCTGTATGCTGACGATCGGCGAGTTTCTAGATCAGACTCTGGTGGACAATCCTCGCAGCATGCGAATCTTCTCGCCGGATGAGCTCGTCAGCAATAAGTTGGATGCTGTGTTTCGTCACACGGGGAGAAACTTCCAGTGGGATGAATTCTCCAATGCTCGCGGTGGTAGGGTAGTAGAGATTCTCTCCGAGCATACGTGCCAGAGCTTCCTCCAGGGTTACACCGTTACCGGACGTACTGGTCTTTTCCCATCATACGAAAGCTTCTTGGGAATTGTTCATACCATGATGGTGCAATACAGCAAGTTCAACAAGATGGTAAGTCAAGCAGCTGGATGTGATGGAACGCTTCTGACCAGCTGCTTAGGCCCGAGAGACTTCGTGGAGGAAGGATATCAGCAGTATCAACTACCTTGAGACCAGCACATGGACCCGACAAGAGCACAATGGCTTCTCCCATCAGAACCCTTCATTCATCGGCGCCGTATTAAATCTCAAGCCCTCAGCTGCCCGTGTATATCTTCCCCCCGACGCGAACAGCTTTCTTTCCACCATCTCGCACTGTCTCCGCTCGGTAAACTATGTGAATTTAATGGTTGGATCCAAGCAGCCCCAGCCCAGCTTTCTATCCGCAGACGAGGCCGACAGCCACTGCAAAGCCGGTGCGTCGGTATGGAAATTTGCCAGTATAGACGATGGTCTCAACCCAGACGTAGTTCTCGTTGGAATTGGTGCTGAGCTCACATTCGAAGTCATCGAGGCTGCTGCGATGTTGCGAAGGATCTCACCAGACCTCCGCGTGCGCGTCGTAAACGTTACTGACCTGTTGATCCTCAAGCATGAAGGCGGTCATCCTCACGCTCTCACACACCAGGATTTCGATGCTTTGTTCACCGCCGACCGCCCAATCCATTTCAATTACCATGGTTACGGAGACGAGATCAAAGGCCTACTCTTCGGTAGACCCCGGCTAGATCGGATCAGTGTTGCATCATACAACGAGGAAGGAAGCACAACCACCCCACTTGATATGATGCTGCGCAATGAGGTGAGTAGATACCATGTTGCTGAAGCTGCAATCAAGGGCGGCGCGAGCACCAACGAGAAGATCCGTTTGGATATGCATGCGATCATCAGCGGTATTCGACACGACCTTGCGAAGGTACGGGAATATATCATGAAAAATGGCACGGATCCAGCTGGGACTTATGATACTCCATCTTTCGATGGAAAAGGCCCAATGCATCGGGACGTGGGGTATGCAGATTGAATGGCTAGAGGAGGCGAGCATGAGATTGATGGGCGAGTGCTGGATCACTACTCCAATTCTAATGCAGGATGAAATTGCACGAAGGAACAACATCACGATATAAACCCTCACACCATCCATAGTCTAGGTAATCAGGACCCCTGAGTCGCTGAAGCTCCTACGAACTCAACTTCATACTAGGTCGCTACTTAATTCAATCGTGAAATGAATTAAAAAAAACTCTATACAAAATAATAAATTAATCTAAGTAGTCTTATACCTGTGTAACATTCATATACTGTAATGCTAATGTTGAGTTTTTGGGATGAAAAGTCGGGTATTAGATGGCCAAAGTTAGCTCTCCCGTCGTAACAGCCCGTAAAGCCCCCTCGTGGCACTGGGTATGAGAAAATGGGGGTGTCCGCCAGCAAAGGCATGATTGCCTCAGTCTGAGGACTATTTCTATTGGCCATCGTCAACGATAGCTACAACTTAGTGAGCTCTGGGGTAAAAGCACCACCAGCATGGCTGCAGGGGCTAAGCCTGGTTTGCTGGACCTGGAGAAGGAGCTGACATGTTCTGTATGTCAGTCGCACTTACATTGAAATACTGTGGACTCATGTTCAATCGCATTCCAATCCATTCATGACAGCTCTTCCTGACTGACAGCCTTACGCTCTAGATCTGCACCGAAGTTCTTTACCAGCCCCTCACCCTCCTCGACTGTCTCCACACCTTTTGCGGCTCCTGTCTCAAAGAATGGTTTTCATGGCAATCCTCTCAGATCTCGGCCTCCAGACCAAACCCTTTCACTTGCCCGTCATGCCGTGCGTCAGTCCGGGAGACCAGGCCCGATGCCAAGATTACAACCCTCCTTGAGATGTATATACAGGCGAATACTGGTAGGGCAAGAACCGAACAAGAGAAGACCGAGATAATGGTCAAGTACACACCCGGAGAAAACGTACTGCCGAAGATTAGGAAACGGCGAGAGGGTTCTGGCGAGGCGGAGGACAGCAGGATGATGGAGGAGGTGCGCGAGATGAGTCTCAGAGACGTTGGCATCCGAGGCATCGGCTCTAATGAGAGGGGCGCGGGGCACCGCATCAGAGACCGCGCAGTCGGTGCTGTGGAGGAGGGCGCCAGACAACGGAGGAGTCAGGATAATGCGAGTGGGGAGCGCCCTTCAACAGCGTCAGACGCAGCTTCACAAGCACGGCAAATCGAGCACCAATCTAGTCTGCGGTCGTTGCTGAGCTCGTCTATTACTGATTCATCAGAGATGCAAGAGGAAATCCTGAGACAGATTACAGACGAGGGATTACTGGACGGGATAGATTTGAACAACATGGATGTCTCACAGGAGGATGAACTCAGTGAGAAAATTGCTCAAGCGTATCGACGGCGACATGGACGACGATTGAGATCACGAGAAGATCGTGTTGAAGACACGGAACACAGTATTTCTCGAACCCAAACGTCCGGGCATGAAAGACAGCACCACCGACAGGGCAGGCCCCAGTATCCAACCAGCCAGATTGCAAATTCACATAATCATCCACCACTCTCAAGACCACATCTCTTCGAAGCGTATCCTACAGGCCATGGCAACAGACGGCGAACATCCAGTGAGAACCGAAGACAGACATCGCCAATACCGCCATCCTCCCGTCGAAGGGGCTCATTGGAAACGCAGAGGCAAGCAGCGCGCTCAGCGACCGATCTAAGTAACAGGTCGGAATCTACTTCGAATCAAAGAGTACATTCGGGAGATCTTCCGAGCGGCGGTAGGCGGGCGAAAGACCCGAACACCCCTCGGCCACGGGGCTCATCACGAGATCAGGGTCCTTCAGCTCAAAGAAGCCCAGGAGCTCAATCCCAGGCGACTACAGGGGCAACCCCATTGCAGCTAGCTACTACACCACCTATATTGTCTCCCCTTAGATCTAGCCGTGACCCATCTACAATCGGCTCTGGAACAGCCGAACCAAACATACAGCGGGCTGATCCCCAAAGCTACAGCGCCAGGTCAACAGATACCCACCAAGCGCATTCATCTGTTGATGCAAGAGAATCTCTAGCATCGTATGCAGAACCATCCATCTTTTGTGATCGGTGTGGGAAGCAGAATATCGGATATGAATTACACTGGAACTGTTCTCAATGTCACGATGGTAAATATAACATTTGCCAGCGTTGTTACCGGATTGGCCGTGGCTGCCTTCATTGGTATGATTTTGGCTATGCAGCCGTATATCAATATAGGAACCGAGAACCACCGGGAGGCTATCCTCAAAATCATCCCCTTCCACATTGTCTTGAGGGTCATCGCTATCTCAAACCACCACCTGAGAGCCTTCAACCAGAGACTGCGGGTTTCCAATTACGTACCTCTTCCGATCCGAAGAAACGTCTGCAATCGGGACCGTTTTGCTCAAATTGCTCAAACTACGCACCTGCATGCTTTTGGAAGTGCGAGATATGTAACACAGGCGAATGGGGCTTTTGCAATTCCTGTGTCAACCAGGCTAAATGCTGCACGCATGCCCTCTTGCCTGTCACTTATCTCAATCCGGAGGGCACTTCAAAGTTTTCACCACCAACTGCAGCCCAAAATTCCGGACTCAATGATATCGGGCTGCCTGCTACATCTTCAGCTACTGTACGCCGAGAAGACCTGGTTCGCCAAGAGGACTTTGTACCCCTTTCCTTGAGCACTAAATGCGTCATCTGCACCTATCCCATCCCACCGTCAACCACCCGCTTCCACTGCCCCCATTGCCGCGCAGGCGATTATGACATCGACGCAACCTGCTACCTCAAGCTCGTCTATAACGGGAAGATCAGCACAGCGAATGGGCCCAAGGGCTGGCGACGCTGTCCGAGCGGCCACAGGATGGTCGTCGTAGGTTTCGAAGATTCAAACTTAGGCCAACGGCGGATCGTGGTTGAAGACCTCGTAGGCGGCCATGCTCTGGAAGACGACGCGAGCACGGACGGAAGCGCTGAATGGAGCTGGCGTGAAGGGCAACAGCGACAGGCGAAGAAGGTCTCGAAAGCGTCCACGGGCAGGATCACTGCTGTCTCAGCCGATGACAATACTCCGCCTCTTTTGAAAAAGTATCCGCCAAACGGGGGCATTGGTATGCACATACTTGTGCGGTGGTCTTGGTGGCCGCAGGATGGGACCACGGACGAACTTGCTTTCCCAAAAGGAGCGGAGATCAGAGAATGTGGGGATATCAACGGTGATTGGTTCTGGGGTATATATTGCGCGAGGAAGGGTCTATTTCCGAGCAATCATGGTAGAGTGATTGATAATGTGACGATGTGATGCAACGTTAACATGATAATTCTATTGGTATGTGGCTAATATACTTGGTAATATATTACCACATGTTGGGAATGAAGTGACGGCTTATGCTTCTCGGGTTACAGCAGTAAAAACCCTTCTCTTTTGCGGTTTCCCATTTGGTTATCAGCGGGCTGCGTGCCCAAGATCGTGTTAACCAAACGGCCCTCGTGTGAGAGTCAGGAGATCGAAGATTTCCTAGTCTAGTTGGCCTGCAATTACGACGGACGGTCGAGTGTGAATACTTCAACAATTTGATAGCTAATGAGCGAAAGACTGTATGGGATACAGCTTTTGCCAGGAACCTGCATTATGCAGATCACGAATATGACGTGGGAACTGAGGCCAGTCAGCGGTCTGCGGTACCCAGTGTGGCTCGTTCGGCTCCGGCCGGCGAGCAATGAGGAATCGCGAGCTCAAGGAAGGAGGCGGATGTAGATACTGAGCAGCTGCAGGAGTCGATATTGGACTCAATGCAGTCGTATACGAGCAAGTGCCGCCTGGAGCCCGGCAGGAATCCAGGTAATGATTTCCTCTTGCTTCTTGTCTCTCAGGCTTGGTCTTTGTTCAAGCGGTCCGATAGCGTACGTTGTTATGGAAGATTTCTGGCGCGATGGTAGAAGGGAAAGGAATTCGCACACAGCTCTAGGGATTATCAGATTCAACAAATACACCCTTTTGCTCATTCGCTGGCATCAAACCGGGACAGCATGAAACCGTTTGCACACGGCCAAAACTCGACCGTCTTCAGAGACTGGTAGCGTCCAAAATTACGCCTCCCTTCAACGAACAATGCCCGCCAACCCTTTTGGATTCAATTTTGAAGAATGACTGAGAGCTTTCTCATGTATTATCATGCTCGATGTCCGTCCGCCTACCGAAGAGATCGACTCACGATTCACACTTTGCAGAGTGCCGTGCTTGATGACTGCATCGCGTCTGAAGATCAACCATTGCGTGGTCAAAAGCGTCAACGAGGTGCAATTGAACAAGAGCACTCGAAGACTGCCACACAGCACCCGCCCTGGAAAAAGGCTAAGAGACCTCTTCAATCACAGCAGGAGACGACTACAGCATACTGGGATTCACTTTCAAAGCTGTGGCTCACTCGACGGGCTTTGAGCGAACTTGATCGACGAAACAGACAAAGAGCCAGTTCTGTCAGAACCACTGTTGCCGGCCGCGGGAACCTAAGGGATGCCAAAGGCGTTCGTCAAAGGAAGAAGAAGCCCAAGAAAACAACTGAACAAGGTGTATTGAAAAACCCTTCAAAGCAACTGAAGCGCTTTGCCAGACACGGCGGTCCAGATCTTCGTGACCTTGGAGGGGTAAGTCTACTGTAAAAGATATCGAGACTATTGCCGATTGCGTCCCTCCAGTATTCAGAACCCTCCATACCGAATTCCACTGCACACGTTATGCCGTCGAATCAGTCCAGTTCGAGGACCCAATCGAAGTCCAGGAATACCTTGGGCGACTCTACCGGGAAGACCACAACCTCTGGCTGGGTATGGTGGCATAATGGGAAATGCCATAAATGCTGGCGCGGATGGATGACCGTCAGTAATCCACCGCGCTCGCACTGAGGGCATCTTGGAATATAAAGCCATCCCATGGGCAGACGGCAGAGACGAAGCTCGCCGGAACTCTGAAAGCATGACCGTCAACCTGGCAAGAGGGATATCGGAGATGATTATGGCTCTTTGCGAGACGCACTCTAGGAAAAGGACACGGAAGACCAGGAGCAGGGCTTTAAAGACCAGGTAGAGGGCGCTCAAAACGGGGTGCCAGACGCTAAAGACCAGGTGCCCGACATTAAATGCATGGGCTTAGACCAGGTGAGCATTTAACGTCTTCAAACGGCGGGCGTCCTTTTAGGAACGACGAGCTAATTATCTGAGCTTGTAGCAGCTAAGACTAAAGACCAGCGGAAACAGCAAGAAGCGAAATATAAATAATAAGACCGGAGGTGCCAGCAAACGGCGGAGAACTCAGGGATCTTAAGGGTGGCAGTGGACGCGTGTGAGATTACAAGAAAAAGTGGGTTTATTCGGCCGGTCCGAAAGCCTAGATCGCAAATCCAGATGGATTACAAAATTGGGAGAAATGATACAACGAGAGATATGTGACCATGATAAATATGAAGAAAGCTGTCGCATCAGACCAAAGTTTTGCCGGAAAGAAATTCGTTGACGTTTTCAAGAACCCGCCCTGGGTAAAAATGACGGTACATTTTTGATTCGACTTTAGGGTAGTTTGGAATATAGAACACTTAGCAGAAGACTTATTCTACTGTATGTAAATCGTGACTGGTTCTGACAGTACAAAGAGGTTGTTGTTGTGAAAGGAGCAGAGCTAGGCAGTAGGCTTGGCGCATGTGTTTGAAAATCATATTATATATAGGGCGGCGGTACGCGTACACCTTATCCTGGCCCGCGTACACCTTATCTAAGTCCGCGTATACCCTGTCCTAGTACGCGTACACCTCCCTCTATTTGGCTTAGGGGCTACTAGCGGGTTATATTATACTATTACCTATAACTTTCCTACTAATAGATAGATTTTAAAGGGGCTTAGCCTATTAGACTCCTTATAGAAATATATATACTATAAGTATAATCTATTTATAATACGCTAAGTAGTTATTACTATTAGAATAGTATAATAGAAGTATAAAGTATTAAGGAGTAGATAATCTTCTATTATATAACTTAGGTAGGCTTAATTAACTATTTAGAATACTTCTACTAGCTAAATACTAGGTTAAATAGAGAGAGGTATACGTGTATTAAATAGGATATATATAGACTTAGAAGAGGTATATATAGACTTAAATAAGGTATATATATACTACTACCTTATATATATTATACCTTCTTAAATTATATATTAAAACCCTGAAATTCAACTAATCTCTACTAGTATTACCTAATTTTTACTTATAAACAATAATTTTCTTTACCTTAATCTCTTAGTCGTATTCTAAGCTAGGCGTAAAGCCCCTTTAAGTTAGTAATACTAATTATATAGCTAGGTAGTAATATATCTAAGTATAAATATTTATTTCTTTACTAGTAAACTTATTATTAATAATATATTAATAATATTAGTATTATTTACTATAATATATATAAAGTAAGGTATATATATTAAGAACTCTAACTAAGTATAAAATAAGCTAATAGTATATTAATAAGCTTCTATTATATCCTATTTACTTTATAACTACTTCTACTAAACTATTATAGTATTAATTTTACTTATATTAAGTCTACTATCTATTAACTAAGCCTACTCTAGTAGTTTAGATACCCTACCTAACCTACTAACTACTAGAAAAATAAGCTACCCTATTATTATTATTACTAGCTAGCTACTAGGATTTTTAGAAATTTAGAGTTAATAGATAGTAATAGTATTATAGATAGGTTATTATAAGTAGATTAGATTAAAAGTAGGCTAGTTAGAGTTAGAAGAAGTAAGAGGAGGATTAGAGTATTAATATAGCTAGTATTTATATAGTAGAATTCTATACTATTATATTATAAAGTTAATTATTAATAAATTTTATTAATAAGCGAAAAATTTATATAGTATATTACTAAAAAATAGGATTTCTAGTAAAATTACAGGGTTTTATACTTAGATATACTACCCTCCTATTATATAATTAGCTCTACTAGCTTACTAGCTAATAGGATAATAGTATATCTAAGGTATAGTTATTTACAAAGGTATTAGCTAGATACTAGTAGCCTGTAAATTATTAAAGCTCTCCTACTTAAAATAGGTAGTAAGGCCTTAGTAACTTATAGTAGTAGATATAACTTATAATTAATAGTAGATATCTTATTATAACTTCTATTAATATCTTATAAGTTATACTATTATCTTATAACTCTTATAGATATCTTATTATAAGTTATACTATTATCTTATAACCCTTATAAATATCTTATTCTAACTACTACTATTATCTTATTTATAAGATATTTATAATTATAAGTTATAATAAGATAATAGTATAACTTATAATAGAATATTTATAAGGGTTATAAGATAATAGTATAGTTTATAATAAGATATTTATAAGGGTTATAATAGGATATTTATAAGGGTTATAAGATAATAGTATAGCTTATAATAAGATATTTATAAGGGTTATAAGATAATAGTATAGTTTATAATAAGATGTTTATAAGGGTTATAATAGGATATTTATAAGAGTTATAAGATAATAGTATAACTTATAATAAGATATCTATAAGGGTTATATTAAGAACTAGACTAGAAGGCTAGTTCCTAAGGGCTAGAATAGATAGTATAAACTACTAGTAAGTAGGTAGTATTATAAAGATAGACTTAATACTCTAGTAACTTTATAGTTATAAAAGAACTAATCTCTACCTTCTAAGGAGGCTAAGGGAGGACTATTTAAATACCCCTTAAGGAAGCTACCTAGCCTCTCTTAGGATAATAAGAAGCTAAACTAATACTACTAGGATATTACTAGTAAGCCGCATCCTACTAGCTAGATATATTAAGATATCCTAATAATTACCTCCCCTTTAAGGGTATTTATCCTTAAATACTAATTATTACTATCTATAGTAGGACTCGTTAAAAACCTTTAAAACCCTAGTAGGGAAAATAAGGGAAAGAGTTTTAAGGATAATAATATTATAGTAATAGTAATACGCTATTAATATTATATAATACTAATATTAATAGCCTTTATAACTATAATATTATTAGTAGTAGAATATAATTATTAATTAAGTTTATTATTATAGTACTTTATAAATATATAATATAAATAAGTAATTATAAAAGTTAGGTAGTAATATTATACTATTAAATCGCGTAGTTAATATATATAATATAGTATATAATAAAGTTATAATTTATTTACTTCTAACTTCTTTTATAACTACTATTATTAATATTAACCTATTATAAGTTACCTTAAGCTATATATTAATATATTAATAATTAAAGCTAATATATTTAGTATTAATACTATTAATACTTTATAAGATAAATACTATTAAAATATAAGTATAATATAAAGGATTAATTACTAATATAATATTATATTTTAAATAGTTAATAATTATAATAATAATAATAATTAAGATAAGTCTCTATTAATTATCCTTTATTATTCTATATATAGTAATACCTTATAATAGACTTTAGTTATCTTTAAGTATATTATAAGTATATTACTTATAAATTACCTTTTTATATAAGTCTATTATATTAGTTATTTAAGGACTTTATTAATATCCTATTATATTATACTTCTTTTAAATTATTCTTATACTCTTTATATTTAAAGGTATTTATATTAGCTAACTTTATAATAGATAGTTAAATACTCTTATTATACCTCTCTACTCCGTTATACTACTAGGGTTATAACTCTCCTTAAGCCCTATTATCTTTAATACGCTAAGTACCTAGGTTTAAATCCTAGGTTATTATATAACTATAAGATAGGTAGAGCCTATTAAAGGTATTATAACCTTTATAAGAAGTATAAATTAATTTATAATAATAAGATTTTAATATAATTCGGGTATAATATATTAATAGGTTATAAGTACCCCTTACCTTTTAAACTTATATATCTAGCCTCTTTATCCGCGGCCTTATTATTGTACTTTAGTATAAAAAGTCTCTTTATTATATTACCTTTATAGTATATATTACTACCTTTACCTTTAAAGTAGAAGTAGTAATTTATTTAAAGGAGCGCGGTAAAATACTTTTATATAAGTTATAAACCTCTAAGGAATTATTATACCTTAGGGTAAAGGTAGGTAATTATATAACTATTACCTTTAAAGGTATCTTAGATATAATAAAGTAATAGATAAGTCCTTTTATTATATACTTCTTATAATATATACTAATACTTTTATAAGAGGGGTTTACTACCCTTATTATAATAGAGGTAGATAAGGATTTAACGGAGGTAAGTATATTAAGTATTATACTATCTTTATATAAGTTAATTATATCTTAGGAGGAGGATAATAATAATAATAATAATAAGGGGGAGATAGAAGAGATAGAGGAGGATATAAAGGAGGAGGAGGCTCCTACCTTTATTATTATTATATTACCCGCCCCCGCTTCTACTAGCCCTAGCTATCCTTTTTATAATAGTAGTACTACTAGTACCGCGCCCTCTACTTACTCTTATTATACTACTTACCTCCCTTACGCCCCTTATACTCCTTATACGCTCTCTTCTACGCCTATTTTTATACCTATTCTTATACCTACTCCACTTCCCCTTAATAGGAATAAAGTCTTATCTAGTAGCTTATCTTTCTTAGGCTATAACCTACTATAATATACTCCCTTTATAAGACTTTAATATTATACCTTTAAGTAAAGATTCTTTTCTTAGATTATAAAGATTTTCCCTTTAATTAATTCTCTTCTTATATATTTCTTTATTAAAATCTCTATTATATAAATATAACTTATAACTTATCTTATATAACTTAACTTTATACTTAGATAGTTTTATTATAATAATTATATATAAGTATTTTACTTATAATATCTCTTTATTATATATATATTATTATATTCCTTTTATAAGTCTTTTATATTTATATCCTTAATAGATATTTATTAATTATATTCTATTTTATAATTAGACTACTTAATTAAGTAGTATTAAATACCTTTACTTTTTATTCTATCTAAAATTTATTCTACCTTATAATATTTTTTACTATTAATAAGTTTTAGAGGAGGTATAAATAGTTATTTACCTTTATTAAAATAACTCTAATATAATTCTAATAAGGAAATATAAAATATAGGATAGATTCTTTATATTATTAGGAGACTTAAGTAGTATACTTAGTATCTAATTATATCTACTACCTTAAAGGGACTAGTATATTTATATAATAGCTTTTAATTTAGTTTTTTTTACTTTAAGTTCTTTATAACTAATATTACTAGTTCTCTTATTATATAAGACTTTAAGATATAAAGTTTATTATAAAACTTTATAACTTATACTTAAATAGTCTACTATTAATCTACTAGTATAACTCTTATTTTTAAAAGGTTTTCTATATAATCTTTAATTATAAGTACTCCTCCTTCTAGAAAGTTATCTCTAACTTTATCTTTTATATATAGATTATATCTATATATTATATAGAATAGTAAATAACTTAATATAATATAAATACTATTATAATACGCGAATTTAGCTATTAGGAGTAATATAACCTAATTATCCTATTCTTTATTTAAAAATACCTTAAGGTAATATTTTAATATTTAGTTCTAATATTTAATCTACCTATCTATTTATAAATAGAAGGTAGTACTTAGTTATCTCTTTATCTTTATATAATAGTAGACTTCTAACTAATAAGTACTTATAAATAAGGATCCCTAATTTAATATAATACTTATTAATAAATTATATTATAATACTATATTCTTAAATAAAATCTTAGCTAATTTAATAGTAATATAAGTACTTTTAATTAGAAGGTATTAAACTATCTTTATATACCTATTAATAAATATAAGAATAGAATTATATATAGAATTTCTATATTTATTAAGTAGTAAGCCTATAATAAAATCTATAAAAAGTTCTTCCTAAGGCCCTTTAAGTTATAATAAGAATATTATATTATTATAAAGTTTATATCTAGGAGCCTTTACCCTTTAATATATTTTATAAGTTTAAATATATAACTTAATATCTACTAATATTCTACTCTAATAATACTTATATTAGAGTAGCTCTAAAGTTTTTTATAACTTAAAATAACCTACTAAGGTATTATTATAATACCTTATAATAATTTCTATATATAATACTAAATTATCTAGTATATAAAGTACTCCTTTAAATCTTAGTAATCTTATAAAATTAACTTTCTAAGGCTATTTAATAGTATTTTACTTAGAAGTTATATACTTTACCTTATCTTTCTATTTAATAATAAACGGATTATTACTTTATAATAAGAGGATAGCCGGCGATAAGATCCACCTATACGTGGTACCGGCTACGAACCTTCTAGTATCTCGGTACTAGGAGAGCTAAGAGATCTCACGGTGTTTTAGAAGCACCGTCTGGGGTTACCTAGTTATTACGGAATCGACACGCAGGTAGAGTATAGTAATAACGAGAATAGGAACGCTAACGCGATAGAAAAACAGAGAAGATAGAAGGAGAACTCTTAGAAGATTACGGTAAAAGATATAACGCGATAGAATATATAGATATAGACGAAAAATATATATTATATAGATACCCTTCTACCTCTCCCTAATATAGCCTCCGCTTCCCTACGCGTATTATAAACGCGATATACTAGTAATACTAGTAATACTAGTATAAGATAATAGAAATACTACCGATATAAAACCTCTATAATATTATAGAATATACATGGTACTTCTATACCTATACCCGCTATAAGGTCTCTTACGAGGCCACGTCTTTATACTCCAGCCGATTCTGCTCCGCGCGGTCTAGGTAGCCTAAGTCTACCTACCTTAGGGTAGTTATAGTATATATAGATAATGATAGTATAATAAAAAGATAGTAATACTATAGAGCTAGCCCTTCCTTCCTCTTAATAATCGAGTGTAAGCTAGATAGTATACCGGGTATATACTACCGCTATTACTACCGTACGGCGGCGAGGATACTCTAGTCCCCTTCCTAAGTAGTCCTTGCGGTACGGTTATAAGTAGTAGGTACCTAACCCGAAATAGGATATAGGTATTAGACTCCTTACCTAATAGCCTGTAAGCGCGATAGGGCCGCCGGTCTAGTTAGCTAATAGTGCCTATTATCTTCTACACGTATATACCTTAATAGTAGCGGCCGATATAACCGCGGTAAATACACTAGGTATCTACTACCTTACTACTATACGGCGGGGGGATGCTTAGCCGTACCTAGGTAGTCCCTACGGTATAGTAGTAGGTAGTAGAGGCCTAACCCGTATAGAGATACGTGGATATTAGCCTTCCTACCTAATAGTC
>JAABUN010001780.1_pt1 | contig 43797 bp, 38 predicted proteins | sample 5559311 | NCBI WGS metagenome assembly JAABUN01 (sample SAMN10711877, study PRJNA513370) | rock metagenome | isolation source: Antarctica rocks | place: Antarctica: Victoria Land, Siegfried Peak sud
GCTCTACTACGAAGGCACGCACGAAGCCCTGCCCGACAAAAGCCAGACCTACAGCGTGGAGGGCAGCAACGCCGAAATCCGGCACTACCTGGGTCGCCTGCACCGGCGCAGCCGCTGCTTTTGCCGCAGCCTTGACGCCTTGCGCCGGGCTTTCTGGCTGTTCGCCTACTGCTACAACCAGCGTTGCCTGTTCTGGCACGAGCGGCCCAAGTTGAAGCAGGCTAACATCGGACTGGCACAATTCTTAACCGCCCAACTTTAGGCACTCCCCAGCGCGGGCCGCGTTGACACCAATAAATTCCCGGTGCTACACTGCTGGGCCGCCGCGCCGTGCAAACGCGCGCTTTTTCCCGAAAGGCTTTTTTCGTCCATCATGCCCAATGCCGAGGTCGCCGAGAAGATTCGAGAAGTGGTTCAGCAGGTCGAAACCGTGATCGTCGGCAAGCGCGACACGGTCGAGCGCGCGGTCATCGCCCTGCTGTGCAATGGGCATCTGCTGATCGAGGACATCCCCGGCGTGGGCAAAACAACGCTCGCCAAAACGCTCGCGCTCTCGCTCGGCTGCGCGTTCAAGCGCATTCAGTTCACGCCCGACCTGCTGCCCGCCGACATCACGGGCACCAGCATCTACAACCAGAAATCGGGCGACTTCGAGTTCCGCGAGGGGCCGGTTTTCGCCAACATCGTGCTGGCCGACGAGATCAACCGCGCGACCCCCAAAACGCAGGCCGCCCTGCTCGAATGCATGGACGAGATGCAGGTAACCGAGGGCGGCGTGACGCACCCGCTTTTTCGCCCGTTTTTTGTGATCGCCACCCAGAACAACATCGAACACGCGGGCACCTACCCGCTGCCCGAAGCGCAGTTAGACCGCTTCCTGATGCGCGTCGGCATCGGGTACCCGTCCCCGGCCGACGAGGTGCGCATTTTGGAAGCGCAAACGCGTGCGCACCCGCTCGGCGGCGTGCGCGCCGTCCTTTCCAGCGAGGAGCTGGTCGCGCTCCAGGACGCCGCGCGGCAGGTTTTCGTTCATGCCTCGGTCCAGAACTACATCGTTGAGATCGTTTCCTCGACGCGCGACCACAGCCAGATCGAGGTGGGCGCCAGCCCGCGCGGGTCGCTCGCCCTGCTTCACGCCGCCCAGGCCCACGCCGCCGTTCAGGGCCGGGCCTTCGTGCTGCCCGACGACGTCAAGGCGCTCGCCCGCGACGTGCTCGCGCACCGCATCATTTTGTCGCCCGAAACGCGCGCGCGCGGCATCCGGGACAGCGACGTGATCTCCGACCTGCTCAGCCGCGTTCCCGTCCCGGTTGGCGTCACCAAACAGTAGCGCGCGCGCGCGCGCAACACGCCATGCTCGTTGACACGCACGTCCACCTGAACCATGTGGATTTGTCCGACTGGGCCGCGATCCTCGCGCGCGCCGAGGAAGCCGGCGTGGGCGCGTTCGTGGTCGTCGGCTACGACGAGAAATCATCCCATTTCGCGCAACGGCTCACCGGGGAAGACGACCGCATCTGGGCGACGGTCGGCGTTCACCCGCACGAGGCGGCGGCCTGGGACGATGACCTGGCCGAGCGGCTGGCTTTCCTCGCCGGGCGCGGGCGCGTGGTCGCGTGGGGCGAGATCGGGCTGGATTTTTATCGCGACCTGTCGCCCCGCCCGGCGCAGTTTCGCGCCTTCGAGGAACAACTCGATCTCGCCGTCCGCCTCAATTTGCCCGTCATTATTCACTGCCGCGACGCCTACCCGGAAACCCTTGACGTGCTCGAAGCGCGGGACGATCAGGTCGCGCCCGTAATCCTGCACTGCTTCCAGGGAACGATGCGCGACGCGGAGCGGGCGTGGGCGCGTGGCTGGTTTCTGGGCGTGGGCGGCGCAGTCACGTTCAAGAACCAGGACGATTTGCGCGACGTGGTGCGGGCCGCGCCCGCCGAAAGCCTGCTACTCGAAACCGACGCGCCGTACCTGTCGCCCGTCCCGCTGCGGGGCAAGTACCCCAACGAGCCGGCCCGCCTTGCCTACGTCGCCGAAAAGGTGGCCGAGTTGCGCGGCGTGAGCGTAGAAGAGGTCGCCCGTCTCACGACCGCGAACGCTGGGCGCGCGTTCCCGCTGCTGGCCGCTGGGGTGTGACGGCGCGCTTCTCGAACGTGCCCAGTGTGAGCCAGCCGGGTCGGTGCGCGTCCTGCGTGGCGTTGGCGAAGCGCACCGGGTTGCCTTTGGGGAGCGGGTTCGGGACGCGCACGGCCAGCGTGTACCGGCCCGGCGCAAATTCGGCGAGATTGAACGTTTCGCGCCACACACGCGGTTTGTCGCCGGGCAGCAGGTTCGTCAGTTTGCCCGCCCCCGCGAACGTTTTGACCAGCCGGCCACCATTCCCGATCAGCCCGAACTGAACCGGCCAGTCGTAGTAAAACGGGGCGACGCCGCGATTTTCCAGCCACACCGCGACCGGCAATTTACCGTTCGTGACCGCGCCGAAGGCTGCGGCGGAAACGTGGAATTCGTAGCCCATTTTTCGCACCGCGCTTTTCGCCCGCTCGATGCGCGCCGGGCTTTGCCGGGTTTCAAACAGGCCGCTGTCCATCAGCCAGGTTGCGTGGGTGTCGGCGATACAGCGGCCTAAATCCTGAACCTGCTTGCTGGCGGGAACGGGATCGAACACTTCGAGCCAGGCTTCCGGGCGAATCTCGCCGCCAATTGGGCGCGTTTTCCACTTGCCGAGTGCGCCCCGTCCCGCCGCGCGCAGGGCCGCCAAAAAGAACCAGTTATCTTCCGGCCGGCCGGTTTCGAGCGTGGCCCAGGCGAACGAGTCGTCGTGGTAGCCGAAGCGGCGCGAAGCGTTGGGCGCTTTCTGGTAGGTGTCGCTGCCGGCCGGGTAGCGCAGCAGAATCGGCGTGACTTTGAAGGCGGCTTCGTAGGCGTCCATCACCTCGGCCTGGACGGTTTTGCTGGCGAACAGTTCGTCTTTGGGGTACGTGTGCCACTCGCCCCACGTCCCCAGCAGGCCCGCCGTGAGGAAGCCGATGCGCGGGTCGCCGTCGTATTTTTTGCCCAGCGCGGCGTGGAAATTTTCGAGCACGCGCCGCAGCCGGGGATTTTCGTAATCGGGCGTCTCGACCTCGGTCGGCGGGAACGGCTGCGTGTTCGTGTTCAGCCACTTGTGGACCGTCAGGCCCTCGCGCAACAGGAACGCGGGGATCACGTTCTTTTTGCCGGGATACTCCAGAAAAATACGAAAAACGGCCTGGTGTCCGCGCCCGGCGATGTCGTTCAGCAATCGTTCCAGCGGTCCCCAATCGTATCGGTCGTAGTCGGTGACAAGATCGGACAGCGGCAGGTAGTTGAACTCCAAACTGTGCGGGAACCGGTCGCGCACGTCGCCCGCGTAGGGCACCAGGCCCTTGAGCGGGTTGTCAACCGGCGCGGGCGCGTATTGGAGCGTGCGTGGTGGCGCGGGCGGCGCGCCGTTTTGCGCCTCGGCTGAACCCGAAACAATGCCCAGCACAACGAGCGCAATCAGCCATCGCAAAAACATTTCGGTCCTTCCACTAACCCTCGGTCGCGCGCGGAAACGATGGGCCGCGCCGCAACGCTTCCATCTGCCGCGTGTGATACGCCATGTGCGCCTGACCCAAATCCAGCATCTGCACGGCCGTGAGCGGCCCCAGCACGGGATGCGAGTAGCGCCTTTCGTGGCCGCCTTGCAGAGTTTCCAGAACACGGCGCATTTCGCCGCGTGCCGCGTCCCAGCGTGTCAACAACTCGGACAGCGGCACCTTTCCACGCGGCTCCACGGCGGGCGACGGCAACGGCAGCACGGCATTACGGTTGAGCGCGCGCAGAATCAGCGCACGACGCCAGGCGCGCGGCAAAACACGGAACATCAGGGCTTCGGTTTCCACCGCCGCGTCCGCGGCGCGCGCGTGCCCGACGGTTTCATCACTCAGCACAAGATGCTCGACAATTTGCTGAACACTCCACGCCGTGCCGCTGGGTGTCCAGGTTAACTGCGCGTCGCTCAGGTCACGGACGCCATTTTGGAGTGCGGCGCGCTGCTGCTCGATGGTGTCAAAACGGCGCTGGAGTTCAGATAGCATTTGAAGTTCAGAATGCCTGCCGGTCTCGTTGAGTTCCGGCTTTGCACCACGAGCAGAAAAATTACGCAACGCGCACGTAAAGCCAGGCCGAGCAGCGGCAGGGCTGGTCGCAAAACGGGCAGCGGCAGTCGTGGCGCAGGCTGAAGTCCTTGTAGGCTTCCGCAAAAAGCCGCACGGGAACGAAGCCGTTTCGGGCGAGCGCGCCGCCCAGGTGACAGCCGCGCTCGCGCGTGGTCCAGGCGAAGGCGAAACAGCCGGCCGCGCCCCGGCGGGCCAGTTCGGCCACGCCCGTTTCAAGCAGATGCGTGGCCGCGCCTTGCCCACGCGCGGCTTCGTCCACGGCGACGGCCGAGATGAGGCCCGCCGGTCCGGCCGCGCGCAGCCGAACGACGCGCGGATCGTCCCTTACCTGCGCGTAGCCGGTTACGAAGCCATCGGAAAGCGCGCCGGGCGCGACGACCTCGCCGAGCAGCCCGCCGGCGGGCGGGCCTTCCTCGTGTTCGCGCGCGACCAGGCCGAAGCGCGAACCGCTCGCCAACGCCGCATATCTTTCGACGCTCGCGGCCGGGAACCAACCCGTTCCCATCGTGCGCGCGAACAGATCGGCGAGCGCGCGGGCGTCTTCGCGCGCGGCAAGCGGCTCGACGATCACAGCATCAGCGCGCGCTTGGCGGCCCGCAGTTCGGCGAGAAGGGCGTCCACGGTTGCCTTGACCGACTCCAAAGCGGTTTCCACGGCCGGCAGATCGGCGGCGGAAATCGCCCCGACGTTGACCTCGCCGAGCGGGGAAAGCGTGCGGGTGATGATGTCGGCGAACGCACGGCCTTTGGAAAACGGCGCGGGGCCGTCCGTGTCGCCGCTGATGTCCAGGACGTTGGCGAGTTCATCAAACGAACTGTTCAGGATTTCGTCGCGCTTGTCGGGGTGCTGTCGCAGGGCGCGGGCGAGTTTGCCGGTGTCGTCGCCGGAAAGTTTTTCGCCTTTGACCTTTTGGGCCAGTTTTTCCTGAAGTTCCGGCTCGTCGTTGAGTTGGCGCAAAAAGCGGCCGTGCTTTTCGGTCAAACTGCCGTCGGCGGGGCGATTTCCCGTGGCGACGATCTGCTCGCCGAGGCTGGCCGGCAGATCGAGCAGGTCGAGCAGGTAGCCAATGGTACGCTCGGAAAGACCGAGCCGCCGGGCAACCTCCTTGTTCGTCGCGCCCAGCCGTTCCTTGAGCGCCTTGATGGCCTGCGCCTTGTCCACGGGCGTCAAATCCTCGCGCTGAACGTTTTCGATGAGTTGCTCGGTCGCGCGGCTTTCGGGGTTGGGCAGGTCGTCCGGCTCGCGCACCAGACACGGAACGTCGAACAGGCCGGCGATCTGCGAAGCGCGCCACCGCCGCTCGCCGGTCACGATGCGGAAGCCGTCCACGCCTTCGAGCGGCACGACCGTGATCGGGTTCAGCACGCCGTGCTGGCGGATCGAGTCGGCAAGTCCGGCCAGGCTGTCTTCGTCAAGCGCGCGGCGAGGCTGTTCGGGGTCTTCAACGATGCGGGTGATTTCGATGCGTCGCAGTTCCAAAACGGCAAACTCCTGTGAAAGTTAAGTGGAAGATACGCCTTTGTTCGCGCTGTGTTCGCCGGAAACCTTCGTGCGGCCGGGGCTATGAAAAGCCCCGTCTCGGGGGCGCTTCGCGCCAACCGTCCTGCGGACGGGAAAAGCGGATCGGTGACGCAGGCCGCCCCGTTTTATCAGGCATTTCCGTCCGCAGGACGGTTGGCGCGAAGCGCCCCCGAGACGGGGCTTTTCATAGCCCCGGATCACGCGCCCCGAAGCCGCCGCCCGCGCGCGCGCTATAATCGAGGTGGAGATTTTTGCCCGTGCCGCCGCCCCTGGATGTTTTGCCGCCCAATTCACCCGTTCCCGTCGCTGCTTCGCCCAAAGTTATCTCGGTCAAGGAGATCGAGGCGCTGGTGCGGCGGCTGCGCGGCGTCCTGGCCTGCCGGGTCGTGACCGGGCCGGGCGGCGGCGTGGACGAAATTCACGCGCTCACCCACGCGGAGCGGCCGGCAAAAATGGTCGTGCGCGACATCGAATCGGCGTTGCGCGCGCAGTGGAACCTTCAAATACCGCGAAACCGCGTGTCGGTCGCGCAGGTGGACCCGGCGGGCGCGGAAAACGCGCTGCGTCAAGCGGCCCGCCCGCGCCTGCGTCTGGTCGGCGCGCAAGTCGGCGAAGCAGCGGCGGACGGCGCGCTTACCGCCCAGGTCACGCTCGGCCGTGCGGACGGAACCGAAACCGTCGGTATAGCGACGGCCAGCGGCGGCGCGAACGAACGCGCGGTTCTGCTCGCGCGCGCCACGCTCCGGGCGGCCGAAAACGTCGGCGTGCAAACCGACGGCCGTCTTCAACTCGTCGCGCTCACGCTCACGCCGCTCGGCGACCAGGCGGCGATCACCCTGCTCGTGCGGCTGCGTGGGCCGTCCGGCAAGAACGACGACTTGCTCACCGGCTCGGCCCTGGTGCGCGGCGACGGCGACCGTGCGGTCGTGGCTGCCACCCTCGACGCCGTGAACCGCCGCCTGTCCTCGCTGGAAACGAAAACGGCGGGCGGAACCGCGCCGGGCAAATAGTGGCTGCCCTGCTGCTAACCGCGAAACCCACGCAAACGAAAAAGCCGTTTTCGCGCCTCGCCCCAATCGGCATATTTGCGCTTGCCCTGCTGCTGCGCGTTTGGGGCATGGACTGGGCCTTGCCCCATTCGGGCCGCTGGTTCTCGTTCCACCCCGACGAAAATTTGGTCGTCGCTTATTCGACGTTCGCGCTCAACCCGTTCGCGCTGCGGCTCGATCCCGGTTTTTACAACTACGGCTCGCTTGGCCTGCTGCTGCTGAGCGCGGTTGTTCACGCGGGCGACTTTTTGGGCCTGGCAGGCACGCCGCCCGCCACGAACGTTCCCCCGGCCGGCGCGCTCTTGCTCGCGCGACTCGTCACGGTTCTGCTGGGCGCGGGAACTTGTTTTTTCCTCGTCGGCGCGGGGCGGCGGCTTTACGGGAACGCGGCCGGGCTGATCGCGGGCTTGTTGTACGCGGTCGCCCCGCTCGCCGTTCAGCACGGGCACTTCGCCACCGTGGACGTGCCGGCCACCTTCTTCGTGGCCGGCGCGCTGTTCTTCGCCGCGCGCTTTTTAGCAAGCAATTCGACAAGCGCGCGTGACCTGTTCTGGTGTGGCCTGTGGGCGGGTTTGGCGGCGGCCACGAAGTACAACGCGGGTGCAGTTTTGCTGGCGGGCGCGGCGGCGTGGGGGCTGAAACGGGGCCACTTTTTGGCTGGGCGAGAACTCAGCCTTCTCCTCGGCGGCGCGCTCGCGGGCTTTCTCGTCGGCTGCCCCGGCGCGCTGCTCAACACGGCGGCTTTGCTGCGCGACGTGCGCTTCGAGGCCGGGCACGTTCGCGCGGGCCATGATCTCGTTTTCGTCAACACGCCGCCCGCCTGGGAGTACCAGGCGGCGTTCAACCTGCGCTGGGGCCTGGGGATGCCCCTACTGCTCGTGTGCGCGGGCGCGCTCGGCGTCGCCCTGTGGCGGCGTCGGCCCGCCGACGTTCTGCTGCTTGCCTATCTGGTGCCGTACTACGCGCTGATCGGGTTCGCCCAGGTCAAGTTCGCGCGCTACACGCTGCCGCTGTTTCCGCCCCTGCTGCTGCTCGCGGGCGGGTGGCTCGCCTCGACCGATTTCTCGCGCAAGGCCGTCATGCAAACGCTGCGCGGGCTGGGCGGCGTGGCGGCCGGGTACGCGCTTTTGCTCAGCCTCGCGCTCGACCGCACGATGACGTTGCCGGACACGCGCGATCAGGCGGCGGCCTTTTTGCGGCAATCGGACGCGGCAAGCGTCGGCTTCGCGGTCGGGCCGTGGTTCTACGCGCCCACGCTTCACCCTGCCCTCGCCGCCTTTAACCCGCAGGCAGCGAAACGGGCGGCGGCCACGAGCACGGCCGCGCCGCGTCTGGTTCCCGCCGAAGGGGAGTGGAACGCCGACCAGTTAACGGCTCCAAACGCGCCGGACGCGGTTGCGCTGAGCGAGTTCGAGTACGCCGACGCGCTCCGGGCGCGTGACCCGGCCGCGCTTGCGTATCTGCGAACCCTGCGCCGGCTGTATCCCAACGTGCGCGTGTTCGCCCGGCCGGTTCAGTTTCCCGGCCTGCCCGATTTCACGCATCTTGCTCCCGCCGACCCGGATTTTTCCGGCCTGCCCACCCAGCATCTGCCGCACGACATGTTGTACACAAACCCGACGACCGTTGTCTTCACGCGATAGAAATAGGACATGATGAAAAAAAATCGGCGGGCCAGGCGAGCAACCCTTTTGGCGCTTGCTTTGCTGGCCGCCGCGCCTTTCGGGGGAAACGCTGCCCGCGCGGCGGTTCAGGCCGCCGCTGACGCAACCGTAACGACAAGTTCGGAAAACGTTCGCAAAGCCTTCGCGTTCATTTTTGCCGCCGGGCCGCGCTCGAAGAAAGTCGTTCGGGTTCCGTTCACCAAACAAAATGGCCTGATCATCGTTCAGGCCACGCTGGGCGACAAAGTTCTGCCCTGCGTGCTCGACACGGGCGACCCGCTGGTTCGGTGGCCCAAAAGGCTGCAACTGGCGGGCAAGGCAACCGGCATTCATGCGATGGGGCAGGACGTGAGCGGCGCCCACGCGGCTCACGAGATGGTGCTGCTTTCGCGCGTGCGTATCGGAACGTACGAACTCACCAACGTGCCTTCGTGGGCGGTCAGAACGCAAAAACCGTCGCCGGCCGATGCCGCCGCGCCGCCCGACGAGGGCATCGCGGGCGGCGTTTGGCAGCGTTATCCCGTGCTGGGCAACGTGGTTTTCGAGCAGGTCGCGCTTACCATTGATTACCGGAAAAGTGAACTGATCCTGCGCCCGCAGCGCGGCGGCATCGCCCCTGCCGCGCCGGGAACGCGAACGCTGCCGGTTCAGCGGGTCGCGCCGGTGTTTACCGGCGAGTCCGGCGCGGCCCACGGGGGTTTTTTGGCGCTCGCCGGAACCGTGGAGGGGCGGCCCGTCAAATTTTTGCTCGATACCGGTTTGCCCTTTGAAACGGGCATCGTGCTCGCCCCGAACAAGCGCGGCTTGCTCGCCGCCGAAGCCCCCCGGCAGGAAGTGCAGGCCGTTACAGGACTGGGCCAGGTATCCGCCGGCCGATTCGCCAACGTTGCCTGGTCGCTGAACGGCGGCGCGGCGGAAAAAGGCGACGTGATCATCCCCACGCAGTTTGCCCTTCTGGGCGATGGCAAAACTTCCATTGATGCCCTGGTGGGCGCGTACCTGCTGCAAAACTACCGCGTCACGATTGACTATCCACGCGCCCGCGTGCTGCTGGAGCCGTACGCCGCCGCAACGGAGGCGGCAACCGTTCGATGATTGACACCAACCAGCTTTCAGGGGTGGCGCGCGAACGTATTCTCGTCGCCCTCGACTACGACAATGCCGACGCCGCCCTTTCGCTCGTCAAACGCTTGGCCGGACGCGTGGGCGGCTTTAAGGCGGGACTCGAACTCGTGAACGCGGCCGGCCCGGACGTGTTCGCGCGCTTGATGGACGCGGGCGCGGGCCGCATCTTCTACGACGCCAAGTTCCATGACATCCCCAACACGGTCGCGGGCGCGGTTCGCGCGGCGGTTCGGCGCGGCGTTTGGATGGTGAACGTTCACGCAAGCGGCGGCGCGGCCATGCTGCGGGCCGCGCGCGAGGCGGCCGGAAGCGGGCCGAACGCGCCGCTCCTGATCGGCGTCACCGTGCTGACAAGCATTGACGACGCGATGCTGAACCACGACCTGCGCGTTCCCGGCAGCGTCGAGGAGCAGGTCGTTTACCTTGCACGCCTGTGCCAAACGTGCGGGCTGGACGGAGTGGTCGCCTCGCCGCAGGAAGTCGCGGCCGTGCGGGCGGCCTGCGGGCCAGACTTCGTGACGGTGATTCCCGGCGTGCGCCCGGCGGGTGTCGCCGCGAACGATCAGGCGCGCGTGGCGACGCCCGCTGACGCCATTCGAGCCGGCGCGCACTTTCTGGTCGTCGGGCGGGCCATCACCGGCGCGGCCGACCCCATCGCGGCGGCCGAAAGCATCGCAAGCGAGATTGCGCACGCAACAACCAATGCCGCCTGAACTGGTCTGGTACCCGCTCGCGCTGGGCGGGCAAGTCGCGCGCGGCGAACGCGCCCTCGCCGACGTTGCCGAAGCCGCCGTTCGGCTGGGCGTGGAATCTGTAGCGTTGCCCGACGCTTTGCTTGCCCCGTCCGGCGGCGCGCACTCGGTTCCGGCCGTGCGGCAGGTCATGGACGCGGCCGGCGTGCGCGTGGCGGCCGTGCTCGCCGCGCCGAACTTTGCCTCGCCGCTGCTCGAAACGCGCCAAAAAGAGCGATTCACGGCTGAACGTGTGCTGGACGCGGCCGGCGCGTTGGGCGCAACCCTGGTTCGCTTCACAATCGGCCCGATCCATCCCGGCATCGCGCCCGGCGACGCGCGCAAACTCGCGCTGGGCAACTTGAGTGAACTTGCCGCGCTCGCCCAAAAGCGCGGCATCGCCGTTTGCGTCGAGAACGTTTTGCGCGACGCCCGCTGGCCCGCCTCCGACGTTTGCGCCCCGCCCGATGCCTTTGAGGAATTGCTGCGGCGCGTCGAGCAGGCCCACTTGGGCGTCATGTTCAACACGGGGAACCCGGCCCTCGTGGGCGCGGACCCGCTCGCCGTACTCGCCGCCGTGCCCGAAAAATGCCTCGCGGCCGTCGCCCTGTCCGAGCGCGAGCCGCCGCACGGCGTTCACGTTCCGCTCGGCGACGGCCCAGCCCCGTGGCGACGCCTGAAAGCGGCCCTGCGCGGACGCGGCTTCGCCGGCCCGTTCCTGATCGTGGACGGTCAGACCGGTGGCGAGGCCGGAACGGTTCGCTCGCTCGCCTTCGCCCGTTCCTGGCTCGCCGGCTGGGACGACCCGCTTGGCTACTGAAAAATGATCACAACGTCCACGCCGCTGCCCCGCGACTTTTACCTTCAGCCGACGCTCGTTGCCGCCCGCGCGCTGCTGGGCAAGACGCTCGTGCGCCGCTTCGATGACGGCTCGCTCGCAACCGGGCGCATCGTCGAAACCGAGGCGTACACCACCGACGACCCGGCCTGCCATGCCTTTCGCGGCATGACCGTGCGGAACAAAACCATGTTCGGGCCGCCCGGCTTGTGTTACATCCATCTGAACTACGGCCTGCATTACTGCATCAACGCCGTGACCGCGCCCGAAGGCATGGCTGAGGCCGTGCTGATCCGTGCCCTCGAACCGACGAGCGGTGCGGCCGAGATGCACCGCCGCCGCTTCCCCCACGAGGCCGAAGTACCGGAGGAAACCGCGCGCCGCGACGTTCGGCTTACGGCGGGACCCGGCCGGCTGTCGCAGGCGCTCGCCGTCGGCAAAGCCTTCGACGAAACCGACCTAACCGACGCGGCTGGCCCGCTTTTCCTGGCCGACGCGCCGGCCGTGGACGAGACCGATTTGGTGACGACGACGCGCATCGGCATTACCAAAGGCGCGGATTTTCCGTGGCGCTTTTACGTGCGCTCGTCGTTGTTCGTGTCCCGACGAGGATGAACGCCCCCACGCCAGCCCATCTCATTCTCGCGTTCGTTCTCGCCGCCGGAATCGCGCTGGCCGCGCGCGCGAAAGGCGCGCTGACAACGTCCGGCGCGCTCGCCGCGTTTGTGGTTGGCTTTCTTGTCTTCGGCTTCGCGGGCGGGCCGGGAGCCGCCGCCCTGCTGCTGTTTTTCATAACCTCCACCGTTCTGTCGCGCTACCGCAAGCGCGACAAGGAAAAACTGGCGACGTTTGAGAAGGGCGGCGAGCGCGACGCCGCTCAGGTGCTGGCGAACGGCGGCGTGGCCGCGCTGTGCGCCCTCCTGGTCGCCGTTTTCCCCGGTTCCACGCTGCCCTTTATCGCCCTGCTCGGCGCGCTTGCCGAAGCCAACGCCGACACCTGGGCGACCGAGATCGGCTCGCTCGCCAAAAAACCGCCGTGCTTGATAACGACCTTTCGGCTTGCCTCGCCTGGCGCGTCCGGGGCGGTTTCCGTGCCGGGAACCCTTGCCGCGCTCGCCGGGGCCGCGCTCGTGGCGACCGTGGCATTTTCACCCGCCGGCTTTTTGGCGGCCACGACGGGCGGCGTGGCCGGCGCGCTGGTTGATTCGCTGCTGGGCGCAACGCTTCAGGTTCAGTATCGTTGCCCCGTTTGCCGCACGCTGACCGAGCAGCGCGCGCATTGCGAGGGCAAAATCACGGAACCCGCGCGCGGCCTGCCGTGGCTGAACAACGACATCGTGAACGCGCTTGCCACGATTACCGGCGCGCTCGTCGCAACCGGCTTGTTCGTGCTGATTCGCAGCGCGCGCTGAAGCAGGAATGTTGCTGCTCCGGCCGGAACACCTGGCAGCATGACGACGCCCGTTCAACAAGCCGTTGCCGACCTCGGCCCGTGGTTCCACAACCTGCACCTGCCTGACGCAACGCAGACCGCGCCTGACCACTTTCTGGGCGGCGATTTTCCCGCGAACAAATGGCGCTGCCTCGCCCCGCATTTGCCCGATGACCTGCCGGGCTGGCGCGCGCTCGACATCGGCTGCAACGCCGGATTTTATTCCTTTGAACTTGCCCGCCGGGGCGCGCACGTCACAGCGACCGACGTGAACGATCACTACCTCGCGCAGGCGCGCTGGGCCGCCTCTCAGTTCGGCCTCGCCGACCGGATCACGTTCCTTAAGCAAAGCGTGTACGACCTAGCCCGCACCGGCGAAACCTTCGACCTCGTTTTGTTTTTGGGCGTCTTTTACCATTTGCGCTATGCCCCGCTCGCCCTCGACATCGTCGCGCAGGCGGCCAAACGACTCCTCGCTTTCCAAAGCCTGACCGCGCCCGGCACGGACGAGTATCCGGCCCCCGAAGACATCCCCATTGATCAACGCGACGCGCTGCGCGATCCGGGCTGGCCGATGATGGCCTTTATAGAGCATCGCCTGGCCGGCGACCCGACGAACTGGTGGGCGCCCAGCCACGCGGGTGTGCTCGCGCTTTTGCGCTCGGCCGGGATGCGCGTGCTGGCCCAGCCCGGCCACGAAATCTATGTTTGCGAGCCGGACCCTGACCGCCCATCGAGCGCCGCCACCTGGAACCGCGACGAGTTTTTGGCCGCGACGGGGCAGACAGAAAGAACCGCATGATCGAAGCCGTCAAATTTTGGAACGAGCCGAACAACGTTTCGCACTGGGATTTTTACATGGACCCCGGCTGGGTTGAGTTCGCAACCATGACGCGCCTTGCCGCGCGCGCGGTCAAAACGCTCGCGCCCGAACTGCGCCTCGTGCTCGGCGGCATGTCGCCGATTGACGCCGAGTTCGTGCGGACGCTGGACCGGCTGAACGCGCTCGACGATTTGGACACCCTCGCCGTTCACGGCTTCCCGCTCGACTGGAACCATTGGCAACTGAACGACTGGCCGGCAAAAATTGCCGAAATCGAGGCGGTCGGCGGCGGGCGCGCGGTTTGGGTGACGGAGGTCGGCGTGTCCACGTTCGGGGCGGACGAGGTGCAAACGTTCGGCTTGCAGCGCACGCAGGAAATGCTGCTCGGCCGGGTTGAGCGCATCTTTTGGTACAGCCTGCTGGACCTTCCGCCGACCTGGGAAGCGACCACGCGCCACAAGGAAAGCGAGGGCAGCGCGTATTACCGCCATTTTTACCTGGGCCTGATTCGCGCCGACGGCACGCCCAAGCCGGCCTTTGACGTTTTCGATCCCCGGATGGGCGTTTGCCAATGGTTCCACTTCGAGGACCCACGCTTCGAGGAAGCGGTCGCCTGGCTGCACCGGCTGGGCGTCAAAAAACTACGCACGGGGATTAGTTGGGCCGACTGGCATCGTCCGAACGCCGTTGCCTGGTTCGACAAACAGATGGCTGCCCTGCGCCCGTTCGACGTGACCGTGACGCTGTGCTTCACGCCGCCCTCGCGCGGCAGGCGTGACCACCACACCAGCCCGCCTCAAAACCCCGAAGAGTTCGCCTGGTTCGCCGCCGACATTGTCCAAAGGTACGTTTTGGACGAGCGCGCCCGCGCGAGCGCATCGGGATGACGACCACCTTTTACCTGATCCGCCACGCGGCCCACGACTGGCTCGGCCGGGGCATCGCGGGCCGGCTGCCAGGCGTGCATCTGAACGCCGTCGGCCGCGAACAGGCCGAGCGGCTGGCGTTGCGGCTGGGCGGCGTGCCGTTCGCGGCCGTGTACGCAAGCCCGCTGGAACGGGCGCGCGGAACCGCCGAACCGCTCGCCGCCCGCCGCGGTTTGCCGACCGAAACCCTGGACGACATTCACGAAATGAACTTCGGCGCGTGGACCGGCAAAACGTTCGCCGAATTGGACGCCGATCCGCTCTGGCAGCCGTTCAACACGTTTCGCAGCGGCACCCGCATTCCCGGCGGCGGCGAAACCCTCGCCGAAGCGCAACTGCGAATGGTAACGGCGATGGAAAATTTGCGCGAACGGCATCCGAACAACGCGGTCGCGCTTGTCGGGCACGGCGACCCGATCCGGGCGGCCGTCGCTTATTTTCTGGGCGTCCCGCTCGATTTGATGGGGCGCATGGAGGTCGAGCCGGCGTCCGTCAGCGTGGTCGCGCTCGCCGACTGGGGGCCGCGCGTGCTGCGCGTCAACGATACGGGCGACGCGGTCGGCGGCGTTTAAGAAGCGGCGTCCAGTAGCAGCCGCGTGAGTTGGGCGCGGTAGTCGTAGCGCGCGCGCCACAGGCGAGCCTGGTCGCGGGGGTCATGGCTGATCATTTGGGCGCAGAGCGCGGTCTGGCCTACGCGAAAGGCGGCGTAGGCCAGGCAGTAAAAGCGGAGCGCGGCCGGGGCGGGCACGACTGCCCCCGCTTCCCGAACGGCGGCGAGCAGCACGGCAGCGGCGTTTTCGTTTTCCAATCCCCACTCGACAAGCGCGCCCGCGATGTCCCACGCAAGCGGTTGGCGGCCGATGATGGTGTGGTCCGCGTCGTGGCCGCCCGCGTCCGTTTTGACGATTTGGCCGCAAGCCGTTCGCAGCCATTCGTGCGGCGTCATGCGGCCGTCGCCGTAGGAAGGTCCTTCATCGGCGTCACCGGGAACGGCGTCCGCTAAAGCGCGCGCGCGAAATGCCGCGTCTTCGCCCAACGTTTCCCAGGTGTTCCAATACAGCAGGTCACGAAGGCGCACGCGCGCCGCGTGCTGCTCGCCGGGCGTGAGCGGCGGCCCGGCAACGCGCGCGACGTGGCGGCCGACGCGCACGAGCACGTTCGGGTCGGCGGCATCCGCGCGGCTGAGGGAAACGCCTTCGATCCACGGCAGCGCGACGAAGCCCAATGCCGTTCCGACTTCGGCGAGGCCGGCGAACTTCCACAAAACGCGCGCGCCACTTTGGAGCGTGACGCGAAACTTGGGCCGCTCGAAAGGAACGTTTGCGGCCGGCCAGTCGGCTTCGTTCGGGTAAGCGACGCGCCGCCATAAACCGCCGCCCAGGTCCTCGACGGCTGCCACGTTTTCGCCGAAAAGTTCGGCCGTGCGCGCGGCGAGGGCGTCGGGCAGTGCGCGGCCATTCCACCTCAGTTCGTCACGCGACGCGCTGATGCGCGGGGCGCGCGCCCACGTCGCGCGAACGGCATCGCTTGCCGCCTCGCCCGGCTCGCCCGCATGGGCGGGCAAAAACACGATGCGTGCGGGCGGCACACCCGCCCGCGCGAGCGTGTCGGCCACGGCCGCGAACGACGAACCGGACGCTCCCGGTCCCTCGTCCACGATTAGCCCCCAGGCCGCGCCGGTTATTTCCTTTGGTTCCACCTCGGTGGTGCGCGCGAACGGGTGCCCGGCCGGCCGAACGGTCAGCCGGTGCGCGCGCCAACCGCCGGCCTGGAGGACGGCGCGCACGACCGCTGAAAGCGTCGTCCCAATGCTCCGCACGCCCACGACGACCGCACGGCGTTCGCTCCTCGGAATGGCGGCGTGGGCGATCATAAACCGGCGCGCGGCCAGAACGTACTGCTCCGGGTACAGCGCGTAAAAGGCGAAGCCTTCGGGCACCTTGACCGTCAGCCGGCACGAAAGGAACAACGTTCCCACGGCAGCGGCCCGGTCGGCGGCGCGGGCCAGATCGTCGAGAGCGGCATGGCGCGGCGGCGACCCGTCCCATTCCTCGTGGAAGACGCGCGCGGCCTGGTCGGTGAGAGCGGCGAGGCACGCGCGCAGGGGCCGCGAATCGTCGCCGGGCAGGTCGTCTTGGGCGGCCTGTTCGAGTTGGCCGGTCTGGATGAGGAGTGCGCGCAGATCGTCTAAAGTCACCGCGCCGCCAAGTCGCAAGGCGGCAATGCGCGCGCGCAGCCGGGCCAGAAGTTCGCCCGCCGTCGCCTCGTAGGACGGGTCGCCGTAAACGATCACGGTGTTGAGGATACCCGGCAGCCGTTTCCGGGCAACGCGTCCGGGGCTATGAAAAGCCCCGTCTCGGGGGCGCATTCGCGCCAACCGTCCTGCGGACGGGAGAACCAGATTGGGGACACGAGCCGCGCCGGGTTCCACAAAGCATTTCCGTCCGCAGGACGGTTGGCGCGAATGCGCCCCCGAGACGGGGCTTTTCATAGCCCCGGACGCGTTGCGGTATACCAAGCACGATGAGCGAACCCGATCTTCCCCACCTCCCCGAGGCCCTGCGCGCGCGGCTCGGCGGCCCGGTTCTCGAAGTCGAGCGCCCGCCGCAGGGCGGACAATTCGACGTGACGCTGCTGACGACGGCGGCCGGGAAGTTTTCGCTCAAGGTCGGCCGCACGCCCGAAACCGTCGCCGCGCTCGCGGACGAAAGCCGCGTGCTCGCCGCGCTCGCCGCGTACCGGCCGCTCGTGGCCGCCCCGGTCGGGCACGTCGTCGAGGAAAACGGCGCGGGCTGGTTTTTGTTCACCTGTCTGCCCGGTCGTGATCTCGCGCACGCGCTGTGGGAGCCGGGCAGCACGCCCGACCGCCGGAAAAGGCTCGTCGCCCTTTTCGGCGAAACGCTACGTGCCGTCCACGACAAATTTGCGCCGTCCGGCCTGCCGCGCGACGTGGATTGGGCGGCGCGAAAGATCGGGGCCGCGCGCGCGAACGCGACGCCGGAACGGGTAAACGATCTTCTCACCAACGCGGGCTTTTGGGGCCGCGACGCCCGCGAACTCGCTGCTGCCCTCAACGCCTTCGGGGACCACGCCACCGACCTTGTTTTCGGGCACGGCGACTGGTGCCTGCCCAACGTTCTCGTTCTCGGCGAAACCATTTCGGGCGTGGTTGACTGGTCGTGGGGGCAGTATTTGGACCGCCGCTTCGACCTGGCGACCGGCTTGCGCTCCCTGCGCTACAACCTGGATGCCCTGAGCGAAGACCCGGCCGACGCCGCCCGCATCACCGACTACTTTTCGACCTACTTTTCGACGTTTCTCGCCGCCTACGGCTGGCCGGACCCGCCCGAAACCCTGCGCCCGTTCGAGGCTTTGTACTCGTTCCTGTAACCCCTGCCGACGATGCTGCCGACCCCGCACCCCAGATTGGCCGAAAACTCCTCGGCCGCGATCCCTGGTAAGGAATAAAGCCATGACTCTCACCGACGAAATCCAAGAAGCCAAGCCCGTCCTGAGTTCCGCCGACCGCGCCTTTTTCGATGAAAACGGCTACGTCGTCGTTTCCAACGCCGTGCCGCCCCAGAACCTGCAAGCGGTTGTTGACGCCATTTTCAACTTTTTGGGCATGAATCCCGACAACCCGTCCGACTGGTACCGCGCCCCGCTCAGTCCGGGCGGCATGATCGAGATGTACCAGCATCAGGCGCTGTGGGACAACCGGCAGCACCCGCGCGTGTACCAGGCCTTCCGCGAGATTCTGGGCACGCACAAACTGTGGGTCAGTTTTGACCGCGCCAACATCAAGCCGCCGCAAAACCCTGCCCGCCCCGAGTACGACCACAAAGGCTTCACGCACTGGGATTTGGACACGAGCAAACTGGATCAGGTCGGCTTCGGCGTCCAGGGCGTTCTGTGCCTAACCGACACCCCGCCGGAGCGCGGCGGCTTCCAGTGCGTGCCGGGTTTTCACAAAAAAGGGCTGCTCGAAGACTGGATCGCCGCCCAGCCGCCGGGCCGCAACCCGCACGCGCCTGACCTGTCCCGCCTGCCCGCCGGTCTGAAATTGACGCCCATCGCCGCCCAAGCCGGCGACCTGATTATCTGGAACCGGCGCTTAGCGCACGGCAACGGCCACAACACGTCCGACAAACCGCGCCTCGCCCAGTACATCACCATGTTCGCGCCTGCCGCCCCCGTCACGGGCAACGTTGTCCCGGAGGGGCTGGAAAGCAACCGGCAGGATCGCATCCGCCGCTGGCGCGACCGCCTGCCGCCCGACGCGAAATGGGCGCCCGGCGACCCGCGCGGCTGGGAGCAAACCTATGGCAAAACCGCCGAACTGACGCCGCTGGGCCGAAAACTCCTCGGCCTGGACGCCTGGGAAGACTGACAAAGAGACAAAAAACGAAACGCCCGCCGGGTCAACCGGCGGGCGTTTCGTTCTTATCAACTTTCGCGTTCTCCCCTTCGACGATCCGGCCGTCGCGCAGGTGAACGCGCGGCCGGTTTCCGGGCTGAAAAAATGGTCGCCGGGTTTTCGTAGTTCGGCTTCGGCCGCCTCCGCGCCCAGCACGACGCTGTCCGGCCCGGCGAACCAGGCCGAGCCGTCGGTCAGTTTCCACCAGGGCTTGAGCGCGCGCGTCGCCGCGTCCACGCCCACCCACAGGTCGGTACGATGTTCGGAGGGGCGGGGCAGCACGGCCGTATAAACCGGCGCGGCGACGGCGACGGCCGGATCGCTTCGCACGACCGCAAGCGCGTCTTCGGGCAGCGTCACGTCGAGCACGCGGCCCTTGAGCACGCGCGCGGCGGCGTCGTGGGGGCAGCCGAGCGGCACCACCATCAACTGCATCCCCATCCGGTCGAGTTCCGTGCGCATCCCGTTCTGGTAGCCCTCGCCGAACGACAGCAGGCACGCCAGGACGGCCACCGAAGCGGCCAGACCAGTGACGGTCAGGCCCGTCCGTACCGGCCGGCGCAGCAAGTTCTTCAAGGCGAAAAGCAACATAGGAATTGTTTTGCGTGGTGGCTTACGGTTGCCAACCCGGAGCAGGCAGTTGGCCTGCGCGCGACTCTTCAAGAGTACTCTCGAACAGGTCTTTGTAACGCTGAAATCCAAAATCGGCGTACCGGCGGCAAAGCAATTCGTAGTCTCGCCAAAACCACTGTTCGTCAAAATTGTCAAAGCCGCTGCCCGAAAACTCCGCCAAATTGTGCAGCCAATCGGCCAAAGCCCCGATTCCCCGAATCCTGCGGAACTCGCGCCGCCAGTAAAGCGGGTTCAGCCGACGGTAGCCGGCGCGCGGGAACCACTCCAAAGATCGCGTGTCCAGCATCGCCCAGTAGAGCAGGTAACGGTACGCGTTTTTTCGGTGCTCGTCCATCGGGTTAATGGTGGCGGGCAGGGCGGGTTTTTTCGGCCACAGCGAACTCGATGAGCAGGGCGCGGATCGTGGCGGCGAGGGCGGCGGGAGTGCGCGGGGCGCGGTTCCTCATCGATGGCGCTTCTTTCAGGGAAAAAGATAACGAGGGATACTCCACGATAACCCGAAGGTGAACGGGCGCGCAAACGCCGACGCCGCAGCGCAGGGTAGGGCGCGCGCGCCCGCCCGTTCTGGCCGCTTCACCTTCGGGTACAAGCCAACCGTGCCGTACCCTTTTCCTTTTTTCGCCCCTTCCCGGCCGCCGCGTCTCCAAACCCGGACGAACAAGCGCCTGGCAGCCGATGAGTAGCGCGCTCCGAAAATTGCTGGCGTGGATTCGCCGCGCGCCGCGCGCCGCCACTACGATGGCGCTGATCGGGCTGGGCGGCTTCGGCTGGTTCCTGGACATTATCCACGACGTTTCAACCGGCGACAGCGACGCCGCCGACCGGCTGCTGCTTCAGCGCGGGCACCTGCTCGCCGTTTCAAACGACGGCCGCTGGATGACGCCGGCCGCCAAAGCCCTGAGCCTGCTGGGAAATTGGCAGGCCCTGATCCCGCTCGGCCTTTTTCTGCTTTTCCTCGCGTGGCGGCAGCGGCGCGGCGGCGTCGGGCGGGGCGTTTGGCGCGCGTTCTGGTTTTACGCGCTCGCCTGCGCGGGCGACGGCACGCTGATTTTGCTGTTCAAGCATTTGGTGAACCGGCCGCGCCCCAGCATCGTGCCCGCGCTCGAAAAAGCGCCGTTCGCCTCCTTTCCGTCCGGCCACGCCGCTTACGCCCTCGTCGCCTGGGGCTTCGCGGCCTGGCTGATCGTGCGAAGGCCGGCCACCCCGACATGGCTCAAGATCGTCGTCATTTTTGTGACGCTCGCGCTGGTGGGGATGATCGGGCTGAGCCGCGTGTACCTGGGCACGCATTACCCGTCCGACGTTGCCGGCGGCTTCTTGATCGGCGTGCCGTGGCTGCTGGCCGTGTTGTGGTTCTTCGAGACGGGCGGCGCGGCGGGCCGGGGCGGACAAATTCTCGCCGTCCGGCAAAAGTAGGGAAGCGTTGTGAAGGTCTTTTTCGCCGCCGTTTCCTTGCTGACGACTCTTTTTGCCGCCGCGCCCGCGTTCGCTCAGGAGAACGGCGGCGGCCGACCACTTTCCTTTGCCTTCGAGGAAACGCTGAAAGCCTTCACGCTGTACGCGGCCCAGTTCGTCGAGGGGGCCGTCGCGCTGATCATCGTGATCGCGGTTGTGCGCGGCTTGGGCAGTTATTTCGTCAACCTGGTGGCGGGGCGCAACAGTCCCGTGCCCAAAGACGCCATCCGGCTGTCGCTGGGCCGTTCGCTCGCGCTGGCATTGGAGTTTGCGCTCGGCGCGGACATCCTCAAAACCGCCGTTGCCCCGACATGGAACGAGATCGGGCAACTGGCCGCCATCGCCGTTCTGCGCACGGGCCTGAACTACTTTTTGGAAAAGGAACTGCGCGACGCCGAAGCGCGCGACCCGGCCGCGACCGTGCATGTCGAAAAGACGCCTTGAAGAGCGTTAATTTTCCGGCACGTTTGCGACCGGCGGCTTGTTCGTCGCCGGGCGCGTGAAAAGACCGCCGTAGCGAACCGTGCGGGCGGCGCGCGCGAACCCGCCGTTCGACAGGTAGAACCGGCCGTCTTTGGTGACTCCCGCGTCGTAATCGGTGCGGTCCACCTTGCCGGTCGGGTCGTGGGTGAAGCGCGCGGTCGTCAGTTCGCGCCACGTTCCGTCAATCGTCCGAATCCACGAGTTGCCGAACTCGGCTTGCCGCCGCAGATCGCCGTTCGCGCCCCCGAAGTTTTCGTTGAACGAGTACAGGCCGCCCAGGGTTCCGCCGTCCTTCGGGGCGCGGAAACTTGCGATCAGGCCCCAACGCTTCGTTTCGGGGAAAAAGAACCAGCCGCTGTAAACGGTGTGCTTCCCCGCCTCCGCCCGCGCCGTGACCAGGAAACGGTACGTTTGGCCGGTTTTCCACGGGTAAACGCGGTGGCTGTGGCCGCCCGTGCCCTCGTTGCCGAAGTCGCTGGCAACGACGTTTTCGCCCTTTGCCACCAACTGCACGCGGTCGGCGGCGGCCACGTTGGCGCGGTCAATCGCCTCGTTTCCGCTGTCCCAAACGGAAAAAATGATGCGCCGCTCGGCCGGCCCGTTGACCTGAATGCCGAAGTAGCCGCGCCGAAAGCCGCAGGCCATGTAGTACGACCAGACCGGGTCGGTCCGAACCGTTACCTCGTTGTAAAAGGCGGCCACGGGCCGCGCGTCGGGGGCGAACGGGTAGCCCAGATGGACCGAGGCGGCGTTGCGGCGTTCCTTTTGGTTGAAGTGCGCGCCGTTTGAAGCCGGGCCGGCGACGAGCAGGGCGGCCACGTCACCGAACGTTTCGCCCGTTCGGTCCAGCCCTTCGAGCGTAAATTTCTGATAGCCGGGCGCGGCAACGGAAACGTCGCCGAACAGGATCGTCGTCTCCTGGCCGCCGCCGGTCGCCGCGCCAACGAGCGATCTTCCGGCCACGTTCAGCCGCAGCCGAACCGTTTGGCTGGCGGGCAGGCGCAGCGCGACGGCGACGCGCAGTAGGCCGGCGTTTTTCAGATCGCCGTACCAAACGATCTTTTGTCGCTTGTCGCGCCAGCCGGAAACGCCACCTGGTTCGGAAACCGCAAGCGCGTCGGGGTCGGGGTGAACGTAGGCGGTGAAGCCGGGAACGCGCTGCCACGCACCGTCGTCCTGTCTTGCCGCGCCCCGGCTGGCGAGCGTCGCCGCGAGCAACAGCAGGCAAAGCGTCAACCCGCCGCCGACGGCATGCCGCTTCACTTGGAGGCCCCATTTGCGCTTTGCCCGTTTGCGCTTTGCCCGAACGACTCCCGCAGCAGGTTCATCACGGCGACCTCGTCGGGCTTCAAGCCGTGCGGGTCGGCGGCGGCCCGTTCGACCCGGCGGGCGAGGCTCTCGATCAGCCGGCCGTCCTGGTAGGTGTCGAGGACGGCCGGGTGGACGTAGCACTTGCGGCACACGGCCGGTGTGTTTCCCAAACGCCCGGCAACGGTTTTGATGGCTTCAACGACGTTCTTTTTGGCCTCCGTCGCGCTCGCGGGCGTCTCGGCGACTTCGCGCAGCGTCAGGGCGCACAGCAGCGTTCCGGCCCAGGTCCGAAAATCCTTGGCCGTGAAATGCTCGCCCGTGATCGCGTGCAGGTACTCGTTCACGTCGTGCGAATGAACGGCATGCCGCTCGCCCGTTTCCGCATCCACGTATTGAAAAAGTTCCTCGCCGGGCAGGTCCTGGATTTTGCGCACGATGCGGGCGACGCGCGGGTCGCGGACGCTGATTTCGTGGTCCTTGCCCGCCTTGCCGGTGAAGTGAAAATGCAGTCTCGTCCCTTCCACGTCCACGTGTTCGTTGTGGAGCGTGGTCAGGCCGAAGTGGTTGTTTTCACGGGCGTATTCCTCGTTGCCGACCCGGATAAAGGTCGTTTCCAGCAGCCGAACGAGGGTGGCGAGCACCTTCTCGCGTCCCAAGCCGGGCCGGGCGAGGTCCTGTTCGACGCGCGCGCGGATGCCGGGCAGGGCGTCGGCGAAGGCGAGCATTCGGCCGTACTTGGTTTCGTCGCGCGTTTCGCGCCATTTCGCGTGGTAACGATACTGCTTGCGGTTTCGCGCGTCGCGCCCCGTGGCCTGAAGGTGGCCGTTGGCAAGGGGGCAAATCCACACGTCCTCGTAAGCGGGCGGGATGCCCAGCGCGCGAATTCGGGCCAGCGTTTTTGCATCCCCGACTTCGCGGCCGTCGGGGTGAAAGTAGACGAAATCGTCGCCGCGCTTTTCGCGCCGAATGCCGGGCCGGCCCGCGTCGGAAACGTAGCGCAGGCCCGCCGCCTTCGCCGACTCGACCGGGTCCACGGCGACATCGGCCGGAACCGCCTTTGAAACCCCATCCGCCTTGTTGCGATCCAGCAGTTGCCGCACGCTCATCGTGTTTTCTCGCCGCCCTTTCTGATGCCGCCCATCGCCGCGAACGATCCGGACCGCCAAAACGCCGCCGCCGGTCGCCACGCGCACGCTCGCCCTAACGCAACTTGCCGTATACGACGCTGTGAACGCCATTGACGGCACGCCGTTCCAGGAATACGCCTACCAGGGAACCGCGCCGGCAGCCGGGGCGTCGCGCGAGGCCGCCGCCGCCCAGGCCGCGTACCGCGTGCTGTCCACGCTGTACCCAGGGCAAGCGCTGGCCTTCGATGCTGCATTGTCCAGCACGCTGGCCGGCGTTTCCGACCCGGCCGCGCGCGCGGCCGGAATCTCGCTCGGCGACGCCACGGCTCAGGCCATCATCGCGCGGCGAACCGGCGACGGCTCGGTCAACACCCTGCTGCCGTTCACGGGCGGGACCGCGCCCGGCCAGTGGCGGCCCACTGATGCGAACAACACGCCCGGCCTGCTGTCCAACTGGGGCACGGTCACGCCCTGGTCCATCGCCTCCTGCACCGCCTTCCGCGAAGCCCCGCCGCCCGCTTTGAACAGCGTGGAATACGCCGAAGCCTTCAACGAGGTAAAGACGCTGGGGGCGGTCAACAGCGCGGCCCGCACGGCCGACCAGACCCAGATCGCGCTTTTCTGGGCCGACGGCGGCGGCACGGCGACCCCACCCGGCCATTGGAACCGCATCGCGCAAACCATCGCGGTTCAGCAGGGAAATACGGTCAGCCAGAACGCGCGCCTGTTCGCCCTGCTGAATTTGGGGCTTGCCGACGCCGCCATCTGCGCCTGGGACATGAAGTACGAGTACGACTTCTGGCGTCCCGTGACCGGCATCCGCCTTGCCGACACCGACGGCAACGCGCTGACCGAAGCCGATGGTGCCTGGCAGCCGCTGCTCGCCACGCCGCCGTTCCCCGGCTACACCAGCGGGCACAGCATCTTCAGCACGGTCGGGGCCGAGGTGATCGGCAGTTTTTACGGCACGGACGCCCTCGCGTTTTCGGACACCAGCGAGGGCGCGACGGGCACGTTCACGCGCTCGTTCACCAGCCTGTCGCAGGCCGCGTTGGAGGCGGGCATGAGTCGCATCTACGGCGGCATCCACTTCGGCTTCGACAACAGCGTGTCGAGCGCGGCCGGGCACAAACTCGGTCAGTTCATCGCGGGCGCGGCCCTCACCCCGACGAGCGCCATCCCGGAGCCAGGCACGCTCGCGCTGCTGCTGGGCGGGATCGCGTTGGGGCCGGGCGGCCGGGCCGTATTGCGCCGCCGCTGCCGGTGCAAAGGACGCGCCGCGTCGTAGTTCGCGCGGTCTTTTCCCGGCCGGCTTGGAAACGAGCGGCCTGCCTGTCAACTTCGACAGGCAGGCCGCTCGTTTCCATTTTATTCCCGTTTATTCCCGTAAAATGGCCTGCTCCGTCACCCTGAAAACTCCTCAGGATACCCCCGAAACCTATGTTATACTCCACCCAACGCGAATTATTTTGCGCCCCCGCAAGACCTCCCCCTTCGCTTTGAAGACAAGGACCCCGCCGTGCCGCTGTCGTTCCTGGTCTCTCTCGCTTCCCCGCCGGTTTATCGCGGCCGTCACGCCGCTGCGGTTTTTGCCGCTCTGGTCGTCCTGATCCTTGCCCCTTCGTCCGCGACCCACGCCGCCGAAATGGCCTGCCGCATGGCCGCCGAGCCGTCGCCGGTCGGGACCGTCCACGTCGCCCGGCCGACCATCGGCTGGGGCATCTGGCCTTCCACGGCCGGCACGCGCGTCACGAACGTTGTTTTGACCCTGAACGGCGCGCGCGTGCCGGCCCGCTACGCGCCGGCCGAGCGGGCAGTCGCCTATGAACCAAGCGACGCCCTCACGCCCGGCACTTACGAGGCGCACTGCCGCGTGACCTTCAATCAGACCTGGCCGGTGGAAAAAACGTGGCGCTTCACCATCGCGTCCGGCGCGAGCGCGCGTTTGGCCGACCCGGACGAGCGTCAGACAAAGGCCGTTGCCATCGCCAACCGCTTTCGGCGCACGCTGGGCCTGCCCGACTTTTCGCTCGACGGCCGCTTGTGCGCATCCGCCCTCGCCCATGCGCTCTACCTGGACAACACGCATGGTTTCGGCCACGCGCAGCAGGCGAGCCTGCCCGGCTTCGTCGGGGCCGGGCCGGGCGAGCGCAACGCCGCGTTCGGCTTTTCCGGCGGCTGCTACGAGGACGTGAGCAGCGGTGTGCCAACGGTTGCCGCCTCGGTCAGTGGCCTGTTTGACGCGCCATACCATCGCATCCCGTTTTTGCAGCCGGGAACGCCCGCGTTCGGGGCCGGCTTCGCGGGCGACAACTGCGCGCTCGAATTCGGCATGACGACGGTGGGCGAGGACACGGAAGCCGTCGTCGTGTCCCCCGCGCACGGCCAGACCAACGTTCCGCTTTCCTGGGACGGCGTCGAAACCCCCAGCCCGCTGCGCGTCCACGAAAACGCGAACGACGCTGGCCCGGTCGGCTACGCCATCGCCTTCGCCTCCTTCGCCCTCGCCGGCGGCGACGCGGGCGGCCCGGCCCGGCTGCGCGTTTCCCGCGCCACGCTGACCCTGGAAGAAACGGGCGCGGCCGTCCCCTTTTTCCTGAACACGCCCGCCAACGACGATCACCTGTCGAACGCCGCCTTTTTGATACCAACCCGCCCGCTGCGCCCCGGCACCACCTACCGCGTGAGCGTTCGGGCCGAGGCAAATGGACGCGACGTGAGCCGCACCTGGACATTTACGACCGCCGCCGGCACGGACGATGCGGCGAGGCGCCTCGCCTCTTCCCGCTGACCGACAAACGCGCGCGCGCTCAGTAAACGACGGTGAAGCCCGCATTTGGCCGGACGAAGACGCCGACCAGGCTCCACGGCGGCACGCCCTCGACGCGTCCTCGAAGGCCGGGCAGAACCCGGCCCGCGTGGTCCCAGCCTTGCCACGCGACCGCCCCGCCCTGCGCCCAGCCCATTCCCTCGGCCCAAACCATCAGCACGTTTCCAGTCGCCGGGTCAGCCGCGATGACCGGGTAGCGGCGACGGCCGCCCGGCCCCGGCGCGGTGATGGGCGGTCCGGCCGCGCCGGGACGCCCGCCCGGAACACGCGAAAAGTACACCTGCCCGGCTGTTTCCCAGGCCGCGAGCGTGTCGTTTCCGGCAGCTCCGTCGTCCAGGCCGAACAAACTCATCGGGCACGCATTCAGCCGCCACGGGTGCAGGCGCGCGCCCGCGAACGGCGCGTCGCCCCCCGGCGTTGAGGCGAGCAGAAAGGTGTCGCGGTCCACGTTTCCGGTTGCGGACCGGTACAGCAGGCACACCCCGCCTTTTTTGCGGGCGAGCGCGCGCATCCCGCAGCAGCCGCACGCGCCGGTCGGTTTTTCCCAAACGGGCGTTTCGGGTGCGAAGGTCCGCCCGTCGTTTCGACTGCGAGCGAGCCAGACGCGGCGCACGCTCTCGTCGTCTCCTTTTGCGCGGGCGAAGGCGTGCCAGAAGACCCAGACACCGCCCACGTCGTCGGCCGCGAGCGTGCCGCCGCCGTCGAGCGTGTGCGTGCGCCCCATCAGGTTCCGCTCCGCCTCGAAAGCGTTGCCGGCATCGTTCAGCCGTGCGTACAAAAACGGCGTCTCGCCCCCCGCTCCCTTCGGCGCGGTCCCGGACCCGTTCCAAACGACGTGAACGGTCCGTCCGCCGCGCCCGACGGCTATCTGCCCGCCCCGGATGTTGCCCATCGCTATCGCGCTTCCGAGCGTTCGGTTGACGCGCAGTGGGGACGAGAACGTTTTTCCGTTATCACGCGAGCGCACGTAAAACAGATCGCCGGCTTCGGGCTTTCCGGCAAAGTACAGCAGGTGGAGCGCGCCCCGTCCGTCAACGACGGTTTGCGGCTGAATGCCGCCGCCGGGCACGCGCAGTAAGGTGACGGGGGAGGTATTTTGGGGCATGGTTTGGCTTTCTTGATGCGTTTGGTGTGAGTTTGCCGAGGGATTGAAATCCCTCGCTCGGTAAAGCGTCCGTCCTGCCGGACGGTTCCTGATACGGGCGGTGGGCCTGTTTTTCCGTCCGGCAGGACGGTCGCCTTTGCAGCGAGGGATTTCAATCCCTCGGCAAACTCGGCAAACAACCCTCGGCAAACTCACACCGGACGCAGCGCGGGCCAGGCGAGTTCGACGCCCTGCGCGCGCAGCAGGTTTTGGAAGTCAGCGAGGCGGGCCGGGTCTTCGCGCACCTGACGCGGCGGCACGTTTCCGCGCAGGCAAAAGGCGGCGAGCAGGCCGGCGGCCTCGCCGATGTTCCACTCGACTGGGTGCAGCCGGTAGCAGCCGTTGGTGACGTGCGTGACGCCCCCATTTTTGCAGGCGGGAAGCAGGTTTTCCATCCGAACGGGCAGCAGCGCGCCGAGCGGAATCTGGAACGGCAGGCTCCCGATGTCAACGTAGTTTACACCGCCCGTGGATGGGTGCAGGTCAATGCGGTAACAGCCCACGCCCACGCTGTCCGGGAAGGCTTCGCCGATAACTTCGCCCGGCCGCGCCTCAGACCCGACGTGGTTTTCGGTCACGGTGAAGACCGCCCGAATGCGGCGTGATTCGCGGATGTAGGCCGACTTCGCCAGCCCGTCGCGCGTGCCGACCAGGTCGGGCCGCAAGTGCAGGCCGGGGTAGCCGGTTTTGCCGTTTGGCCGAGGCGCTTCCGTTTGCAGCCAAAAAAGCAGCGACAGCGAGAGTTGGCGCGACTCCTCGTAAAAGCGGGCCGCGTCCTTTTCGCTCGCGTCAATGACGTTGCCTTCCCAATAATCGTTTTGCGGCCAGTTCACGAGCGTCACGTCGTGCGCCGCGTTTGGGTCGGTGAAGTGTTCGCGCTTGACGATTTGCCGGTAGTGAAAAAGGGCGATGTGGTTTTTGTCCGGCTGCTCGGAATAAAACAAAACGCTGGGGCGGAACGCGAGCGTGATGGGGTGGATCATCGCCCAGTCGAGCAACGGGCCGCCGGTCCAGGCAGGCGCGAGGGTCGGGACGTAACTTCGCCAGCGGTCGTACTCGCGCGGCCGTTCGATGACGTGCCGGTCGTCCTTATCGTCAACGTTTGGGTCGAAGGCGGCGGGGAAGCACCAGGTGAAGCCCTGAACGTCGTTCGGGTTCGCTTCGGCGGGCGCGTGCGCCTCGCCGGTCTCGCTTTGCGCCTCCGCGCCGGTCACGTATTCGCAGCCGGCGAGCGGCAGCAGGTCGCCGAGTTCGGTCGCGTCCAGAACGTAGCGAGCGTGGACGATTTCCGCGTCGCCGGTTTCGAGATTTTGGAGGGTAATAGCCCGCACGCGGTCGCCGGTCGCGTCGAGATGGGCGGCCACGGCTTTTCGTTTTAGCCGCACGTCGAGGCGGCCGGACGCGCGGGGCCAGGCCATCATTTGTTCGAGAACGGCGAGCGCGACGCGCGGCTCGTGGCACAACCGGGACACGAAGCCGCCGCCGGGGTTGAGGCGTTCGTTCGCGCGCGCCTCAGCCGTGAGCGGGTAATGATCGCGGTAAAACTGCCGAACGCCGTCCCGGAAACTGCGATACCGGGCCGTGCAGCCAAAACTTTCGATCCACGGGTGCTCGTCGGGCGGCACGGCCTGAGCGGTGAGTTGCCCGCCCAGCCAGTCGGTTTCCTCGGTCAGGATGACCCGGTGGCCCAAACTGGTCGCGGCGAGGGCCGCCGCGCAACCACCGGTCCCGCCGCCAACGATGAGAATGTCGCACGCGCTTTCCTTCATGGTCACGCATGAACTTCTGTGTTCGGCGGCGAATTCCCTTTACGAAAGACGGCCGCAAGCGCGCGGGCGCAAAAGGAAAGTCATATGGACGCGCCGTGGCGTATACAACTTTTGGGCGGCCTCGCCGCGCGGCGCGGCGACACGACGATCACCCGGTTTCGCTCGCAAAACATCGCCTTGCTGCTCGCGTATCTGGCCTTTCGGGCGCGGCGGCGGCAGCGCCGCCGCCGCGCCGCCCACGCTGCACCCGCGCGAGGGTCTGGCCGACCTGTTGTGGCCCGAAGAACCGCTCGACGTGGCCCGCGCGAATCTGCGCGTCGCCCTTTCCTCGCTGCGCCGCCAGTTGGAGCCGCCAGGCGTGCCGGCCGGAACGGTCCTCATCGCGGGCCGGCAACACGTCGGTTTGAACCCCCAGGCCGTTCGCGTGGACGTTGGGGAGTTCGAGCGCGCGCTGGACGAAAGCCGCCACGCCGCCGACGCCGACCATCAGGCCGTCCTCCTCGAACAAGCGGTCGCGCTTTACGGGGGGCCGCTGCTGCCCGAATGGTACGCCCCCTGGATCGAGGACGAGCGCAGCCGGCTGGCCCACGCCCATGAGGAAGCGCTTCGCCGGCTCAGCGCACCGGGCTTTTCCCCCGCCGCCCCGCCGCCCCCGCAACCCTCGCCCCCGCAACCCTCGCCCCCGCAACCCTCGCCCCCGCAACCCTCGCCCGCGCAACCGCCGCCCGGCGTGCCGGCCGGCATCCATCCCGCGCCGGACGCCGCCTTCCGGCTGCCGCTCACCCTTACCCGCTTCTTCGGGCGCGAGGCCGAGATAAAAACCATCGGCGCGTGGCTCCGTCCGGCGCAAGCGGCCTCCGCCCGCCTGCTGACCCTGACCGGCCTGGGCGGAAGCGGGAAAACCCGGCTTGCCATCGAGGCGGCTTTGCGGCTCGCGCCCCTTTTCGGCAATCGCGTGTTTTTCGCGCCGCTCGCCGACGTTGCGGACGCGAACCGGATCGCCGACGCGGTTCTGGACGCGCTGAAAAAGGACCGGCAGCCCGGCGTACCCGCGATGGATCAGGCAGTGGAATTTTTTGCGAACGCGCCGCCGTCACTGCTCGTGCTGGATAACTTCGAGCACCTTGCCGAGAACGGTGCGCCGCTAATTGCCGACCTGCTCCAGAGCGCGCCGCAACTGGTCTGCCTCGTGACCTCGCGCCAGCGCCTGCTCCTCGAAGCCGAGCGCGAACTGCCGGTCCCGCCCCTGCCCACCCCGACGGTTTGCGAAGGCACGCCGGAGCGATTGATGGATTTTGCCGCAATCGCCCTGTTCGTGGACCGAGCGCAGCACGCGCGGCCCGATTTTCAGATCACGCCGCGCAACGCCGCCGCCGTCGCCGAACTGTGCGCTCGTTTGGAAGGGCTGCCGCTTTCCCTGCTGCTGGCCGCCGCCTGGGCGCAAACGCTCACGCCCGCCCAGATGCTCACGCAGCTGGATCGGCGTTTGGACCTTCTGGTTTCCCGGCGGCGTGATTTGCCCCCGCGCCACCGCTCGCTGCGCGCCGTTCTGGAAAGTAGCGCTTCGCTTCTTTCCCCGGAAGAGCGGCGGCTGCTGGCGCGGCTGTTCGTTTTTCGCGGCGGCGGGAGCGTGGCGGCCGTGGAAGCCGTTTGCCGGGAGCCTCAGGCTCTTTTTCTTCTTGCGCGCCTGCGCGAACGCTCGCTTGTTTTCACCGAAGAGGCCGGCGACGAGATGCGCTTCAAAATGCTGGAAACCGTGCGCGCGTTCGCCGGTGAGTTGCTGCGCCAAAACGAACGGGCCGCCCTGGAACGGCGGCATGAAAACTACTTCGTCGCCCTTGCCGAGACCGGCGAACAGGAGTTGCGCGGCGCGAATCAAGCCGCGTGGCTCGCCCGGCTGGAGCGCGAGCACGATAATTTCCGGGCAATTCTGGAACGGGGAAGCGCCGAGGGGGAAACCGTTCTGCGGCTGGCGGGCGCGCTGGGCCGGTTCTGGTTCGTGCGCGGCCATTGGGGGGAGGGGCGCGACTGGCTGCAAAAAACGCTTGCGGCCGCCCACGACGCGAATGGCGGCGGCGGCGGCGACGCAAAGGCGCTGCTGGCAGCCGGAACGATGGCCTGGGTGCTGGACGAGTACGACGAGGCGATGGAACACGCAAACCAAAGCCTGAGCCGGTACCGGCAACGAGGCGACCGGGTGGGCATGGCCTTTTCGCTCGCCCTGCTGGGCCGGGTCACGCTGCTGCGGGGCGACAACCAACGCGCCGCCGCTCTGCTCGACGAAAGCGTGGCCTGGTTCCGGGGCGCCAGCGACCGCTGGGGCCTTGCCCACGCGCTCGACATGCGGGCCTTCGCCGCGCGCGACGCGAACGATTATGAAAAAGCCGAAGCCCTGCACGGCGAAAGCCTGGCTCTGCGCCGCGCCTTGGACGACCATCAAGGCATCGCCGCATCCATCAGTAACCTGGGCGATGTCGCGCAGTTGCGGGGCGAGGGGGAGCGGGCCGACGCTTTGCACGCGGCGAGCCTGGAACGGTTCACCGAGGTGGGCGACAAGTCGGGCATTGCCTACGCGCTGTGCAAAATGGGCGCGCTCGCCCTAAGCCGGGGCGAAGTCACGCGGACGGACGATCTGCACCGCGAAAGCCTGACCCTGTCCTGGGAACTGCGCGACAAGCGGCGCATCGCCGAAAGTTTGGAACAAATCGCCGGCGTGCGGGCGGCGCGCGGCGAAAACGAGGCGGCCACCCGGCTGCTCGCGGCCTCGGACGCCCTGCGCGCGCAGATCGGCGCCCCGCTCCCGTTCGGCGAGCAGGCGCGCTTCGATAAAAGCGTTGCGGCCACGCGCGCCCGGCTCGGCGAGCGCGCCTTTTCCCATGCCTGGGCCGGGGGCCAAACCCGCACCCTGGCCGAAGCCGTCGCCGACGCCCTGGAAGCGCAAGCCCCGCTGCCCGAAGCGACGTAACCGCACCAGGCTCTTTTGCACTGTATATGCTGTGTGAACGGCCGGCGGGTATCGCGGTGTCGTAAGGAGGCGTAAATGCCAAGCGACACTGCAAGCAGCGAGGGCCGCATCGTCGAGGCGGTCCACCTGGTCACGCGGACGTTGTCGTCCACGCTGGACCACAAGGAAGGGCTGCGGCGCACGCTCGTGGTCGCCGCGTGGTGCGTCGGCGCGGCCGGCGGCTCAATCTGGGAACACGACCCGGTCGGCCGCAAATTGATCTGCCGCCACGTCCTCGGCAACCGTGCCGATGCCCTGATCGGCTTCGCCATCGGGGACGCCGAAGGCATTGCCGGGCAGGTTTTCCAAAGCCGAACGGCGCGCAACGACCCCCACCCGCAAAGCGACCCGCAACACGCCCGCCGCGTGGACGAGTGCTTCCAGCACGAAACGCACTGCCTGCTGACCGTGCCTTTGTGCTACCCCGGCGGCGTCGCCGTGGGCGTCATGCAGCTGGTCAACAAACGCTCCGGCTGCTTCACCCCGGACGACCAACGGGTGCTCGACATCGTGTCCGACATCGCGGCCATGCGCCTGCACAACGCCGACCTTGCCGAGCAGGCGGGTAAAACCGAGGCCCTCGGCTACGTGGCCGGCTTCGCCCACGACATCTACAACAAACTCGCCTCGCTCGTGACCGGCCTGCCCACGCTGCGCCTGCTCCTGACGGAGGTGTTCGACAACCCGTGCGCCCACGGGAAGGAGGAGGTCGCGTCCCAGGACGCCTTGGCCCGGCTGCGCGCGGACGCGTTCGCGTTCGTGGAGTTCATGGAGCGCGACGCGGATTTGGTGCATCGCTACGCGCGCTGCATCGCCCGGCTCGCCACCGGCAAGCCGCTGGACACCCACTTCGAGCAGGCCGATCTGACGAAAACGGTTCGCGCGCAGTTGGACCAGTTATGGCTTCGCGCCCTGGAAAACCGCGCCGCCCTGACGCTTGCCTGCGAAAAACCCGTCTTTGTTCTCCACGACCGGCTTTTGATGGGCAGCGCCGTGTACAACCTGGTCAACAACGCCCTCCCGGAAGCGCGCGCCGGCGGCACGGTCTGCGTGCGCGTGTGGGAAGAAACCGGTTTCGCCGTTGTGGAGGTGCGCGACACAGGCCGGGGAATGCCCGCCGCCCTGCTCGATGCCATCCTTCGCGGCAACCCCATCAGCGCCAAACCGGGCGGGTCGGGCATCGGGACCCTGATCGTCAAAAAGGTCGCCGAGGTCCACGGCGGCACCCTGGAAGGGGAAAGCACGCCGGGCGTGGGAACAACCTTCCGCATCCGTCTGCCCCTCCAGCCCCCCGACCCGGACCCTCGGGGCGAACGCTGAACGGCATCCTTATCTCATTTCCCTTGCCGTTGTATACGCTGTGTACACGTTCGGTGGGTAGCATGGAGCCGCCGGACGGCGCGGCGGGGCGATGCGGCCCCCGCGCGCTTCGCCGCTCGGTGAAAGGAGTTTCGTATGCGCCTCTCGTTTACCCGCACCACGCGGGTTTAGGCGCTGTTTTGCTCGGTTTGTGCGCCGTCGTTGCCAATCGGCACACTCACGCCCGGCGCGTCCTACGTGACGGCCAGCGGCCAGAACTATGCCACGCCGCGTGCGCCCGGCGGCGGAGCCATCCCTGAACCAGGAACCGGCGCACTGCTTGCCGCCGGCCTGTTGCCGCTCGCCGGTGTCGTCCACCGTCGCCGTGGGAAGATGCCGCAGCCCGCCTGACGAGAGAAAAGAGACACACCCAGAACGCCGTCGCCCCCGCCGAGAATCTTTCGGCGTGGGCGACGGCTTTTTTGTCTTTGGTTTGGGAACGAGTCAAACGAAAACGGGAAACGGCCGCCGCGATGCCCGCGTTACGGCGCATCCCGCGTCCGGGTAAATCCCTGCGGCGCGCGCGTGCGCGGGATGCTTTTGCGCGTGCGCGCGCCGCACCTTCACCTGATCCAAGGAAACCCAACTATGTTTAATCGAGGCGGTGGCCGGGGCGGCTTCGGCGGCGCGCGGCTTTTGATCGCGCTCGTCGTTGCCGCCTTCGCGCTTTTCCGTTACCTGTCTTCGTCCCAGGTCAACCCCGTAACGGGCGAAAAACAGCGCGTGGGCGAGATCACCCCGCAGCAGGAAATCGCGCTCGGCCTTCAGGCGCTGCCGAGTTTGGAGCAGCAATACGGCGGGCAGTCCGGCGACCCGCAGGGGCAGGCGGTGGTGGACCGCATCGGGGCGCGCATCGTTCAAGGGTCGGACGCGGCGAAATCGCCGTATCGCTACCAGTTCCACCTGTTGGACGACCCGGAAACCATCAATGCCTTCGCCCTTCCCGGCGGCCAGGTTTTTATCACGTCGGCCCTGATGAAGCGGCTTCGCTCCGAGGGCGAAATCGCGGGCGTGCTGGGCCACGAGGTCGGCCACGTAGTCGCGCGTCACGGAGCCGAGCACATCGCCAAGCAGCAACTCACGCAAGGGCTGACCGGAGCCGCCGTGCTCGCCACCTACGACCCGAACAATCCCAATAGTTACAAGAGCGCGGCCGTGCTTCAAGCGATCAGCGGCCTGGTCAACCTGAAATACGGCCGCGGCGATGAACTGGAAGCCGACCGTTTGGGCGTGCGCCTGATCGCCGAGGCCGGCTACGACCCGCGCGCATTGATCGGCGTGATGGAGGTCCTGCAAAAGGCTGCGGCGGGCAAGGGCCGGCAACCCGAATTCTTCTCCTCTCACCCGAACCCGGAAAACCGAATCGCCAAGATCAAGGAAGCCATCGCGCAACAGTTCCCCAACGGCGTGCCTGGCGGGCTGGAAAGATAAAGCGCGCCGACCGTGCCCGAAGGCCCTGAAGTGCGCCGCCACGCCGACCGGCTCGCCGTTATCTTAACGGACGAGCCGGTCGCCGAACTTTGGGCGCGCACGAAAGCGGCGAAAGCGTGGCTGGCCGAGAACCAGAACGCGCTCGTGGGCAAAAGAATACAGTCGGTTCGCTCGCACGGCAAGAACCTGGTCGGGCGAATCGAGGGCGGTTTTTACTTTTACTCTCACCTGATGATGTGGGGCCGCTGGCAGGTTTTCGGGCCGGGCGAGGTTCCGGTTGAAATTGACCGGCGCGAGCGCGCCCGCATCACGGCCGCGACGGGTGCGACGGCGGTTTTGTTTTCCGCCCCGGTCTTCGAGGTCGGGGCCGGCGACCCGTACGAAAAATACGAAACCCTGCGCGCGCTCGGCCCGGACATTTTGCCCTACCCGGACGAGCCGCCCTTTGAGGCGGCCGCATTCGTCGCCCGCCTCCAAACGCCCGAACACGCCGCGCGCACCATCGGCGCGGCTTTGCTCGACCAGACGATTTTGGCGGGTGTGGGCAACTATCTGCGCGCCGAAATCCTTTTCCAGTGCCGCCTCGACCCGTGGCGGCTCGTGGCTGATCTGACCGGCGGGGACCTGGGCCGCCTGAACCGAGTTATCCCCGAAACGGCGGTTTGCGCGTACGCAGCCGGCGGCGCGACCGTGCCGGACACGGAGCGCGAACGCATGAAGGCCGACCCCAGCCTCGTGTACTCGAACGCGACCGGCGAGTGGGGGATGCGTCATTTCGTATTCCGGCGCACCAACCTGCCCTGCCTGGTCTGCGGCACGCCGATTCGCCAGAAGCGTCAGGTGACGCGGCAGTTGGACGACGGGGGCGAAAAAGAGCGCATCATTTACTTCTGCCCCGCCTGCCAGCAAACCACGATTGACCTCGCCCCAGCGCGCGGCAAGAAGCGGCGCGGCAGCGACGGCGTTCCCGGCGAGGAACGCGAGCGCGCCCCCCGATAGCCGCCGAGCGGCCTCCCGTAGTATCATCAAAGCGTTCGCCATCCTGAACCCGGCCATCCGTTCACGAGGAGCACGCACGCATTTGGACGATTCGCTTTTTGACGCCCCCGACGACAACGGCAGATTAAACATCGGCGGCAACGGGCACGTCGCGCTGTTCATTGACTGGGAAAACATCAAGTACAGCCTGAAAGAAAGAGGCGAGGAGCCGGATTTGCGCGCGCTGCTTCAAGCCGCCACGCGCTACGGAAGGCTGCAAACCGCGCGCGCCTATGCGGACTGGGTGGACTACGAACACCGCCGTACCCTGGACCCCGCCCACCTGTATCGCGCGGGCATCGAGCCGGTGTACGTGCTATGCCGCCGCCAAACGCCCTTCGGCTGGGAGCGCGTCGCCAATGCCGTGGACGTGAAACTCACCGCCGACGTGCTGGAAACGTGCTTCACGCGGGCCGACGTCACGACCTTTGTGCTCGTGACCGGCGATCAAAGCGTCATGCACCTCATTTCGCCGCTGCGTACGCGCGACAAGACGCTGATCGTGATCGGCGTGGAGGGCAACACGGCCGAATACATCGGCGAGCGCGTGGACCGGCTGATCTACTACCACGACCTGCTGGGCGACGCGTCGTTTCGGCCACCCGCCGCGCCGCCTGCCGACCTGGAAACCGTTCTGCGCACGATGGTGGAGCTGCTGCGCGAGCAGCGCGCGGCAGCGCGGGGCGGCTATTCCAACCTCGCCGGCCTGGGGGGTCAGATGTCGCAGCGGCTGCCCGGTTTCCGAGCCGCCGATTACGGCTTCGAGCGTTTCGGCGATCTGGTGCGCCACGCCGAGCAGCAGGGCTTGGTTCAACTGGCCGCCCAGGGTCCGCGCACGTACGTTCTGCTGCCCGGCGAAGAACTTCCCCCGCCCGGCGAGGCGCAGAGCCAGGAAGCCGCTTACGGCCCGTCCGAGGCCCCCGCCGGTGCGAACGCCGACCTCGACACGGCCGTTCAAACGCTGGCTACCCTGGTGCGCGAGCGCAGAGCCGAGGGTAATCTGCCCCTGTTCGCCTGGCTCGGCGTGGCGTTCAGCCAGCGGCTGCCCGGCTTTTCCCTGTTCGCGCACGGCTTTTTGAAATTCGGCGACCTGGCCCGCCACGCCGAGCGGCAAGGGGCGATTCAAATCGTGACGCGCGGCACGCACTACCTCGCGCTGCCGCCCGGCGACCCGCTTCTGGACGTTTACGCCGACGACGCGAACGCTGTCGCTTCTGACTCTGACGCCGCCGCCGCGCCCGACCCTCAAACAGCCGCCGCCCGGACCAACGCCGTTTTCACCGACCTGGCGCGCACCCTGGACGAACTGGAAGCGCGCTACCCTTACGTCACCGCGCGCAAATTAGCCCAAAGCGTATGGAACAAGGCGCATCGTGACCCGGCCGCCTTGCCGCCCGGCGTCGCGCCCGTTTCCGACGTGACCCGCGCGTTTGCGGAACAGGACCTTGCCGCCTTCGCCCAGGCCGCGACCGACAACGGTTTGTTCCACCGGGGCCAGTACGCGAGTCCGGGTTCCTGGCAGCCGCTCGCCACGATCCGGCTGAACCGCTCGCATCCGCTGGTCGCGCGCTTTGTCGAAAACGGCCCGGCCGCCCCGCCTCTCGCCCCCGACCTCGAACCGGCGCTGCGGGAGCCTGAGGAAATTTCCCACGAGGCCGACGCGCCGCTCTCAAACCTGCTCGACGACGAAGCCGCGCCGCCTGCTTCCCCGTAGGCGAGCGTGGCGGCTACTGCGCGGCGGCTACTGCGCGGCGGCTACTGCGCAACGGCGGGAAGCGGCGGGAGAAGATCGGCCACGCGCACGGGGCTGTCGGGAGCCGCAAGGCTTGCGGCCGTTTCGTCGTCAGCGTACGACACCACTTCGGCGTAGCGGCCCTCGGCCGGGGCGCGGTGAACGAACAAACGGCGGGCGGAAACGTCCACGACCCAATATTCGGGAATGGCGGCGCGGGCGTACAAACCGGCCTTGGTTTGCAGATCGTCGCGCAGGGTGGCGTCGGACACTTCGGCAACGAGAACGATGTCCGCCTCGCCGTTCGGGGTCGCGTTGATCTCGTAGTCGGGGCGAGTGAGCACAAAGGCGTCGGGTTGGGGCCGGTTCGTGGGCCGGTCGGCGTGGGCGATCTCGATAGTCGTCTGGGTCTGCACGCGAGCGACGCCGAAAACGCCCAGGAGCCAGGCGAACAAACGGGTGACGGTCATGGCGTGCGGCTGGTTTTGTCCCACTTTGACAATAATTTCCCCGTCGAGCAGTTCGTAGGGTTCCTTCAGCAGGCCGACGCGCTCCAAAAAGTCGCAGTCCTCACGGGTCCAGCGTTTGCGGGGTGCGCGTTCTTCGTCGGGGTTGATTTGGGCGGCGGCGGGGGGTGTCGTCAAGATCACGGCCATCTGTTTTTCCTCCGAACAGATCACTGAGGCGGCAACGGCTCAAGCGGAAGCCGCGTCTGGCGGCGGCAGCAGGTCCCCGACAAGCACGTTCTGGCCCGGCGCGGCAAGCGGCGCGGTCGTCTCATCTTCGGCATACGACACCACTTCGGCGTAGCGGCCCTGTTCCGGCCGTCGGTACACGAGAAGCCGGCGGCCGGTCACGTCAAGCACCCAGTAATCGGCAATTCCGGCACGGGCGTACAAACGCGCCTTCGTGGTCGTGTCGCGCCGCAGCGTCGTATCGGCAACCTCGACCACGAGGCGAAGGTCGCCGAGGCCGGGCGCGGCGGCGACGTACTCGGCAGCGGGCCGAACCGTGACAACCGCGTCCGGCTCCGGGGCGTTGTGGCGGTTATCGGCGTTGGCAAGGTCAATTGGCTGCTCGCTTTGCACATGGCGCAACTCAAATACGGAGGCAAGCCAATCCAGTAAAAGCAGTATTGTAACGACGTGCGGGCGGTTTTTCACTTTGCGGACTATGTCCCCTTCGATGAGTTCGTACTGCTCGCCGTCGAGAATGCCGCTGCGGATGATGCGGGCGCAATCCGCGCGCGTCCAGCGGATGCGGTGCGGGTCAGCGGGACCGTCGCCGCCGAGGAGTTCTTCGTCGGTTGCGGCGGCGGGAGGCAGGGTCAGCGTCTGCGGCATGGCATGTGTCTCCTACGATTCGGCGGGCAGCCGGACGACTTCGCCTGCCTCTGCCGAACGTTTGGCGGCGTCGAGGACGCTCATGGCGCGACGGACGGAGGACAGGGTGACGAAGGATTCGGCCCGGCCGTTCAGCGTGTCGGCGATGTTTTCGTAGTAGGTGCGCCAGCGGCCGGGCAGCGTGGGGACGATGCGCTCCTCGCTCTTGCTTTCCTTGACGCGGCCGAAGTTTGCCGGGTCCTCGCGCGCAGCGTCTATGTCGGCGGCGATCATGGCTTTTTCCTGCGGGTCCAGGCCGTGTTTGGCGAACGTGGCGCGGGAGCCGTGGGCGAGGAAGCGCGGCTTGGAAACCGTGGTCATGCCGCTCAGGTCGCACACGGCCGTGCAGCCGCCCGCGAACGTGACGACGATCAGGGCCTCGCTGTCAATGTCGCTGTCCGCGTAGTCATGGTGCATCCGGCAGTAAACGCTTTCGACGGGCTGCGGGAACAGCAGGCAGGTTTGGTCAACGAGGTGCGCGCCCAAATCCCAGAACCGGCCGCCGCCCATCTCGGCCTTGCCGCGCCAGCCGCCCCACGCGCCCATCCCCTGCCAGGCCATCTCGACCCAGCGCACGTCGCCGAGAGCGCCGTCCTTCATCAAGGCGCGCAGGGTGAGGAAGTCACCGTCCCAGCGCCGGTTTTGGAACACGGACAGGAGGGCGTCGTTTCGGTGAGCGGCTTCGATCATGCGGTCGCAGTCGGCGAGCGACAAACACATGACCTTGTCGGAAACAACGTGCTTGCCGGCGTTCAGGGCCGCGATTGCCAATTCGGCGTGCGTGGCCGAGGGCGTGGCGAGGATGACCAAATCCACGTCGAGGTCGGCGAGCACGTCCTCGTAGGCGTCGTACAAACGCGCGTCGGGGCGGTCACGGGCGGCCCGCGCGCGCCGCTCGGCGTCGCGCACGAAGACGCCGTGCAAATCCAGGCCGGGCGTGATGCCGATCAGATAACTGTGAAAATCACGCCCGGCAAAGCCGTAGCCGACCACGACCGCGCGGGGCGGCCGTTTGTCGTCAATCGTTTTCACGGCTGGTCGTGGTCCTTGAGCGGGCGAATCCACAGGTTGCGGTAGCGAACCGGGTCGCCGTGGTCCTGAAGGGCAATCGGGCCGGTCGGGCCGTGGGCGGTGTAGCCGGGGAAGTTGCGGTGGCCGGTCGCGCCGAATAGTTCAGAATGGTTCTGGACGACCACGCCGTTGTGCAAAATGGTGACGTAGGCGGGCGTCGTGACCTTGCCGTCCACGCCGAAGCGCGGCGCGGTCCACAAAATGTCGTAGACCTGCCACTCGCCCGGCTTGCGCGATGCGTTCACAAACGGCGGGTACTGACCGTAAACCGAACCTGCCTGGCCGTCGGCATAGGTGATGTTGTCGTAGTTGTCCAGCACCTGCATTTCGTAGCGGCCCATCAAAAACACGCCGCTGTTGCCCCGGCCCTGGTCCTGGCCGTGGGGCGGGTTGGGCGCGCAAAACTCGACGTGCAGCTGGCAGTCGCCCCATTCCCCTTTGGTGACGATGTTGCCGCCGCCCGTGATCATCACGCCGTTCTCGGTTTTCCACGGGGCCGGCCCGTCACCGTTCGCGCTTTTCCATTGGGAAAGATCGGTCCCGCCGAACAAAACGACGGCATCGGAGGGCGGGCGGCCGGGCGCGTCCTGGGTACTGAACGTGCCGGGCGTGATGATGGTCGGCTGCGGGCGCGTGCCGTCGTGGACGCGCCACTTGTTGCCGGGCAGAAACGGCGTGTCGCTGTAGCCGACCTTGCGCTGCTGGGGTTGGGGGGAACTCACGGGCTTTTTCTCCTTCGGGGGCTGCGGCGGCGCGGCAAAAAGAACCGGCGCGGCGAGGACTGCGGCGGCGAGGCCGGCAACAAGGACGAGGGCAGTGGTGCGTAGGCCGCTGGTGGGGCGGTTAGGATGCTGGTTCATACCTGTTCTTTCTCGTGGAAGCGAAGAAACCATTCCCGTCTGGCGCGTCCCCCTCTCCCCCGTCCCCTCCCCTCCGAGGGAAGGGGTGCCTGTATCTACACATCGTCCCGATGCTCCGCACGGGCGCGCAAAGCCAGGCACGACTTATATTTACAGGCACCCCTTCCCTCGGAGGGGAGGGGACGGGGGAGAGGGGGACGCGCCAGACGGCAGAACTACTTGTGGTCGTGGGGAAAGTTTTTGTAGTGCTCAGCGAGCAGGTCCGTCCCAAAGTCGTTTTGAAAGCGACGCCACACGCAATGGACATGGTTGGCGTTGTTCTGCGTGTTGTCGTACTCGATCAGGAACGTCGTTCCCTGAACGCGGTAATAGTGTCCCTGGCCCGGTTCCAGACCGCCCATCCACGCGAACTTGAGGGCATCCAGGCCGGCCCGGCTCAGGTCGGCCAGACGCTGCCCGGCGAGCGGTTCGGGCTGAACGGACGTGTAGGCGCGCAGCAGGTCGAGGAAAATACGCTGTTGTTCGGGCGACAGATAGCGGTACGCGATGCCCTTGTCTTCCTGAATGGCCGCCACGCGCTGATTGCCGGTCAGAATGTCGCCGGGCGCCTGCGGGCCAAGAACGGCGAGCGCGCGTTGCTTTTCGGACAGTGACTTGACGAGCGCGCGGCCCAAATCTTCCTCGGCCCCCAGAACACGCGTGCCCGCGAGCGGGCCGGACGCGACGCGGGCCGGGTTCGCGCCCAAAAACTGCGGACTGCTCGCGATCACCTTGCCGTCAACGATGGTCCAGTGCAGTGAAAGATGGTGTCCCTCGTAGCGCCAGCCCCAAACGCCGCGCGCGGCCGGCTCGCCGAAAACGGAAACGTAGTAGCGGGCGGGGTTGCGGAATTTCCCTTCCGTGTCCCCCTCGATCTGCTGAAGCACGGTTTCGAGCGAGCGGATCGTTTCGGCTTTTTTATAGCCGGACGCGCTCAGGCCTGCCCGCAGCAGCGCGAGGGCGGCTGCTTGTTGCGGCGTGCTCATCTCGGCGAAGGGAATGCCTTTGCGCTCGCGCGGCACGAAGTACCAGCCCAAGCGTTCGTCGTCCTCGAAGGCGAAGCGCGTTTTTGCATTTTGCTCCGGGCGCAGCGTGGCAAGAAAATTTTGCGCGGCGACGTGCAGCGGGGCCGCCGCCTTCGGCGCGGCGAGCGTTGCGGCAAGCGCGAGCGGCGAACGGGCGGGGACCGACGGCTGCCGGGAAGCGTAAAACCCGGCCGCTGCCCCAGCCACGCAGGCGGCAGCGGCCAGAAACAAGCGTTGATCGAAGAAGCGCGTTTGTGAAGGCATGATAAATTTCCTGGCCGCCGGCGAACGTTTCCGTGAACTGTGCGCGCGCGCGTCGGCCGTGTTTCAGGGAGTGGCGCCGTGCCAGGCGTCGCCGCGCGTGTGAAGAAGGAGCGGCGCGTTGACGTTCGGGCTGTTCCCATCAGGCGGTGCTTCGGCAGCGACCAGCAGTGCGGCGTTTAGTCCGGCCGCCGCCTCAATAACGGGCAGCCCGGCTTCGCCTAGAATTAGCAGGGCAGTCGAAAGCGCGTCCGTGTCGGTTGGTGAGGATGCGACCACGGCGGCCAGCACGTTTCGCGTGACCGGTTCGCCGCTGCGCGGGTCGAGAACATGGCCGAAACGCCGCCCCCTCGCCCAGAACGACTTGCCGTGAACCGCCGAAACGCTGAGGGCCTGCCCGTCGGTTAGGCAAACGCTCGCTAAGTGCGCGTCCGCTTGCGTCGGGTCCTGCACGGCGACGGTCCAACCGGACGTGTTCGGAGCCGACGCTCCCAGCGCGCCCACCGTGGACGTGCCGCCGTGCAGCAGCGCGTTCTTCATGCCCATTTCGCGCAGCAATTCCAGCGCGCGTCCCAGCGCCCAGCCCTTGCCGATTGCGCCCGGATCGAGCCGAACGCCGGGCCGCGCGAACGAAACGGTGCGTGCGTCGGTGTCGAGGCATACGTTGGCCGCCATGCCGACGAGTGCGCGCGCGGCCTCGATCTGCTCTTCTTCGGGAACGCTGCCGCCGCCCGGCCCGCCCGCGAAGCCCCAGCACGCGAGCAACGGCCCCACGGTCGGGTCAAACGCGCCGTTCGTGGCCGCGCAGAGTTCGGCCGCACGCTGCAAAAAGGCGAACGTGGCGGGTGACACGCGCACGGGTTTTTCGGCCGCGTACCGGTTCGCCTCCCACAAATCGGAGCCGGGCCGGAACGCGGAAAGTTGCTTCTCGACGCGGGTGATTTCGTCCAGCGCCTCCTCGCCGGCCGCGCGCAGCCGGGCCGGGTCCGCTTCGTCGGCGAGCACGAGTTCCCAGCGGACGCGCATGGCGTCGCGGGCTAAACGCAGCGCGGCCCCCTCCCCCGCAGCCACGCTTGCGTGGCTTTGCCCCTCCCCCGCTGCGGGAGAGGGGTGCCTGCCACGAAGATCATTTTCTG
>JAABUN010001781.1_pt1 | contig 43770 bp, 51 predicted proteins | sample 5559311 | NCBI WGS metagenome assembly JAABUN01 (sample SAMN10711877, study PRJNA513370) | rock metagenome | isolation source: Antarctica rocks | place: Antarctica: Victoria Land, Siegfried Peak sud
TGAACGAGTTGGAGCAGGAGTACGCCGACACCGTCGACGAGGTTGACTTCGTGACCGAGGATGGGGACGTACCCGACCGTTGAGGAGGATCCCGTGAGCCGCAAGCAGGTCCGCGTGTCGCCGGCGGGGGTCCAGGCAGCACGGCTGCGGGTCGCGGTCAACGACCGGCAGAACAAGCCGACCTCGGCCGTCACCCGGCGGATCGCCGAGGCCCGCGTCGCCGCCGCGGCCGAGGTCGCCGACAGCCCCGTCGCGGCGTCTATCACCGACGGCAGCTCCACGCGCTGACGAGCCGCTCCGCCCCGGCGCGGGCGCGCCCCGCAGCGGACCTCGCACATCACACGCGCCGTAGTCCGGTGCGGCTGTAGCGATGACGGACATCGGCTGAACCGGTCCCGGGCCTCGGCAGCCGGGCCGGCATCGGCGACGCGAGTGTTGATGCTGGTCCGGCTTGTCGGTGGATCGCTCAGGAGCAGCCGTAGGTGCTGGGGAGTCCAGCGGTGGTGTCCCCGCACCACGAGTCTTTGGCCGAGGCGTCCCCGCGCCACGAGTCTTTGGCCGAGGCGTCGCAGCAGGACGCGGCGGCGGCGGTGTCGCAGCAGGCCGACCCGGCGCGGCGGTGTCGGCAGCGGACGTGGCCGCCGAAGGGCCAGCGGCCGCCGCAGGGGTGGTCGCCGAGGGGCGGCGGCCGCACGGGGCACGCTGTGGGTGCCCAGCTCGGCGTGGCCCGCAGGAGCGCCGGTGGGGACGCACTGGCCGTCGCCGGTGGTGCAGCTTCCCGCGGACAGGGTGGTGTCGTTGGGGGCGTCGGCCAGCACGGTGTGGACCTCCCAGGGCGCACCGTCCGGATCGTGGACCCACGGTCTACCTCGCAGGAGCGTCGCAACCCGACGGGGCGCCGAAGCTGGCGCGGGCTCCGCACACGCACCGAGCCTGTCGGATTGTGGCCACTCCGTTCGTCATAGAGACGGAGACGGCCGCTGGGGCGGCTCCGACAGAGGAGGACACATGACCGAGTACCTGATCGCGTTCAACGACGAGTGGGTGCCCGAGTACACGGACGAGGAGTTCCACAGGATCGGAACGGCGACCAAGGCTCTGGTGGCGGCCATGAAGGCCGCCGGCGTGCTCATCTTCACGGGCGGCTTGGATGACGCCGCGCCCGTGTTCAGCGTGGACGCCGCAAGCGGCACGCCGCTGGTCACAGACGGACCGTTCATCGAGACCAAGGAGCATCTCGGCGGTTTCGCGGTGATCGATGTCGCCGACGAGGAGGCGGCGCGGCTGTGGGCGGGCAGGATCGCGACGGCATGTGCTTGGCCGCAGGAAGTGCACCGGTTCCGCCTCCCCGTTGAACGGCCCGAGGGTTCCTGACTCACCGACGATCGTGACCGACCGGGGCGTCGGATGAGCAACGGGGGATCAGCGCTTCGTGGTGGATAAGTGTGGTTATGCATCACGGCCGGTCTCCGGGGTGGGGGACAGGCCGTCGAAGACGGCGGCGGTGGCGGCCAGCCAGGCTTCCCGGGTCCGCCGGTGCAGGGCGGACAAGTCCAGGGGCTGGCCGGTGGCGATGACCGGGTCGTAGGGGATCTCGACGACGGCGCGGGTCACCCGGGCGTAGTGCTCGATCAGCTCCCGGCGGACCGGTGGGTGGGTGGCCGGTCGCGCGGCGGACAGCACGGTGACGGCCTGTCGTTCTACGGTCTCCGAGTGGTCGAGCGGTACGCCGACGCCTTCGGGGCCGATCGCGGCCGGGACGGCTGCTGGCCGTACGTGCCGGACTCCGAGCGATGCGCAGAGCGATCTCGACCATCTGCACGCGGAGATCTTCTCCGACCGCTGCACGTCGGAGCGGGTGAAACGACTGGCGGCCGGCGAGCTCGGGTGCGGGACTTTCGTCAACGAGATGGAACCGGAAGCGGCCGCGGCGTTTTTGCGCGCTGCCTGCCACGGACCGGCGACCGGCGAGGGAGCGACCTCTTGTGGATCAGTAGCGCTCCCTTGCGCATCTCCCTGGCTGGTGGAGGCACGGATCTGCCCCGGTACGCCGACGGGTTCGGCGGGACGGTGGTGGGCTCCACCATCGATCTACGGGTGACCGTCGTCGGGAAGCCGGGCACCGCCGGTCCCGGGATCCGGGTTTGCCTCGACGTCTGCGGGCGGGGAGGCGCCCCGGACGAGGTGGCCAACCCGTTCGCCCGACAGGCGCTCCGGCGGCACTGGGACGGCGAGCCGCTGGAGCTGGCGTCCTTCGGTGACGTGCCGGGCCGTACCGGGCTGGGCAGTGCGTCGGCCTTTTGCGTGTGGCCCTGATCGCCGGGCTGGAGGCAGGCCGGCTGAGCCCGGAGACCATCGCGGAGGCCGCCAGCGAGGTCGAGATCCACGGCCTCGGGCGGCCGGTCGGACGCCAGGACCAGTACCTGTCGGCCCTCGGCGGCTTCCGGGAGCTGCATTTCCACCGCGGCGGCGTCGAGTCCGCGGCCATCCCGGTGCCGGTCGGCTTCGTCCGCCGGCTCGATGCCGAACTGCTGCTGTTCTTCACCGGCTCGACGCGCGACGCCGGCACGGTACTAAGCCAGCAGAACGCCGGCCTGGAGGACGACCGGTCCACCCAACGTCGGCTGCACGAGATCAAAGAGCTGGTCCCCGTCGCCCGGGACGCGCTGATGCGGGGCGATGCGGACACCGTCGGGGAGGTCCTGGGCCGGCACTGGGAGATCAAGCGCACCCTGGGCGCAGCGGTCGCCCCCGGCCAGGTCGACCGGGCCTACGCGGACGCCCGGGCCGCCGGCGCCACGGGCGGCAAGCTGCTGGGTGCCGGCGGCGGAGGTTTCCTGCTGGTGCACGCACCTGACGCCGCGCGGGGCTCGGTACGGACGACTCTGTCCGCCCACGGTTTCGTCGAACGGGCCTTTCGTTTCGAGCGCCGCGGGGTCGAGCTGAACCGGGTGCGGGTGCCGGCCGGCGCGGCCCCCGCCGACCTCTCCCTTCGTCCGTCCTGAGCTGCAGATCACCATGCTGGGCCCCTATCGGCGGCTGTTCGCGCTCAAAGGCGCGGCGGCCTTCACCATCTCGGGACTGCTGGCCCGCCTCGCCCTGGCGATCTCCGGCGTCAGCACCGTGGTCATGGTCGCCGCCCTGCGGGACTCCTACGCCCTGGCGGGTGCGGTGGCCGGCGCCGCCTCGGCGACCGCACTGGTGACGGTGCCGCTGATCAGCCGGTACGTGGACCGGTACGGGCAGGCCCAGATCGCCGTTCCGGCGGCCCTGTGGTCCGGGCTGATGTCCGTGGGCCTGGTGCTCTGCCTGCGCTTCGACGCGCCGGTCTGGGCCGTGTTCGCCACGGCGATGGCGTCCGCCACCGCACCGAACGGCGGCGGGATGGCGCGGGCTCGGTGGGCGCACCTGCTGGAGGACGACCCGGGATCCCTGCATGTGGCCAACTCACTCGAGCAGGTGCTGGACGAGCTGGTTTTCATCATCGGCCCGATCCTGGGCGTCGCGCTGTCCACCGCGCTGTTCCCCGAGGCCGGGCGGCTGGTCGCGCTCGTGTTCACCGTGGGCGGCACGGTGCTGTTCGGCCTGCAGCGGTCCACCCAGCCGCCGGTGCAGCCGGTCGAGGAGGGGCGATCGGGGTCCCCGCTCGGCAACCGGGGGCTGCAGGTGATCATGACCGTGTTCCTGTTCACCGGCGCCATCTTCGGCTCGCTGGAGATCGCCACCGTCGCTTACACCGCCGCCATCGACCACCGGAGCCTGGCCGGGGTGATCCTGGCTCTGCAGGCGGTCGGATCGGCCATCGCCGGCCTGCTCTTCGGCCTCGTCGCCCCCCGTGGCTCGGTCCCGTCACGGTTCGTCACAGGCGTCGCCGGCATGGCGGTATGCATGCTTCCCCTGACTCTGGTCGGGGGGATCTGGCCGCTGGCCGGGCTGATGTTCCTCGCCGGAATGGCCACCGCCCCCACCATGATCAACGCGATGACGCTGACCCAGGAACTGATCCCGCGGTCACAGCTGAACGAGGGGATGACGCTGACCGTGACCAGCCTCCTGGGCGGGATCTCGCTCGGAAGCGTCGCCGGGGGCTGGCTGGTGCAGCGGTTCGCAGCCGACAGCGGCTACGTCCTGCCGGCGTCGGCCGCGGTGCTCGCTCTGGCCACCGCCGGGCTGGGTTCCCGGCGGCTGCGTCAGCGCGTCCGGGGGACCGTCGGGTCGTAGATCGCGGAGTCAGACAACCCCGGGGAACCGGATCAAATCTGGTGGATAATACAAATTATGCATTGGAACCACTTCTGGAGCGCAGGGGCACGGAGTGCGGTGGCCTGATCAGCAGTACCGGATTCCGGTGGATCGGGTCTCGTTCAGGCGTGGTCGGTGAGGTCCCTCCAGCGCCGCAGTGTCGCAGCGATCTCAGCAGGACGGTCCTCGGGCAGGAAGTGGGTGCCGGGGCCAACGCTGGTGACGGTCAGCCCGTCGTCGGCGTCATCACGGATCCGGGCCGCGCCAGCGACGGTGACGACAGAGCCCGGTTCCCCGTACATGAGCAACCGCGGGACGTCGCCGTGGGCGAGGGTGTCCCTGTTCCGACGGACAGCTCGGGCAACGGCGGGTGGTTCGCCCGCGACCGGGATCTGCTCGATCCAGCGCAAGATCGGTAGCCGCGTCGCCGGGGTGGGAAATGGCTCGCGGTAGATGTCCCACTCGGCGTCGGTGAGCTGGTGATCCATCCCGGCGGGCAGGACCTGCTCGATCATGAGGTTGTCGGTGAGCACCTGCCGCCGACCCTCAGCGGTGGTGCGGATCGGCTCGAACAGGGACCTACCCGGCATGGCCGCCCAGTTCGGGTAGTCGTCCAGGTGGCACTCCAGGACGGCGAGAGCGCCCACCAGGTCAGGTCGGCGTCTGAGGAGCTCCAGGCCCAGGACCCCACCCCAGTCGTGCCCGACGTAGGTGACCGCCCGCAGGCCGAGCACGTCGAGGAAGCGTTCCAGGCAGCGCAGGTGGAACGCCCAGTCGTAGGCCGCGTCCGGCTTCGCCGACCGACCCATCCCGGCGAGGTCGACCGCGACGCAGTGCGCGACGCCGGTCATCCGGGCCAGCACCTCACGCCACAGGAACGAGGAGGTCGGGTTGCCGTGGACGAAGACGAACGTCGGGCCGGCGCCGCCCTCGACGTAGGCGAGCCGGGACCCGTGCACCTCGACCACGCGGCCCACCAGGCATGGGCCCGGCCAGAGCTGTCCTGTCCCGGTCATGGACACACCCTCCAGCACTCAGCGACGCTTACCGCGGCCTGACGAGACAGCCACCTTGGGCGCTCGTGCGGTGACATCGCGGCCGGGAGTCACTCTCGGGGCGGCCGATAGCTTTCACGGATGGTGTGGTGCAGGTGGGAGCTGCCCGCGGTGATGGCCGATCGGCCGGCGGTCCGGGTTGACCAGCTCGGGTGCCTGCCGGGTCGCCCGGTGAGGGCGACCCTCATCCATCCCGCGCCGCAGCCGTTGACGGCCTCTCTCCTGGACCGGACGGGGAGGACCGTCGGTGCGGCCTGGTCGCGGCCGTGGCCTGAGCGACCGGATCCGACGTCTGGGCTGGTCGTGCACGTCGTCGACCTGCCGGGGCCAACGGTGACCGGCGGCGAGTTCCGGGTCCGTGTCGGTGACAGCACCAGCCATCCGTTCACCATCGGCGAGGGCCTGCACCAGCCGCTGGCCCGCGACGCGCTGCACGTGTTGACGTTGCTGCGCTCGGGTTGTGCCGTCAGCGAGGGCGCCCACCCCGGCTACGGCCGGCCCGCGGGGCATCTCGGCGTCGCGCCGAACACCGGCGATACCGCCGTCCCCGCCTGGTCCGGTCCTGATGCCGATCGCCTCTACCCGGGCTGGCGTTGCGAGGGACGCTTCGATGTCTCCGGTGGCTGGCATGACGCCGGCGACTACGGTAAGTACGCGACCAGCGCCGGTATCGCGCTGTGGCAGCTGCTCGGGGTCCTCGACCTGCCCCCGGCCCCCGGGACCAGCCACGCTGCCGTGCGGGCGGAGTGCCGCTGGGCGCTGGACTGGCTGGTACGCATGCAGGTGCCCGGCCCCGACCCGCTCAAGGGGACCGTGTTCCACAGGGTCCACGGGACGACCTGGTCCCCCATCCCGGGATGGGCCCACCAGGACCCCACCGAGCGGGTCCTGCACCGGCCGTCCACGGCGGCGACCCTGCACCTGGCGGCCGCCGCCGCCAAGGGTGCACGGCTGTTCGCCGCGGAGGACCCGCCCTACGCCGCCCATCTGCTCCGGGTCGCCCGCCACGCCTGGGACGCCGCGAAACGCCACCCCAATCTGCTCGCACCCGATGACCACGCCCGCCACGGCGGCGGCCCGTACGCCGACGCGGATCCCAGCGACGACGAGTACCTGGCCGCCGCGGAGCTCTGGCTGACCACCCGCGAACCGGCCTACCAGGCCGCGGTGACCGCCTCGCCGTGGCACCGCGACGACGTCCTCGGCCCCACTCTGACCGACCTCGATGGCTTCGACGCCGACCGGGTGGCAGTGCCGGCGCGACTCGATCTCGCCCTGCTGGGCGCAGCGCTGCCCGATCACCACCGCGTCGTCGAGGGTGTCCTGGCCCTGGCTGACCGGCTGCTTCACCTGCAGGCGCTGCAACCGTGGGGCCAGCCCTACGCACCTGCGGCGGGCTGGGCCTGGGGCTCCAACGGGCGAGTGCTGAACAACCTGGTGGTGCTCGTCGTGGCCCATCGGCTCAGCGGAGACGACCGGTTCTTCCAGGCGGTTCTGGACGGGCTCGGCCATCTGCTCGGACGCAACGCCCTCGGTCAGAGCTACGTGGTCGGCTACGGCACCGACACCTCGCGCCAACTCCGGTCCCGCCAGTTCGGGTACCCCATGGACCCCGAGATGCCCCCCGCTCCCCCGGGCGCTGTCGCCGGCGGACCGAACTCGCAGCCCTCACCGGACTTCCCCTACGACTCCCGGCTGGCCGGGCTACCCCCGCAGCTGCGGTACCTCGACGAACCAACGTCCGAGGTCACCAACGACCTCTGCATCCGGTGGAACGCGCCGCTGGTCTTCATCGCACACCACCTCAGCGCAGGGCCCTCGCGACCCGGCCAGGTCACGCAGTCACCCGGAGCTCATCTGCACTCGGTACTTCCCCATCCGCCGCCGGTGGAATCCTGATTGGGCCCGCTGCGGTACCTACCGGTCGTCCCGCAAGGTGGTGATCCGCCAGCCGCCGCCGTTTCGGGCCAGGGTAAGGAAGCCGGTGTAGGTGAGGGCTGCCCCTGTCCAGCCGTCTCGCCCACGGGGTCGGGTGGTGACGGTGAACTCTCGATACACCGTGTTCCTGGTGTCGGTGGGCGCACCGTCGTCGTAGGCGCGGGCGACGGTGACGGCGGCGTAGCCGTGGTGGGTGGCGAGGGTTGTCCAGTCGGCGCCGGGCCCGGTGACGGGTCGGTCGCCGCGGATGCCGGCGGCGAGCTGCCCGGTGGTCCAGGGCAGGGCCCGTCGGTGGGTGTCGGCCGGTCCGAGGTCCAGGGCGGTGTCGGCGCGGTAGTAGGCGGTGAGCCCGGCGGTCGCGACGACATCCGGGTCCGAACTGGTCAGCGTCGTGGCTGGTGGGAGCCCATCGGCGGGGATGCCGGCCCGGCCGGTGGGGACCGCAGTCGGGGTGAAGGGCTCGGCCGTCACCGTTGATGCTGCCGTGGACGCGCGCGTCGGTGCCGCAGGCAGGGTCGCGGGGACCGTGGCGGCAGGTGCTGGGCTCGGGGTGGGGGCGCAGCCGCTGGCCGCGGCGGCCAGGACGACGCCGATCAGGACGGCGGCGGGCGTGGCCGGGTGGCGGTTCATGCGTACCTGCGGACTGACCAGGTGGTGCTGGTCCAGTAGGGAATGGTGACGGGTTGGACCTTGACGACGTTGCCGGTGTGGGGGGCGGCGATGATCTGCCCGGCGCCGAGGTAGATCGCGATGTGGCTGTAGGTCCCGGGTCGGGTGGGGTCGTTCTGGAAGGCGATCACGTCCCCCGCCTTCAGGCCGGCCAGGTCGATGGACGAGCCGCGGCCTTGCGCGACCTGCGCGCCGGTCCGGGCCTGGGTGTCCGCGGTCCGCGGGAGGGTGAGCCGGCCGCTGCTGGCCTGGTGGACGGCGTAGCGGACGAGCCCGGAGCAGTCGAACCCGGCCGGCGGTCCCCCGCTGGGCCCGTCCAGGGCGCCGCCGCCCCACACGTACGGCACGCCGAGTTGGGCGGTGGCGGCGGCGATCTCGGCGGCGGCGAAGGACCCGGCCGGTGCCCCGGGCAGCCCGGGCGCGCTCGGCGGTCCGGCCGGGGCGGTGTAGGTCAGGGCGAGCTGGCGGATGCGGGTGACGTAGGCCCGGGTCTCCGGGAACGGGGGGACCCCGCCGTAGGCGAGGACGGCGCCGGCGCCGGCGTTGTACCCGGCCAGGGCCAGGGCGGTGAGGTCCCCGTGGACCCGGCCGGCGGCCAGGGCCGGGCGGAGCTGGGCGACGATCGAGCAGTCGAACCCGCCCTGGGACGGGATCGCGTCGGCCGGGTCCCACACGTCGGTGACCCCGTTCCCGGACCAGTCCCGCCCCGCGGCGGCCCAGGTGGCGGGCATGAACTGGGCGATCCCCTGGGCCCCGACCGGGGACACCGCCCGGGGGTTCCACGCGCTCTCGGTCTGGACCTGCGCGGCGATCACCGGGGCCGGGATCTCCGGGCAGATCGACCCGGCCCGGGCCACCAGCCCGGCGTAGGCGGCCGGGGCCGTCCCCGCCTGAAGCTGGCCGCCGCCGGGTCCGGTCGGGTCCGCGCCGGTCGGGTCGGCGGGGGCGGTGCCGGCTCCTCCACCGAACAGGATCACCCCGGCGGTCAGCGCTGCCGCGGCCGCGGCGGCGGTCAGCCGCGCCGGCACCGGTCACCCCCGTCGTCGACGGCACCCCGGCCCTGGCCGCTACCGCTGTGGCCGGTGCGGCTGTGGGCGGCGAGGATCGGGCCGGGCACGTCAGCGGCCAACCGATGCCCCACACCCAACCCCTCTGCTACCTCAGCGGACGTTCAGGACGGTAGCTGTCCGCTGACGTGCCAGGCAAGCCTGTCGGGGTGTCGGGCGACCGGTGATCAGTACCGTGACGGTCAGCGACGGGCAGGACCGACGAGGGAGCAGAGGCCGGAGGTGGGCGTGTCAGACGCTCCGCCCGACCCGGCCCCGGACCTGCCAGATGGAGCGGCGGCGGGTCAGCCGAGCTCGCTGGCGGACAAGCTGAACGGGCTGTTCACCCGGGTGCTGTCCCCCAACGGGGACGAGTTCACCCTCGAGGAGGTCGTCGCCGGGATCCGCGCTGAGCGCGGCGTCGACGGCGCGACGATCTCCGTGTCCTACCTGTGGCAGCTGCGCAAGGGCCTGCGGACCAACCCGACCCTGCGGCACCTGGAGGTCCTGGCCCGGTTCTTCGGGGTCTCCCTGGCCTACTTCCTCGACGAGTCGTCCTACCGGCGGATCGAGGACCAGCTCGCCTCGATCGCCCTGCTCCGCGACCAGTCCGTGCACCGGGTCGCGGCCCGCGCCGCCGGGCTGTCCCCGGACAGCCTGCAGGCCATCGCCCAGATGATCGAGATGGCCCGGCGCGCCGAAGGCCTCCCCGGACCGGACACCACGGACAGCCCGGACGGTCCCCAGGGCGGTGGTCCGGGCGGAAAGGTCGGCGGCTGAGGGCAGACTCCCTCCCCGTGGACGTTCCCGGTGCTCTCGCACGCTGCGAGCAGCTGCTCACCACCCTGACGGTGCCGGTGCCCTTCGACGTCCGGGAGCTGTGCCGCCGGGTGGCCGCCGACCGGGGCCGTGAGCTGGTCCTGTTCCCCCTGGACACCGCCCGCGCCGGGGTGCCGAGCGGGCTGTGGGTGGAGATGCCCGACCGCGACGAGCTGTACTACGACGCGATGACCTCCCCGACCCACCAGGACCTGATCGTGCTGCACGAGCTCGGCCACATGCTCTTCGACCACCACCCCGGCGGGGGGCTCGCCGAGCTGGTCGCCGCCGCCAACCCCGACGTCGCCGGCGCCGCCCGCCGGATGCTGCGCCGCGACGGCTACAGCGACCAGGAGGAACTCGAGGCCGAGACCTTCGCCACGGTCGTCGCCCAGCGCTACGCCGACCAGCCCGGCCGGGCCGGCCCAGCCGTGGATGAGTTGGCGCAGCGGCTGCAGTCCACCTTCGAGGGCTGAGCCGTCTCCACGGTGTCGGTGGTCGCGGCGGTCGCGGCGTGGGTGGTGGTCCTCACCCGGGCCCGGGCCAGCTGGCGGGGCCCGGCGAGCCCCGCCCGGCGGTCCCTGTGGGTGACCGCGCTGGCCCTTGCGGTGGCCTGGACGGTGCGGATCGACCGGGTCTTCGCCGACCTGGACCGGGTGAGCGGTGTGGCGAACCTGGCGCAGCTGCTCGGTGACGTCGCCGGGCTGGTCACCGGTGCCGCGATCCTCACGGTCCTGGTCGCCCAACGGGAGACCGCCGGGGCCGCGGCGCGCGCGGCCCGGCGGCTCTGGGTTGGGCTGGGGGCGCTCGCCGCGGCGATGGTCACCGCGTTCCTGGTGGCCGGGTTCACCGTCGAGACCCGGCAGTTCACGGTCGCCTTCGCCGAGCAGCCCCGGTACTGGGCGTACGAGCTCCCCTACCTGGCCGCGTTCGTCCTGATCTTCGGTGGCCTGGCCGTGTGGGCCGGCCGGTACGCCCGGGTGGCGTCGAGCCGGACCCTGACGGCCGGGATGACCGCGACAGCAGCCGGCGGTGGCCTCGGGTTGGTCTACGTCACCTGCCGGGTGCTGTTCACCCTCGGTGCAGTGGCCGGCGCCCAGGGGTGGGAGCGCTGGTACGCCCCGGTGTCCGCGGGCACCGCGGCCGGGGCGTCACTGCTCGCGCTCGGTGGGGCGTTTCTTCCCGCGCTGGCCCCCTACCTGGCCCGGCGGCGGTTGCACGGCGCCCGCGCGGACCTGCTTCCGCTGTGGCAGGGACTGCGCAGCGCGGGCCTGATGGCGGCGCTGATCGAGCCCGACAGCCCGGACGGCCGTCGCGACCCCGCCTTCACCGTGCGCCGGCTCGTGGTCGAGATCGACGACGGTCTGCTGGCGCTGCGGCCCTGGCTGACCCGACCGGTCGGGTGGGACCACACCCCGGGCACAGCGGCCCCCGGCCCGGAGCCCCACCAGCCGGCGCAGCTCGCCGCCGCCGACATCGCCGCCGCCATGCGTAGCCGCGCCCAGGGCGCGGCCCCCGCGCTCAGCACCCCACCCACCAGCCCTGCGGCCGGTCCGGCGGACAGCTCCCCGGACGCCGAGACCCGGTGGTTGCGCAGGGTCAGTCGTGCCTACGCCGGCCTGCCCGCCGCGTCCTCTCCCGCCGTCCCTGCGGGCGCGTCTGCTTCCGCGATCCCTGCCGGCGCGGGTGCCGCCGATGCCGCTGACGGCGGCCCGGACCGCCGGGTGCGCGCCGCGTGACACCGCAGCGCACCGCCCGCGCGCTCACCGAGGTCGGGGCCCCCGCCGTGCTGCTCGGGGTCCTGCCCGTCGTGCTGTCCCTGGCGACCGCGGACACCGTCGCCGCCGGGATCGCCTGGGCGGTGGTGACCGCGGCGTTCTTCGCCATCGCCCCCTTCACCTGGGTGCTGCTCGGGGTCCGGCGCGGCCGGCTGACCGACCACCACATCGGGAAGCGCTCCCAGCGGCGCGGCCCCCTGCTCGTGGGCCTGGCGTGCATGATCACCGGCTGGCTGATCGCCCTGGTCGGGCACGCCCCCGCGACCCTGGTCGCCTACCTGGGCACGGTGTTGCTCGAGGCGGCCACGGCCGTGGCCGTCACGCTGGCCTGGAAGATCTCCCTGCACAGCTGGATCGCCGCGCTCGGCGCGACCGCCCTGGTCATCGTCTTCGGTCCGTGGGCACTGCTCACCATCCCCCTGGTCGCCGGGGTCGCCTGGTCCCGGGTCCGGCTCGGTGACCACTCCCCCGCCCAGGTCGCCGCCGGGCTCGCGGCCGGGGTCCTGATCACCTCGGTGCTGTTCCCCGCGCTGCGCTGAGCCCCACCCGGGACAGCACTGCGCGGCACGGCGCGGCGCGGTCGGCGCGTCGGGCAGACCACCCGTCCCGTTGCGTTCTCCGCGTATGGTCAGCGAGAAATCAATCCGCTGAGAGCGCACGCCCCGTATCGGCTGTGCTCGTCCCCGCTCGGAGGTCGATGGTGCGCGCTCCCGCCACAGCTGCGTCGACGCCGGTCGCGGTGTCGGCGGCGGCGGTCGCACCGACCGGGCCCGGGTCCTCGTCGTGGTCGCGGGCGGCCACGGTCGTGATCGACCCGCCCGCGGTGGTGGACCTGCTGCCGGTGTGGGACGGGCCGGTGACCGACCACCACGGGTCCGGGCGGGCGGTCGACCCGGGCGCCGCGTCGCTGTGGGTGCTGGGGGTGCACGGCGGCGCCGGCGCGTCCACCGTCACCGCACTGCTGGACGGGGTGGGCCTGGACGCGGACCGGGGCTGGCCGGACCCGGTGTTCGGCGGTCCCCGGACCGTGGTCCTGGTCGGCCGGGTCAGCGGGCTCGGGTTGCGCCGGCTGCGGTCCGCGGCCCGCCAGTGGGCCGCGGGTGCTGTCCCGGCCGGGCTGCGGCTACGCGCAGCGGTCACCGTCGCGGCGTCCCCGGCCCGACCGGACCGGTCCCTGCTGGCGGAGCTGGACCGGCTCCGGCGGATCGTCCCGGCGGTGCTGGAGCTGGGCTGGCGGGCGGACCTGGTGGCCGCGGTCGCCGGTCCCGGCGGCGCGGTCCCCGCCGAACTGCGAGCGCTGCTTCCACCCGCCCCGGGGCCGGTGACCGCCCGGCCGGCAACGACCGTCTCAGCAGCACCTCTGGTCGCGGTCCCGCCGCTGTTCCTGCCCGGTCGCCGTCGGCGCCGGTGACCCACCCGCTCACCCGACCCCCGTTCACCCGACCCTGTTGGAGGCCGTCATGACCCGTCCCGTCACCGCCGCGCTGACCACGATCACCAACCCCGGCTCGAAACCGCCCCCGGGCAGCCAGAAGATCCTCGACGTCCTGTCCTGGACGAGCTGGACCTTCGGGGTGGTCGCCGTCGTCGGGTTCATCGGGGTCGGGATCACCCTGATCATGGCGTTCAACGACCGCGGCCCCGGCTCCGGGCACGTCAGCGGCCTGGGCCGGGTCCTGTTCGGCTGCATCATCGGCGCGGCCGCGTTCCTGCTCGCCGGCTGGGCGACAACCTGACCCATGCCACCGACCACCGGGCCAGACCAAACCGACAGCGACCGCACCGACCGCACCGACCGAACCGGGTCGGTGTGGTCCTCACCCAGCTTCCTGGCCGCGCTCGTCGTGGTCCTGGTCCTGATCGCCGCCGCGGTGGCCGCGATCGTCAACCACACCGGCGGTGACACCCCGGCCGCCGCGCCCACCACAGCACCGTCGGGGACAGCCAGCGCTGGCGGGGCCACGACGCCCGCGGTGCTGGACACGGCCATCCCCACCGCCGCGCCGGTCACGGCGTGGGCGGATTACCACGGGGTCCTGATACCTACCTCGGCCACTGCCGGTCCGGCCCGGGTGAGTGGGGATATCGCGTCCGGGTTCGCCCACTCCCCGACCGGAGCACTGCTCGCGGCGACCCAGCTCCCGGTCCGGCGGATCCTCGCCGCGGACTGGTCCACCGTCCTGACCACCTCCGTCGTCCCCGGCCCCGGGGTCGCGGTGTGGCGGTCCACCCGCAGCCAGCTCGGCACCGAGATCACTACACCGGCCGGCGGGTGGACCCAGACCGCCGGCTACCGGTTCCTGGCCTACAACCCCAACCAGGCCGTCATCCAATTCCTCAACTCGGCGTCCACCGGGGACTTCACGGTCACCGTGACCACGGTCGCCTGGACCGGCGGGGACTGGAAGCTGGTCCTGCAACCCAACGGGGACGACACCCCCGACACCACCCCGGTGACCTCCCCGGCCGGGTACACCATCTGGCAGGGCGCCCGGTGACCCCCACCCCAGCACTGACCGCAGCACCCGCTCGCATGCTCGCTGGGTTCCCGGCGGTGCTGCCGGCGCTGCCCAACCCCTGCGACCTACCCGGCGCCGGCAAGATCTGCAACGCACCCGGGGCGGCGATCGCAGCGGGGTGGGAGGCGACGGTCACCTCCCTGGTCAAGGGCGTCAGCAAGATCGTCAAGCTGCTGTTCACGTTCTGGATGTCCTTCCCCGACCCGGACGTGACCTCCGGGAACTCCCAGATCTCGTTCCTGGACACCCACCTGAGCTGGATCGTCAACGCCGTCGCCGCAGGCGCGACCCTGACCGCGGCGATCCTGGTGATCCTGACCCGCAGCACCACCCACGCCCGGACCCTCGGCGCGGTCCTGCTCCGGGTGGTCGCTGCCGGGGTGTTCGTCGGACCCCTGATCTCCGGGCTGCTCACCGCGGGCGACGCCTACGGCCGGTGGATCATCAACGACGCCGTCGGGGACAACTTCGCGTCCAAGCTCTACCAGCTGGGTGACCCGACCGGGATGACGGTAAACAACTCCGGCAGCACCCTGATGCTGCTGTTCGCGCTCGCCGGGAGCACCGGGTCCCTGGCGATGATCGCGACCCTGATCTTCCGGACCATCGTGGTCACCGTCCTGGTCGGGCTGCTCCCCCTGACCGCGGCGGCGTCGATGTCCGCGACCGGCCGCCAGGCCTGGGCCAAGCACACCGCCTGGCTGCTCGCGTTCGTGCTGGTCAAACCCGCCGGGGCGACCCTGCTGGCGGTCGCGTTCCACTGGGTCCAGGACGGCACCACCCCCCAGGACGGACTGCTCGGCGGGGTGTGTCTGCTGATGATGGGCCTGCTGCTGCCGGTGATGCTGCGGCTGCTGGTCCCCGCGACCTCCGCGGTCGCCGGCCGGTCCGGTGCGCTGGCTGGGATCGGTGCTCTCGCGACGGGTGCTCTCGCGCTCGCCCCCGGCGGGCAGGCCGCCGCGGTCGGCGCGCGCGCCGCGTCCGGTGGGCGGCTCATCGGCCGCGCCGGGGCCACCGCCGGCGCAACCCGCGGCGCCGGCGGTGTAGGTAGCGCGGCTGGGGCAGGCAGTGCGGTGGGCGCCGCGAGCAGCGGCGGTGGCGGAGCCGGCGGGGCCTCCCGTGTCGCAACGGCCACAGGGACCACCGCAGCCTCCGGCGCAGGTGCGGCGTCCGGGACAGGTGCCGGGACGGCTGCGGCTGGTGGTGCAGGGGCGCGCGGCGCGGGCGCCGGAGGAAGCGGTCACGGCGGCGCAGCTGGCAGCGGTGGTGGGACTGCCGGTGGTGCCCGGACGGCGGGTTCAAGTGCGCAGCGGGTGCGCCGGGTCGGGGACGCGACGACCGCGGCCGACCGGTTCGTGGCGGACTCGACGGACAGCTCGGAGGAGACCTGATGTCCCAATCCCAGCAGGAACGGACCGCCGTCGGGGGGCCGCGGACCTACTCCCACTGGCGGCGGCCCACCGGGGGCGGGCTGGGCCCGTTGACGGTGGCCGGGACCGGGCTGCTGCTGGGCGGCGGGGTGGTCACGGTCGTGATGGCCGTGTTCGTGAAGTCCCTGCTGGGCGCGGTGGTCGCGGCGGTGCTGACCGCGGTGGCGTTGGCGGCGACCACGGTCCCGGTCGCGGGGCGGCCGGTGGTGGTCCGGCTCGCGGGGTGGGTGGCCTACCGGCGGTCCCGGTCCACCCGCCGGTACCTGTACGCCGCGGGGGTGGTCGCACCGGTGGGGACCGGCCGTCATCAGCTGCCCGGGATCGCGTCGGGGACCCGGTTGTGGGACTGCGTGGACGCCTACGACCAGCCGTTCGCGTTGATCCAGGCCACCGCGACCCACGACTTCTCCGTCGCGGTCCGGTGCTCGTCCACCGGCGCGGAGCTGGTGGACCAGGTCGCGGTGGACCGGCAGGTCGCCCGGTGGGGGGAGTTCCTGGCCCAGCTCGGATTGGAGGAACACCTGGTCGGGTGCTCGGTGACGGTGCAGACCGCCCCGGACCCCGGGGTCGCGCTGACCCAGCTGCTCGCCGCCCAACGCGGGCAGGACCCGCCCGCGCTGGCGGTGCAGGTGATGGCCGAGATCGCCGACACCTACCCGCAGGCCTCCGCGGTGGTGGACACGGTCGTGCAGTTCACCTGGTCCGGGATCGCCGAGGGCCGCCGGCGGCCGGTCGCGGAGATGGCCGCCGACATCGGCGCTTCCGTCCCGGAGCTGCTGCAGCTGCTGGTAGGGACCGGCGCGGGCACCCGCCCTCGGGCGATGGGCTCGGCGGCGGTGTCGGCGTTCGTGCGCCGCGCGTACGACCCGGCGCAGTCCACCGCGATCGCCGCGCTGGGCGATGCGGGGGCGGGGATCGACTGGGACGACGCCGGGCCGGTGTCCCACACCGCCCTACGGGACAGCTACACCCATGACAGCGGCCACACCGTGGTCTGGTCGATGAGCCGCCCACCCCGCGGGGTCGTGCACAGCGACGTCCTGCACGACCTGCTCGCCCCCCACGACCGGATCGCGGTGAAACGGGTGACCCTGCTGTACCGGCCGTTCGACCCGAAACTGGCCGCGGACACCGTCGACCACGACGTGCAGGCCGCGGACTTCAAGACCGGCCAGCAGAACCGGGTCACCGCCCGGGACCGCGCCGACAGCCTCGCCGCCGCCCAGGCCGCCGAGGAGGAAGCCGCCGGCGCCGGCCTGGTCGCGTTCGGGATGCTCGTGTCCGCGACCGTCACCGACCCCGCGGACCTGCCCCGGGCGCGGGCGACCGTGCAGAACCGGCTCGCCGGGCCCGCGCGGATCGCGCTGCGGCCCTGCTACGGCTACCAGCCCGCCGCGTTCGCCGCGACCCTGCCCACCGGGATCGTGTTGCCCCGTCACACGCTGCTCGGCCGGGTCAAGGCCAAGGCCGGCTGATGCGCCTCGCCACCATCCTCCAAGCCCGACTCGCGAAAGCCGGCCGCCCCGGTTTGGAGAGCACCCGTCCCACCCGGCCCGCCCGCGCCGTCCCCACACCGCGGCGCGTGCGGCCGGGCCCGCGGGGGTGGGCCGGTCCCGGGGGTGGTGCGGACGGGTGGGTGGAGGCGCCGCTGGAGTGGCGGGGCACCACCCGCCAGGTCTGCGGGCTGTGGCCGCACGCTGCCGGCAGCGGGGTCCCGAACGTCGGGACCGTGCTGGGCCAGCACTACTTCACGGCGACCACGGTGGCCGCGGATCCCATCAACTTCCTGCTCCACAAGGTCATCTCCAACCCCGGGTCGTTCACCCTGGCCAACGCCGGGGTCGGGAAGTCCTTCCTCACCGCCCGGCTCGTGGTCGGCGCCGTGTTCCAGGGCCACGTCCCGTTCGTGATGGGCGACCTGAAACCGGACTACGTCGACCTGGTGGCCCGCCTCGGCGGGCAGGTCGCGACCATCGGCCGCGGCCTGGGCGGGCTGAACGTGCTCAACCCCGGCGGGCTGTGGCAGGCCCTGCACACCGCCGAACACCACCTCGGCGGCGCCGAGTGGACCGCCGCCGTCGCGGACTTCCTCGGCTGGCAGCAGAACGGGGTCGCCGCGCTGCTCGAGCTGTCCCGCGGGGAACGCCTGCGCGAGCACGAGGAGACCGCCCTGGCTGCGCTGCTCACCGTGCTCCGGGACCGGTCCGACACCGTCCCGGTCCTCCCGGAACTGCTCACCGCCCTGGGCGAGCGGCCGGAGCTGGTCCGGACCGTGCTGGGGACCCGGGACGACGCCGAGTACGACCGGCTCACCGCCGGGCTGGTGATGTCGCTGCGGTCGATCACCACCGGCGCGTTCGGGGACACCTTCGCCCACAACCGGCAGGACGCCATCGACCTGTCCGCGCCCGCGGTCTGCCTGGACATCTCCCGGATCAACCGGATGGACCGGCGGATGGAAGGCGCCGCCCTGCTCAACGCCTGGTACGCCGGATCAGCCGCGATCTTCGGGGCGCACCTGCTCGCCGACGCCGGCCTGGCCCCGCACCGCACCTACTACGCGGTGATGGACGAGCTGTGGCGGTCCCTGCGCGCCGGGGTCGGGATGGCCCGGCGCATCGATGAGGTCACCCGGCTCGGGCGGACCGACGGGCAGGCGTTCGCGATGGTCACCCACTCCCCCAACGACCTCGAACTCTCCGACCCCGAGGACCGCAAGATCGCCCGCGGGTTCCTCTCCCGCGCCGACATGAAACTGCTCGGGGCGTTGCAGGACGAGGAGATCGACGCCATGGCGGGCCTGGTCACCCTGTCCCGCGCCGAACGGGACCTGCTCACCAGCTGGTCCTCCCCCGAGGACTGGGGCGGGGACGGCACCGAACAACCCGGCCTCGGGAAGTTCCTGCTCAAGGTCGGCTCCCGCCCCGGAGTCCCGTTCCGGGTCCGGCGCACCGCAACCGAGGCCACCTGGCGGGACACCAGCCACCGCTGGAACGCTGCCACCCGTGCCCCCCACCCCCAACCTCCCCAGCCATGACAGCCCCGGCGGGCAGCGGACGGGTGGTCGGCGGACGGGGCGGGACGTCGCCCGGACCCGGGGGCCGCTGCTGGTCGCCGCGGTCCTGGTCGTGGCGGCCGCCGGGCTGGTCCAGCACCGCACCGACCGGGTCCCGCTCGCGGTGGTGCTGCTCGGGGTGCAGCTGCTCGGCCTGCTGGGACTGACCCTGCTCGCCGTCGACGCCGTCACCCTCAGGAAGGCCCACCAGCACCGTGAGCGCCACCAGCGGGACCCGGTCCACCGCCGGCGGTGACGCCGGCTACCTGATCGCGTCGGTCGGGATCCTCACGGTGGTCGCGGTCGGCGGTGCCGGGATGTGGCTGGCCGCGACCGCCGACGCGCTGCTCACCGGCACCCGCCGGCCACCCGGTCCGGTCACGCTGGTCCAGCGGGTCGTGCTGGACCGGAGCACCGCTCCCCCGACCGTGGCCGGGTGGGTGGCCGCCGGGGTCGTGCTGCTGATCGTCCTGGCCGGGTTGGGGATCATGGCCTTCACCGTCACCGCGAAGGTGCGCGGGGGTCGGGAGCCGGTGGACGCCGCGGCCCGGCACCTCGGGCGCGGGCGGGCGCTGCGCCGCCTGACCGGGCCGGCGGTGCTGGCCACCGCCCGCCGGCTCGGGTCCGCGGTCGGGGACACTCCCGGCCCGCTGCTGGGGCGGACCGTCGCGGGCCGCCGCCCCCTGTACAGCTCGTGCGAGATGGTGACCCTGATCGTCGCGGGCACCCGGTCCGGGAAGAGCAGCGCGTTCGCGATCCCCACGATCCTCGACGCCGCCGGCCCGGTCATCGCGACCTCCAACAAACCGGACCTCGTCGAGCGGACCGCCGCCCTGCGCGGCCTGGACGGGCAGGTGTGGGTGTTCGACCCGCAGCGGATCGTCGGGGCGGACCCCACCTGGTGGTGGGACCCCCTGGCCGGGGTCCACGGGCTCACCGAGGCCGAGTACCTCGCCGACCACTTCGCCGAGGACGCCCGCACCCCGCATGCCACCGGCGACGCCTACTTCGACGGGGCCGCCCGGTCCCTGCTCGCCGGGCTGTTCCTCGCCGCCGCCGTCGACCACCGGCCGATCACCGCGGTCCACACCTGGCTGACCCGGCCCACCAACGACGAACCCGCCGTCCTGCTCCGCGCCGCCGGGCACGACCCGGTCGCCGACGCCGTCGCCGCGGCCGTCTACTCCCCGGACCGGCAACGGGCCGGGGTGTACGGGACCGCCCTGCAGATGGTCGGCTGCCTCACCAACCCGGCCGCCACCCGCTGGGTCACCCCACCCCCCGGCCCCGCGGGGATGACGGCGCGGGCGCGGGCGTTCGACCCCGCTGCGTTCGTCACCAGCCGCGACACCCTCTACTCCCTCAGCCGGGAAGGACGCGGCTCCGCCGGGGCCCTGGTCACCGCGCTCACCGTCGCCGTCACCCAGGCCGCGGAACGTGAGGCCACCACCCACCCCGGCGGCCGCCTGTCCGTGCCGCTGACCGGGGTCCTGGACGAGGCCGCGAACGTCTGCCGGTGGAAGGACCTCCCCCAGCTCTACTCCCACTACGGCAGCCGCGGGATCCTGCTCTCCACCTACGTCCAGTCCCCCAGCCAGGGCGTCCAACTGTGGGGGGAACAGGGCTGGAAGACCCTCCGGGACTCCGCCAACGTCCTCATCTACGCCGGCGGGGTGAAGGACCGGGACTTCCTGACCGACCTCTCCGAGCTCATCGGCACCTGGGAACGGCCCACCGACAGCGTCAGCCACGGCCAGTCCGGCCGGTCCACCAGCCGCTCCACCCGCCGCGAACCCGTCCTGGACCCCGCCGCTCTCGCCGCGCTCCCCCTGGGCCGGGCCGTGGTCCTGGTCTCCGGGACCCCCGCCACCCTCATCCGCACCGTCCCCTACCAGGACGGCCCCCACGCCCCCGCGATCACCGCCGCCACCACCGGGACCACCGGCGACGCCCTGCGCCAGATCGTCCACGCCGGCCGGCCCCGCGCAGCCCGCCACGCCGCAGCCCGCGCGCCGGACCTAGCGACCACCGCGTGACCGTTACACCCGGACCGGAACCGGCCTGGACCAGCCTCGGGGACGGGTTTCCCGACGACACCGAGATCCCCAGCCCCAGCCCCGACCAGGCCTCCGACACCGCGCAGCTGGCCTACCCGTCGGTCGCCGACTGGGTCCAGCAGTACCTCGTCATCGTCTACGCCCGACCCATCGACACCAGCGGCCGGTTCTTCTGGTGCCGCCGCTGGTGGCTCCACGACGAAGCACTCGACCGGCTCGACGCCCTCTGGCGGGCCTGGGAAACCACCCGCCTCGACGGCGCCACCGGCCCCGCCACCTGGTGGACCACCTACGCCGACCCCATCATGACCGTCCTACTCAGCCCCACCGGACCCTTCCGCAAATGCGACAACGCCCACCACGCCCGACCCGAACAGCTCACGCCGCCCCTACCCGTCGACACCGCACCCACGGATCTATTTCCACCCGACCACTGATTGGCTCCGGGAAGCGTTGGCTCTGGTTTGCGACCGACGATTAGCGCCGTTTGGGACTCACCCTCAAGCCACGGCCGAAGATCCGCGTAGGTAGTCGGCTGCCTCGGCCGCGGCGAGGTAGCCACTGACGTTGAGCGGGGGACTGCCTGCTGCCACGAGGACGCTATTGGCCTTGGCTGCGACTTCGACGGCCGCTCGGGCGTCCTGGCCCACCTTGTAGATCCGCCAGGAGGCCTGCGGCATCCGGCTGATCTCCGCCAGGTACCGGGCGCGGCTGCGGACGGCGTGGTGCCGGCGCTGCGGTCCGAGCATGCTTTCGAGCCCGTCGGGGCAACATGTCACCTGGTCATCGCAGAGCAGCAATGCGCGAGTCGTCAGGTTCGAGGCGATGATCTTCGCGGACTTGGTGGGGATGCTCCGGTGCAACGCTGGGATGTAGACGAACCCTCCGGGGCCCCCCGACCTGGTGCCTTCTCCGTCGGCGGCGGGCTGGGCGGGCTTGGCGCGGTTTCCAGCCGAAGCCAGATCGGTGCTCTCCCCGACGCCGATCCCCGTTTCGTAGCCCTGCATGCCAGCGGCCACGAGGGCTGGTCCGTGGGTGCCCTGGCGCCACGCGTGGACTGCCAGGCCGGGCCGTCGTAGCCGCGCCGCAGCCTGGAACAGGTTGATCACCTTCGCGTAGTTGTCGGCCGGTTTTCCAACTGGACCGAGCTGCAGTCCGACGGTCATCGCGCCGATCTCTTGGGCGACGGCCGCGAACTGGTCGATCCCGGAGGTGAGCGTGTCGGGACCGGCGAAGCGGTCAAGCCGGCCGGTGAGAACCGGGAGTACCGGAAGGCGGTTGTCGAGGTCGCGCAGGTACTCGTCGGTCTCGACGATGCAAGACAGCGCCAGCTGGAACCAGGGGTCTGACGGCGACGACGCGTGGAAGTACGGCGGAACGACAAGGGTCGCGCCGCCCGCCACCTGGAAGTCCACGGTCGCCCGAACCATCTCCCGGCGCGCCTCAGGGGAGCTGTAGTCGGCGACGGCACAGGGCGGGGCAACAGCGAAGGGCAACTTCGACCATGGCTTGTCCGGGTCGGACTGGTACTGCAGCAGGAAGCTCATGGGGTCGATCACCACCGGCACCCCCGCCGCTCGGGCGTTCTCGACCAGTCCCGGCTGCGAGGAGGCGATGGCGGCGTCGAGGACGAGACGGCTGATCGGACAGCGCGCCCCCAGGGTTTGTCGGGCACCTCCAGGGGCCAACAGGTCGGCGATCACCCTGCCGTCGCTGTACGCCGGACGGATCAGCAGCTCAGCCGACATCGAGCACCCCCTGTCTCCGGACGGACCCTGTGCGACATACAGTACGACATGAACGCGCCAGTTTGGCGACGAGTGCGCGACGTGCCATCGTTCAGGCCCGGTGGCAGACCGGCGGGACGACCGGTTCACAGCCCGGTGACACGCCGTCGACGAGGAGGAACAACGTGAGCTACGCGCACCCGGCACCGGCGGCGAGCGAGGCGATGTACTCCGGGATCATCGAGACCCTGCGTCGCTCGGCGTTGAACGCGGCCGAGATCGGCGCGCTGACCGGGGTCAGTGAGCGACAGGTTCAACGGTGGGGCTCAGGAACGAGCAAGCCCGACGGGGACAACCGGACGAAGCTGCTGGAGATCAGCTACGTGGTGGACCAACTGCTCGAGGTGTACACCGCAGAGGGCGTGGAGATCTGGCTGCACGGCCGCAACCGGGGTCTCGGCGGCCGTCGCCCACTTGAGCTGCTGCGAGAGCAAAAATTCGACTTAGTCCTCCAGGCGATTGAACGGCTCAACGCCGGAACCATGTAGATGACCAACCTTGCGGTGGCTGTCTCTCGGACGCGGATCTGCGAGGTCCACGGCACTTTTCAGCGGCACACCGGACTTCACGTCCAGAACGTCACAGGCAGCCCTTCCGGTGGCCGATGGGGACCACCCGGCGCATTCCCGGTCCTCTACCTCGGCCGACCGACCGATGCCGTGGTCGGTGAGGCATACCGCCACCTGGTCGATGACGTCGAGGGAATGACTGGCCAAGCCGTAGGTCCGCGGACCCTGTGGACCGTCAACGTTGCCGTCAAACAGGTCGTCGATCTCCGCGACCCGGCGAGCCTTGCAGCTGTCAGGCTCACCATCGACGACTTGAGGAGCGACATCGACGACTACAGCCGATGCCAGGAAGTCGCCCAAGCCGCTCACCAGCTTCAGCTGCACGGGATCGTCGCACCATCCGCCGCCGGGGTCGGTGAGACTCTGGCGCTGTTCGACCACGGGCTGCCGGTCGCCGAGGTCCCCACCGTGGTTCACCGGGAGACATGGGAGCACCTTCCCGCTGACCCGAGACGTCTACGGGTTGTTGAGGACCGCGGGACCGGAACCTGACCCGTCCTGCTGGTCGGTCAACACGCCGGCTCGGACCCACCGGGATAGACGCCCTCAGTGGCTGTGCTCAGCTGCTAGCTGACTGGGCGCTGCGGCGACCCGACCGACGCAGTAGCGGCGATGCCGGCAGCTAACGCTCAGGTCCGATCTCCGCCGTTCGGGTTGACGGTGAAGATCGCCTGGTCTGATCAGTCCGCCTGCGGGTTACTGAGCCGACCCCGGACTGAGCGCGGGATCGGTCCAGTCGGACACGGGCGTCAACGGCCTGGGCGTCGGGGTGGGTGCTGATCGAGGCGGCGAAGGCGTCCCGGCGTTGCGGCGTGTCCCAGCCGACCGTGGCGGTACCGGCGGTCTCGGTGCGGCTGGTCGCATCGGTGACGGCGGCGGTCGCGGTGGTGGTGTCCTGGCGTGCCTCGCCGGCCAGGACGGTCGCGAGTTCGATCTCGACCGCCTGCCGCCGGGCCTGGGCCTGCTCATCGGTCAGCTCCTCGGTGGGGCCGGTCCGGCCGACGGTGACGGCGTCGGCGAGCTGCGATTCGACGGCCGGGCCGTACCGGTCCCTGACCACGGCTTGGACCCGCTGTGCGGCTTCGGTGAAGCCCTGGTCAGTGTCCTTCCATGCCTGCGCGGTGGCATACACCCGGGCGACCGCGGCGGGGTCGGCCTGGTCCCACCACGCCGGGTTGTCGGTGACCGCGACCTCTGCACGGGCGAGCTCCCGTTCCCCGGCGTACCGGTCCCCCACCTGCCCGGCCTCGATGAGGGCGGCCTGCTCCTGGGTGTGGGCGCGTTGCTCGGCGCGGCGGGCTACCCACTCCGCGACCTGAGCGGCGAGCAGCAGCGCGGTCCGCCATTCCTGGGCGACGGCGTCGTCCAGCCCGTCCGGTTCGGTGACGCTCACGGCTGTCTGCCTTTCATCGGTCCAGCCCGTTGTCCGGGTCCGGGGTGCCTGGTGTGCGGGGGGTGCCCGGGGTGGCCGTCCTGCCCTGGGTGCGGGTGGCTGCGGGGGATGGTGCGTCGGCGCGGGCCCGGGCCAGTCGGCGGGCCGCCTCGGCCGCCGCCGGGTCGACCGCGCCTGGGATCGGCGGGTCCAGCGCCGGGACCGGACGGTGGGCTGGCTGCCGGCCGGGTCCCGCGCCGACGGTGCCCAGTGCGGGGGTGGCGGTGTGGGCGGGGTCGAACAGGTGGGACCGGAGCAGGTCGTGGCGGACGGTGTTGGCCAGCGCCCGGGCCTGGCGGGCGTCCCCGGCGGCCTGCGCGGCGGCGTGCACCGCCCGAGCGGCGCCGATCAGCTCCCGCAGCAGCAGGGCGTCCCGGACCGGGTCCGGGACGTCCCGGTTCTGTTGGGCCAGGACCGCCGCGACCCGCCGCACCGCCGACGGCCGCGGGCCGGTAGAGCGGGGGGCGGTGGACCGCAGCTGCGCGGACCGGGCCAGCTGGTCCGCGGTCCGCGCGATCGGCCCCGGCACCGCCTCCACCCGCGCTGACAACGCCCCCAACACCCCGGCGGTGTCCGCGGCCGTCCGGGCCCACGCCCCGTGATCGGTGACCGGGACCGCGACCAGCCGGTCCCGCAGCCCAGCCAGCTCCGCCCGGGCCGCCTCGAGCTGGCCGCCGTCGACCTCCTGGGTTTCGGCGCCCGGGGCGACCGGCCGGCGGTGCCGGGCCGCCGCGGTCCACTCCGCCGCCGCTGCGGTCGCGGCCTGCGGGGTGTCGGACCAGCCCTCCCGCAGCCGGGGCAGGGTGAGGTCCCGGTCCAGCCGGCCACCCCCGAACCACACCGGCCGCTCCCCCCGCACCGGCCGCGCCGCCGCGGAGTACCCGACCACCACATCCGTGGTCCCAGCCGCGAACCGCGGCCGGACCAGCAACCCCGCGAGACGTGCCCGGCGGACGAACTCCGCCTCGTCCACCGCTGCCACCGACACCGCCCGCACCACCCGGGCCACCCCCGCCCGGGCCGGCTCCGCCTCGCCGAGCCGGGCGGCCTTGTTCACCTCCGCGCCGCTCACCCCCCGGGCCCCGCGGCCCAGCTGCCGGGACTCGATGACCGTCAACCCCTGCGCGGCCTCGATGGCGCGGGCGGCCTGACCGGCCCGGGCGTAGTCCCGCCACACATCGGCCTTGGTCCCGTCGTCCCGGACCAGGCTCACCACCACATGCACGTGATCGTTCCCGCTGGTGCTCACCCCGTGCCGGACCGCCGCCCACCGGCACGGCGCCTTCCCACCCCCCGCACCGAACCCCATCCGGTCCACGAAATCCGCCGTGATCCCCGCCCACCGCTCATCCGCCAACTGCCCGTCCACCGCCGGCAGCGACAGCGAGCAGTGCCACACATGCCCCCCCGGCACCACCGTCCCCGTGACCCGCCTCGCCCCGTCCAGGTGCGCCCCGACCCGGGACGCCGCATCAGCGTCGAGCTGCGCGTCGTCCCACCACGCCATCACCGCGCCGTCCCCCGCGACCAGATGCGGCTCGGTGTGCTCGTTGCGTTTCCCCGGCCCCGCCAGGTACCGCATCAGCCCGGTCATCCCCGACCCACGACTCACCCGCACGATCACCCCGCACCACCGCACCCGATCTCCGTGGGCCTGGTCACCCGAGTCCCCGGCTTCCCGGCCGGCCCGGCGGCGGGTCCAACGGACGCCGGTTCCGCGGGTCCGACAGGTCCTCCGCCGCCCGGGCCAGCCGCGGGATCAACTCCCGGATCCGTTCCCGGACCACCGCCGCCTGCGCCGGGAACTCCGCCCCGGAGTTCACCGACCGCGCCAACTGGTTCAGGTTCGTTGCGACCCCCGCCAACACCCGGGACACCCCCAGCAACTCCACGATCGCCTCCCGCCTCTGGGTCGGGGTCGACTCCGACCCCAACGACGTCGCCGCCTCCACCAACAACCGCGGCACGCTCACCCCCGCCGCCTCCGCGAGGCGGACCAGGACCGCCTCCTCCTCCACCGTCACCTTCACCTGGTGGGCGATCCGCCGGCCCCCCGCCGCGTTCTCCCGACGCCGACGACCCAGCACCCCCGCACCCACCACCAGCCCACCCCCGGTCGACGACGACTGACCCACCCCGCGCGGCCCGCGCGTGCCCTCCCGGCCACCGGCCGGGCCGCCCAGCGCAGCGACCCCGCCCCCGGGGACACCCCCACTCTGCCCACCGGCAGACCCGCCCGTCCAGGAAATCACGCAGTTGGCTACGCCAACCGCATATCTTGCTGCCGTCCTTCTGTGGTCCTTCGCCCGTCGGGTCGTCGTCAGTTCGGGTCGCTACCGTCAGCACCATGGCCGACATCGACCCCGACACCGCCGAGAAAACCGCCCGCCAGCTCCTGGACACCCGCATCACCGCCGTCCGGGAGCTCGCCGCCCGCCGGGCCGACCTCACCCACGCCCGCGACAACGTCACCGCCGCCGAACGCGCCGACACCGCCGCCTGGACCAACGCCGAGAAAGCCGGCTGGACTGAAGCCGACCTTCGGCAGGTCGGGTTCACCGCACCCAGCCGACGGCCCCCCGGCCGGCCCCGCACCAGACCCACCACCCCGGACACCGCCTCCGACACCGCACCGGCCTGAACTGAATGCGACCGCCCTGGCACCGCGTCCACCCGGACACCCCCAGCGCCGCCCATCCATCCGCGGCGGTCGACGCCGGGCCGGCCACCCGCGGGCCCGGGGACGGTCCGCCGGCGGACGACCTGGACCAGCGGCGCCGCAACACCGCCGCCGTCGCGCCTACGGCCGACTGCTCAGCGGCGCCCACGCCCCCGAGAACCTCACCGCCGACCCGACCGGCGTCGTCCACGTCTGCGGGATCGGACTGATCCCCATCGCCGTCGCACTGGCCACCGTCCCCGTCGACGACGCCCGCCACCGCCTGCTTCTGGACCCCGCCGACCAGAGCGCCCGCGACGACGAACAACTAGCCCTCGCCCGTCTGCGCGAGGTCACCGCCCACGCCGCTGACGCCGCCCGCGCACGAGGCGACGAACGGCTGGCGCCGCCGCCGCGCTGACCCCACCGCGAGCCCGCGTCCGCGGCGCCGCTCTCGGGGGCCGGTGGTCCCCGCCGCCGGGGTCCCCGCCGCCCGGGCGGAGCGACGGGACCACCCCGACCCGACGGCCGCAAGGGTCCGCTCCGCCGCTGCGCGCCCTTGCCCCCGCCGACCCGGACCGGTCAGACCCCGTCCCGCCCGAACGACGAAGACCCCCACCAAGCCCGCAGCTGCGACCACCGCCCGCGGCTACCGCCGGCCCTGACGGGCCGGCCCCACCAGACCGCGGGGCTCCGCCCCACACCCCGGCCCTCACTCCGAAGCCCCCGGACCCCACAGCCCGTGCCCGGTGAGGAAACCGACCAGCCCGGCCGGGGACACATACCGATGACCCACCAGGCCCACCGCCTCCGCCGCCGCGACGTGACCGGCGGTGTCATCCACGAACCCGCACTCCCCGGGCCGAACCCCCAGCCCCGCGCACACCACCCGGAACACCGCCGGGTCCGGTTTCGCCACCCCCAGCTCCGCGGTTCCGAACACCTCATCGACCTCCCCGGCCAACCCCAGCCGGGCCAGGTCCCCCCGCAACCGGGTCGTCGCATTCGACAACAACCCCACCCGGCACCGGACCCGCAGCCCCCGGACCACCGCCAGCACCTCCGGGTCCACCTCCCCCGCCGACGCCGACCACCGGACCACCGCGCCCACCGCCGCCGCCCGCCCGAACCGCCCGGCCAACTGCTCCACCACCTGCTCCCGCCACCCGGCGTCACTGATCCGCCCCGTCACCGCCACCGACAACAACGCCGGCGCGAACGCGACCTCCCCCAGCACCCCCGCCGGCAACCCGAACGCGGCCTCCGCCCCACCCAGCACCCCCGGATCCCACCGGCGCAGCACCCCGTCCAGATCCAGCACCACCGCTGCCAGCACCGGCCCAGCCTCCCCGGACGGGAACTACCCGCTCACCCGGCTCAGCCGGTTTCGGCCGCTTCGGGGCCGGGACCCGGGCTGCAACGCGCCGCCTCGTACAAACCGGCGACGTACCGCTCCAGCTCCGCCCGCTCCACCCGCCAGTGCCCCCGGCCGCCGATCTTCACCGCCACCACCGACCTGGCCCGGACCAGGGCGTACACCTGAGACCGGGTCACGTTCAACTCCTCCGCCACCTGCTCCAACGTCAGGAACCTGGCCGGGTTCGCCGCCGACACCGCCGGATCGAAGGTGGGCACCGCCGCACCGTAGACACCGGACCCGGCCGCCCCGGCCCCGCGCACACCCCGACCGGGGACACTCCGCGGCGGGATGGCCGCCGTCCACAGAACCCCGCGGCACCCGGCCAGCCCCGATCACCACCGGGGTAGAGGCGCTCCGGGCGCCACCGACGACGGGCACCTGCGTCCGGTCACCCCGGACCCGGCCCGGACCCGCCGGCCGCCCGGCCCAGCGACACCCACACCCACCCCAGCCCCGACACCCGGTCGCACACGTAGACCACCCCGTACTCATCGAGGTGCAGCACCCCCGCCGCGGCGGCCCCACACACCGGGAAAAGGTCATCATCGGAAGCAGTGAAAGAAGACTCGTCCACGGCAGGCTCCTGAGCTCGCGCCGCGGGATGCGGCGGTTCAGAAGCCGGGACAGACAGGGCGAGGGTGGACGCTCAGGGCTCGGCGCAGCCGACCGCGCAGCGGCGCGCAGCGGCCTTGACCGGACGGGCCCCCACCCGGTCAGGCTCGGAGAACCACCGCCCCACCACCCGCCACCACCGCGCGGCAGCACCGCCCGCAGGTCGGTCCAGTGGTGAGCGGCACCCGCCGTCGTCGCGCGGATCGCCGGTGATCGGCGAGGCGGAGTCCTCGATCACCGCTGCCGGGACGCGAGGATGAGCCGATGGCCCCGTCGATCCCGGCTCTTGTCCAGCCGGCGGTCCTGCGGTGGGCCCGTGAATCGGTCGGCCTGATCCCGGTCGCAGCAGCCCGGAAGATCGGCGTGCCCGACGACCGGGTGCAGCAGTGGGAGTCCGGGGACGCCCGGCCGACAATCGTCCAGCTCCGCTCCGCCGCGGCGGCCTACAAGCGGCCGATGGCGGTGTTCTTCCTGCCCGAGCCGCCCGTCGCTTTCGACGCCATGCGCGACTTCCGCCGCCACCCGGACGCCGGGGCCGGGCAGTGGTCCCCTGAGCTGCACGGTGAGTACCGCCGCGCGCTGAGGCAGCGCGACAACGCAATCGAGCTGGCTGAGCTCGACGAAGACCCGCCCTCAACCCTGTGGCGGGTCCCCGGTCAGTCAGACGACGAGACCCTCGCGGCGGCCGCGCGTCAGGTTCTCCTCGACGCCGGGCCGCTGAAGCTACCCGCCGGTTCACCCGGCCGGTATGACCACCTCAACCTCTGGGTCGCGGCGCTGGAGGAAGCCGGCGTCCTCGTCCTCACCACGTCCGGCGGCGCCGTCACCACCGGGGAGATGCGAGCGTTCTCCCTCTACTTCGACACCGTCCCGGTCATCGTCGTCAACGGCAGGGACACCCCCCGGGGACGACTGTTCTCCCTGCTCCACGAGTACGCCCACCTGCTGCTGCACACCAGCGGTCTGTGCGACACCGTCACCGACCAGCACGCCCTGACCCCCGACCGCGCGCTCGAGGAACGGTGCAACGCCATCGCCGCCGCCGTCCTCATGCCCGGACAGGCGGTCCTGTCCAGCGCCGCTGTGCAGACCCGCGCGCAGACACCGGACTCCTGGACCTACGACGCGCTGCGGTCCGCGGCCGCGCCGTTCGGGGTCAGCGTCGAAGCCCTCCTCCGGCGCCTGGTGACCCTCCGGCGGGTCGATGCGGCGTTCTACCGGGCCCGCCGGGAGGAGTACCTCACGGCCTACGAGACCGACGAGGGCCGCAGCAGCAACACCGGCGGGAACTGGTACTTCACCACCGCCCGGGACACCGGCAAGGGCTACGTCCGCCGGGTCACCGACGCCCACCGCCGCCGGGTGATCGACAGCTACACCGCGGCCTCGTTCCTCGACGTCAAGGTCGGGCAGATCGCCAGGCTCGCCGACGCGGCCGCCCTGCAGGCCCGGGTCTAACCGTGCTCCGCTACTCCTTCGACACCAGTTCCCTGCTCAACGGCCGCCGCGACCTCCTACCCCCGGCCGTGTTCACCTCGGTGTGGACCAAGATCGAAGCGAAGATCACCGCCGGCGAGATCGGCGCGGTCGACTCCGTCCGCGACGAACTGGACCGGCACGACGACGACACGTGCCGTTGGGCCCGAGCCCAACAGCAGCTGTTCCACCCGCTCACCGAAGACGTCCAGCGGTCCACCACGACCGTGCTCGCTCAACATTCGAAACTGATGGGGGCCGGTGGCGGCCGCAACGCCGCCGACCCCTTCGTGATCGGCCTCGCCCACGCGCGCGGCTGCGTCGTCGTCACCGAGGAGACGCGCAGCGGAAAACTGGACAAGCCCAGGATCCCGGACGTGTGCATTGCTCTCGATATTTCTTGGACGAACCTCGTCGGCTTCATCGGGCAGCAGGGCTGGCAGTTTTGACCCGACAGTCCGTCGCCCGGGCCTGAGCTGGGTGGTCGCCGATCTCCGCCGGCTGAGAGGGTGGCTGGATGCGGGTCGGGGTCTACATCGACGGCTTCAACCTCTACTACGGCGCCCGCGGGCTGTGCGGCCGCGGAACCCCCGGCTGGCGGTGGCTGGACCTGCGGGCCCTCGCGACCCGGCTGATCGCAGCCTCGAGCTGGACCGGCGCGACCCTGGGACCGGTCGTGTACTGCACCGCCGCGATCAGCGGCGCCAGCAACCCCCAGGGCCAACGCGACCAGGACACCTACCTGCGCGCGCTCCGCGCCGCCAACGCGGTCGACACCATCGAGATGGGCCGCTACGTCACCCGCGTGGCCACCGCCCCGCTCGCCGTGGCCGGGCGCCGCACACCCCAACTCGTCACCGCCCACTGGCCGGTCGTCATCCAGGACGCCACCGGCCAGGACGTCCCCGACGCCCGGTTCATGGTCTCCGTGGCCCGCCGCGAGGAGAAGGGCTCCGACGTCAACGTCGCCTCCCACCTACTCCTGGACGTCCTCGAGCACACCGTCGACGCCGCCGTCGTCATGAGCAACGACAGCGACCTGGCCTACCCCGTCGCCCGGACCCGTGACCGGGTCCCGGTCGGCCTGGTCAACCCCACCCGCGGATACCCCGCCGGTGCCCTCAACGCCGACCCATCCACCGGCGTCGGCGGCCACTGGTGGCACCAGCTCATCCCGGACGACCTGGTCGCCTCCCAGCTCCCCGACCGCGTCGGCACCGTCCACCGTCCCGCGGGCTGGTGAGCCTGGACCGCTGCGCGCTAGGGTTGTTGTCATACCGCCCGGCCCCTCTGGGGCCGGGTTTTCCCTTTCCCGGGGCCCGGAGCAGCCCAGCTGGACCGCCGGTGCGACCGGCCACTACCCGAGGGAACGGCGACGATGCTGCGCCGTGGTGAGCACCGGCACCGCCAGACAGTCGATCGTCGAGGCCCGCACCCCAGCTCGGACCGCGTCCCGCTGGAGTACGGCGGCGTCGGCGCGGGCCACCTGCTCCTCGGCGTAGATCCCGACCAGATCCTCGCCGTCCCAGACCCCCCACACCCGCGGCGGCACCGCCGGCACCGGCAACGCGGCGGGCAGCTCCTCGACCACCGGACGCGGCCGGCGCCGCGGCGCCGGTCGCCCGGCCGGCACGTCCAGACCGGGCAGGTCCAGCACGAGCTGCCCGGGCAACGTGGCCGGGTCGACTGCGGTACTCACCGGAGCCTCCTGGGCGCGCATCGGTATCGCTACCTCGACCCGCAACTTCGCCGCGGTCATAGACCGCGGCTGCCCTCTACCCGGGCCAGCGCCGTCACTCAGTCATGTGCTTGCGAGCCGCACGGACCTGATCGGCGATGGCGAGGGCATCGTGGTCGGCTGCCAGCGTGCCCGCCTCGTCGAGCAGGGTCGCTGCGTCGCCGGCGCGACCCTGCGCCAGAGCGATGTAGGACAGCCCGACCAGATTGGCCGCGACACCCGGGCTGAAGCCGAGCTCGCGGCGCAGCCGGGTGGAATGTTCCAGCAGCTCGCGCGCGGTGTCCAGGTCGCCCGCCATGTGTTCGGCGATGCCCTGGTGACGGAGCACGTAGGACAGGGTCAGCCGGTCGCCGGCCAGGGTCGCCAGCTCAGCAGCGCGGGTGAGCAGGGGCTCCGCGGTGGTGTTGTCCTCCCGGATGACCTGGTGGAAATCCCCAGCCACAGCAAGGCTTCGGCTTCCCCCCGCTGGTCGCCGCCACGCCGGCACAACCTCGCCGAGCGTTCGAACAGCGCCAACTCATCGCCGGCGGCTCCGGCGCCAGCCGGTCCTCCGCGCCGATGGGCGAGGTGCCGCCCGTGCAGCACCCGGCCTCGGGCGAGCGAGAGTTCGGCCTCGACCGAGTCCAGGGCCCTGTCCGCGCCATCCAGGGCGGTCGCGTCGCCGTCGAAGACGGCCCGTTCGTACGCCAGCCGCGCCGCCTCGATTCGGTCCCGCTCGTCCACGGCCACCTCCACACGGCTAGGACGCCACCCTCAGGCCCGGACAAGCCCGGGGCGTCACGACCCCGACCACCCTGCCGCACCACGCCGCCGGTTGGCTCGCGCCGCCACACGACGGCAACGGGCACCGTACCGCGCTTCGAGCGAATCGTGTGCCAGGTTGGCTCGGTGCCCGTCCAGGTGGTTGTGCTCAACGGCGGTTCGAGCTCCGGGACCACCTCCGTCGGCCGGGCCCTGCAGACCCACCTGCCCGAACCGCACCTGCTCATCGGCGACGACACGCTCATCGACGCGATGCCCACACCGCGGCCCGGCCGACACGACGCGCCGATCTCGGTGGATGCCGACGGGACCGTCCGGCCGGGTCCCACTTTTCGCGCTCTGGAACAGGCCTGGTACCGCGGCCTCGCCGAGATGGCCCGCCAGGGCGCCCTGCTCATCCTCGACGAGGTCTTCCTCAGCGGCGGCCAGTCTCAGTCGCGGTTGCGGAACGAGCTGACCGGGCTCGAGGTCATCTGGGTGGCAGTGCACTGTGACAGCCGGGTCGCCGCGGCGCGCGAAGCGACGCGAGCTGACCGCGACCCCGGGATGGCAGCCGCGCAAGCCGAATCGGTCCACTTCGAGGTCGACTACGACCTCCGGGTCGACACCACGCACCACACCGCCGACGAGTGCGCCGCCGCGATCGCCGACCAAGTCAAGACCATCGGCTGACAGCAGCCCACCGCCTACAGGACCGACCCCGTCGCACCGTCCTAAAAACGCTTGTACTGCCGGCCCAGACCAACACTGGTTTCGGTACGGCTTCCGGACCGGAGTAGAGCGGCGTGTCGCCGTGCCGCCCCGGTCGTGCCGTTAAGGATCGTCTCGATACGGGCGGCCGGGACCAGCGTCGGACGGAATCGCCCTCGGCGCAGGAGGGCGAGCGCGCTGACCGGGACACAACTGCTGGACAACCCGTCGCCGTACCTGGCTGGATAGCGCGGGTGAACTCGGCTGACGCTCCTGACGAGGTACTGCTCATCGGCGGCCGATCCGGGGTCGGCAAGACCTCGGTCGGCTTTGAAGTCTCCGAGCTACTCCAGGGCGCTGATGTCGCCCACTGCCTGATCGACGGGGACAACCTCGACGCCGCCTACCCCAAAGCCCCCGATGACCCGCACGGCACGACCATCACCGAGACGAACCTGCGGGCAATGTGGGCCACCTACCGCAGGATCGGCCACCACCGACTGGTCTACGTCAACACCAGCAGCGTGCTCCAAGCCGCGATGGTCACGCGGGCTATGGGTGCACACGCCCACCCCCGCGGGGTACTCCTCACCGCCAGCGAGGCAACGGTCCGCACGCGGTTGAGCTCACGAGAGATCGGTAGCACCCTGCAACGGCATCTCAGCCGCAGTGCGGCCGCGGCCGTCCGCCTGGACGCTGAGGCGCCAGAGTGGACGGTGCGGGTCGCCACCGACGGCCGCACAGTCACGGAGATCGCTGAACTGGTCCTCGCGACGACCCCCTGGCTGCCGTCTGGGTGACCGACGACCGCCAGCGGCCAACACCCGGCGCTGTCCCGGCTGAACTACGTGGCCTGGACAGATCCGCGGGCAGATCTACTGGGACACCGCCACCTCGGCCGACCTCGCGGCCGACCCGGCCCGCGGATGTCCCAGCAGGGGAACCCCTATCGGGACCGGGGTCGAGCACTGACCGCGGCTGTAGGACTGACGGAAATCCGTTTGCGCGACGGGCAGGGCACTGATCGACTCGGGCGGTGACGCCCACCGCTGACGTCGTGGTCGTCGGCGCCGGGATCGTCGGCGCCTCGGTGGCCTATCACCTGGCACGCGCCGGCTCGGTCGTTGTCCTGCTGGACAAGGCGCTGCCGGCTTCTGGTGCCACCTGCGACTCCTTCGCCTGGATCGGCCGGGGAACAGCCGACGCGCCCCCTGAACAGCTCCCGCTCCGCCGCAGCGTGCTGGACGACTACCGCAGGCTCGAGCGGGAGCTCCCCGCGGTCCACGTGCGCTGGACCGGTTCCCTGTCCTGGCGGCACGACGAGCCAGCCGTCACCGACGACGACCCCCGTGACCGGCAGGACATCGACACCTGGCGGGTGACCCAGCTCGAGCCACACCTGCTGACACCGCCAGTACGAGCCGCGTTACGGGCCGATGACGGTGCGGTCGACCCGGTCGCGGTCGTCGAGGCCCTGATCGGCGGCGCTCATGACCACGGCGCCACCATCCGCACCGGGATCGCAGCCCAGAAGCTGACTCTCCGGGAGGACACGGTCCTCGGGGTGCAGACGTCAGCGGGCTTCCTGCCGGCCCGGAAGGTCGTGCTGGCCAGCGGCGCCGACGCACCGATGTTGTGCGCTCCGCTCGGCTTCGCCCTCCCGGTGACCGCCTCGCCGGCACTGCTGATGCGGTTCACCGCCGCACCCGGGGTCGTTCGGACCCTGGTCGCCAACGACCAGCTCGAGGTCCGCGAAACCGCCGACGGACACCTGCTGGTTCCATGGGAGTACGACGGGCAGACCAGCCAACAGGACCTGGACCGCGCCGGGAAGCGGGCCCTCGGCCAGCTGAGGGCCTCGTTCTCCGGCACAGGTGACGTCGAGCTGGTCAGCGTGCGCGTAGGGGCAAGACCCATGCCCGCCGACGGCTCCCCCGTCATCGGCCCCGTACCCACGGCCACGGGTGCCTACCTGGCGGTGATGCACTCCGGCGTCACCCTGGCGCCAACCGTCGGACGGCTGGTAGCACGCGAGATCACCGACGGCACGGACGCCGACGAGCTGCGGTCCCTGAGGCCCTCCCGGTTCACCTGAGCGGGTGTCCGCGGGTCTGGACTATCAGCCGGGAAGTCGGTACTTCTGCACGCGCGCCGCTGGAGAACCGGTGGGCCACCCGCTCTACTTCGGTGGTTCAACGCGTCGCCCCACCAGAATTCTCGGCGGTTCGGGGTCGTCGAAGATAACATCGTAATCCGGCTCGAGTACTGGAATTGCATGGACCATGTACCACCCGTGGGACCCGGCGTACTCGAGCCGTCGAACAGTGAGGCACTGGATCTGGTCGTCGTCCTCATACAAGTGGTGCACTAGTGCGTCCAAGAGCCTCTTCACCAAGTTGTCGACATCTTTTCGGCGAGTTTGTCGGGCCACTATTGCGGTGACCGTCAGGCACAGTGGGCTTGTGCCCCAGGGCGACGAGCGGATGTTCCTGGCCCGGAGTTCTTCCTGTACGGCCTCGCGTATGGCGACCTTTGTGGAACTTGACTGTGCCGACCAGGGATCTACATCTATTGGGAAAGTGACCGCCGCGGGTTGTCCGACCGCCGCGGACGGTCTGTGCACGCGGCAGCCCATCTGCGTGATGTTCGATGCCTTCTCGCCCACCGTGGCGTGCAGGTGCGAGGTCATGGCCAGCTCCTTCACCCGGAACATGGGGAAGTCGTCGGTTCCGCGCATCCCCCGGATCCACGACAGGACAGCATGGCGGTCAGGCTGTGTTGGTGGCCGAGAAATTGTTAGCCCGTGAGCAGCCTCGTAACCGCGCCAGATGACTTCCAACCGCTGTTGGACGGACGCCTGACTCCCACCCAGTAGCCGCAGCTCCGCGTCAAGTGTGTGTTCGCCCAACAAGGGTGGGACAGTCGTCTGATCAGGCCGCTCAGTCATCGGGTGCTCCTTCATTGGAAGACGCCGGCCGGGCAGGTTGGTCGGCGGAGCCGTCGGTCTCCGCCTGCCGGTACAGCTCGGCGATGTACTCCTCGAGCCGGGACCGTTCGACGCGCCGCTGGCCGCGGCCACCGATCTTCACCGCGATCAGGGACCTGTCGCGGACGAGGGCGTAGACCTGGGAGCGGGTGACCTGCAGTTCCTCGGCGACCTGGTCCAGGGTGAGGAACCGCGGCCCGGACGACGGCGAGTTGGGTGGCATGTCCGAGATGTCCACGGTCGGACGGTAGGTGGGCCGGCGTGCCTGCTGGCCGTTTCCCGTGCACACCCACCCACCGGGGCCGGCGTGCGGTGGCCGCCGTCCCCAGACCCCACCCAGACACGTTGCTCGGGAGCGGGCCGGGTGTACCGGCCGACCGCGGCTGGCGGCCGGCCGGCGCCCCCCGGGGTCACCGGGGTCCCGGCGCCGGGCCGGTGTCCGGGCCGAGGGAGACCCAGACCAGGCCGAGCTCGTCAACCAGGTCACACACCCACAGGACCCGGTACTCGTCGGTGTGCAGCGCACCGACCGTCTCGGTCGTGCAGAAGGGGAACAGGTCGTCGTCGAGGTCGGTGAACGAGGGCAGATCCATCGCGGGCTCCCGGGGACTGCCGCCGCGGAGTGCGGCGGGTGCAGTCCCGGGTCGGGCAGGGCGAGGGTGGCCGGTCAGGGCTCGGCGAAGCCGACCGCGCAGCGGCGCGCAGCGGCCTTGACGGGTCGGGGTCCCCGCCCCGCCAGGCTCGGAGCAACCCAGCCGCCCCCCCACCCCAACCCGCACGCGGCAGCGCCGACCGCAGGTCGGCACCGGCCCGTAGGGCCGGCCAGCTCCCGAACCGTGGTGCGCGGCTGCCTGACGGGGAAAGTCCGGGCCGATCGGGCCCTCGTCCGGGAAGCTGCTGTCCTGATGAATCCTTCCGGAGTGACGCTGGAAAAGTTGGCCAGGCGGCTGGTCCAAGTGCACGGGGTCCGGGCGGTCGCATTGGGCGGCAGCCGCGCTCGCGGGACCGCCGGGCCGGACTCCGACACCGACCTCGGGCTCTACCTGGACAACGACACAGACCTCGACGAGCTGCGGGTGCTGGCCCACCAGATCGGTGGTCCGACCGCACAGCTGACCGAGCGTGGCCAGTGGGGTCCGGTCGTGGACGGCGGCGGCTGGCTGAGCATCGACGACAGTCCCGTCGACTGGCTCTACCGCGACGTCACACGGGTCGCGGACGCGGTCGCGGACGCGAGGGCGGGCCGGATCACCTGGACCCACCAGACCGGGCACCCGCTCGGCGTCCCCAGCGTCGCCTACGCGGCCGAGGTCGCCCTCGGCGTCCCCCTCGCCGACCCGGACGGGCTGCTAGCGAACGCCCGCGCGGCGGTGGATCCCTACCCCGCCGCGCTCACCGAGGCCTTCATCGCAGAACTCGCCGCAGCGGACTTCGTGCTCGGTGCGCTGCCCAAGCCGGCAGCTCGAGGAGACGTCGCGTTCGTCGCCGGCACGCTGTACCGCGTCCTCGGACTCTGCGCCCACGCGGTGTGTGCCCGGGCGGGCCGCTGGGTGACCAACGACAAGGGCCTGATCGCCGAGACCGCTCGCCAGCCCGGAGCGCCGCCGAACTTCCGCCAGCGCGCGGACAACGTCCTGACCGGGCTCACACCCGACCGGCTCACCGCCGCCGTCGAACGCGCCGCGGAGCTGGTCGCCGACGTACGAACAGCCACCGCACGATGAGCCGTCGGATCTAGATCTCGCCGGTCATGATCTTGTGACCCGCGGGTCTTGGCCCACCAGCTACGGCGTTCCCGGTGATGCCGGACGGCGGAGCTCCCTCAGCTGATCAACCTCGCCACGGTCGTTGTCATCAAGCCCAGGATGGCGATCCCGAGCCCCTACCACCCGGGTGACCGGCGGGCTGAGCGCCGAGCCGCGCGCTTCCGCGTCGCTCCCTGCTTCGCTCTGTGTGCGTCGATGGAGGCACGTGTCATCGGGGGTGGAGGGTCCTTCGCGAGAGCTGTGGCTGCGTCATGTCGTGAAGATAGGAAGTTTGCGGTCGGCTGTGGGGTTTCGAACTGCCCCGCTTAGGCCAAGGCCGGTCACGTCGGCGCACGTTGCGACGGTCGATGCGCTGGCCCGCGGAGCCGGCCGCGCAGCGGTGCGTCCTTGCTGCGGAGCTCGCCCGAAGGCGCGGGCTGTGGACAAGATCACCAGTCCGTTACTGGCCGGTCGTACGCTTCGCGTCGGACTGGTCGCTGCTCGTGGCCGAAGCGCCTCGAGAGCGGAGTGGCCATGGGTACTGCGTTGGCTGTGATCGGGTTCATCGCCCTACTGGCGGCCGTCCCCGTAGGGGTGGTCGCTGTTGTCCAGCGGGTCCGCAGTCGCCGGGCGAAACCCGCAGCCCGGACCACCGCTGGACTGGCCGCCGGGGGCCTGGTGCTGCTGATCATCGGCGCGAGCCTCGCCGCGGCTTCCCCGCAGCCGACCACAACAGCTGACCCGCAGCCGACCACAACAGCTGACCCGCAGCCGACCACGAGCCCGGTGCCGTCGACCACCGCCGTTACGCCTACCGCATCAACCACCCCACCAACCACCGCACCAACCACCGCGGCTGCCACCCCGGTGCCTGCCCCGACGACGGCTGCGCCGGCCGCGACGACGGCTCCCCCACCGGTCGTGACACCAGTCCCGACGCCCACTCCGACCCAGACCGCGACTCGCGAAGTGGTGGCCGCGGGTTCGGGTCCGGCCGCGGCCGCGCTGCTCGCGCTGCCGGTGAAGGGCCGGGCGGCCAAGACCGGGTACAGCAGGGACGCGTTCGGCCCCGCGTGGGCCGACGTCGACAGCAACGGCTGCGACACCCGCGACGACGTCCTACGCCGGGACCTCACCGCCACCACCATCACCGCGGGCAGCGGTGGCTGCGAGGTCGCCACCGGCACCCTCACCGACCCCTACAGCGACACCACCATCCCGTTCACCCGCGGCGTCGACACCAGCACCGAGGTGCAGATCGACCACGTCGTGGCCCTGTCCAACGCCTGGCAGACCGGCGCCTTCGCCTGGCCCCCGACCACCCGGGAACAGTTCGCCAACGACCCGCTGAACCTGCTCGCCGTCCAAGGCCGGCTCAACAGCCAGAAGGGCGACGGGGACGCCGCGACCTGGCTGCCCCCGGCCACCAGGATCCGCTGCGCCTACGTCGCCCGCCAGGTCGCCGTGAAGACCAAGTACCGGCTCTGGGCCACCCCGCCGGAGCAGGCCGCGACCGCCCGCCTGCTCACCGGCTGCCCCGGCCAGACCCTGCCCACCGAGACCACCAGCTCCGTGCCCGCAGTTGACCCGAGCGCTGATCCCCCACCGTCAACACCCGCACCACCAGCACCCGCACCACCAGCACCGGAGCCGGTTGACCCGCCGGTGACCGTCGACCCCGTCGAAGTGTCTTACGCCAACTGCGCCGCCGTCCGCGCCGCCGGCAAGGCACCCCTGCACAGCGGGGACCCCGGGTACTCCCGCAAACTCGACCGGGACGGCGACGGCATCGCCTGCGAGTAGTCGGAGCGTCCGATGACCCTGCCACCGTTCACGAACCGCCGCCCCGGCCGGCCGCGCGTCCACTTCGGACTTCACGCCGCCGCGGTCCTGACGATCGCCGCGGCCACCACAGCGTGCACGGCTGAGCCGACGGCCCCGATCAGCGCACCGTCCGCGTCGGCTCCGGTCGTCTCGGTCAGCCCGGCACCGGCCAGTACCCCGACGGCGGCGCCCACCGCCGCCACCGCGACACCGACCCCGCCGACCAACCAGCCCAGCGCGTCCCCCACGCCGACACCGACACCGACACCGACACCCACCCGAACCCCCACGCCCACGCCCACGCCCACGCCCACGGTTGCGGAGCTCCCAACCCGGACTCGGCTGCTCCTGCTCAACCCGTTCGACGGCCAACGCCCGGCAGCAGGCATCCGGGTCACCGACACGGTGACCGCGACCTGTCAGGACTCGGTAACCGACTTCGGGAACCCCGACGCCTACCGGTGCTTCTCCGACGACGGCGGCATCGTCGATCCCTGCTTTCCCTACCCGGACAGCTCAACCCGACTGCTGTGTCTGGACTCCCCGGACGCCACCCGCGCGGTACGCGTCACCACCCCGGACCTGCCCACCCCGACCGAACGGGGACCTGAAGCCGATGCCGACCCATGGGCGGTCGAGATCGACAGCGCCGGCGTGTGCACCCTGCTCAGCGGAGCGACCACCACCGTGCAGGACCTGCGGATGAACTACGCCTGCACGAACGGCAACGGCTACGGATCCCCGGACCGCACCACCAGTCTGTGGACGATCTACTACCAGCCAACAGGCAGCCGCGAACTCGAACAACGCGCTGTCCTCCGGGCCTGGCGGTGAGGCCGCGGTCAGGCCACTCGCACAGTCAGTACACCTAGACGCTCAGCCAGTCAGTAGGTGAAGCGGTCCACCGGGTCGGCGAGGGTCCACATCCGGTTGAACCGGGTGACGACCCGCTGGTAGGCGGTCTCCTCGGCCGCGGTGAGCACCACGTCGCCGGCGGCGTCGACCGGCTGCTCGAGGCGGGCGTGGAGCAGCTCGGTGTCGCGGGTCCATTCCAGGTCCAAAACCCCGGCGACCCGCGCGGCCAGCGCAGCGAGGGCGGCGTCGGGGTCGGGGAACTCCCGGTCCTGCGCCCGGTGCCCGGCGTGCAGGCGCAGCGCGTCGGTAACGGCCTCGGTGCGGACCGGCTCCCCCAGCGCGGCCGCCGCGGCCGACAGCGCGTCGATGTCCGCCGCGCGGAGCCGAACGAACCGCAGCGGCACATGCTCGTACCGGCCTTCCGGGCCCAGCAGCCGCGACCCGGTCCAGGTGTCCGGGTCGGTCTGGGTGGGCCGGACCGTGTCCGCGACCCGGCGCAGCGCCTGCAACGCCACTCCCCCACCTAGTGCCGCCGGGTGCGCGATCAGGTCATCGGGGTCCCCGGTCTCCTGCCACCGCAACGTCAGCAGCAGCTCCTCGACCTCCGCGAGGGCGGCGGTGAGCTCCTTGTCCAGGTCGGGCAGCACAACCACCCGATCCCCGGCCGACGCCTGTTCCCCGTGGTCCGTGCTCACCTCGCCGGCCTCCTGTCCCTGTCCGTCACCGTGTCAGGTCTCGTTCTACCCGGGTGCACTGACTGTTCCCGGTGTGGTGGTCGGCCGTGGCGATTCACGTCGCCCTGGCTGCGGGGGGGTAGTCGACCTGCACGCAACCGCGCTTCGGCTCCTGTTACGTCGAGGGTTGCCCTCTGTCCTAGACCAGGCTCTCGGGTGTGACCAGGCAGAAGGGGTGACCAACGGGGTCGGCATAGACGCGGTACCCAATGGGCTTGTCCGAACCTTCGAGCAACCTGCCGCCCAGGGCGAGCACCTGGACCTGGGCAATATCTAAGTCAGCGACTAGGACGTCCATGTGCATCTGTTGCGGCGCCGCTGGGCTTCCCCAGCGAGGTGGAACGAAATCGGCTGTACCTTGGAATGCAACGGTTGGGTGACCAGCCCCGCCGATGGTCACCCAGTTGGGTGAGTCCTCCAATCGCTCCACACCAAGCAGTTGTTCGTAAAACGACGCCAGTGCTCGTGGGGTCGGGCAATCAATGATGAGGCTCTGCCACTGTCCGATCACACCACTCACCCTTCCAGGTTGGGTCTCGCAGCGACGACTTCAGCACGTGGCAGTTCAGCTCGGTACAGCGGCGTCGAGCAGGGTCGCGGTCACCAGGTCGGCTGGCAGCTGCAGCCGGCCGGCGACCAGCCCGACCAGCCGTGCCCGGGCACTCGGCGGTGCAGCTGTCACCAGGGCGGCGACGTCGCGGACCGCGTCGACCAGCGCGACCGGGTTCCCGGCGTGCGCCGTCCACCGGTCCAGTCGCGCGGTGACCGCGGCGTCCACCAACGGGACCGTGACACCCAGCGCTCGGCGCAGCCCGCGGGCGCCGGCGGCGACCAGGACATCGGCCGGGTCCTGCCCGTCGGGGAGCCGCACCACCCGAGCGTCCAGGCCGCCGAGCAGGTCCGCGGCCCGCAGCGTCGCCTCCCGGCCCGCCTGGTCCCCGTCGTAGGCCACCAGCAGCGGCCCGCCGGTGGCGGCCGCCGCGTCCCGCAGCTGAGCTGCATGGGCGGCTGTGAGCTGGGTGCCTCCGGCGGCCAGGCCGATGTGCCCGGCCAGGTTCACCGCGATCGCGTCCACCGCGCCCTCCACCAGCACCACCTGGCCTCGGCCGGCGGTGAGCTGGCCGGCCTGCTGGGCCAACCCCAGCAGGTGCTCACCCTTCCGGTACAGCGCGGTGGTCGCGGTGTTCACCCACTTCGGGACCGCCGGGTTGTCCTCCGACAACCGGCGCGCGGTGAACCCGACCACTCCCCCGGCGTCCACCAGCGGCACCACCAACCGGTGCCGCAGCACGTCCACCACCCCATTCCCCCACCGCCCCCGGTCGGCCCCGCTGCGGGTGCCCTGATGCGCGGGGGTGGCGAGGCCGGCGGCGACCATCTCCTCGGCCCCGAACCCGCACCGGCGCAGGTGCTCCACCAACGCGGTCCGGCCCACCCCGCCCGGGGCGTGCCCGACCCGCCACCGCAGCCCGGCCGGGGTGGCCACCGCCAGATCCGCCAACCCGCGGTCCCGCAGCAGACCCACGACCGCTGCCGGCCGCAGGGCGAGCAGCCGCACCCGGTACCAGCCGGCGGCCTCCTCCAGCGCAGCACGCAGACGCGCGTCGTCCCGTCGCGCGGCCGCGCCGGTCACGTCACTCACCAGACACCTCCCCGCCCAGGCGTCAACGTGCCGTCCCGAGTCCGCGACGTTCTGGCCGGCTGACGAGCTGACCACGCCAATCTCCTTCCGACCGGCGCCGGGGGTGTCCCGGTCGCCACCCTTATACCCCCGCACCGTTATGGGGGTATACGATCACCTGTTGGGTTGGGTGTTCGTGCTGGTCAGTGGCGGGACACTGGTGCGGTGACCGGATCGGTGATGTCTGCGTAG
>JAABUN010001782.1_pt1 | contig 43769 bp, 69 predicted proteins | sample 5559311 | NCBI WGS metagenome assembly JAABUN01 (sample SAMN10711877, study PRJNA513370) | rock metagenome | isolation source: Antarctica rocks | place: Antarctica: Victoria Land, Siegfried Peak sud
TGCGGAGAATAGAAATGTGCGATTTTTCGCCTGGCTTTGGGCCTGACTACGATACCCTAGCTAAAATTGCTTACGTTACTCCTTACACGATTGAAGAATTGAGCGCGATAGCTAGGGAGCGAAGTCTTGAGATGGTGCGAACTTATCGAGTAGCTGAGGATGTTCTTCCAGCAATTAGAGAATTGCCGAAAGTCCAAAGACTCCGGCTAATTCAAATGATTGCTTCAGAGATGATCCACGAATAGAGCTACATCGCTACTTAATCCGTATGCTTGTTCCGCGCTCTGCTAACCTGGCCCATTCTAGTTGTTCTCCTGCTTGCAGAGCTTCGGCAATCGCTTTTCTATCAAGCTCAATTGAGGTTACTTGAAAGCGGGCATCAATTTTTGAGTAATCGATTTGCTGCGTTATTACTACAGGTAAACTACCGCCATTTTTAGCTAAATTCAGTTTATATCGTGCAGTCTGTATTGATTTAAGGTCATGCAATTGAAAAAACATCTTTAAGCGCCCCTTTAAAAGTTTGATGCGCGTTTCATCAGCTTGTGCTAGGGAGCTTAGTCGTTCCGCTTCCTTACGTCTAGCAAGAGCCGTCGCTTGTAGTTGAGCTATGTAAGCGCAATATCCGTCGAGCTTGCGATCGCGCTCCTCTCCTAATTTTTCAAACCAATCATTTATCAATTGCTGCTGCTGTTCGTCTCCTTCGTCCCACTCGTCGAGTAAGTCGGCAAGTGTTTCTAAGTCGTGACCGATATCAAATAAAGTCCGGCGAGTAGTTGTAGTAGAGGAATCTTCACTAATCATTTTTTTTGTTCTCAGTAGGTGTTCAGGTTTGTTAGTTGAAAAATAAACTAATCAGAACTGGTTTGTTCGGATTAGTTTGTTCAGGTTAGTCAGATGGCTCAGATGTTAGTCGCGCTAGGAATTGATTGCAAGTAGTCTAAAAAGTGTTCTAGTTCGCTCTCTATCAATAACGAGCGGCTAGATTTACCAAATGTAGCTTTTAGGTACGCCTTGCCTTCCTGCTTGCTCATTCCAGTACGCTCCAGTTCTACGGAGGTAGCCGCAATTAAATCAGATAAGTCTACAGGTTCAGCCGATTTTAAAGCTGGCAGTTCTCTATTAATCAGTTGCGCTTTAACTTGGTTATCTTGCGATCGCGCTAAGAGCAAGCCAAACTCCGGGTCTATCTCTAGATGGCATAGCCAGCGCTTCATAGGAAACGTATTGCCGTTATCGTCAGTGCGGCTAATTGTTTTCTCAGTGCGGCAAAACTTGAACGGTATCTTAGTTAAATCAAAGCTGCTGTAAGCCTCCAAGTTGCCTTGGATTTCTACAATGTCGTGGATAGAGTGAGTAGTTAAGCTTACTTGTCCTGGGTAATTAAGGTCAGGTAGGAAAAACCTTAACCTACCTGTAGGCGCGCAACTCATGGGGCATTTATTCATCCCTTCAAGGGCCGCGCAGGGTATCGGTTCCTTTGATAGCGTCCCTTTCTCCGTCGTATGCAAGCTTACAAATTCACCATTACAGCGCCTTGTACAGCGCTCTATACCCTTTACTTGTTTCCATACCTCGTTATCGGTAGCAAAATTTTGTTCAGGTTCGCTATGGGCAAATCTAATCCGAACAGTGCGAGGTTTTTCTCCTAGCTCCAAATATCTAGCTTTTAGTTCGTCGTATAAGCTTCCAAACCCTTTAATCATTGCTGGGAACTCTCTAAGCCTTTCGCTAGGCTCAAATCTGAAATGGTCTAAATCCTCCCCAAAAATCTCCTTGCCACTAGCGTTGGTACGCTTAGGCGAACCCTTGTAAAGTCTACCGATTTCGCTAAATCTTGGGCGTATTTGTCCTGGTCTTACTAATGCCATCGTTCTCCTAGGGCGATTAAAAAAAATAAAATAACCCGAACACCTTTGTTCTGGTTATTTTTGTGCTGGTTATTCTACGTCAACGCCAGCGACTTGATACTTAGTGTCAGCTTTGTAGCTAACACCTTTTAAAACGGGCATAGCTTGCTCCTTAACGCTGTTCTTGGCCTGCTCCCAAAGCATCTGAGCTACAGCCTCAGTGTCTTCGTCATCGTCCACACTGCCCCACATCGTAATGCCTAGCTCCATTGATTCGTAGTTACCTAGATTGAACTTTCTCCGGTACTCAACAGCTATCTTCCCTACTTTCATTACTTACTCCAATAATTATTATGTGTTTCTCTTGTCAACTTTTTGATAAACTGCCATGAGGGGAAGTCTATCTAAAAATTTAACCTGAGCGCGTATACCTGAACAAAATAACCAGAACAATCGCGTTCTGATTATTTTTTCTTACACCCACTTTTGCTGAAACTGGATATTTTTGCCAAAGTTGGCATTTTGAATCGCTCGTTGTGCATCCCACGCTTGGTTGTAGGAAAATAATCCTGCAAAAATCCAAGTCACGCCATTATCGAAGGAGTAAAGAAGTGAAACGTTATTCATTACTCGATACCTTCCTTAATAGCTGCTGTAAGTTGTTCGATTGAATCGATGTAATCTTCTGCTTCAATGGTTAGTTCGTCCGGTTCAATTGAGGAATCGTTTAAAATTTCCTCAAGTTGTGCAATTACTTCCTTTAGGCTTGTTAAATCGCGCTTTACTGTATCTTTCATTTTTTTGCTCCTCAGTGTGTGCGAGATAAACCCGAACAACTGTTGTTCGGGTTAGGTAATTTATTTAGAAAGGCGCTTCGTTGGGGTCTTCTGTTTCTTCCCAGTAGCTAGTAATTCCGAACCCCTTTAACCAGGGAGTAGTCTCAACTAGTTCGCGTACTTTTTCGATACTACGCTCAGAAACTACCACATCTAAAATCTTCCAGGTGTCAGGGATTCCATCGCGATCGCAAGTGTAACTAGCCACTTCAACTGTATAGCGGTAAGCAGGCTTCAAGTGGAAGTTCTCAACTCGCTCTGTCAAGTAATTAACTTGTCCAGTCGTTGGGCAAAATTGCTCCCAGGTTTGCGCTGTCTGTACTGATTCGACTGATTGAGTCATCATAGTTTTATCCTTTATTGGTGTAATGCCTTCTCTATGTCCGTAGAGGAGGCTTTTTTTTGTCTCGTCTATTTAAGTTGCTTGGGTATCTCTTCCAGGCGTACCGCTTTCCGTCTTCCCTGGTTGTTCTCGTTTCCCTTGCTTATATAACTAATATAACAACCTGTTAGTGTATTGTCAATAGGTTAGTGCTAATTAGTTAGAAGTAACTGATTAGTATACAATATTGATAGTTCTAACCGTTTGGTGTTAACCTATGAGTGAAAGAGTAAGAAATTTGCTGTATATGCGTAGTCCGATGATGGAGTTAAGGAAAAAGAGCGGTTTAAAAGCCGAACAAGTCGCGGTCAAGCTAGGCATAGCCATGTCTACAGTCCGCAATTGGGAGCAAGGCAAGACAATTCCTAAGTTACGAATAGATCAGTTTGTCAAACTTTGTGAGTTATACGATTGCTCGTTAGAAGAGCTTTACAAAGCCGTTAAAACCATTTGCAGTGAAACCGATAACCTAGTCGCGTAACCGTTCCCCTTTTTAACTCCACATCTATTAGCTCTCAAAACGAGGGCTTTTTTTATATCAATAATATCTAATCAGTTAGTTCTAACCTATTGACATTAAACTAACGGGTTAGTATAATAGAACTATAAGCAAGCAATAAAGGAAGCGGACAAATGAAATCAATCATGCAAGTTTTTTACACATCAAAGCGCGCCGAGCTACTACTAGCGGCTAAGGGTATTAAGGCTAAGGTTATGAGAATAACGATTGTTAGACCAAGCGGTAAGCTTTACAACTGCGTCCACGTGGTTTATAGCGTAGCTGGTAGCGTTTGCAGCACGTTTCTAAGCTGCAAAGAGTTCTTAGTTAGAGCAGTTGCAAATCGCAAGGATGGCTCAAGCGAGTATTTTGTCTCAGATACAAACTACCCAAATCAATATCACGTTTACGGTAAAGATGCTGACTTATTAGTTCAGCCCGGCTACACCGTTACAGCGTTCCCCAAAGCGATCGTCTGTGAGTGTTTAGATTATCAAAAACAAGCTGCTGTCTACGCCGAGCATCCCTACTTATGGAAGCAACTATTTAAAGAAAAGCAAATATGTAAGCACGGGTTCGCACTGTTGAAAACTCTAGGCTTTGGTAAGTTATCGACATATTTAAAAGCTCAAGCGGTCTAGCCTACGGGGGAACCATCCCCCCTCCCAAAAATTAATAAGGATTAAATAATGATTCCAGATTTGCAGCCAGAAATAATTGAAACTTACACTCAAGCGCTCGATTCTATTCTTCATTTTAAAGCCGAGACTAAAGAACTTAATAGCCAAGAAATTGAGGAGCAAATCGATAATTTAAACTGCCGCGTCAGTGCCTTGTATTTACTCGCTATGAAAAGCGCGAACATTATTTACCCATCTAATTGTTAAGAGGTAAAGTTATGGATTTTTGGGACAGACTCGATTTTATTGATGAAGTGAATTACACCTATCACGACAAAGGAGGAAAGAAAAATTTTATAAATGATTTTTGGGGGAATTTGTATCTAAGTAAGGTTAATATTTGCCTGTTTTTTGGATGGGAAAGCACCCAAGAGCCTGATTCGGATTGGATAAGTGGATTTGCTTATTTTGATGAAGAAGCGAGATGTGATGGGCTTGCACCAAGAGACTCTTGGGATTGGAAAGAAATTTGCACTACAGCAAGTTTTACAGATTGGCACTACGGAATTTTAGAAAATTGCAATTATTAAATAGGAAATAACAATCATGCAGACATTAGTAAAATTTGCTCCATCAAAATACCAGCAAGCTATTTTTGATTTTGTTACAGAAGGCAGAGGCGATGCGGTAGTTAATGCCGTGGCTGGTAGTGGTAAAACTTCTACTCTAGTTGAAGCCTCGAAGCTACTGAGAAGCGACCGCGCTTTGTTCCTAGCGTTCAACAAACACATCGCTACTGAGCTAGAATCACGCCTTGGCAGGGCGATGGCGGCTAAAACGATTCACTCTATCGGTGTCGGGTGTTTGCGTTCCTACCTTCCTCGTGTAACAGTTGACGAATCGAAAATAGGCGACATTAGTAAGCCCTACTCAATTGAGATAAGCAACCATCTAGAGAAGGCTTACCAGTTGCAACTAAAAGCTTGGTATAGAGATCCAGCAGGAGACCCGCCCCAAGAACCTCCTAACTTCGGCGTAGCAATCGGTTTGTTTAAAAAAATTGTTCATTTTATCCGCGTAACTCTTACTGATGTTAAAGATAAAGCAGCAGTGGAGGCTATGTGCGATCGCTTTGGTTGCATCGATGAGGGAGGGGACTTGGTTCCCTTCGATACTCTTTACACTTACTTGCCTACAATCCTTTCTGAGTGCGAACGCAACGCCGAGCGAGGAATTATTGACTACGATGATATGCTTTGGCTCCCCTACATTTGGAGCTTGCAGCCTCCTAAGTACGAATGGATTTTTGTAGATGAATGCTTACCAGGAGATAGCTTAGTTACTTTGGCTGATGGCTCCCAACTACCCATTCAAACTATTGTTGAAAATCGGATACCAATATCAGTCTTGTGCTACAATGAACAAACATCCAAGATTGAAGTTAAAGCTGTAACAGGGTGGCGGAAAGTTCCGCGTCGAGGTCGTCAGATTATGCAGATTGGTAATCTGCAAGCGACTGAAGATCATCCTATTTACACAAAAGAATTTGGATATATCTCTATGAAGTCTGCATTGACTTATGGAGATGTTCACGTAATGGTTTTAAACAGTGAAAAAGTACGATCCGAGTGTGCAGTTAACGCATCGGGAGCAGTCGATTATCGTCGGTGGGCTACTTGGCGACGCATCAATCAGCAGGGGGGTTTGGAAGGGGAAACTGTGCAATGCCAGAGTAAGATTTATCCAAGGACAAGCACAGCTACCTTACCTAGAGTGGAAACAGTCAGAGCTACAGCGATGGGTAGGCACTTCGATATCAACGACACCACAACAGACAGAGTATGGAGGGACGGTTTACCGTTTTGCAACTTTAACTCATCCAGTATTTACAGAAGTCTGTCAGTTAATCAAACCGAATGGTGGAAAGAAACGAATAACTCAAGCACTTCTGCCATACCTTACCGATTTAGCTCTAGCAGTGTGGTTTATGGACGATGGATCGATCGGGTACTCGGATGCACGTATAGCTACCTATGCGCTACCAAGTCAAGATTTGGATCTAGTTGCCGATTACCTGACTCAAACTGGTTTAACTTGCAAGAGGATGGAGACAACCAAGGGCAATATTCTAACTTTCACGGCAGTAGGGATGCGATCGCTAGAGAAAAGAATTGCGCCATTTATACACCCGTGTTTAGCGTACAAGATAGGGCAAACTGCACCAGGAACATGCGTGGTTTGCAGCAAGATTTTTTTAGTTCGCAAGATTTCGTCGCCATTGCGAACACCTCAGACTTGCAGCAGAAGTTGCAATGTGCAGCTAGGACACAAAGCGCGGAGGTTGAACAAGATGAATGGGTCTATTGCTTAGATGTGGCAGATAATCATAACTTTTTTGCTGATGGTGCTTTGGTTCACAATTGCCAAGATTTGAGCGCTGCCCAGCTTGACCTAGTTTTAAAATTGCGCGCTCCAGGCGGTCGAATGTTGTTTGTCGGCGACCCTAAACAAGCTGTGTACGGTTTTGCTGGTGCTGATAGTGAATCATTCGAGCGAATCATCGAACGAACATCTGCAACTGTATTACCTCTTAGTATCTGCTATCGCTGCCCAGCTACTCATATTAAACTCGCTCAAGCTATCGTTGCAGAAATTGAAGCCAAGGAGGATGCGACTGAGGGCATCGTCGAAGATATTAAACCTAATGCAGTGCATGAAATGATTAAGGAGGGCGATTTAATTATCTCTCGTTGCACCGCGCCTGTAGTTAAGCTTTGCATAGAACTGATAGCCAAACGCATTCCTGCTAGGGTACGAGGGCGCGATATCGGTAAAGCTTTAACTACAATCGTCCGTGATGTAGCCAAGCATCCTGAATTTAGTTTTGATAAATTCGGTTATTACCTTGAGGAATACGCAGACATCAGACTCAATAAGTTAAAGCAGAAGCGGAACAGCGAGGCTCAAATTGAATCATTTAGCGATCGCATCCAAGGCATTGAGGTTTGCTACGAAGCCTTTAATGCTAAGAGCCTAGGAGACTTGCAGCGAGAGATTGAGGCGCTGTTTAGTGATTCTCGCTCCTCTGTTATCTTATCTACCGTACATCGAGCTAAGGGACTTGAGAACGAGCGCGTATTTATCCTAGAGCCTGATAAACTCCCTCTACGGTGGATAGGTCAGCAAAAGTGGCAATTAGAACAGGAATTTAACGTTAAATACATTAGTTTGACAAGAGCTAAAAGCGCTTTATACTTCATCAGATAAATATCAACATTTGGGTAGAGTTTATATTAACTTTACCCAACTCTATTTATGTGAGTATATAATAGTAGTATAAGCACAGTAAAGGAACTAGATAAATGAATCCTCAAGTACAAATCAAACTAACAAGCGACCGCAACCTTAACTTAGACGCTTTGATGATTATGGGACTAGCGGAACGTAAGAATGGGTACGATGTAACCTCCAACAAGTTTGTTCAGTGTTGCAATGAAATCTATCAAATCTCTAGTAAAGGAGACACCCACAGACAATCGAAATTGCACTGGCTACTTAAGGATTTGATGCAAATCAATAATGTAGATTGGATTGAAACTTTACAGTACGTTTAATAAGAAGTAGGTAAGGTTTACATTAACTTTACCTACTTCTAAAAGCCTGAATATATAATAGTAATATGAGCGCAGTAAAGGGGTTAAAAAATGATTAAGGTAGAGAAAACCAACGAGCAAGTAGAACTAGCTTTAGAGGTTATCAGAAAACACCGTTACGATATGAAAGAGCAAGATTGCCTTGTAGTTGCAACACGCGTTAGTCCTCGCTCTAAAGTGTTTTACGGGTTTAGATTTTGTAAAAAGAGTGAATGTTTAATTGACAGCATCATAAAAAATAGTGATGGCTCAATATCTAAAGTAGTAGCAATAGTTAAATAGTAACATTAACCAATAGAGGATAGGACAATGACAGTAGGACAGACAATTTACAGCCAACTAAAAGCTACATCGGTTCGTGAAATGATGTGTTGGGGATTTTGCCAACCTATAGATATGGGAGATGGCTTAAAGTTTAAAGTTTCTGGCTTGAAGTTTCGAGGCTATATTTACGTTAAATACGACGAAGGAGCCGACCTTTACATCGTGCAACTAGCGACGATTCGCAAGAAGGAATGGAAAGTTAAGCTTGAAATTAAGGACATCTTTTTCGACGAGCTAGGGACTACTATCGATAGTTTAGTTGAGATGTAATTTTATATAATCTTTATCCTAAGTTTACTTGCTAGACTTAGGATAAGTATATAATAGAAGTATGATTGAAGGTAAAACAATGACTAATAAAACTCAAACTGATCGGACTCAATTAGTAATCTGGCTTTCCTGGGTACTAATTATTATCATGAACGCAGCAACAATATGGGGATATTTTAATGGAAGAAATTGAGAGTTTGAGAAAAGAGATAAAGGGATTAGAACTCAAATTGATAAGTGTAGAAACAAAAATAGAAGCTTATAAAGCAGCGATGGGGCAAGTAACAAACTTAGCATTCGGGCTAATCGCAAGCGCTACGATAACCGTTTTAATATCTAATGTTTTAGGAAAATAAATTAATCGCCTCCTATCTATCTACTGATGGGGCTTGTAACTATTATGAATTGTCCTAAATGTAATTCAGGCTATATCGTTAAATCAGGCATTCGTAGGGGTAAACCTGCCTTGCTGTGCAAAGCTTGCTCCTATCAGTTTGTACAAGGCGCGTTAGTTACTGGTAGACCTAAAACTGATTCCCCTCCCTGTCCTCACTGCCAGGGGGAAGCTAGGAAACTAGGGATGGATAGGAAAGGTCGGCAGCGCTATCAATGCAAAACTTGCAAGCGGATATCGACTAATGAGACTGAGAAAAACACAATGTAATGATTGCCCATTCCTCCCTGACGGAATAAAGCTAGGGCAAAGAAAGATGGAAGAAATTTGTCGTTACTTAGTAGCAGGAGAGAATCACATCTGCCACTCTACGAAAGATTCCGTTTGCAAAGGCGGTAGGGATTGGCAGCTTGATGTTTGGTTTGAGCTAGGCATGATTACCGCTCCTACGAACAAGGCTTTAGCACAAGAGATGAAAAGTGTAGGAGTAGAACCAAAACAACACATTTGCAGCAATGTAGGAGAAGTTAGTGATGACCCAACTGGAATCAAAGATTAGACAGCAGGCGATCGCGTCGAAGTGCCAGCTATTCCTTAAGCAGGGAGAAAGCAAACCTCGACGAGACTGCCCTCGCTCTTGCAACTACGTCCGCTTTGCTCCTGATGGCAGTGTCTACGATGGTTCGTCCTCTTAACTATTAATATTACAAAACCGCCCCTACTGAGTAGCAGAGGCGGTTCTTATTTTAGCTTCTAACTAATGCTTTACTAATCAGCTTAATGTCAAAATCTACTAAGCTCCAACGCTCTTTTTGTTGCTTTCTGTAATCTGGATTTAAGCTTGAATGATTCCTGTATTGGTAGCGGCAGTAACAGGTTGTCTCGTCTCCATAAAGTAGCTCTTTCACTAAGAATGTATCGTCAATTAGTTCTACTTGGTAGTAGGTGCGGCTAGTGGTGTTTTTTAAAAGTGTAGTTTTCATTAATCTTGTCTCCTTTGCTGCTTATACTTCTATTGTATACTCAATTATTACTAAATAGGTAAAGCGCCGATAAAGATTTGCATTTAGATAATTTACATTAACTTTACCTACTGCAAAACAAGTGAGTATACAATAGAAGTATAAGCAGCAAAGGAACTAAAGCAATGTATCAAGTAAGAGAATCAGCTAAGTCTAACAAACCAGAAGATAGAGGAGCGCTAGTCGAGCAATTTGAAAGTTTTACTGGTGCAAAGGTTTGGCTAGATACAAAGATGAATGCAGGAGAGGAGCGCAACCTTTATATTTGTAAAGCGTAATCGATAAAGACCTGAGCCAGTCTTAAAACGGCTCAACACTTAAACAATAAAAGAGTTAAATAAATGAGTAAAATTCAACAGCAGTGCCTTAAAGAAAAAGCAGCGATGTTACTAAGCAAAAAAGTTTCAATGATTAAGAATGTTGAGGAGCATTACAACGGCGCTACGGTTTATATGAAATCTGGTTGTATGCCTTGGATAAACATACCTTTAGAGCATTGGATAGGTGAGGAGATAGATTAATAGTTTGCTTCTAATTTCTCAAGCGTCTGTAAAGCAAATTCATCAGGCGCTTGAAGATGCCAATACTGTTTTACTCTTTGTATCCACATCCGCCAGAACTTACCTAACTGAAACTTAAATACTTGCGCCTCCTGCTCAGAATTAGCTGCAACAATTACTCCTTGCTTAATCTTTAGCCCATACATCCGATTAACCGCGCCGCAATAAGCGGCTAGTTGTAGCAAATAACGTTCTGGTATCTCAGTTTTGGGCTGCTCTGAGGTTTTCCAGTCAATGATACTAAGCTCTCCTTCAAACTCTGCTGCAAGGTCTACAGTTCCTGCATAGCAGCCGATGTCGTGCCATATAGCAGATTCGATTAGTTGAGGATTAGTAATAAGAGGTAGGGTAGTTTTTACCGATTCGAGGTATGGATTGACTGCGGCGAATGTGTCTGGAGTAACGTCAAATTCCATCTGTAACGCGCCCATAAACTCGTATTGCATCGCTTGGTGAAACAGCGTACCGCGATCGCAAGCTGCTTTACTCTTCGCTGCATTCTCAGGAGTCTCGCGCCATTGCTTCCATTGCTTTGCAATATCTGGGCGTGTAGCATCTTGCACACTTCCTACACCGGGAAATAGATGATCACCTATTTGATAGAATCGTCCTGAATCAGTATAGACGTGCATAGGTTCAGGGTTGTAATGAGTGAGCATTGTGGAATAATTAAGAGTAAGGGAAGGATAGGCGTGGGAGGAGGCTGCTGGTGCAGGACTCGCCCCTTAGATGGGGAATTGCTGACCCGTTCGATTCGGGATTCCTTCCCTCTAATTTCATTACTATTTTTTAGGAACCCAAGCTTTACCAAACTCTTGCTTTCCTGCTTGCTCTGGCATCCCAGCGCGATTATTGAGCCTTACTACTTCCTCGCGTTCCATCCCTAATCGCTTCATTAGCTCCTCTTGTGAGACTCCAGCTTCTAAAATCTCGCGAATGATTTGCGCCATCTTGAGGACGGTATGAGTTCCCCTAGCGCGATTATGTCTGATGGTACTTAGTTGACGATGTACCAAATCAGCTTTTACTTGAACTGTAGGTACTAAACCATTAGTTAAGCGGTAGATGCGATCATCGCTACTGACTAGCCAACGGTGATAACCATCGATAATTTGATACCTTTCATTTTGTTCGGGCAAAGTAACGATTGGTTGCGTCCAGCCATCTTCTAGGATTGAGGTTTTGAGTAATTCAAGTTCTGTAGCTTGCACTCGGTTCGGATTATAAAGGTTCGGGTCTAAATCATCTCTAGATACCCAATTCACATTAGATATAGGTTGGTTATCAAACACCTAATTCCAGCGCCTCCTCGTAAGTAATTCCTAGCTTTTTGCATTGGGCTTGGGCGTGTTTTAGTAACTGCCCGGCTTTTCTCCCTTTCAAGTCTCCCTGGTTGATACATTTAGCTATCCACTTCCAGCTAAGTCCTGTTAATGGGTCTGGCTCGGTTTCAGGGATGGTGCGCTTAGTTTTAGATTGATGTAGTTTAATCATTCCAGCTACGCTTTTAGCTATCTGTACCTTATCTTCCGGTTCGTATAGTTCAATTAAGGAGTAACACCAATCTCGATAACGCATCCCTGGAGGCGGTTCTTTACTCGATGTACCATACAAATCTGTTAAAGCATACCTCCAGGCAGTAGCTACCCCATCTACGCGCGTTAGCATTTTCTCCCATAGGTCAGGGAAGCATTCGGCATACTGCCATAAACCGTTAAGCGGTTCTTCTCCAAAGGGCGGTGTTACGCGCTGTAAGTTCTTTGATATACCTACCATCGCTTGGATATCATAATGGCGGTTATAGTCCCAGCCATGAAGCTGCGGCGCTATCCAGACATCATCTATCGACCAATCATAGACAGGACTTGTTGGGTAATAATTACCATACTTCCCTGCCGCGTTTTGACCTATCCAGTTATCAGTTTCGCGCCTAGTTACGCTTTGTAATCGCCTAATACTCTCAGCCGTCCTTATCCCTCGGATGCAAGCGACGTTACCGTAGGGATGAGGCGGATACAGTAGCGCCATGATATCCGGTACATTCATCCCAATTTGAAAACCTGAGATACTGGTAATTGCTCCTATAGGTAGTTCTCTTACCCATTTGCTCCTATCATCAGGATGCCAAGGATACCAATAAGGCTGGCTTCTACTGCAAGCATTACGATGTTTAACTGGTACGCACACCCATTTAAAAGTTACGTCAGCGCGCGATCGCACTCGCTCTAGATACTCCTCAGTTTCAAAAGTAATTGCTTCTTCATCAATAAAGCAAACTTCTAAGGGTAGTCGATTACGCTTATGAGCTACTTCCAACGCTAAATTCAGGCAAACTGTAGAATCTTTACCGCCGCTAAAGCTTACCATTACCGTATCGAATCTATCGTACAGTAGGTTAATTCGAGCGATTGCTGCCTCATAAACTGACGAACTGGTATGATGCTTTTTTAAACTAGGCACGAGTTTTTACTCTTTCTATTTTGGATGCTGAAACGCCATCTATCATCGTGCGATTGAGCATCGGGTGGTTCTCGTCGGTAGGACCATAGTCAGAATCAGGATGATAAGCGATTACTATTAATTCCTCATCTCTCGTACTAAACGAATGATACTCATCTTTTGGAATTAGAAATGCTAACCCTGGCTCTAGTGCAATACATCCTTCTTCAGTGACGCATTCTCCCCAACCACTGACGACAACACCTGCTCTAAAACTTGGATGGGTATGTGGCGTTTGCTCGCAATGTGGTGGGAAGTACAGCGCGTTAAGGCATGGATCGCCTTCTATAATAGGCGGTATCAATAAGGAATCAGAACAGCCATCGATGTACCGTAACCTACCATAGGGTTCGATAGGACCGCCAAAGGTAAACATCCCTTTATATCCTCTAGCCGTAATGATTACCCCTTCACCATCCCCCCATAGCGTCCCATTGCTAGGCAAAGCACAATACATCCCTGCTCCTAAGCTAAAGGTATAGGTAGTATGCGGATTATTCCAAACAGCGCGACCTGAATAGACGTAAACAAAATGGGTAGCATTACCAGTCAGATGCTTAATTTCATGCTTCCAGGTGTGCATTGTAGTCGGGATTTCATCATCTAGGTTTACAGATGAGCCATTTAATTGATAAGTGGTAAATGATTTATTCATGGTTTAAATAATCCTGTACTATTGCATCTAACGCTTCTGCTGTCGTCTCTAATCCATGCTTACTTTTTACTTCATTTATAGCTAAAAATAACCTTTCTCGCTGCTCTTGGCTCAATAAAACGTGAAATGGTAGCAAATCTGATTGCTCTCCAGTTTTCTCTACTTCTACGCGCTTTTTATCTTCTTTGGTTGGCTCGTTTCCCATTCCTTCAAAAGCAGCTAAATCAAAACTATCGTTAACTAAAGCAAGTTCAGTTTCATTCCAGAGGTTAGTAGAGATGAGCAAGTCTATATCAGCCGTAAGTATATCTGCATCCCAGCTTAAATCTAACTCTCCAATTCGGTTATCTGAGTACGCCAGGAGTCGAGCGCGATCGTCTTCCTCTAGGTCTAAATCATCTCTGACTACTACTACTAACTTATCGCCTTGGGTATGGACTAGCTCAGTTTCTAATCCTAGTTCTAGCGCTTGCTCATAAGTCTTATTACCTGCTAAAAGCGTCCCGTTGCGATCGCATAAAACAGACCTACCCGCTCCTAGCTGCTCTAATGATTCGCGCAACAGTTGCTTGCCTCTATTCGTCCCCTTGTTAGCATTAAATTCATCAAACTTCAGAGTCAACTTTTCTTTACTAGCCATTCTCTTTCTCTCCCTTTCCTAGGCATTACTACAAACATAAACCCGCGCCGCTCAAAGATACCATCACTCAGCTTAGGAATCGAGTTTAATTGCAGCAATTGCAGTAGGTAGGAGGTAGGTATAAGCCATTTCTGCTCATTAATCTCTCCTAGCATCCTTAAGCGCTCTTGTTCTGCTTTTAAGGGTTGCAATGGGTCTAAGGGAGGTAGTAGCTGAATTGTTGTAGGGCTTGCTACAGGTATCACTTGCGATTGGGTTATATCCCCACCTAGTACAATACTTGCACAATCTTCTAGCTTTGCCCCATTACGTTCTAAGCACTTGTTAAGGCTATCTAAAGCCTCCACTGCATCCATTGAAACGTAATAGGTTCTATTGTCCATGCCCCTTGTAGCTACAATGCCTAAAGCATTCATCCGATTTGTTAAGGTACTACGCGATTTAAGGTTATAGCGTTTTACTAGCTCCGTTGTCGTTAATCCATCTACCATCGCCTCCAATGGTTGCACTGAATCCTCTGGAACCTGTATATTATCTACCATCATTAATCCTTTATTGCTAGTTCCACTGGCTCCATTGAAACCAGTGGAGGTACTAAGTAGATTCTAGGGGAGTAATGCTCGTTTTTGCAATTTCTTACTTTTAGCGCTTAGGAGCAATTTATCGATGAGCGATGTAAAACTAATTTGGATAACACCAGACGCGGAATCTTTGATGGGGATGAATTTGAGGATGATAGCTTAATCGACAAGTATTGTACGCACTATTCTACTTGGGAGGAAGCAGAAGCTGGGCATTATGCAGTAGTTGCATTAATTAGGAACAAAGATGCGAGTTGTTTTTGAATGAATGAGTAGCAATATACTCACTCATTCGATTTAAAGGAGCGATCGCAGCTTTAAATGTTACTTTAAGAAGAGCGCAAAATCCTAACTTTAAAATGAGCGAAACGCAAACTATTGAGCTTGACCATCTGCAAGCAATTTTGACGGAACAAGCGCGGATTGCTCTAGTTAATTATGATGCGGCTCAAAAGAATCAACTTTCACTTTGTAAGTTATCAGAGATTGTAGCCTTGCAATCAAAGCAAGTAGCCGTTTTGATAGCTACCGTTGGCGATTTATTGGAAGCGCTTGAGCAAAGTAGATTCTCCGCGCGTTAATAATTCCGCTATGGTGTATGCGATCGCTCAAGTCTTAAAAACCTTTGCAACAAACAAGGAGCATTGTGTTTTTGAGGACAGGACTTGAGCGATCTATCACTAGCTCCAGTTAGGACGACCAAAGCCCTGGATTACGCCCATTGGTCTTACCCTACGTTGCACTTGTCCCCCATTTGAATTATTTGAGGCGCTGGTGTTGCCCTCAATTGTAGTAACTGTCCCGTCAGAGTTAACTTTTTCTACAATGCCTACGTGGTCGGAGATACCATCTTTCTGCCAATCGAAAAATACTACGTCCCCAGCCTTGGGCTGCTTAAAAAACTGCCCTTTATCTCTGAACCATTTTACACCATAGGGGCAGTAAGCAAAGCCTTTAGGGGTAGTAGCAGGCAACGGCAGCCCCGCGTGGTAAAACACCCACGATACCCATGAAGCACACCAAGGCTGCCCTTGCGCCCCATACCAAGCTCCAAATTTACTTTTGTTGCTCCCTGCTGGAGATTCAGAGTAGCCTAGGGTTGATGCGGCTAGAGCTAAAACAACACTTGGAGTACACCGTACTTTTTCCATCAGTTTTTTGGCAGTAGTAGGGCCTAAGTAATCCGGCTCTCCTAAACTATTTGATTTCTTAAAATGATAGAAAGCTGTCAATGTTTGCGGACCACACTCGCCATCTACATCTACACCAAGTCGCTGTTGAACTGCTTGAATAATGTCAAGCGATGCGTCTACTAATTTTATCTGCGTAGTAATTGTTTCTAATATATTCGTAGCCATAATTTTAAAAAAGCCCCGGTAACAAATCGGGGCAACCTAACTCAAATGAATACTTATAGCTTGCCCATTTTTATGATTTATCTATCTTTTGTTTTACCCGCAAACTTCTAATTAATTCTCTTAATATTTCTGTCATAGTGCGCCCGTTTTGTTCGCAGTAACTAATTAGCAATATCCGCTCGTCTTCAGGCAGGTTAAAGGTTATCTTAGTCATGCCCTTGGGAGGATTGTGGCTAGGCATACTAATAAAATATGTAGTAACTACTAACTTAATACTAACTATATATGGCTGAAATATGTAGCAACTACTAATAATATTAGTAGCACGTTAAAACCACTGATAGGTTAATTTTTTAAATGGGTAAGTTTTGCTTATGAACTAATGCAAAACTTATGATTAATACGCTTATTTTGAAACTTGCTTTGCCATCTAAAAAAGATGGCGGCTTTACCCTTATTGAGCTTTTAGTTGTCATTGCCATAGTTGGAATTTTAAGCGCGATCGCATTACCTTCGATGCTCGGTCAAGCTTCCAAAGCCAAAGAAGTGCAAGCTAAAACAACAATCGCTAGTGTAAACTCCGCTCAAAACGCCTTTCGTACCGAAAACACTTCCTTTGCACCAGATATAGACACTTTAGCCCTTGGGGTGCCTACTGACACGGCTAACTATGTCTTTGATGTTGTAGGAAAAGCGGACACAGCAACAATTACAGCTACACCTAAAGATAGCGCTTTAAATGGCTATGTTGGCGGAGTAGTAAGATATAGCAATGAAGGAAATAGTGCGATCGCTACAATAGTTTGTAAAACGAAAGTTTCGGGAATTACAGCGCCAGTCCCGCCTACTTTAGATTCAACCCAAACCACACCAGAAAAGGCGGCGGCCTGTGATAAATCGCAGGAGAAATTGTGATGTCAGGACTTGACAAAACAGAATCAGTTGTTCCCTACGGCTGCGAACAATGCCCAAACAAAAGCAGTACCAATTGTGCTGTAGAAATACAGAAGGCGAGTGTGAGTCGGACTGACGAGAGATCCCAAGGCAGAGGTTACTCTTACCTAATTGTGTTTGTTATCAGCGCTTTTATGGGGCTTCAAAGCATCGATTTGAAATTTAACAAAAATGATTCTTGGGTATTTTCTACCAAAGAAGTGCCGTTTACAGTGGTCGTCCCAGGACTCGTATTAATTGCTGGAGTCATGGGATTAGATACGTCGGCGATCGCCCTTGGGATTGGTAACATCTTGACCAGTGGTAGGAGAATTGATTAATGGCTAACAAGAGTGCTATTTCAGGAGCTAAACCGTGACTTACCTAGCTGAAATAGTACAGCTTTCGCACTTTGGGCAGAAGGTACGCGCCAAGCTACTCGGCGTTAAGCGCTCTGATGGTTTATGGATACAATCCGCGCAAACCATTGTAGAACTCCCCTACTCTAGGGTTTGGCACGAGCAGCAATTAATTTTGCTTGAACTAGACAAGAGAGGGAATGTAGAGGTGGCAGTCTCTGCTAACGAGCGCTTGAATAAAGCTTTGCAGGAGTGGAGTTTAAAAGCATTCCAATTTGATACACGTAAAGGTGACCTTGATGAAAAGCATGAATCTTTAAAGTATCAATCAGCCAAACTATTGAAGCGTGAAGCCGACTTGAAACGTCGCGAGGAACTGCAAACTATTCTTGAGAAACAGTTGCAATCTCTTGAAGAAAAAGTACAGGAGAAACTTGTCGCTGTCGAGATTCAACACGCGGCACTTACTGAGGCTTGGAAGCACGTCCATTACAAAGAACAGCAGCTAAACGAAGGCTAGGTACGGGGGCAATACCTTTTTTTCTTTTTAGACGCTGCGGGATGCAAATTTTCGATGAGCGCCAAAAATCTAACTTTGAAAATTAGCTCGAATAGTTGAAACGTCTTTTTTGAAAAATATCTAGAACCCTAAAATTAGCTCAAAAAGTTCAAGGACGATAAGCAGCGCAAGCATAGTAAATCGCACTAGCTATTACGCTATCATCATCAGCTTGCTGAATCGGGAACTCGATACCATTAGGAGGAGGGGAAGGGATGTTATTGATTGCTAGTTTTTGATACTGAAAAGCTAAGGTATTACATCCTGCTACTATACGAGCGCTCGTCAATTCTTGAGCTTCTACTAATCGCATATCAAACTTTACTAAAGTGCTGCTTTTATCAATACTCTGCTCATTGATAAAAACCGACCCGCTCGGTGTAGTTCCTAAATTTACCCATATTGGACTAGATAAAGCTACATCGCTCATATTTATTAAACTCGTACAAACTGCTACTGCTAATAATTTTAACTTCATTTTCTTTTACTGTTTGCTTATGCTACAAGCGTAACTAACGCATCATTAAATACATATCAGTAGCAGTACGGAATTACAGTTAAGATACGATAAAGATTTTTGGTAAAACTATGGCAATTGGCAAGTACGGTATTAGTCGATTTCAAAGCGCAATTGAAACATCAAAATTGCCGCCACAAGACCAACAAAACCCCGTTTACAATAACAACTCAAACAGCAGCGCAAACAATACCTATCCTTATAATCCGCCTAAGCAGATGGCGCAAGAGCCAGTAATTACAGGCAATGATGGAGCGCAATCATCAAAACCTGAGCCAGCCGAGCAAAACTATGGCAGTGGCGTTCTAAAACTGCAAGCGAAACTTGCTAACCTATCTTTGCAGCGCGACGTACAGCAACCGCAAACGCTTCCAAATCCTGATACTAGCGGAAATATGAGCATCTCTAAACAGCAAAACAATATGCAAGATGCTAATTACAAAGAAATGATTCCTTACTTGCAGAAGCAAGCTAACAAAGATTTTAATAGAATGGCGCTCTATTCAGCGATGTCTAACTTAGGTAGCTCAATTAGTGGCGCAAATGCTCGTTACCAAGAGTATTGGAGCGGAGGGTTAGTTAAATGAGTTTTTTAGCAGGAGCAGGATTAAACTTACTAGGCGGATTGTTCGGCGGAGGTGCGCGAAAAAAGGCGGAAAAACGCGCTGCTCAATACCGCCAGAAAGAAGCAGCGCAAAACTTTGGCTATACCCAACAACTTCAACAGGGACAACTAGGCTCGGAGGAGCGTAGAGCAACGGAAGCACAGCAAGGAGAAACAGGTAGACTTGGGATGCAAATCGGTTCTACCGAACTTCAGCAAGGTAGACAAATTGGCTCTACTGAACTTCAACAACGTAGGAGTATTGGAAGTCAGCAATTAATGCAGCGAGTTTCTGAAGCTGGGCAAACAAGCAGACTAGGGATGCAAGAATCCGGTTTAGCCAGTCGTTTAGGGGCGCAAATTGGATCTACTGAGCGTTTGCAAGGTAGAGATATCGAAAATCAGCAATTAATGCAGCGACTTAGCGAGTCTGGTTTAACTGGTAGACTAGGAATGCAAATTGGTTCTACTGAGCGAATAGCAAGTGAAGCTCAAACAGGTGAGACGCAACGGCTAGGAATGCAAGAAAGCGGATTAGGAGCGAGGCTTGGTTTGCAGCTAGGCAGCGAGGAACGTAGAGCAAGCGAAGCTCAAGCTGGTGAGACGCAACGGCTAGGAATGCAAGAAAGCGGATTAGGAGCGAGACTCGGTATGCAAACAGCATCGACTGAACGCATTGCAACTGAAGCGCAAACTGGAGAAACTGGTAGACTCGGTATGCAAACAGCATCTAGTGAACGCATTGTAGGAGCGCAACAGGCTGGAGAAACTGGTAGGTTAGGGATGCAAACAGCATCGACTGAACGTATTGCAACTGAAGCGCAAACTGGAGAAACTGGCAGACTAGGTATGAATTTAGAAAATCAGCGATCGCTCCAAAAATCAAGCTTTGAAAATCAATCGCGCCAGAAAGCTCAAGATGCTGCTAGAGCTAGATTATCGTTTGGAGGTAGGTATGGGGAGCAGCGAGGGCAATATGGGAGGTATTGAGCTTTCACTTATTACTATTGTTACTACTGTTGCTATTGCTGTTATTGTTTTTATAGTTCTGCAAAAATCCTAAAACCTAAATTGACCTGAAAAGTTAGAAAATGCCACTATAGGATTGAATCATAATGAAATGTAGAGAGAACTCTGGCTAAAGCAAGAAATAAGCAGCACAAAGTAGATAAATTCCGCTCTGAAATGTCAATGCAGCAGAGGAAAGCTTTTGATGAGTATTGCCGTTTTAACCGCACTAATACCGATATTTGGCGTTATTTGGTAGCTCAAGGTTATTTAATCTCGTTAACTGCTGTAGACCATTGGCGGCGCGATACTTTCCCAGATGGAGAGCAAGCAAAGGTACTTAACGGGCTTGCTCAGGTTTACGATGGTCTAGAGGGCGATCGCTCTTTAATTACGATTGAAGGGATAGCACTCTCTTTAATCCGCCAGCTAACGCAGACTTATCAGCAAGCACCCAACAAATTAGACCCAGACATTTTAAAACTGTTTGCGCTACTCCCTGGCTTTATGCGAGAAGCAAGAAGTGCAGCAGCGAGTCGTGAGGAAATGAAGTACATCAAAGATAGGAGCGCTTTAGAGCTTGCAGGCGCTCAGAGGATGGCTGATATACTTGTACAAACTTTTGATGGTACAAGCTTCGAGGATGCTTTGAAAGAGGCAACACAAGGCGCGATGATGCAAGTAGAGCAAGAGGTTAAGGGGTTATGATGATTCATCAACAGTTTCTAAGGAAAACACTATCGCTTCCTGTAATGATAGGAATCAGTTTATTTGCACCTAAGCTGATGCTTGGAGGTGGAATAATAGGGATTATTGCAGGGATAGTATTCTTCAGCTATTTAATTACAATCTATCTTTATTCAATCAAGTTGCACAAAAAGCTAAAGCAGCAAATACGTAAATATGGACAACCAACAGATATATAAAAACTACGAACGCGGAGCTAAATCTTATGCAAAAGTAGCTAATCACATACCGCCTCGGATTATAGAAAGCGCTTACAGGTTTGCGCTTACGCACTCTAATACCCCTACAGAGCAGCTAGAACTTGACTTTTGCCCGTTGCGGTGGAGGGGCGATCGCAATTTTGTAGATATCCTAGCTAATTCAACGGTTCGAGAATGGATTTTTGAAAACGTTGCATTTTTAGCTACCGCACCAGAAAAAACTCGCACTCTACTTAACAATTGTTACCTAGACGCAACAGCAGAAGGGGAGGAATTTAGGAAGCAGATTTTTTATATGGTTTGCATGGCATTAGTAAGCGTAGTCTACGTTAAGAAACACTTAGCTTTTAGCAGTGAAATAGGATTGAACTAATGAAATACTGGCTAGATACAGAGTTTATTGAGGATGGCGTGACAATCGACCTTATTAGTATTGGGATTGTTGCGGAGGATGGGCGCGAGTTTTACGCTTGTAATAGAGAATGTCAACTTGAGAAAGCTTCGGATTGGGTATGGAGTAATGTTTTAGAGCCGATTGGTTGCCAAAAACTCGACGACACAGCTTTTTTGCGTCCTATCGAACCGCTCGTTTGGAAGCGTAGATCAGAAATTGCATCTGAAATTATTGAGTTTGTTTATGGCACTGATGAAAGACCAACAACCGAAGGCTATTTAGATACCAAGCCTGAATTTTGGGCTTATTACGCAGATTACGACTGGGTAGTTTTTTGTCAGCTATTCGGTACAATGATGCAACTGCCTCAAGGATTTCCGATGTATTGCAGAGATTTAAAGCAATGGTGCGATACCTTGGGCAATCCTAAGCTACCAGAACAAGGCAAAGGAGAACATAACGCTTTAGCCGATGCTCGATGGAATAAACAAGCTTGGGAGTTTTTAAGCGAGTATCAAGGTAGAGCAATCTTAAAAATTGAGGAAAATCTAATTAAACTTGCTGGAGCGATGGAGTGATATGGATGAGTTAATCATTGATAGATTGCTTACAGGCGCTAAAATTATCCGTAGGTATCAATCAAGTGCAGATATAGCAACTGGGCATGATTGCATCTTTTTCGGTAACTACGATACTAGAGAAGAAATGAAGCTGGACGAGCAGCAGCAGATGGAGGATTTGGGATGGTACGAGGACGAGGAAGCTTGGACGTTAAATATCTAGAATGCCAATCCGTACTCATAGACCAGCGCTAGTAAAAGCTAAGAATATGGTAGCAATCGCATCGGTAGAAAATGCTCCACCCGAAGCGATCGCAGCGCGTAAAAACTTTGCAGAATTTCGGCGGTATGTTTGCAAACATGAAAGTTACGAACATCATGAGGTATGGGATAAAGCTTTAAATACGGGTAAGGATAGTAAATGCCTCAAGGGAATAGCGGGTAATAACACACTAATACTCGCGCCTCGTGGTAGTACCAAATCAACCTACCTAGTAGAGTGGGTAGCTTACCAGATAGGACAGCAGACCGCTCCAGATATACGTTTATCAATCAAAATCCTCTATGTCTCCTACACAATAGACATCGCTATTCAGAAGAGCGTACAGATTAAGCAAATCATCGAATCTCCCGAATATCAGCGCGTGTTTCCTTGGGTGAGGAAGGGGGAGAAATGGGCCGATAAGCAATGGGTAATAGATCGGAAGGTAGCTGGACTCTCTACTATTGATGAGCCATACACATTAGCTTGCAGTGGTCTAAAAGGTGCGACTACTTCAAAGCGATCGCACTTGATTGTATTAGATGATTTGATCAAGTCTCCTAAGCAAATAGAATCACTCGCTATCCGTGAGGAGATGTCGAGTAACTGGACAACCGTTATCCTTCCGACGATGTTTGAAGGAGGTAAAGCAGCGTGTCTTGGGACTAGGATGACTCCCGACGACATTTATCAGACAGATTTTATCCCTGCTAAGGGTTGGCAACAGCTAATACAGTCTGCAATTGTCGATAATGAGCTAGGAGAGGAATATTCTTACTGGCAAAGTGGGCAATCACTCGGCTTTTTGCAAGAAACTAGAGAATTAGACCCTGTAGCGTTCAGTTTTCAATACCAGAACAAAGTTGTTCGGGTTAGCGAACAAAGTATAGATCCCTTATGGATTACGAATGGCGAAGTTCCAGACATTGAAGAATTTGACGCTTTAGTAATGGGCGTAGATTTATCAACTTCACTCAAAGAACGTGCTGATTATACCGTAATGGTACTCGGAGGAAGAGTCGATAACCGTTTCTATATCCTCGATATGCGTAGGATGCGAACCATCGGCAATATTGAAAAGCTAGACGACATGATTGAGCTATGGAGCGATTGGGGCAGCGCTAGAGTAGATATTTGGGTAGAAGCTGAAGCTTATCAAGGTAGCATCGCCGGAGATTTTACATCTCATGTTATTAATACGCGCAAAGTCTACGATTTAACCTGTACCCCGGTAACTCTTAAAGGGGACAAATTAACTAAGCTACGCTCTGTAACTGGTTTATTCCAAAACAAGCTCATTACCTTCAACCAGTACGCTATGCTCGGTAGGCTCAAACATGAACTGATTAACTTTGGCTCAACTGACCACGATGATTGCGCGGATGCTCTAGTTTTATGTCTGCACGGATTGCGCCAGCGCAGAAAATTGGAAATTGCTTAAAAAACAGAGTGTTCAGGTTATGTTGTTCAGATTAAACCTGAACAGATTAAACCTGAACACCTTACTTTTACTCATATTTTTTTTCATTAATAGCTTTGAGTAGTACAAATGTGCTAACAAAGAAGCACACTAACCTACTTTGTAAAGGCAGCCAGTGAGAAAGAAGCCTAAAGAGAGATTTAGAGCGATCGCAGCAGCCGTAACTACCTGGGCGGGTTCTCCTCCAGCTACGATAAGTGCGATTTTAAGTATTTTGGCTTGGGCAGCGCTCGGCCCAGCTATGAAATTTAGCGAATCATGGCAACTCTGGGCAAATACCGGAACTACGATCGTTACTTTCTTGATGGTTTTCTTTATCCAAAACTCGCAAAACCGCGATTCTAAAGCGATTCAAGTTAAACTTAATGCAATTCTAGCCGGGCTTGATGGAGCAAGTAATAAGCTGATAGATTTAGAGAATCAAGCAGAAGATGAGCTAGATGAAGCTGTAGAAGAAATTAAACAATTTAGAGAGAAATAAGGATTAAAATGGGTATATTCGATATTTTCAAGAAATCAGAATCCGAACCCGAACCAGAACAAACCGAACCAGAACAACCGCAAATAGAACCAGAAATTTTACTAGCACCCGTCGCGCTAGAACCTGAACAGCCACAACCAAAGGAGCAAAAAATGTCAGAAGTTTCACAACCCCCTACTTCGTCAGAGTTGCCGCCAGGACACCCGGGAGAGCCTACAGCAGCAGCAAGTTCTAGTACCGATATAGGAGCAGAACAGAAGACTACTGAAGCTGTAGTACCTGTTTTTGACCCTAATAAGGTAGAGCAGCTACCTAAGTCCTATATCGATACTCAAGTAGAAGTTACGGATAAGGCAGAGCAGCTTACTGAAGATAGAGGAGAAAAAGCGACTGAGGAAGTTAAAGCAGCCGAGCAAGTTCAAACTTTTGAATCTAAGTTAGAGAAAGGAGCAGAGTGAGCTTAGAAGCATTAATTGATAGTGCAGTAAATAGAGATGGGAAGAGTGGCGGCGAATCTACTGTAGTCGCGGTAGATTTGCAGCAAAAAATTGAGTTTTCAGTTAGAGGCGGCGCGATTGAATTTTTTCCTTTACAGGATGATGAAAAAGATACGAGACGGAAGTTTATAAATAAAATTTTCAAGGATAATCGTCTTAGCCAGCGCTTAGAATATGCAATGGCATTGTTTCTAACTAAAGGCGAAATCTTGTGGTTAGTTTTGCCTGATGACGAGGGGAACTATCTAATTGAGTTTTTTCACGGCGGAGCTACAAATAGCGATCCTGAGTACAAAGTTTTTTATAAATCAGGCGGTCGTAAAATTGATAGCGTAATCATTACTTACGCTTACAAAACTAGCGCTCCCTTTGGCAATTTTGAGATTGAGCGCTGGGTAAAATTGACGCTAACTGAGGACTGGATTGAGCAAGCCGATTTACCAAGCAAACCGAGTTTGTCAGGAAGTATTAACGCGCTGTCCTCTGATGGCGCTCCCGTAAAAACTGAGCGCTATCCTAACCCGTTCGCGCCGACAATCCCTGTCGTCATCTCAGCAAATAACCCTAAACGGACAGGACAGCCAGGCACCTCCGATTATCACTGGCTAAAAAATCAAATTGAAGGTCACGAGCGCGATATCGGACATATCCGGCGCAATTTAAAGTTTTTTGGTAATCCTACGTTAGTTACTACTAGATCGCCTTCTGAAGTTACTGAAGCCGCAGACAGAGGTTTGCACGTCCCTACCTGGTCATCGCAGCAAGGCTATACCGATGGGTTCGGCGATGGCTACTCGCGGAGTAGTAGAGTAGCTGACCCGCTTAGTCGATACGCGCCAGGACAAGGCGGCGGCGGCAACGAGCGAGTAGCACAAATTATCGGAGGAGTAGCAGAAGGTGAAAGATTTGGTTACATCATGCCTGACCCGGTTACAGGCGACCTTAGCCAGTTTGCGCGCCAGGAGCGTGAGCTTATCCATTATGCTCTTGGCGGTATTGACCCGCTCGGTATGTCGTCTGGAGCTACAGCTTTCGAGATTAAAACACTTTTTGGACGAGTTGAAAATACAGCAGACGGCAAAGCAGACGGACTCTACACGCATGGATTAACGCTAGTTTTTGAGCAAATCCTTTACTTTGAGGAGAAAATGTTCAAGGATTCTCTATTCGTAGGGATGATTGAAGCTGAACCAAAGAGATGGCCCAAACTTGTAGATCCCTCGCAAATATCTGACGAAATCTCTCAAGTAATTTATCAAACATACCTTGAGGGAAAAATAAAGCTATCTCAAGAACCTCAAGGGATAATGCCACTAGGCGATCGCACTGTTAACTGGAGATATACACGCCCAGTCTTTAAAAATTCTACTAGAGAGATGTTAGACCTTAGTATCGCGGCTCGTAATGCTAGAGAAGATGGTTTATCTCAAGAGTATTGTCTGAGGTTGCAACACCCAGATATGACTGATAAAGAAATCCAGAATGTGATGAGCGGATTTAGCCCCAGAGTAGTAGAAGGAGCTAGTAATTCTATCTCAATACTAATACAATTGTACCAACAGTTTATGCAACTTCCCGATCCACTAGATCCAACAATAGCTTGGGGAGCGCGATTAAATGTTGGGGAAATGCTCGAACAAGGATTGTTAACTTTATACAAAGAACTAGCTTATGGTAAACCAAAATACGATCCAGCCCAGTCCAGCCCAACAATTAATGCAAGCGCCGCCGAACTACGGATACCAGGGGGAAGCAGTAGCATACAGCCAAGCGCCCCAACAGCAGCAGCCGCAGCCGCCGCAGCAGCAGCAGCCGCAGCAATACCAAGCTACTTACCCGCAGATCCAGCCGCCTCAATGGTCGCCTATGGCTTACCCGCAACCGCACCAATTCCCAACTCAGCAGCAACCCAGCCAGCTTACGGAACTGGGCAAGATAGTAGACTTCTTTCGGGAACGGGACAGCCGTACGCAATCCCCGCTCCAGGCGCAACCATCAACCCAACCGCTAGATCAGTTCAGCCCTATGGGTACGGCGCAAATGGTAGCAGTTCCCAGTCAGGCATTCCATCAGGAGTACCAGCAGAATTTATCAGCAATCCCCTCTTATGGAGTCTCTACGCCCCTCAGTACGGCTACGGCTACTCCGATGGCTCAGATGGTTCCACAGGTTCAGTTGCTAACTCAAAGCGTCGCTCCTCCAAGCGTAAGTAATGAGGTTGCGAATTTACAAAATGCCAATCAGCAGTTGAATGATGCAGTAATGCAACTAAAGCAACAACTGCAACTAGCAAACATGGGGTTAGAGGTAGCTACTGAGTTTAGCCAAGGGCAGCATCAATTAATCAACTTGCTTTCTACTTTTGTGATGGGAGAAACAGCTACTCGTGAGCTTTCCGAAGGACAAGATAAGTTAATTGAGTTTCTAGCTGATTTACTTAGCGATGCAGATTACTTGCTTTACTGGGCTTTTGAGATTTGGCATCAAGCAAAGCCATCTCCTCAATTTATGGAGATACTTAGCGATGCTTACCTAAAACTTTCAGAGATGCACCCGCCACAAAATCAGCCCAGTAACGAGCAAAGCGCATTAAATCGAATTGCTCAAGGTCAGCAATCAGTTAACCAGATGTATGCAAACCCTTTGCAGCCTGCTCAAACTGTTCCTGTCCAAGTTGGAATTCAGCCATCAAATGAACTCATGCAATTATCACAGATGGCAGCAGCACAACAGCAACAGCAGCAGCAATTACAAGGTTTCATGCGCCCCTCGGTTCCTGCTCCTCCGATACCTTCCCAAAATGGAAATGGTAACGGATGGAATGGAGTAAGGCAAAATATGCAAAGTGGTAATACTTTGCAAGCATTGCGAGAGGTCGGTCAGTTGTCGGCTACTGATTGGCGTGAAATGTTCAGTACACAAAACTAATGTTCAATACACAAAACTAAGGAGTAAAAATAATGAATCCAGCAACTCTTTTACAAGCAGCGACTAAATTTGGCGTTACGGTTGAGGCTGCTAAGGGAATCGCCGAACATCTGATGGGTGGAGGCTATGGTAATTCAGACCAGAATGCTCAAAACGTAGGTTTTGCTCAAGGTCAAACTCAAGCAGGCTACGATGCTAGTAGAGATAATACCCGCTCTGCTAACGATAGGTTAATGAATGACATGACTCAAATGAATGACCAACGGTTCAATCGTGGCGTTCAAACAGGTAATATGCAACGGCAAGCTGACTTTACAAACAATATGGCTATGTCCGATCAGCAATCTCGCTCTAACTTAGCTGCTCAAGCAATTCAATCTTACGATAATGCTAGGCAAGCTAATAACCAGTTTATGCAAACTCTAAATCAAGCTGGCGCTGGCAGAATGTATTAAACATTAAAAAGCCTCAAGGTTTCGCTTCACCAAACCCTTGAGGCTAAAAAACTGCCATTCCTGACATTAGTATAGCTAGTACAAAGGTACTTATCAGGGAAATAGGCTTAAAAAATGACATTTGATGATGATTTTCCGTTAATTTTAATCCGCGAACTTGTTAGACCGCGCCCTCAGTACATCGCACGGTATGTCGTGCAACCTCAGTTTATTTGGGATGCTGCTTTGCAAAGAGGTAAGCAAGCTCAGATGGATCGGTATAACTACTTTGGTGATGATGGTAGCTTGACCTACGAATCGAGGATGAGACAGCCTAAGCAGATATTAGGTACTTCTAACCAACGTCAGATTACCAAAGAAAAGGTAATGGTGACGATTAACGAATTTACAGGGCCATCTAAGGGAGACCCTAACGATCCGAATGCGCCTGGTAACTTAACGCTCGACTACGAAACAATCCAGTTAGCGCAACGGATGCTGTACGACCCTACGGCATTCGATAACCCTAACCTCGCTTACCAATTCCATCAAAGTATCGGTTCTCTTACGCTGCTAGATGATTATCAGCGCTGGCAGGATAGGGTATATATGAATATGCTCCTCAAGAGTACCTATACTTATAATCCTAGCGATGTTCCTGACGGTGGGACTTACCTTAATGGGCCTCCAAAAATCGATATTCTTACCGATTTAAATACGATCGCCGAGCAGATGGAAACTAGAAACGTACCTAAGTTTGATGATGGCTATTACTACGGAATGTTGTCGCCTCGGATGCTAAAGCATTTCAGACAAGATCCAGATTTCCGTAGGATAGCTGCAACGGCTGTAAGCGTTCCGAGTGAGTACGTGCAAGACCCGCGCATCTTTGCTCCTGCTGTCATGCCTCCTGCTAACATTAACTATCAAACGCAACCTAACCAGTTAATTTTTCAAGGTATGGGCTTTAACCAATCTGCGTTCGGTAACAATGTGATGCCAGTCGGTATCATTTACGAAGGCTTCCGGTTGTTTATGAGTAACAACTTACCCAAAGCTATAGTACCGCTTACCTATACTAACTCCTCCAACCCAACTCTGCATCCTACCGGGCTTGCTAACCGCACCGCTCACTTGGGTGTCTTCTTCGGCAAAGAGAGTATAGGGGAGGCGCTAGGGACTCATTTGCCTACACGGGTTAAGAAGAACGAAAATAGTGATTACGGACGCTTCCTTATTTTAATTTGGCAATGCTTTATGGGAATCGAATTACTGAATCCCTCGTTTGTACAAGTCTCGAGAACTTTTGGTGATTGACTATTGAGAATATTCTCAATAGTACAATAACTTAACGTATGTATCTATTGTAACATAGGAGATGTCTGCATCATGGCAAACCGCATCGATCCAAGTAGTGTAAGTCAGCAACCGCTTTATGGTTGGGCAAACCAATGTGCAATGCTCGAAAAGGGATTAGATACTTTTCAGTTCGCAGGATGGGCAAAGCTCGATACAACACTGCGGACAGAATTTGATATCGTTCTTCCCTCACATCAAAAACGCAAAGCTGATAAACCGTTTCTGATACCTACGGGAGCAACTATCTACCGGATAGCTTTAAGATTGCCTAGAGCCTTAAGGCAAGACGAGGATACTAAGTATGGATTGCTAGAGAAAGGTGCAACCATCATCGGTACAACTGGAGAAGTTTTAAAAGTAGCTAGTACAACCGCCGCTCATACCGTCACGGCTCCCGGAATCATCTCTGGCGCTAATACTTACACGCCTAACGCTAGTGCGGTACTTGCTGTTAATGAATGGCAAGCGCTTACAGGTCAGTTAGCTACTCTAGCGGCTGATACTACTTTTAAGCTGTATGTCTCTAACGCTGGAAATACAGCAGCAGGGACAGGGATTAGAGTAAGCAAAGGCGAAGCTTATGTGCTTTGTGAAGTCTGTTACAAAATGGCTGCTGAGGCGCTTGATTTCGAGCGTACTGGCTACCCTTCAGCGCCGGAAGCAATGGTTAAAAGCTAGGAATTAAAATGCGCTTAACTGAATCTGAAATTAATACTATCAAGACCTGGCTAGCTCAAGGCAAGTCAACTAAGGATATTAGCGAAAGGTTTAATGTAAGCGCATCAACTATAGCCAAAATTAGAGCATCAAGTTACAAAGGATAATTTATGAGCCTACCAATTGAAGAATATTTTAGATACCATCCACCAACAACAATAGAGCGTAAGCGCAAACATAAACGCATCAACTCTTTGGCTTTAGAGTTTGCCAAAGCTATCGATGTGGAGGTTAAAGATGAGGATTGCAAGAAGATGGCTATGTTTGCAATCCAACAAGCTCGGATGTTTGCAAATCAGGGTATTACTGTAGATGAATTAGAGCAAAAAGCAGTAGAGGAAGCATGATTATATTAGCTTTTACAGAAGGAGCGGAAGCTTGGCAAGTATCGATGAATCGCGTAGTGACATTAGGTAAAGCATTCCTAAGCGCGAATCATATTACTTGGCAAGCTCAATTTGGGGACGAAAAGTTTACAGTATCCGATACCGATTTGCGTCCTGTCCCGCAGCTAGAAAAACCACTAGAAGAAGGCGATCGCATACAGATTAATAAAGTACCTGCTACAGTTATCCGTGATGCGTTTCCAGGGATGCCAGGCGGTAAAGGAGTAGTAGCTAGAAAAATTGTAGAGGAGCGCAATAAAGGCGGCCCATTCACTACGATTGATGACCTTGTAGCGCGAATGGGATTAAGTCAGGTTAACTGGCAGGAAGTTGGAGCAAAACTAGATTTTAGCTTTTGACATACTCCCCGTCATAAATGAGCAGCGAAGTGTAAGCTATGCCTAGCTTTAGCGAGATTGATAAATCTAGAACCCGTTTCCATCTTAACTACGCTGCCGATGGCGTAGCAGATGGCGATGCTGACAGACTTGAGAAGGAAATGAGTAAGATTCGAGATAATACACAACTTAACTACTTACGCTTTATGCTGGATGCGTTAGACGAAGCTTTTGCTCAGTTAATGTCCGGCGGTATCTATGATTCAAGACAGCTTATTCAAGGTGATATTAACAGATCGACTGTAGTTGATACTCCTAACGATTTTAGGATTTGGAATGAGATGTACTTGAAACGGACTGACCAACTAGCTAATCAACTTAATGTAGCTAACTACCAACGCCCTGAAGCAGCGAGAACTAGATTTATGAGACTTGGTAGCACGTATAGTTTTACTGTTCCTGGCGTTGCCGATACTTGTACAGGCGATCGCATTGAACTATCAGGGAGTTATACATGACCTATTCTAGCGCTGCAATTAACGCTCCTCCTAACACTTCACCGATTTTCATCAAGCGCCCTATCCTTGAATCTATCCAGTTGCAAACTGAGGTAGTAGGGAGAGTACCAGGCGTAGCTATACCTATCCAACTTTATAGCGCTGGAGGAGCAGGAGGACTCATTGAAACTATTGAAGTTGTAGCCCTCGGAGCTAACGTACAGACTGTATTACGGCTATATTACTCTTTGCCTTTAGGTAGTGGCTTCAAACTGTTTAGAGAAACGCTGTTACCTGCTGTAGCAACAGTAAGTAACGACAACATCATTACAGGCTATCCCGTTAGAGTAGCGCTACCTAAAATCATGTTTCCAGCTAGCCCTAACCCTGCAACTCCTAACGATGGGTTACGAGTACCGAACGGGGTAGAGATTGCAGCAGCGCTCGGAACAGCAATCGCATCTGGCATAATTGTAAGTTGCTTTGGTGGAGAATTTAGCTAATGATAAAGGGAAAGGTAACTAAGAAAGTTTTACGCGCTAAGTACAAAAACTTTCTATCTTCTCCTTACTGGGCTAATGTTCGCGCTGCTGTAATTATGCGAGATGGTAGACGTTGTACTAAGTGCGGAAGTATTAAAGATTTACAAGCTCATCATAAAACTTATGCTCATCATGGCAACGAGCATCTGCACCTAGGAGATTTGGTAACACTGTGCAAAAAATGTCATAAGCAAGTGCATAAAGAGCAACGCGCAAGGGTTAGCAATGCCAAAAAAGCTAGGCGGAACTGATGATTTTGACCCTAAGAAACAAAACCGTATCAATGATTTTAAAGAAGGTAGACGGTTCAGTTTTCGCGTCCCTGGTAACGTACCGCAGCCGGATACTGAGTGCGGCAAATTAGAAATCCCAGATTATACAAGAGAGAATAAGGGGAAGATCGGGAGAGGCTCAGGTGATGCTGTCCTTTATTCAGGAGAGCAGTTAGAAAATTATAAAAAGCAATATCCTCGCTTTGAAAAAGCAATTGATTTAGTACCTGATGGCAAGATTAAGCGAGATGGAAATCAAGTTTACTTGTTTTGCTCCAAAAATAGCCCTACAGGGTACTGGGAAGTTACTTTACTTACAAATACTCCTACCTACTTTATAGAGGCGGGAGAGCCTTTAACTATCATCTGCCCCATACCCTTTAAGATTACTCAAGTCCTATCAAATGGAGAATCTTTTAAATGGACACAGCTAGAGGGCGGTAGGCTTGCAGTAGTAGATCCTGATAATACAATCGACCCCACACTACTGATACTAGATAACATCAGAGATAGCCGGCCGATTAGGTTTGAAATTGCAGTAGAGCAAAATTTATCAGTTAAAGATACCCTGATTATTTATACTACGCCGACGAGTGATTTAGATGGCTTAAGTTACGAAACGCCAATCGCGGCTCCTGATGCTGCACCGACAAGAAAAGTTCCGTGTATGGTTATACCTGCTGCACCATTACCGCAGCTATTGCAGATAGCTTATCAATTCAATTCAGTTAACACTCAAGTAACGACTTGGAATTTACCACTGGAAGGGCAAGAATACTTAATAGAAACTATTTGGCAACAAAACACAACAGGGCAATACCTAGATGTACAAAAGTTTCCTAAAAGTAGCTATCGTGCTTTTACAGCTAACTTAAATACTCACTATCGCATCTTAGCTAATTTCAACACTCACGGACATTTATCAGTTAGTGATAGCTGTAGATTTTATTTTACTAATTCTAATAAAGGAATTGCTGGCGATGATATTTTAGATGGTTTATCATTTGTTAGGCTTAAAACTAATATTACAAAGTTACCTTTAGCTCGAATTCTTTTAACTGCGCCAACTGATACTTGTAATGGCATATCAGCAACGGAATTGAAAAATAATATTACTAAGTTACCTCTTAGTGGAAAGCTTTTAAAAGCACCTATCGATATTTATGATGGAATCTCATTTGTTAAGTTAAAAACAAGTGTAGCTAAAATTCAGTTAGGAGGAATGATAATCACATGAAACTACAAGGTTCGGTTGAAATTCAAGTTAGAGATTCTCGGACTGGAAAGCTAAAGCAGACAATTAAGCAAGATAACCTAATTACTAATACTGCTCACTCTGGACTATTAGAGTGGGGAGTAAGAGGAATTTTCAATTTTTATGGAATTAGTGGGAGCGGCTACGAAACGTTTATATTTATCAGTTCTTCTCAAGCAACGCCAAACCCTGCTCTTAATCCATCAGGTATTCTCGCTGTCGCTTATACTCCTGCTGGCGTAACAAAGGCAACGTTCAACGATTCTTCTCCTTCTATTTTTGGACAACTCCAAGGCAGAATTGACTTTACTGGAACTGCTAGAACATTTTATACTGTTGGGTTAAGAGAAGGCAGAGACACAACAATTCACGCTTATTTATTACTTGATACTCCTTGTACTCAAGGAGCCTTTGATATATTAGATATTTTCTACAGAATCCAATTTCTTAATACCGCAGGGCAGGGATTACCAAAACAAGCATTGATTGATTTTGGTAAAGCTAGCTTCAATTTCAGTTCATTTGATATGTCGCGCTACTGGACTTCAGTTTGCAGCACTCCAAGTAATAGTTACCCTTATGAACTGTTTAACTTTGCTGAAGATTTAGGGACTTCCTTTGATTTGTTTTTCAACAGAGTTAGTAGTGGTCCAATAGTAGGAACAAGAGTTCTTAGCCATTTTAAATTCAAAATGTCTTTTTCCTATGACCTTAACTCTCTTATAGGATTAATTTTTAATTCAATTTTGCAAGGTAGATCGGGAACAGGTAGGGGGATTTACACCTGTAAAAAATTAGAGAATCTTAGTTCACCCTTTCAAAATTTATTTAGCCACTCAGCAGATGCAACCGTACCCTTCTTTGATTCCCTGAAGCTTGCAAGTGGTAATGGTAAGGTTTTACTTAACGGCACTTGGACAAACAAATTTCCTGAGCTTTACAAGCTTACAATCGTTGCTGATGGCGCAACTGGGATTGCAACTTATAAATGGAGTGTACGCAGACATCTAGGATTTAATGGCAATACTTATAGCGATCGCGCTGTTGGTTGTCCTTTTCGCAATCCTACTACGCCAGCAGCAACAGGAATGCACGGCTGGAGAGATGAAAACAATGACGTATTGCAGTATTCCAGCACTCAGATTGTCCAATACGATGATACTGGAGTTACCCTACTTGATGTCTTAGATGGTAGATATCAATCTTGGGATGCTAGTACCCTCCCAGCGCTACCCGTAACGCAAGCTAGGCAAGTAGCTGTAGATTTAGCTAACAAACGAATTTATGTGGGTTGTAGACTCACTGGGCTATGGCTGATTGATGTTACAGCTAATACGGTTACTCAAATCAAAAATACTCCTTGCTATGGCGTGGATGTGGGGAGAAATGCGATCACCTTTGCGCTCTTTGAGGGAGGTTTGTATCGCTCCTCTGATTGGATTACGCCGCTAGCGTTTACATACGCCGGAATTACAGACGGGAATTGGAGTAGGGTACAGTTTCTAAAAGCTGATCCAGAACACATCGAGGATAGGTTGGCACTGGTGATGACTGTGCCGAATACTAGCAATAGGCGCGTAGTGTGGTGGAACGCGGCAACAGGGACATCTGCAACAGGACTAGAGGGTACAACCATCAAGCCTTGGTCAGCTTCCCTTGATGTATCAGATACTGGCAGTTTCTGGGCTAGTGGCGTTGGTCGGTTAACGTATGGCTCAACTACTACAGCTACTCTTGGAACTACGCTTTCTACTCAATCTTTAACATCTTTAGCGTTTGGTACTGATAACTTCTACAAGATTAGTTTTTATAAAAACTTCTTAATTGGTCAATCAAGTATTGTTACTAGCGCTGGTGCAGTGCAAAATACTTATACTTCCCTTGGCTCAAAAGCTTTCATCTTACACATGGATGGAGGGATTGCGCTGACTAATAGAGAAATGCGATCGCTCTTTACAGATAACGTGTATGGCTATGATAATTACGGTTGGAATGGCACTACTTGGGAACTAAACCACGCTGGGGCAAGAACTACCCATAGCACAAATGAAATTTTAGGTAATGGTATTACTGCTAGATTTGAAAATGGAGCTAATGCACCCCACTTTATAGCAACTGATTACTACACTCAAGGAGTGTGCAACGGGGTACTTAAAGATAACGCAACTACCTTGTACTACGAATCTGCATGGTACTCAAAGCCAGCACAATTCAACCATCCAGTGCAAGCAAATGTGACTGTACCTGCTGCTGCACCGTATCAAATAACCCTAAGCGCTGCTAGTGAAATAGCTTTTATCCGCATTGAAACTGATTCACCAGAACTCATCAAACTGACATTGAACGGTCAACCAGTAACCACAGTGTACATTGGTGGCACTACTCCACCTGGGCTTAACGAGATTAGAGTAGATGCCTCTGGCAATGGGATAATTGAATTCAATAGCGCTGATGCAGGTAAAACTGTAGGAGGTATTTATTCGTTTATTAAAAACTAATGGAAACAATAATAATTAACGATTACATCAGTTTTTTAAAAATCGATGGCAGCATCAAATCTGTACAGATTAATCACGATGGTATCTGGCACAATGTCCCCTATAACTCGGATACATATACCTTTAATGAATCAGACCCGCTTACTCAAGAATTGCGACAATGGGAAGCTGTTAACGGAGCGTTAGACCTACCTTTACCGCCTCCGCCTCCCAATGTTTCAGGACTAGCTGATACTATACGAGGTACAGAAGTATTTGCTAAGGTGTACGCTGAAGTAGAACTTCCAAACCCCAAAGTGGTAGCAGCTTTCACCATCCTCATTCCTACGCTTAATAGTAGTAATCCCAACCTTAAGGATTTGCGATTCTCTCTGGAGGGGCTACGCGCAGGAATGGGGGATTTATTAAATACAGAAGATATTGAATTTATAAATCAAGCGCTAGCCGATAACTTCTTTAACTACAGCATCTAACTCCTACTATGAAATACTTTTGCAATTGCCCAGACTTCCAAAAACGAGCAGCTAAAAATCCAAATTCTCCATACCTAGCTGAAAACATCGGTAGGGATTGGAGTAATTCTAATGCTGGGCTAGAACCAGGGCAATATTGCAAACATATCTGGGGAGCAATTTTAGCTGAAGGGAAGCTTAAAGAAATCGGTATACCGAGCGATCTAGCTATCCCAATTGTGGAGCGTAAAAAGCCTAATAATCTAACTCCGAGATTACAATCGGATGTAACAAGGGGCGATTATTTTGGGTAATAAATTATGGCTATTGGAGTAACTTACTCGTCTAGGGAGCGCGCGACGGCTGAGGCTATTGTAGATGAGATGATTCTTAGAGGAGTAGGAGTAGGCGGAGGCGGAGGTATTAGCGATGCTACAGCAGCAAATCAGCTATCAGAAATAGCAAGACTTGACGCTATTAATGGCAAGCTACCATTGGCTTTAGTTAATGGCAGATTAGTTGTAGATCCTAGCGGTGTAACTCAGCCGATTAGCGCCATTGCTTTTGGTAATACAAACGATGCTGTCGCTACTACCGATACAGGAATATTTAGCTTAATTGCTTTGATTAAGCGCTTGCTCTCAATAAAGCTTCCTAGCGCTCTAAGTAACGATAGGTTGAAAACTGAATCTTTTGCAACGGTAACAGCGCGTACTACTTCTTTTCTTAATACTTCGACCACCGGAACAATTGCAGCAGGAGCAAGTTCAGTAACGATAGCCAATGCTGGAGGTGCAGCAGGTACGGTAAAAACTGTATCTTTGCCAGCAAATAGCTCAATTAGTTTCTCAGCTAATGGCAACGATATTCTTGATGAGATCTCGTATAGTGCCACGGGTACAACTTTCTTGATAACTACGATGGTCTAAAATGCCTACAAATATTTCACTCCCAAGCCGAGCCACTTCTTCTCCGTTCGATCCTACTGGCTCCTTAGCTGCTACAAATGTCCAAAACGCGATCGCAGAATTAGCAGCAGAAACAATCGATTTATCCACTAATCAAACTGTAGGAGGAGTGAAAAGTTTTACTTCTCCCCTTAAAGCTAACGGGTATTATTATGCAAATAATCCTCTTAACGTTGAGCTTTTTCGTGATATATCAGCTACACCTAATACCTTTACAGAAATAGGTAACTTCTATACAGACAATGGTGGTATTACATTACGTTTATCTTTAGTAGTCAATAGTGTAAGTTTTGCAGTAGCTAAAACTTACACTATTGCAACAGTATATAGTCCTTCTGATACTGGATGGATGAGATTATTACCAGACAAATCTAACGTTTATTTATTTTTTAATGACTGTGATATAGATATTAGATTAATTACCCATAGAACTTATTTAAGAGTGAGGCGTACTGGTACTACTAATACTGTTGACCCAGGTGAAGCAAAGATTAGAATTGAATCTACTGGAAATACGACAGGAACATTCACAGATACTTCAGCTACAGGTGTAGATAGTGCAGTAACTAATGAACTTCTATCTGGAATATTTACAAGAAATGGAATAAATAGAATAAATAATTTGACTGTAGATACAGTCAACACCTGGACATCTGTTACATTTCAAAATAGTTGGGCGAATTTTAACTTAGGACACGCAACGGCTGCTTATCGTAAACTCCCTGACGGGACAGTAGAAGTGAAAGGATTGGTTTCAAAATCGACAACACCTGCTCCAGGAGAAGTCATATTTACTTTGCCAGTAGGTTTTAGACCATTAGAACTTAGAATATTTTCGACTCTTTCTATTGATGCTTTAGGAAGGGCAGATGTAGAAAGTAACGGTAATGTAAAAATGAGCGTAGGTAGCGGAGGGTGGTTCAGCTTGCAAACTATTAGATTCGTTGCCGAACAATAATTAACAATTAACCTGAAAAATATGGCAGTAAGAATTGACGAGCGCGGTCTTTATATTCCTGGTTCTGATCTAGTAGATTACGAGGAAGAAGATACAGAAGAAATTATTACTACTCCTGTACCTGACGGCTTTTGGTGGCCCCGTTGGGGAGGTACAGTTTGGGTTGAAGGATTAAGCGAGGAAGAGATTAAACAAAGAATTGGCACAAAAATAGCTGATTGGCAAAACTTGACCGCTACTATGCGCGGCACAATGCCTTTTATTAAGCTATTTTCTATAGCTCAAGAGTTTAGCGAACGCGGTGCAATAGCAAATGCTGTTTTTACTTTGCTCATGGCTACGCTTACCGCTTCCCACAATAAAGCAGATTTAGAATTTACCGTACTAGCGCTGCCCTCTATAATGCAGGGGGTTTATAACAACGCGGATATTGACATAATCAACGTTGCTTTAGATACTAACGGTTTTACAATCGTGTTGCCTAGTTATTAACTACCACTCCAAAAACTCGCTCTTATAGTAGAGGTCATAGCCGTTGTAAGTGCCACTAATTTGCAACTTGACGTGTACCGCTATGCCTCCCTCCTCCTCAACGTAGCCAATTACAATCGCTTTAGCACCATCGAAGTTTTTAGAACCCGCGTTAATGGTAACTACTGTTCCTACTTTTGGTTGATTATCAAGAGCAACAGTAGGTACAACAGTAGGAGCAGTAGGAGCGGACTCTTTAGCTTTATTAGGCTTTGACGCTAACGGCACAAATCCTTTAGCTCTGGTATCAGTTGGGGCTGGGGTCGGTGTTGGAGTCGGTGTTGGGGGGGGTGTTGGTTCCTCAATCTGAACATCGGTAACTTGAACATCTGCAACCTGGGCATCAATTATTTCTGGTTGAGTTTCCGGCATTGCAGGAGCGTAATAAACTTTATACCGAATAGCTCCGGTCTCACGCTGCTTTACTCGTTCCTCGCTAAGTAGTAATCCTTTTTGTTTAGCTCGTTCGCAAGCCATCCTTACAGCGTCTCTAGTTGCTCCCTCAAACTCATGGCGTAGCTCCTCTGGCTCGAACTTTACTCCGCGATGATTTTCCATGTATTGCAGTAATCTAGCGCCTAGGGGGAGCTTACCGCCCAAATCTTCTGTCCCAATCTCGCCTAGATGCGCCCATGAGTAATCATCAGGATTAAGTTCTAGTTTGATAGGAGTAACAAAACCGCTCCTAGATTTTTCCGGCTCTAAAATTCTTTGAGTAAGCGGCAAACCTTCAACGCGATCGCCTTTTCTCAAGTGCCATACTTCAGAAACGTTATTGTAAATTGCTGTAGTTCCTCTAGCTCCACCGCCTTTATTCTCGTGGTGCAATACCATAAAGGTGCAGCCAAACTCGTTAGCCATATCGCGCAAGTCGTATAGCTTAGAGGCGTAACTAGCATCTTTCTCGTTATCAATTTGGCTACGATTAGCAGAACTGAAAGAGTCGATCATTACAAAATCATAGCCATCTTCAGCAATGAATTTTCTTAAATCCTTCATTCTGGTAAATTGCCAATCGGTGCAAATATGTACGCTACCTTTAGGCAAACTAGCAAAATCAGCAATCGTTAAGCGCTCTCTAATATCGATTTCAGGCTCGTCAGTTTGGACGATTAATACTTTACCCTGCTTGGTTGGGTAGCCGTTCCAGTAAGTACCGCCAGCGATCGCTTTACAAATATCGTAGGCTAGTAGCGTTTTACCTACTCCTCCATTAGCATAAAGACAAATTGTTGTCCCCTTCGGTACATAACCGCCGATAATCCATTCTCGCTCTATCGCTCCTGTTAGTAAAAATTCCTCAGTTTCAGTTCTGATTGATTTCTTTTTGGTATCAACCTTCATCTGAATGATTTGCTTTAAATCCTTTTTCGACATCTTATAATGTCGAGCAATCATTGATAGCTCCCATTCTAGGCGCGCTTCTCCATCTTCCAAGTCTTCAAAGTTTTTCATCATCTTGACCACTGCTGCTTGCACCTGGTCAAATGATGGCTTATCTCCTGCTGCTCGTGCAACATCTGCTGCGTCCATTATCTTTGTAGCTTCAGGCGCTGAACTCTCCTCTAACTCTCTAATAATCGCTTTAGCTTGAGAAATCGCCGCAACGGAGTCAATGCTACCGAGTTCGCCTATCCTTTTGAGTTTTTTGGCAAATTGTGACTTTTTCCAGCCATTAATTAAAAATTTAGCGTGTTCAACTAAATTAATAGAATGAACAATTCGACCGACTAACTGAGCTATTTTACTTTTGCCGCCTACGTCTTCTAACTCTCCTTTATTCCTTAGCTCTAAGGTTACAGTATTCAAGTTTGGCTGAAGTTCCTGAGCTTCTACGTTTCTGATTGCTTGGTAAATTTTGCGATGGCTAGAGACCGAAAAAGCTTCTACTGGTAGGTTTTCGCAGTGTGGCAAGTTTTCAGGAGCTAAAAGCAATTCACCTAATAAAGCTTCTTCTGTCTCAATTACTTCCAAATTTGGCGTTGCAGATGTTACATTAGTCATTATCATTTTTTGTTTTTTGCATCCCTTTAGTAAGGATGCTTTTTTTTTGCTAGGGTGGATAAGTGAATGTTGCGTGTGTTGCATCTGTTGCATAATCCGAACACTTTGGGTTAGAATTGTGAGTGCTAACAGATTAGGACACAGCTTGCGTCCTTTTAGGGACACATCAATCATAACTCATATGTGTGCAGAAAGTAAGAAAAACAAAAAAGAATATTTTCTTTCTCTTTCGTACAGAGATTTAGAGGCTGTTACGGGGGTGTATTATGCAACTTGGCATAAATGGTTCGCTAGGAGAAGAAGCCCAACGATTGATAGTTTAGAAGAGGCTGCAAAAACGTTAGATATGCCACTCCTAGAATTTGTAGAAGCTTTTAAGGAACGTCGAGATAAGACGATAGCAGCGAACGCGCAGAAGAAAGTAGCAGCATAGTTCTAAGGGCATATTATGTTCTTTTCCGAGCTAAGGCTTTACGTTTTTGGTAGCCAGGGAGGTGCATTAAGTACCTCAATATGGTGGAGACATGAAGGTCTAGAGCTTGGGCAAGTTGGGCTGAACTCATTTCGGGATGCTCGTGGTAGAACTTGATTACTTTATCTTCAGTCTTTCTTCTCAATTCGTATTTCTCCAGTTTTCCAGACATATTTTTCGATTCCTGCTCCTACAAATAACTTGACTTTCCAGCCTGTTAGTCTCTGATGGGGGTCTTTATTCTCGTTCGGCGAGAGTAATACGACTCCAGGAACCCATTTACCTCCGTGCAGTACCTCTACTTCTGTATCAGGCAAGGGCGGAATAGTAGAAATTGGTTTAGTTATACTTGCTAAATCTAGCTTTTCGTTCATTAGTACACTAACTCCACTCATTAAAGGATTTGTAAGCAAGTTCAAGAGAGGATGTATCGTTACTACTTACGCGCTGATAGCCTATGAAGTGAGGATTTTCGGATGTTTGCTCGACATAGGGCGGTTTGTTGTCTACAAATACCATCCCTACAGCCGTCAAAGGGATATTATCGCAATCGTGAGCAATTTCCCAAAAGATTACAGGGCGCGTAATAATTCCATTTTCAGCATTTGCAAACACTGCCTCCCATCCTATAGCTGGAATAATGTCATAAACTTCTGATTTTTCCGCTTCCTCATTAAAAAACGCGCACCAAACCATTTTAAAAAGGTTAACTAAATTTTTAATCATTTAGCTTACCTCTCTCTTTTCCGTTAGTGTCCGCTCTTGGGTTCAAATGCTCTAACAACTCTCTTTTTTCTGCTTCTAAAATTGCTATTTGCCTCTGCTGCAAAACTACTCGTTTTTGAAAAGATTGCAATGCTTCCCTGTCCTGCGCTCTGCAATTTAGCAATACCTCATACTGCTGATTTAGCTTACGAATATCTTTCTGCAAAGATGTGACATCAGCTACTTGTGTAGGGGGAGCAACTTCATTTATCATAAGGTTGGTTGTCTATGATGATTAAAGATCGAGAGATCGAGAAATCAGCGCTCCTACCTGATTTAGCCTCAAGTAGAGCGCTGATTTTAATTATTTGTCGGTACAGCGCATGGGTGGGTAATTCCTTGCTGTTTCAACCATTCCGCAACAATTGCGCTTAGTAGCTCTTGTTGGGTCGTGTCTCTTCTTAAAGCTTCAATCCGCAGTTGCTTCTGTACATCCTTGTTTATTCTCGTCAATACTCGATTATTCACGGGTATAGCTCGTTGTATGTATGTTGTGTGCTGCACGTACGACTACTGTAGTCTTTCCTTTTTAAATAAGTAAATTAGTAAATATACTGAACCTTCTTGAAATCTTTATAAAATGTTCAGTATATTTACTGATGCAATAAATCTTAGAGAAAGATATGCTTTAAGGTTTACAAAAAATATGGGTTTTAATAGTGGTGGAGTAAGCACTTTGCTAGAGAGCTTAAAGCTGCAACGAGTCTGTATATTGTTATCTGTTAGTGAGGGTATAGATAAGGATCGGATGGAATCTAATTTTTTTGAGACTTTTAAGCAAATGGAGATTTGTGCTAGGCAGTTTTTGCTAGTGCAGGCGGTTCACGAAGTTGTTAACTTTTCCCAGTCAGAAATTGCTGATAATTTTGATTTTCCTGATTTATTACGCGCATTAAGCGAATATACGTCAAGGCAGGAAAAAAAAGAAAGTGATGTTAGTAATGTCAGTTCTAACTGGGGAGCCATCAACCACTTTTTAGAAGTAGCTGTACAAAAACTGGAACGCCATGTAGTAGACGAAACTATTACTCCTCTGCGCTCCTTACCTTCATTAAACGAAACTAAAATGTTTGCCGAACAGTTCAGACGGCTTTTGATGGTTGAATTTATAAGCATTTGGGTAAAAACGCTCGAACACGAACGTTACCGTTTTTCTGATTTGCTCACTTCATTAAGTAAATACGCTTATCAACAAACAGAACTTTTTCCAGAAAATTCAAGCGTTTGGGAAGTTGTCGCTACGCTCCTACAGACGGCAGCAGTTGAAGCCCAGCGTCAAGGTGATAATTTACCGTAACCTTACGACCTCTTAGAATATTATTGTTAACCTGTGTTACACAATAAACGCAGGTATCAATAAAAAAGATGGCTAATGGACATGGATACACAACGCAAGGGGTTAAAGATTTAGCCAAAATTATCAAGCAAGCGCGTGGCTTCCTGAGCTATCGCGATTTTGAAATCTACTTGAGCGAACGACTAGCTGAAAACGGAATTAAAGGCAAAGTTCCATTTAGCACATTGCGGAGAATAGAAATGTGCGATTTTTCGCCTGGCTTTGGGCCTGACTACGATACCCTAGCTAAAATTGCTTACGTTACTCCTTACACGATTGAAGAATTGAGCGCGATAGCTAGGGAGCGAAGTCT
>JAABUN010001783.1_pt1 | contig 43707 bp, 40 predicted proteins | sample 5559311 | NCBI WGS metagenome assembly JAABUN01 (sample SAMN10711877, study PRJNA513370) | rock metagenome | isolation source: Antarctica rocks | place: Antarctica: Victoria Land, Siegfried Peak sud
TCATGTCGCTCGCCCCCGCCGACAGGGCAGTAACGGCCGGGCCGAGGCTGCGCCCGCCCAGCATGTACTCGCCGACCGTGCCGGTGGATTTGCGCCAGGCATAGAGGCCGATGGCGAGCATCAGCGCGAAGTAGAGGCCGAGGGAGATCAGGGTGCCGGTCTGCATTCGAGCGGCTTAGGCGAGAGGGAGGGGCGGTGCCAATCCTCCCCGAGCTTGCTCGAGGAGGGGTGGAGGGACCTGGCACCACACCCCTCCACCCCTCCCCCCAGCGAGCTCGGGGAGGACTTACGCTGCCGAGAACGCCCCGTCGTCACCCACCACGCTCAGCACGCCGTCGGCAATGGCGAACACCGCGCCCGTCAGCGCCAGCGTGCCGGCCGCCTCGCCCTTGCGCACGAAGGGGAAGGTGCGCAGGTTGGCAACTGAGGTCTTGACCGCCTCCTCCTCCATCGCACGCCCGGCCTCGCGCGAGGAAAGGTCGTCAAACCGGGCGCGCACGCGGTCGCGCGCGTCGTTCAGCAGCGCCGTCCAGGACGCGATAAAGCCGCCTTTGCCGGGTTCGGCCTCAGCGAAGGCACCCGTCAGCGCCGCGTGGCACCCGCCGCAGCGGCCGTGGCCCATCACCACGATCTCGGCGACCTTCAGCTCGCGCACCGCGAACTCCAGCGCCGCCGACACGCCGTGCTGGCCGGGCGAGGTCTCGAAGGGCGGGACAAGGGCGGCGACGTTGCGGACGACGAACACCTCGCCCGGCCTGGTGTCGAAGATTTGCGCGGGATCGACCCGGCTGTCGGAGCAGGCGACGATCATGGTATGCGGGGCCTGACCCTCGGTCAGCTCCGCCCACCGCTCTCGCTCATGCACCCATGCGCCGTTGAGAAAACGGCGATAGCCTGCGATCAGATTGTCCATGATCCGCCCCATAGAGATGCGGCGCAGGGTGGCAAGCGCCCCGTCCGGTCGCTATCTGCGCAACCATGACCGACGCCGCCCTTGCTCCCCGACCGCCCCGCCAGCGCAAGCCGGACTGGATCCGGGTGAAGGCACCCACCTCCGTCGGCTTTGCGGACACGCGCCGCCTGATGCGCGAGCTGAACCTCAACACCGTGTGCGAGGAGGCGGCGTGCCCCAACATCGGGGAGTGTTGGACGAAGAAACACGCGACCGTGATGATTCTTGGGGACGTGTGCACGCGCGCCTGCGCTTTTTGCAATGTCAAGACGGGTATGCCGCGCGCGGTGGACGCGAGCGAGCCGCAGCATGTGGCCGAAGCGGCGGCTCGGCTTGGGCTGAAGCACATCGTTGTGACGTCGGTGGACCGCGACGACCTGCCCGATGGCGGCGCTCGGCAGTTCGTGGCGGTCATAAAGGCGCTGCGCCGAGCGACGCCCGGCACCACCATCGAGATCCTGACGCCGGATTTTCGCAACAAGGCGCAAGCGGCCGTGGAGTCGATCGTCGAGGCGGGGCCGGATGTGTACAACCACAACCTGGAAACCGTGCCGCGCCTCTACCCCACCATCCGGCCCGGCGCGCGCTACTACGCCTCGTTGCGCCTGCTCGAGAGCGTCAAGCGGCACAATCCCGCCATCTTCACGAAATCCGGCGTCATGATGGGATTGGGCGAGGAGCGATTGGAGGTGCATCAGGTGATGGACGACATGCGCTCGGCCGATGTCGACTTCCTGACCATGGGTCAGTACCTGCAGCCGACGCCTCGACACGCAAAAGTGGCGGAGTTCGTCACGCCAGACGGGTTCAAGGCCTACGCCGCCATTGCGCGAGCGAAGGGGTTCCTGATGGTTGCCTCCTCGCCGCTCACCCGGTCGTCCTATCACGCCGGCGACGACTTCGAGCGGATGCGCGCCGCGCGCGCCGCTCAGCTGCGTTGCTGAGACCCCTCCCTGTGCCGCGCCATACGGAGACTCGAATGCTGCCCTACGGGCCGGCGCAGATGTTCGACCTGGTAGCGGACGTCCGTCGCTATCCCGAGTTCCTGCCTTGGGTGATCGCGCTACGGGTTCGCGACGACAGCGCCACTGCGACGGTCGCCGACATGATCGTCGGCTTCAAGGGACTACGTGAGAGTTTCACGTCCAGAGTCGAGAAGGAGCGGCCGAACCGCATCCAGGTCGAGTATGTCGACGGGCCGCTGAAATATCTGCGCAACGACTGGTGTTTCGAACCGGACGGGCAGGGTGGCTGCCGGGTCGTCTTCTGCGTCGACTTCCAATTTAAGAACCGGCTGTTCGAGCGGCTCGCCGGCCAAGTGTTCGACGCGGCGCTGCGTCGGATGATCGGCGCGTTCGAGGCGCGCGCGGACACGCTCTACGGCTCGGCGTCGAGCTCCGCGCCGGGTATCAGCAGCGACAGGGCCACTTCGGCGGCGTAGAGGCGGATTGCGGAGCGGCCCGCGTCCGGGTCGAACTGCCGACGGCTCGCCTTGATGGTCTGGGGATCGTCGCCGCGGCGTGCGCGAGCGAACACGACCGTGCCGACCGGCTTGCGCGCGGACCCGCCACCCGGGCCGGCAATGCCGGTGACCGCCACCACAAGGTCGGCGCGGGTCCGCTCGAGCACCCCGTTCGCCATCGCCCAAGCGGTGGCGGCGGACACCGCGCCAAAGGTGGTCAAAAGTTCTTCCTCCACACCCAGGAGCATCAGCTTCGCCTCGTCTGAGTAGGTGACCAGACTGGCCTCCAGGACATCGGACGCGCCAGGCACCTCCGTCAGCGCGGCGGCGCAGAGCCCGCCCGTGCAGCTTTCGGCGAGCGCAATGCGGCAGCTCTCCGCTCGGTTGCGCCCGATAACCTGTTCGGCGAGCGTGCGCAGGGAGGCTGGCAGCATCATCGCCGAACGCTGCCGATCGGACACACCCGAGGCCTCTTGATCGCAGTCATCATCGTTCGGCTCATGTGTGTCCCCCATCCAGCAGGCTCACCGTGGCGGTCGCCTGTGCTGCGATCCCTTCGCCCCGACCCGTAAAGCCGAGCGCCTCGGTTGTCGTCGCCTTCACGCTGACGCGGGTCACGGGCAAGCCGACGATGGCCGCTATCCGCTCGCGCATGGCCACCTTGTGCGGCCCAATTTTGGGCTGCTCGCAGATCAGCGTTACATCCAGATGCTCCAGCCGCGCGCCAGCATCCTGCGCGAGTTGAATGGCGTGCGCCAGGAATTGATCCGACCGCGCGCCGCGCCAACGCTCATCCGCCGGTGGAAAATGGTCGCCGATGTCGCCTGCGCCGATCGCGCCCAACAACGCGTCAGTCAGGGCGTGCAACCCCACATCCGCATCCGAATGGCCGGACAGGCCAAGCTCGTGCTCCAGCTTCAGCCCGCACAGCCACAGCTCCTCGCCGGCCTCCAGGCGATGGACGTCGAAGCCGCTGCCGGTGACCGACACCCGCTGGCCGAACTGGGCCTCCATTCGCGCGAAGTCGGAGGCCCAGGTGAGCTTGTGCAGCCGCTCGTCGCCCTCGACCGCGACGACGTCGCACCCCGTCGTGCGCACCATCTGGGCATCGTCCGTGGGCTCCTCGCCCGCCCAATCAGAATGAGCGGCGAGGAGGGTGTCGAAGTGAAAGGCCTGCGGCGTCTGCACGCGCTGCAAGCCGGCGCGGTCAACGGCGACGCCCAGTGCAAGGCCGTCGCGCTCGACCAGGGTGTCGGGCACCGGCAGCACCGGGCAGGCGGCCTGTGCGTCGTCGAGAACCGCGAGCAGCCTGTCGATCACCTCGACCGGCAGGTCCGGTCGCGCGGCGTCGTGCACCAGCACCCGATCGGGCGACCGCCCCGCCAGAGCCCTCAAGCCCTCAAGGACGGACGCGCGTCGCGTGTCCCCCCCGCTCACCAGGATCAATCCTCCTGGCAGCATCGCGCGGGCACGCTCGTGCTCCTCAGCCGGCACAACGACCACCAGCCGACCCACGGCCGGATGGCGGCGCAGAGCAGCGGCGGCGCGGGCGAGCACGGGTACGCCGCCGATCGTGCGGAACTGCTTTAGCTCGCCCCCCAATCGCTGCCCGCGACCGCCCGCCACGAGAATGGCGGCAAGGTCGAGATCGGATGAGGAGGCCATGACGTCCTTTAGCCGCGGTGCTGGCAGGGGAGAAGGGGCGGTTGCGGGAGCGGGACGCCGTTGCTAGCTGCCGGGCGTCATGCGCCCGCTCGCCCCAATCCGCATCGGTCCGATCGTCATCGACGAGCCGGTGCTGCTGGCCCCGATGACCGGCGTGACCGATCGGCCCTTTCGTGTCCTCGTTCGCCGTTTCGGCAGCGGCCTCAACGTGACCGAAATGATCGCCAGCCCGGCGATGATCCGTGAGACTCGCCAGTCGCTTCAGAAGGCGGCGTGGGACCCCGTGGAGGAGCCGGTGTCAATGCAACTCGCCGGCTGCTCGCCGACCGAGATGGCGGAGGCCGCCCGGCTGAACGCCGATCGGGGTGCCGCGATCATCGACATCAACATGGGGTGCCCGGTCAAGAAGATCGTCAACGGCGACGCGGGGTCGGCACTGATGCGCGACCTGAAGCTGGCGGCCCAGCTCATCGACGCGACGGTCAAGGCAGTCGACGTGCCGGTGACGGTCAAGATGCGCATGGGCTGGGACCACGCCTGCCTGAACGCGCCGGAACTCGCGCGCATTGCGGAGGATCTGGGTGCGCGGATGGTGACGGTTCACGGGCGCACCCGCAACCAGATGTACCGGGGAACGGCCGACTGGTCGTTCGTCGCCCGCGTTAAGGCCGCCGTGTCGATCCCGGTGATCGTCAACGGCGACATCACAACCCTGGAGGAGGCGCGCGCGGCGCTGGCGGAGAGCGGGGCGGATGGTGTGATGATCGGACGAGGCGCTTATGGCCGCCCCTGGCTGCTGGGGCAGGTCATGGCGGACCTTGGCGGTCGGCCAGTGCCGGCGGAGCCTTCGCTGGCCGAACAGCGCTCGCTGGTGTTGGAACACTACCGCGCGATGCTAGAGCATTATGGTGACACGACCGGCGTCGCGATGGCTCGCAAGCACATCGGCTGGTACACCAAGGGGCTGCACGGCTCCGCCGAGTTCCGCCAACGGTTCAACACCACAGCCGGGGCCGCGGCGTCGCTGGCGCTGCTTGAATGCTTCTACGACAAGCGTTTGGACGACGGACGGAGCGAGCTGGCGCGCGCCGCCTGAGCGGCTCCGCGCGGTCGGTCGCGCGAGCGTGCGCTTGTGGCACGGTCTAGATGTTGCCAAAAGGCCACATGGCCGCGTCCGCTCTCAGCAGTCCGATCCTCGGTCTTCCCGCACGGCTGGAGATTGTGGCCGCGCGCATTCGGCTGACGCGGTGGATTGAGCCGGTGGCCCTCGTGCTGGCGGTCGGCGTCGCTCTGGCGAGCTGGCGGGTGTTTGCCGTGCGCGACGCTACCGCACCGCTGCTTCCACCGCCGGTGATTGCGGGCTTTGTCGTTGCCAACCTGATCTGCGGCATCCTGCTCCTCGTGCTGCTCGGGCGGAGGCTGGCCTTGCGCAGGGCGGCGGCGAGCCCTCTGGGGGGCCGGGGCCGCCTGCACGTCCAGTTGGTAGGTCTGTTCTCGCTGACCGCGAGCGTCCCCGTGCTGCTCGTGGCGATCTTCGCGTCCGTGCTGTTCCAGAATGGCGTGGAGTTCTGGTACTCGGACCGCGCGCGTTCGATGCTCGAGAACGCGAACCTGCTCGCCGGTTCCGCCTACGAAGCGAACGTCTCTAAGGTGAGGCGGGAGACGGAGACGATGGCGAGCGATCTGCGCGGTGCGCTCAATGAAGCCGAATACAACGCGCCCGACTTCTCCCGCGCCTTCTTTCTTCAGGTTTATCGCCGCGAGCTCTCGGAGGCGGGTATCTTTCGGCGGACCGGCGACACGGTTCAGTCGCTCAGCGTGGTCAACCCGTACGGCCGCGACCTCGACAAGGCCGTCAACGTCGCTAGCCTGAACGCCGTCGCCGCCGGCACCGCGGCGCTCGTGCGCGACGATGGCGTGCGCATCTCCACCCTGGTCGCCATGCCGGATGCCGAAGGCATCTACGTCTATGGCGCGCGCGTGCTCGATCCGGCGCTGCTCGCTCAGAAGGCGAAGGCCATCGAGGTCGTGCACGATTATCGCGCTCTCGTGGAGCGTTCGCGCGCACTTCAGATCCGCTTTAACCTGGCGCTCATCGTTTTGTCGCTGCTCATCATGGGGGTGATCGTCTGGATCGCGCTTCAGCTTGCGGATCGGCTGATCCGGCCGGTGGGCGAGCTCGTTCACGCCACGCGTCGGGTCACCGCGGGTGAGCTGTCCGCGCGGGTTCCGAACACCGGCTCCGACAATGAAATTGCGCTGCTTGGCGACGCCTTCAACCACATGACGGAACGGCTGGAGGAGCAGACGCGAGAGCTTGTCGACGCCAACTCGGCTCTCGACGGGCGCAACGCGCTGATGCAGGCGGTGCTCGCGGGGGTCACGGCCGGCGTAATTTCCATCGACGAGAGCCGCCGGGTCCAGCTCATGAACCGGATCGCGCGCGAGCTGTTTGCGCGCTCGGCGGACGAGGAGCATCCAACGCTTACCGATGTCTCGCCGGAGCTCGACGAGTTCGTGCGCGGAAGTTCGGTGTCGGCGATCCTCGAGTTGCCGGTGGGCACCGGCCGGCGCACCGTCGCGGCCAACAAGGTGCGCGATGGTCGAAAGGGGTGGGTGCTGACCTTTGACGATGTGACGGAGCGGCTGGCCGACCAGCGCCGGGCCGCCTGGGCCGACGTCGCGCGGCGCATCGCGCACGAGATCAAGAACCCGCTCACTCCCATCCAGCTCGCGGCCGAGCGCCTGAACCGGCGCTATGGCCGCACGTTGCCGGAGGGTGACACGATGTTCGAGCAGCTCACCGGCACCATCAAGCGGCAGGTGGGCGACCTGCGGCGGATGATCGACGAGTTCTCCTCCTTCGCCCGAATGCCCAAGCCCGTCTTTCGCGAGGAGTCCTTGACCGAGCTCGTCCGACAGGCCGTCTTCCTGCAGGAGATCGCCCACCCCGACGTGGAGTGGCGGTGGGACCGCCGCGACGAGGTCCGCCTGATCTGCGACGGGCGTCAGGTCGGCCAAGCGATGACCAACATTCTCCAGAACGCCGTGGAGGCGATCGGCCGTGCCGATCCGGCTGACGAGCCGGGCGTCATCATCGTCAGCGTCGAGCAGCACGAGGACACGGTTTGCGTAACGGTGCTCGACAACGGACCCGGACTGCCCGATGATCGGACCGACCTTATGGAGCCCTATGTCACGACCCACGCGAAGGGCACCGGCCTCGGCCTGCCCATCGTCAAGAAAATCGTTGAGGAGCATGGCGGGGCGATGACGCTCACCGGCGGATCGGATGGCGGGGCGTTGGTCACTCTGCGGTTCGATCTGCGGTCGGGGGTTCTCCTGGACAACTCGGTTCTTTCCGAAGCGATCCACTGAGGAGAGCCGTCGATGCCTCTCGATATCCTGATCGTCGACGACGAGCGCGATATCCGCGACTTGGTGAGTGGCGTCCTGGAGGACGAAGGCTATCAGACACGAACCGCCGCCCACAGCGATGAGGCGCTGGAGGAGGTGGGCAACCGCCGCCCGTCCCTCGTTCTCCTCGATGTCTGGCTCAGCGGATCGCGGCTCGACGGGCTTGAACTGCTTCAAGAGCTGAAGGCGCGCGATCCCGACCTGCCGATCCTAATGATCTCCGGCCATGGCACGCTGGACACAGCGGTCGCGGCGATCAGCCGGGGGGCGACCGACTTCATCGAGAAGCCGTTCGACTCCGCGCAACTGCTCCGCCTCGTCGCGCGCGCGACGGAAACCCAGCGCCTGCGCGACGAGAACGCCCACCTGCGCGCGCGTGTGGGCTACGAGGCGGAGCTGACCGGCAATTCGGCCGCCATTAACACCGTGCGCGCGCTTCTGAAGCGGGTCGCCTCGACCAACAGCCGGGTGCTCGTGACCGGCCCACCGGGCGTCGGCAAGGAAGTGGCCGCCCGCCTGCTCCACAGCTGGAGCGGGCGGGCCGGCCAGCCCTTCGTCACCGTTTCGGCCGCAAGTATGGAGCCGGACCGGGTGGAGGAGGCGCTGTTCGGCACGGAGCGCCCCGACGGGTCGGCCATCCCAGGCCTTCTGGAAAAGGCGCACGGAGGCACGCTGTTCCTGGACGAGGTGTCGGACATGCCGCTGCCTACCCAGGCCAAGATCCTGCGCGTCCTGTCCGATCAGAGCTTTGCGCGTGTCGGCGGTCAGCGGCAGGTGCGCGTGGACGTGCGCGTCGTGTCCTCCAGCACGAACGAGCTGGAGGAGGCGATCGCCGCCAGAACGTTCCGCGAAGATCTGTTCTACCGATTGAACGTGGTGCCCGTCCGTCTGCCGCCGCTCGCCGCCCGGCGGGAGGACGTGCCGCCGCTGGCCGAACGGTTCCTCGCCCGCTTCACCGCCGAGCGGCGACTGCGGCCGCTGCGCCTTTCCGCCGAGACGTTAGCCGCATTGCAAGCGCACGACTGGCCGGGCAATGTGCGCGAGCTGCGCAACGTGATCGAACGCGTGGTTATCCTGGCCCCGTTGACGGGCGAGCGGATCGGCGTGGACGCGCTGCCCGGCGACATCCTGGGCCGGCAGGCCACGCTTGGGCTTGACGGCGGTGCGGCGGGCCTGATGACGGCCCCGCTGAGGGAGGCGCGCGAGACGTTCGAGCGCGAATATCTGCGCATTCAGGTGCAGCGGTTCGCCGGCAACATCTCGCGTACGGCGACATTCGTCGGCATGGAGCGTTCTGCCTTGCACCGAAAGCTTAAGCTTCTGGGGCTGACGGACCTGCGCGGCGACAGCGACTAACGGGGAGGGGAAGTATGGCCGACAGAAATGGTTTGCAGGACCTGTTCCTGAACGCAGTCCGGCGGAGCCACACGCCGGTCACGCTGTTCCTTGTGAAGGGCGTCAAGCTGCAGGGCGTCGTTACGTGGTTCGACAGCTTCTCCCTGCTGCTGAGGCGGGACGCGCAGACGCAGCTTGTGTACAAGCACTCGATCTCCACGATCATGCCGTCCGCGCCGATCGACGTAGGTGATGGTGCGGAACGCCTGCATCGTATCCCGAACACCTCGCGCGCCCTGCAGGAGGTGTTTCTGACCGCCGCGCGCAAGGCGTCCGAGCCCGTGACGATGTTCCTCGTCAACGGCGTCATGCTGGCCGGCGAGATTATCGCCTTCGACCTGTTCTCCCTGCTGTTGTTTCGCGATGGAGCGGTGCAGCTCGTCTACAAGCACGCGATCTCGACGATCGCGACCGAACGTCCGCTCAATCTGCGGCAGGACGCCCAGGATCAGGACGACGAAGCAGACGCGGACGAGGCCTCTTGACCGAATGGGAGCGTGAGCCCGACGGGCTCGCCCCGACGTCGGCGCGAAGCCTCGTGGTGTGTCCCGAGTTGCCCGGACGGGGTCGCGGCACTCTGCTACGAAACCGTGAAGGCCGCTTGGCCGAGACGGTCGGCTTGGCGAGCGCGATAAACCTCACCATCGTGGACTCGTTCGCTCTGCCAGTTCGTCGGGTCCGACCCGCGACGCTGATCGGCACCGGCCAGTTGGCCGAACTGGCCGAGCTGGTCGCGGCCGAGACGATCGAGCTGGTGGTGCTCGACACTCAACTGTCGCCCGTCCAGCAACGCAATCTCGAGCGCGGGCTCAAGGCAAAGGTCATCGACCGCACGGCGCTGATCCTGGAGATCTTTGGCGAGCGTGCGCGGACCGCGGAGGGTCGGTTGCAGGTGGAGCTTGCCCATCTCGACTATCAGGCAGGGCGTCTGGTGCGGTCGTGGACCCACTTGGAGCGCCAGCGGGGTGGCTTCGGCTTTCTCGGCGGGCCGGGCGAGACTCAGATCGAGGCCGATCGCCGCATGATCCGCGATCGGATGGCGCGCCTGCGCCGCGACCTGGAGGAGGTCCGCCGCACCCGCAGCCTTCATCGCGACCAGCGGGAGCGCGCGCCCTGGCCAGTGGTGGCGCTCGTCGGCTACACCAATGCCGGCAAGTCCACGCTGTTCAATCGCATGACGGGCTCCGACGTCATGGCAGAGGATCTGCTCTTCGCCACGCTGGATCCCACGATGCGGGAGATCGCGTTGCCCGGCGTCGCCAAGGTGATCCTGGCCGACACGGTCGGCTTCGTCTCCGACCTGCCGACCGAACTGGTGGCGGCGTTCCGTGCCACGCTAGAGGAGGTGGTCGCCGCCGACCTGATCGTTCATGTGCGCGACATCGCTCACCCCGACAGTGATACCCAGCGCAACGACGTCCTGAAGGTGCTTGCCCAGCTCGGCGTCGACCCGGAGCTGGAGGACGGCGTGCCGGTGGTCGAGGCCTGGAACAAGCTCGACCTGCTCGACGAGGAGGCTGCGCAGGCTGTGGCGTCGGAGGCGGCACGCCACCCGGGCGTAGTGACCCCGCTGTCGGCGAAGAGCGGGGAGGGGGTGGACGCTCTGTCCGAGTTAATGGCCGCGCGTCTGACAGCGGGCAACACGGTTCATCGCGTGCAGGTGAACGCCGGTGACGGGGCGTCGCTGGCGTGGCTCTATGATCGCGGTGAGGTGCTCGATCGAGCGGTCGCCGACGATGGGTCGCTGGCGCTGTCAGTGCGCCTGTCGGACGCCGACTGGTCGCGCTTCTCCGCCCGCTGAACCGCCTTCGCGCGCGCCCAGGCGCTCTCCAGGCCGGTCGCGTCCATCTCACCAAGCGACGGCTCGGCCGCTTCCATGAGGCGGAAGCGGCGCTCGAACTTGGCGTTTGCCTCTCTCAGAGCCGCCTCCGCCTCGATCCCCGTATGACGGCCCCAACTCACCAAGGTGAACAGCAGGTCGCCGAACTCCTCCTGTCGCTGAACCATGTCGGAGGCGTCGGCGATTTCGTCCAGCTCCTCCACCACCTTGTCCAGAACGCCGTTCGCATCCTTCCAGTCGAAGCCGACGCCGGCTGCCCTCACGCCCAGTTTCGCGGCGCGTGAGAGGGCGGGGAGGGCGGCCGCGACGCCGGCGAGCGCACTCCGATCGGCTTTCGACGCCCGCTCCGTGGCCTTGATCGCCTCCCAGTCGGCACGCGGGGCGTTGCCAAAGATGTGCGGATGCCGGCGCTCCATTTTATCGGAAATGGCGTTCAGTACGTCGGCCAGCCCAAAGGCGTCGCGCTCGGACGCGAGCTGAGAATGGAGGACGACCTGCAGCACCACATCGCCGAGCTCGTCGCGCAGATCGACGTCGTCACCAGCCTGGATCGCGTCCGCAACTTCGTAAGCCTCCTCGATTGCGAACGGCGCCAAGCTCGCGTGCGTTTGCGCCAGATCCCAAGCGCAACCGGACTGCGGATCGCGGAGGCGGTGGACGATGGCCACCAGCCGCTCGAGGGCGTCCGACGCACCTATCGCCACGTTAACCAAAGAAACGCCGATAATAGATATTATGTAAAATAAGGAGGGTGTTTATGTGAACGATACCTGCTTCGTCAGCCTTCAAGGATCATCACTCCTTCTTCCACCCGCCAGCTGCTGAGGCTGTTGAGAAAGTTCATGCCGAGCACGTTCAAGTCAACAAAGGACGGTGACACGATCACCGAGAAGTCGGCGCGTTCGATCGGACCCACCACCAGCAGATCGATCGCCGCCCGCTTTGCGCTGATCGTGCCGTTCGCCGTCTGGATCAGGACCGGGAAGCCGAACTCCGCCGGCACTACGCCGAGTGCGGTCGCGTCTTCGCTGCCGATCGCCGTCAACGTGGCCCCCGTATCGATCAGGAAGCGCAGATCGCGGCCATTCACCTTCGCCGTCACGAAGAAGTGGCCATCCTGCGGCCGAATGCGCAAGGTGCCGCCGACGACCTCCGTCCGGTTGGGGCCGAGCTCCGTCACGACCCGCTGCCACACCCGATTGGCCTCGTCGCGATAGGCGAACAGCACGAACAGGACGAGGAAGATCAGCGCCCAATGCAGAACACCGCGCAAGACATCGCGCACGTTCGGCCGCCGCGCCAGCAGAGCGCTCGCCACCAGTACGAGAAAGCCAAGCGCCAAGATCAGGTTGAGGGTCGGGTCCCCGCTCAAGGCAGTTGGGCCACCAGACCGTCGAACCCGCACTCGACGCCATCCGGCAGCTCCGCCTGCAAGGTCCGGTAATCCATGGAAAAGTCGAGGTGGGTCAGGATTGTGCGGCCCGGACGGATGACCGGCAACCAGTCGAGCACCATCTCCAGATTGGGGTGGCTGGGGTGCGGCTGTCGCCTGAGCGCGTCCACCACCAGCACGTCGACACCATCGAACATCCGGTTCATGTCGGCCGTGATCTCGCTGAAGTCGGTGGCATAACCGATCGACGCCGCCGGGCCGTCGAAACGGAGGCCAAGCGAGTGGATGCGGCCATGCGGCATTGACGTGGCGCGCACCGTCACCTTGCCGATCGGCACCGGGCCTTCGAACACCTGGCCATTGACGATGCTCGGATAGCCGAACTGGCCGGCAAAGACGTAATCGAAGCGGTGTCGAAGCGTGTCGAGTGTCGCATCGTCCGCATAGCCGGCGATCGGCTGCGACCGGCCAAACCGGAGCGGCCGCAGGTCGTCGATGCCGTGGCAATGATCCGCGTGGTCATGGGTCCAGACGATCGCGTCCAGATGCGACACGCGCGCATCGAGCAGCTGCTCACGCAGGTCAGGGCCGGTGTCGATCAGGATCGCCGCCCCCTCCCCCTCCACGAGCGCGGAGACGCGGCGCCGGCGGTTGCGCGGCTCGGCCGGATCGCAGCTGCCCCAGTTGGCTCCGCTCGGGCCACCAAGCCTCGGTACGCCCGTCGACGTCCCGGACCCCAGCATGGTGAGCTTCAGCACGCGCGGGTGAACAGGCGGAAGAAGTTGGCCGTGGTCTGCGCCGCGACCTCTTCGAACGACACGCCGCGCACTTCGGCCAACACGGCGGCGGTGTCCGCGACCATGGCGGGCTCGCCGGTCTTGCCGCGGTGAGGCACGGGCGCGAGGAAGGGCGAGTCGGTCTCAAGCAACAGCCGATCGCCGGGCACGGTCACCGCGAAGTTGCGGAGCTCGCCCGCGTTCCGAAATGTGAGAACACCGGAGAAGGAGATCGACAGGCCGAGCTCAATCACTCGCTTACCGAACTCCTCCGTGCCGGTGAAGCAGTGGATCAGCGCCGAGAACGACCCGTCGTTCAGCTCCTCGGCCAGGATTTCGGCGGTGTCGGCCTCCGCATCACGAGTGTGAATTACAAGCGGCAGTCCGGTGCGGCGCGCCGCGGCGATGTGAGCGCGGAAGCTGTCACGCTGCCGGGCTCGGTCGGATCGGTCGTAGTGATAGTCGAGGCCACTCTCGCCAAGCGCGATGACCTTCGGGTCCGTCGCCGCCTGGCAGAGCTCATCCGCACAGATCCCGGCGTGGCCGTCTGCCTCGTGCGGGTGAACGCCGATGGCCGCGAACACGTCGTCGTGACGCCGAGCCGTCGCAACCACCGCCGGCCACTCGGCCGCAGTGGTCGAGATGTTCAGAAATCGGCCGACCCCGCGACCGCGAGCTTGGTCGAGCACTTGGTCTTGCCGCTCCGCGAGACCCGGGTAGTTCAGGTGGCAGTGACTGTCGACGAGCATAACCGCTCAGATAGGGTCGCCCTCGCCGCCTGTCATCCATCGGGCCGGCACCTCCAGGCGCGGGAAGACGCCGGATGGCACCGGCAACGCGCATCCCGGCTCGACGGGCGTGTCCAGGTCCGCGAAGGAGCGGCGGTCCGCTGCGACAGCAAGCTGGTCAAGAAGCCGCGCGGCCCCTGCTGGAACGGCCCAGCTTGCCAGAATTGCGAGCCGGCGCACCGCGTCCAGCGTCACCGCCAGCACGGTGTCGGCGCGCTCGGGATCGGTCTTGCGCCCGGCCCACGGCGCGGCATCGGCGAAATAGCCGTTGGCCGACGTTGCCGCCGCCCAGATCACCTCCAGCGCGAGATGCGGCTGGTGAGCGCGCATTGCGGTCTCGGCCTCCTGTTGCGCGGCTCGGAGGCGGCCGATCAACTCGTCATCTTCGGGGCGCAAGATGCGTCGTGCGGGCATTCGGCCGTTGCACTGCTTCGCCACCATCGACAGCGATCGTTGAGCCAGATTGCCCAGGTTGTTCGCCAAATCCGCGTTTGCACGCGTGACGATCGCCTCGGGCGACCAGCTGCCGTCCTGTCCAAAGCTCACCTCGCGCAGCAGAAAATAGCGCAATGCATCGACGCCGAACGCCTCGACGATCTCGATCGGATCGGACGTGTTGCCGAGCGACTTCGACTCCTTGACCCCACGATTGAGAATAAAGCCGTGGGCCAAGATCGACCGGGGCAGGGGCAGTCCGGCGCTCATCAGCAGCGCGGGCCAGTAGATCGCGTGAAACCGCACGATGTCCTTGCCGATCAGGTGCGCATCCGCCGGCCAGAAACGGACCATGGCGGGCGTCTCGTCCGGAAAGCCCAAGCCGGTCAGGTAATTCGTAAGCGCGTCGACCCAGACGTACATGACCGATGCGGGATCGCCCGGCACCGGCACGCCCCAGTCGAAGGAGGAGCGGCTGACCGACAAGTCGGTGAGCCCACCCTCCAGGAAGCGCACGACCTCGTTGCGGCGGCTGTCCGGCTGCACGAACGCCGGATTGGCGGCGATGTGCGCGAGCAACGGCTCCGCGTAGCGCGACAGGCGGAAGAACCAGCCTGCCTCCGTCGTCCAATCGACTGGCGTGCCGTGCGGGGACAGGCGCGCGCCGCCCTCTCCCTCCATCAGCTCGCCCTCGGCGTAGAAGGCCTCATCGCGGACCGAGTACCAGCCTTCGTAGCGGTCGCGATAGAGGTCACCCGCCGCCTGGAGCCGCGTCCACAAGGCCTGCGCCGCGCGAGCGTGGGCTGGCTCGGTCGTGCGCACGAAGCGGTCGTGGGAGAGGTGCAGCGCCCTCGCCATGGCCTGGAACGCCGGCACGTTGCGGTCGGTCAGTTCGCGCGGGCTCAGCCCCTGCTCACGCGCCGTCTTGACCATCTTCAGGCCGTACTCGTCGACGCCGGTTTGGAAGTGGACCTCCTCCCCCGCGAGGCGATGCCAACGGGCGAATGCATCCGCCACGATCGCCTCGTAGGCATGGCCGATGTGGGGAGCACCGTTCGGGTAGTTGATTGCGGTGGTAATGGAGTAGCGGTTCATTGCCGATCGCCTAGGCCCGAGCGATCGACGGGGGCAAGACCGGCGAGCAGCGTCATCATCCGTGTGCCCGCGACCGCCGGCTCAAGTCCGAGCCGTCGCGCCGACGCGGCGAGCGCTTGCGCCTGACTGTACGCGTCGAGAGCCGCGATCCGCCGCGCGCCCGTCGAGCACCGGGCGAGGCGCGCAAGCATCCGGGGAACGCGGGCACCCAGCAGGTCGAACCGATCCGTGCCCGCTCGCCCTGTGATCGACGAGGCGATCCGTGAGCGATCGCTGAGGCGCGGGTCGCCGGTGGCCGCGATACGCTCGAGCGCGGCGTCCATACCGGCCACGTCGAGCGCGTGTCCGGCGATCGCACGACCGGGCGAACCGTCTGCGGCGAGCACGAGCGGACCGATCTGCCCCGCCGGCGTGCGCTGTTGCTCCAGAACGGCACGCACCTGATCGTCCGCAAGAGGGCCGAAGGTAAGCGTGCGGCAGCGCGACCGGATCGTGGGCAGCAGCTTGCCCGGGCTGTGACTGACGAGCAGAAAGGTGCTGCCCGCCGGCGGCTCCTCCAGGCTTTTCAGGAGCGCGTTTGCGCCGCCCGCCTCCAGATCGTCGGCGCTGTCGATCACGACGACGCGCGCGTCGCTCATGGAGGGGCGACCATGCAGCACCGCCTGCATGACGCGGACCTGCTCGACCGTGATGTTGCGCGCCAGCCGCTGGTTCGGCTTGCCCGCATCCTTCCACAGCCGCTCGAGCTGCCGGAAGTCGGGGTGGGTGCCGGCGTCCACCAGCCGCGCCGTCGGGTGGTCGGGCGGCAGGTCGAGCGGCCCCGGCGACGTCCGGTCGGCGGCGCGGGCGAGCACCCACCGCGCCGCCAAGCGCGCGAAGGTGGCCTTGCCGATCCCGCGGGAGCCTGCGAGCAGCCAAGCATGGTGAGCCCGGTCGCCCCTAGCAGCCGTCACAAAGGCGTCGAGCTGCGCGGAATGACCGATGAGCGGCGTCATCCGACGGCTATAGCAAGTCACGTCGTCCTGAGGCGAGACGGGGGCGCTCACGCAGGCCGATCACTCCAACAGAGTCGTCAGCGCCGCCACGATGCGCCGGGCCACCGCCTCGGGAGGACCGCTCGCGTCGATCGCGTGGACGGAGACGTCCTCCTCCACCTGACGTGCAAAGTCGCGGCCGACCGCCCGATGGTAGACCTCGTCGCGACCGCCGATTGCGTCCAGTGCACCATCACGAGCCAACGCCCGACGTGCCGCCTCCTCATGCGGTAAGGCGAGCACGAGCGTCGCGTCCGGCCTCATGCCGCCGCTTCCGACCTCATGCAACTGGTGGATCGCGTCGGTGCCGAGCCGACCCGCAGCCCCTTGATAGGCGAGGCTAGACCCTATGAACCGATCACACACGACCCATGCGCCCCGTGCTATGGCCGGTCGGATCAGCCGCGCGACATGGTCGGCGCGCGCCGCGGCGAACAGCAGCGCCTCGGCTTCCGAAGTCCAGCCGTCCGTCGGCACGCGATGGAGCAACAGGTCGCGGATCGCCTCCGCGCCCTGTGTCCCGCCCGGCTCTCGCGTCGACACCACCTCGTGGCCCGCCGCGCGCAAGAAATCCGCCAGCAGTGCGGCCTGGGTCGACTTGCCGACCCCCTCCCCGCCTTCGAGCGCGATCAGCCGCCCGCGCTGCACCTCAGCCGAACAGCGAGGTGAGGCCGAGCCAGGCGCGGCGGAACACGCCCGCCTCCTTGACGGCGCGGCCTGCGTAGAGGGGCATTACCTGCGGCGGCAGGTCGGGCGTGGTCACCACAAGCTGAGCGATGGGCGCGCCGTCGGCGATGGGCGCGGCGATCGGCCCGTCATACCGCACCACGGTTCGCACCGTCCCGTTCGTCCCCTTGGGCCGAGTCACGCCGAGCGGCGCGTGCGCCACGAGCGGCACGGTGTTGGCGTCGCCGCCTTGCACCCGCGCTTCCGCGATCGTGGCACCCGCCTTGGCGAGCGGCTGCGACTCCCAAGCGTTGAAGCCCCAGTTCATGAATTGAACCGACTCCGAGATGCGGCCGTTGAAGCTGTCCAGGCCGGCGACGACCATCACCAGCCGGCGATCCTTCTGCTCCGCCGAACCGGTAAAGCCATAGCCGGCCTCATCCGTGTGACCGGTCTTCAGACCGTCGGCGCCCGCGACCTTGCCCAGCAATGGATTCCGGTTCGCCTGAGTGATCGGGGTGCCACCCATCGTCTGCCCCCAGGTGAAGGCGGGCTGACCGTAGAAGTCGTCATAGAGCTTCGGATGACGGTCGATCGTCGCCTTTGCGACAGTGGCCAGGTCGTGGGCGGTGACATAGCTAACGCCCTCATCCGGCCAGCCGTTGCTGTTGCCGAAGTGGGAGTCGGTGAGCCCGATCTCCTTGGCCTTCTGGTTCATCAGAGCAGCGAACGCCTGCTCCGTGCCGGCGATCTTCTCGGCCAGGACGACGCAGGCATCGTTGCCAGACAGGGTGACGATGCCGTGAAGCAGGTTCTGGACCGACACCTGCTGGCCGGGCGACAAGAACATGGTCGAGCCGGCCGCCGGTCCATGCCACTGCTTCCAAGTCTCGGGACGAACTGTCACCATCTCGTCTAACTTCAACTTGCCGGCTTTCAGCTGGTCGAAGGCGACGAGCACCGTCATCATCTTTGCCATCGAGGCCGGCGGCATCCGACGGTCCGCGTCCCTCGCGTAGAGCACCGCGCCCGACGAAAGGTCCACCATGTAGGCGATGGGTGCCGACGTGCTGAAGGGCGGCGCGGCGGCCGTGACCGGAAGCGACAGGGCAGCAAGAGCCAGAACAGAGGCGACAATCGGCAGGGCAGAACGACGGGCGAACGGCATCGATGCAAAACTCCGGTGAGTGGAGGGCGACCAGCAGGCGATCACCGCGACGCCATCGCCATACTCAGCCTCGTCCCTCCGTGCCAGTGCCGCCGACAGTTCCCCGCACGATCATAAGCGGTATCTCGGCACCCCTTGCGCGGCCGCCTCAGCCCGCGATGGCCTCCGCCAGCAGACCGACTGACAGCGCGTAGAAGGTCGAGCAATTGTAATCGAGGATCGCGCGATAGTTGCTCGAGAGCAGATAGGCGGTGCGCCCCCGCCCGTCGGGCTCGATGAGGGTGACGAGCTCGTCGTCGGCGAAGCCGGGCGCGGGCACCACCCCCAGCCGTTTCCACTCAGCAATCGATAGCCACCGGCTCTGGCGCTCGTGCGTGCGCGGGCAGCGCGGGCTCGGGGTCCGGTTGGCAAGCGCGGTTCGATCGAGGGAAATGGGCACGGCTGCGGAGACGCCCCACTTCACGTTGGGCTTCCAACCAGCGAGCACGAAGTAATTGGCGATTGAAGCGAGCGCGTCGACCTCGTTGCCCCAGATGTTTCGGTCACCGTCGCCGTCGCCGTCCACCGCCGTCGTCAACCACACCGACGGCAGAAACTGCGGATAACCGGTGGCCCCCGCCCAACTCCCTTTCAAGCGCTCGCGCGGCACGCCCTGATCGAGCAGCTTGAGCGCAGCGATGAACTCGCCCGTGAACAGCTCCGGACGGCGACCGGCGTAGGCGAGGCTCGCCAGTGAGTTCAACAGATCGAAGTCGCCGGTGTAGCCACCGTAGTTCGTTTCATGACCATAGATGGCGACCATGATCTCCTCCGGCACCCCCGTCTGCCGCTCGATCCGGGAGAGAAGCGGGCGCAGCGATGCGTATTTCGCCCGGCCGCGATTGATGCGGGCCGCGTCGACATGGCGATCCCGATACGGCGCGAAGTCCGGGAGAGGCGCGTTGGGATTGCCCGGCTCCGCATAGTCGTAGGACACGGTCTTGGGCGAATAGACGAGCGTCGGAGCCACGGCGTCAAAGGTCCGCGCTTGCACTCCGGCGGCAATCGCCTGCGTGCGGACGCCGGTGAGCCAGTTCTGAAGGCCGGCGTCCGACTGAGCCGCCGCCGGCTCGACCGGAGCGACGCCGACCAATGCGCTTGCGGCAAGCAGGCCGGCACAGGACAGGGCGAGCGCGGAGGTGGCGGATCGGAGGGTTAAGGGCATGACTGCGTCCTGCCACAACGGTCGGCACTCGTGAAGACTTGGCGACGCGCCCGACCTTGGGCTAAGCGCGCCGATGTGGGCAGGTGGCCGAGTGGTTTAAGGCAGCGGTCTTGAAAACCGCCGTGGGTTTGCGCTCACCGTGGGTTCGAATCCCACCCTGCCCGCCATGCTCGACTCAGATCATTCGGTAATGAACGAGGTCTCCGGCGACGGCAGCCTCCGCACCCGCCGGTCGGACGATGAGGGCATCGGCAGTGGCGAAGGGAGAGAGGCGACTGCTGTCGCCGTCAGCGACCGGGTGCAGCCTCACCAACCCCTCGTCCAGGCTTCGCCGGGCACGCTCGTGCGCTTCTCGCCACCCATTTGCGGGCATTGCTTGGGCAAGTCGACCGGGCAGCGGCTTGTCCTCGTCGCGTCTCCCCAGCATCGCCTCAATGGCAGGCCGGAGGAGCAGTCGTGCGATCACAAGGGCGGCGGCCGGGTTGCCGGGCAGCCCAAGCACCGTGACGCCCGCGATCTCCCCCATCCAACTCGGCTTACCGGGCCGGATGGAGAGGCCTGACCACAGCACTCGGCCCCCTGCCTGTTCCAGAGCGAGCCGAAGCAGATCCCGATCGCCAACTGACGCGCCACCCACCGAGACGATCAGATCGCAAGAGCCCGCCTTGCGCCAGAGGGCCACCGCCTCGTCCAGACGATCCGGCGACCGCCCGATCCAGGCGCACTGCGCCCCCCACCGACGGGCAAGCGCCGGCAGACCGACGCTCCCGCTGTCGACGATCTGCGCGCCGGACAGCTCGGTTCCCGGATCGACGAGTTCGTCGCCCGAAGTGATCACGCCGACGATCGGGCGGCGATGCACGCTTAAGATTGCCTGATTGGCCGCGGCGAGAAGGCCGACGTGTCTCGCCTCGACTTGGGTGCCCGCAGGCAACAGGACATCACCGGCCGCAAAATCGCGACCGGCTTCGCGAATGTTGCGGGGCCTCGGCTGAGGCTGACTGGCCCGCACCCGGTCGCCGTCGCGTTCCGCCTGCTCCTGGATCAGCACATGATCGGCAAGCTTCGGCACACGAGCACCGGTGCCGATCCGAACCGCCTCGCCTGCTTGCAGGTCACGATGATAGGGGTGACCGGCCGCCGCCTCGCCGACAAGCGAGAGCCACTTCCCGTTGTCCGCCCAGCGAACGGCGTAACCGTCCATCGCGGAAGCGGCGAAGGGTGGTTGGTCGTGACCCGCGATAAGCACGGATGCGGTGGTTCGCCCGATGCATTCGTAAAGCGGCACAGTCTCCGGTTCAGCTCTCCGCACTATCCCGAGCAAACACTGTCTTGCATCGGTCAAGGACAACGGCAGCTGACCACGCGGCGCGGGGTCGCTCGGCAGCGGCGGAGCCACGACTCGGTCAGCGCTTGAGGGTCAGACCCCCGAACCGCTTGTTGAAGCGGGCGACCTGGCCGCCCTGATCCAACAGCTTGCCGGTGCCACCGGTCCAGGCCGGGTGGGCGGACGGATCGATGTCGAGCGCCAGAGTGTCGCCCTCCTTTCCCCAAGTGGAGCGTGTCTGATAGGTCGTGCCATCGGTCAGCTGCACAGTGATGGTGTGATAGTCGGGGTGGATGTCGGTCTTCACAGGCGGGTGTCCTCACGTTCCAAGCCGCTGATCCCGACCAGCGGCGGTCGCGCGGCGGCCTAGCTGACCCAACCACCCTCCGCAACCGTCTCAGCCGACCGGAGCGTCCGCGATCATGGCCGTGAAGTTCGCCTCCGCCGCCAGTGCGCCGTCGATCTCGGCGCGCCCGCTGAAACGACACACCGTCCGCTTGGCCTGGACGATGTCGACATGAAGATGAAGCAGGTGCCCCGGCTCCACCGCTTTGCGGAACTTCGCGTCCTGAATCGCCATGAAGTAGACGAGCTTTCCGGTGTCCGCGAGACCCATGCTTTCGATCGCGAGCACTCCGGCGGCTTGCGCGAGCGCCTCCACGATCAGCACGCCGGGCATGATCGGACGCGACGGAAAGTGCCCGGCGAAGAACGGCTCATTGATGCTCACGGCCTTGACCGCGTGGATCGAACAATCCTTCTCCAGGGCAACCACGCGGTCGACCAGCAGCATGGGAAAACGGTGGGGCAGCAGCCGCAGAATTGCGGCGACATCCATCGCCCCCCCCTGCTCCATCCGATCAGCGGCCCTGCGGCTGGGCGATCGGGACCGGGGCGCCCGGAGCACCGCCAACGCCACGCGCCTGAAGCCATTCGGCCGGCGCATTGATGCCAACCTGCGGCGTGCTGCGGTTTAATTCAGCGATGACGGCGTTCGTCACATCGTTTGTCGGGTCAACGAAGAGAGCCGCTTCCCGGCTGACGACCAGCCCCAGCTTCTGATTGCGCGCGACCGTCTGCACGGCGGGAGAGATGGCCTGCGTGATCTGGTCGGCGACATAGGCACGGGCGATCTCGATCGGCTGGCTGGCCTGCTGAAGCTGGGCCTGCGTCGTGGAGCGGATCTGGTTGATCTGAGTCGACAGCGTCTGCAGCTGCGACTGGTTCGGCGAAGGTTTCGCCTGCTCGGCCTGCGCCTGCTGCACCAGCGGGCCAAGCTGATTGTTCGCCGTCTGCTGAAGCTGCTGATACTGCTGAATGTTCGCCGCATAGGTTGTGTTGATCTGGCTGATCGCCGCGTTGTAGGCCGTCGAGCCGGCCACCACCTTTTCCAGGTCGACCGAGGCGGCCGTTCGCGCCTGGGCGGCTGCCGGCACGGGAGCGAGCGCCGCTGTGACGCCGAAGGCCAGAGAGAGAGCGAGTGCGGTAGTTTTGAGCATCAGAACGCGGTTCCTACGTTGAAGGTAAAGAGCTTTTTGTCGTCGCCCGGCTGACTGAGGATGGCTCGCGCGAGATCGAGGCGAAGCGGACCGAACGGCGAATTCCAGTTGACGCCGACACCGACCGACACGCGCGGCGTGGGGCTGTCGCCCAGGAACCGCTCGATGAAGGGCGCTCGCCGAAGGAGCGGGAATGGCGCGTCGGGCGGTCCCGAGTTCGTCACGATGGCCGACGGCACGGGCGTTCCATCAGGCGCCACGCTTTCGGGCTGCACGTATTGAAGATTCCCGTCGGGGTCGCGGATCGCGCGTGCGGCGTCGCTGACGATGATGTTCAGCACCGGCCGGGTGACTGAGAAGAGAGAACCCGCATCGATGAAGATGGACGGCCGCAAGCCCAGCTGTCGCGCCCCATCGGGCAACGGGATCTCGAGCTCAGCACGACCCAGATAATACGCATTTCCGCCGAGCGAATCGTTCACGACCTGGTTGCGATCGGTCGACAGCACCGGGTTGCCGCCGGTGTCGAGCGTCACATTTCCGTTGACATCCGTCACCACGGGGACGCGCAGCACGCGCGGGCCGACACCGCGGATGTCGAACCCACGCAGCTGCCCCTCGCCAAGGAAGAACCGATCGTTGAGGCGGATGGCGTCCCGTCCGAGACCTGGCCGCCCGTTGAAAGAAAAGATGTAGCCGCCTTCGCCACGCAGCGAAAAGATGAAGCCACCACCCACCGAGAAGAACTGGGCAACATTCGCCCGTGACTTCAGGTAGTTCACGTCGCCGCCGACGCCCGCATAATCCTGGTTGAAGGAGGCTCGCAGACCACGCGTCGGCCGCAGGCGATTGTCGGTCGCGTTGTAGTCGAGGGTGTAGCCGATTTCTGACTTCGTCCGATTGCCGAGCACGTCGCAAAGGTAACGACCGGCCAGCAGGGGATCGCACTGGCCATTTGTAAAGAAGGAGGTGCGATCCAGCGTCAGATCGTCGAAGGACAGATTGTACCGGCCAAGGGCATAGAAATACTCGGTCAGCGGGACACCCAGACTCAGTCCAGCGCCGGTCGACACCTGGCTGAAGGTGGTGTTGCGTTGGTTGTTCTGAAAGTTGAAGCTGTTGTAATCCTGCCGGAAGATACGGCCACCGAGCTGAAGATTCGAGTCGAACAGATACGGCTCTGTAAATCCGAGCTCCAGTGACTTGGCATAGCGGGAATAGCTTCCCGAAAGACGCAGCAGCTGACCCTTACCGCGGAAGTTCGGCTGCTCAATCGACGCTTGGAACAACAGTTTCTCGAGAGACGAGTAGCCCGCAGACAGCGTCAGATTGCCCGTCGGCTTTTCCTGCACATTTGCCTGCAACACGATGCGGTCGGGGGCCGAACCCGGCTCCTGCGTGATCTCCAGCCCCTCTTGAAAGAAACCAAGTGAATTGATCCGGGCCGCCGATCGTTTGACGAGGACCGTGTTGAAGGCGTCGCCTTCCGCCAACCGGAACTCGCGTCGGATGACCTTGTCCTCCGTCAGCGTGTTGCCGTTAATATCGATGCGCTCGATGTAAACACGCTGAGCGTCAGCCACCTTAAAGGTCATGTCCATGGTCAAGGTGTCGGGATTGCGGCCGAAGTCGGGGTCGACCTTCGCGAATGCATAGCCGAACAGGCCCGCTGCCTCCTGGATGCTGTTGACCGAATCCTCGACCTGCTGCGCGTTGAACGTCTCCCCCTCCTTGACCTGGATCAAGGCGCGGATCGTTTCGAGCTGGAAATCGCGGAGCGCCGACTCAACCTTGACGTTGCCAAACTTGTACTTCTGTCCTTCCTCAACCACGAAGGTGACGACGAAGTCCTGCTTGTCCGGCGTCAGTTCGGCGACCGCCGAGACGACGCGGAAGTCGGCATAGCCCTTCGACAGGTAGAATTGCCGCAGCTTTTGCTGATCGAAGGCTAGGCGGTCTGGATCGTAGGTCGTGTTGGATGAAAGAAAACGGAACAAGCTCGCCTGCTTCGTCACCATCTCGCCGCGCAGCGCGCCGTCGGAAAATGCGTCATTGCCGATAATGTTGATCTGGCGAACCTTTGACTTCGGCCCTTCCTTAACCTCGAAAATAACATCAACGCGGTTCTGGTCCAGATCAACTCGCTTGGGGTCGACCGTGGCGGCGAAGCGACCTTGCCGCCGATAAAGCTCGATGATCCGAGCCGTGTCGGCCCGCACCTTCGCAGCGGTGTAGATCTCGCGCGGCTTCAGCCGAATTTCCGGCAGGATCTTGTCGTTCTTCAGCCGCTTGTTACCCTCAAGGGTGATGCGGTTGACGACCGGGTTCTCCTGAACCTGGATGGTCACGACGCCATTCTCGAAGCCGACCAGAACGTCTGAAAACAGCTCCGTCCCGAGCAAATCCTTGATTGCCGCGTCGGCGGCGGCGTCCGTGTAGGCGTCGCCCGCGCGCAGCCGGATGTAAGACAGGACCGTCGTCGGCTCGAGCCGCTGCGCACCGACAACGTTGATTTGGGTGACGGTTGGCGCAACCTCCGTCGGAGCGTCGACCGGCGCCGGTGGCAGTGCGCGCGTGGAAGGAAGCGGCGTCGCATCCTGCGCCCAGGCGCTCGCCGGAACCCCGGCGAGAATGGTCCCGAGTGCGAGCAGATGGCGCAACTTCGTTGGTCGACGGGTCTTCACCTCAGGCACACATCATCCTTTGTTCGGTGGCCCCGGCCCCCATCTGGAACGAAGCGGCCTTACCGGGCCATGGACGCACGGACAACCTCACCCGATCAGCGAGGAGACATCGTTCACTGTGACGAACACGAAGAAGGCGAGCACGAGGGCGAGTCCGCCACGGAACGCCCAATCCATGACCGCCGGATCCGCCGGCCGGCCACGCGCCGCTTCCACCGCGTAGAACACCAGGTGCCCCCCATCCAGCATTGGAATTGGCAACAGGTTGATGAATGCCAAGTTAAGCGACAGCGCCGCCAGCAGGAACGCGAACGGCAGCAAGCCCAGCGACGCGCTCTCGCCCGCGATCTTCCCGATCTTCACCGGTCCGCCCAGGTCGTCCAGCGGCCGCTCGCCCCGGACGAGCTGACCCATCGCCTCCACCATCGCCCGCAACTGCTTGAACGCGAACACCGTCGCCACGTCAGGCAGTCGCCAAGCGGGCACCGACCGGAAGCTCGTTGCGCCAGCAACGCCCAGCTGTCCAACCCGGCTCGTGTTGCCGAACCGGTCGCTAAGATCAACGGCGCGCGGTGTCGCGGAGAGGCGGGTGGTACGACCGTCCCGCTCCACGGTGAACACCATGGGACGGTCAGGGCGCAAGCGGACCGTGGTCGTCAAATCCTCGAAGTCGTCGACGGCGGACTCGTTGATCGCCAGCACGTGGTCGCCCGCACGAAAGCCGGCCTGGGCGGCGACGCTGCCCGCTTGGACGGCCGACACGATCGCGGGCGAACTGGGCAGACCCATCGCGGCAATCACGGCCGCGTAGATCGCGATCGCGAACACCACATTGATCGCCGGTCCCGCCAGGACGATGAGCGCCCGCTGCCACACCCGCGCCGCCTGAAACGTGCCGGGTTCCCCCTCTCCCGGGGCCGGGACGCTGGCGGGATTCATATCGCCCGCGAAGCGCACATAGCCGCCGAGCGGCAACCAGGCGAGCTGCCAGCGCGTGCCCCGCCGATCGGTGCGCCCACCGATCGCGGGTCCGAACCCGATCGAAAAGACCTCTGCGCGCACGCCGAACAGCCGGCCGACCGCGTAGTGCCCCCACTCGTGCACGGTCACCAACAGACCAATTGCGCTCAGGAAACTGACCACGGTCAGGAGCAGGGACGGCGATTCGGTCACGATGCTGTTGCCGCAACCAGGCCGGACGCGATTCGTCGCGCCTCCTCATCAAGCGCCACGACGTCATCCAGCGACCTTGCAGCGGGAGCCGAGTGGCGATCGAGTGTCTGCTTCACGACGTCGGCGATCGCGAGAAAGCCGATCTGGCCTCTCAGAAAGGCCTCCACCGCCACCTCGTTTGCAGCGTTGAGGGATACGGCCGAGTCCGGCGAGTGGCGCAACACCGCCTGCGCAAGCCCGAGCGCTGGAAAATTCGCGGCGTCTGCCTCTTCAAAGTCGAGACATCCGGTTGCGACCAGATCGAGCGGCTCAACCGGCACCGTCATGCGATCCGGCCAGGCGAGCGCGACGGCGATAGCGGTGCGCAGGTCCGGTGATCCGAGTTGCGCGAGCACCGATCCGTCGACGTAATCCACGAGCGAATGAACGATGGACTGCGGATGCACCACCACCTCGAGCTGATCGGCCGTGACCGGAAACAGGTGCCAGGCCTCGATCAACTCCAGCCCCTTGTTCATCAACGTGGCGCTGTCGACCGAGATCTTCGCGCCCATCGACCAGTTCGGATGAGCGACTGCCTGCGCTGGCGTGACAGCGGCCATCGCCTCGCGCGACCAGCCCCGGAACGGCCCTCCGCTCGCGGTGACGATCACGCGGCGCACGCGCTCAGGCCGCTCGAAGTCGAAACATTGCCAGATCGCCGAATGCTCGGAATCGACGGGCAGCAACGTCGCGCCGGTCGTCTTGGCGAGTGCGCGCAGCAGCGACCCGGCGCACACCAGCGCCTCCTTGTTGGCGAGCGCAACGCGCGTGCCCTGCTCCACCGCCGCCCAGACCGGCTCCAGGCCGGCGCGGCCCACGATCGCGGCCAGAACGCAATCGACCGGCTCGGCCGCGGCGCTGCGAAGCGCAACCGATCCCGACGCGACCTCGACTCCTGTGCCCGCCAGCGCGTCCGCCAATGCTGCGTGCGCGCTCCGGTCGGCAATCACCGCCAAGCGAGCACCCGACGAACGTGCCGCCTTCGCCAGACCCTCGACGTCACGGTGCGCGGTTACCACCTCAACACAGAAGCGGTCGGGCTGCCGGCCGAGGACGTCCAGCGCCGACTGCCCGACGGAGCCGGTGGCACCCAGCACGGTGACGCGCTGACGGGTCATCCGAGGACCAGCGCGAGGAGCGCCACGGCGGGCGCCACGGGAACAAGGCCGTCCAGCCGGTCGAGCACGCCGCCATGGCCCGGCAGCAGAGTGCCGGCATCCTTGACACCCGCCCGACGCTTCATGTGGCTCTCGAACAGGTCGCCCATCTGGGCGATGACCGCCAGCAACGGCGCGCCGAGCCAGAGCTGACCGGGCAGGCCGAACTTGGCCGCGGCCACCGCCGAGAACGCCGTGGCACCGACCATTGCGCCCACCAATCCGGCCCAGGTCTTGTTGGGTGAGACTCGCGGCAGGAGCTTGGGGCCGCCGATCGAGCGTCCCGCGAAGTAGGCGCAGATGTCGGCCGCGACGACCACGCCGACCGCGAGGACCGCCCAGCCGAGACCGTCACCCTCATGTCCCCTGAGCCAGAGAAGCGCCAGCGCCGGCGCGGTGACGTAGAGAACGCCCCGGGCGAGTCCCAGCTGCCGGGTGACCAGCAGAACGAAGATGGCAGAGGCGGCCACCAATCCGAGCGCGAAATAGGCAGGTCCGGCCGCAACGGGCGCCGCGATCGCGAGCGGCACGGAGGCGGCGAACTGGGAGATTCGAATGTCGCGCGCGCTCGCCGAGACGAGGAACCCCCACTCTCCCAGCATCAGGAGTGCTGCGACGCAGGTCAGCGCCCACCAGGCGAGCCCGCCCAGCAGCAGCGCCGCGCCACCAAGAAGGATCAGCGCGCCTCCGACGCCCGCGCGCACCGCCAGGTCGTTCCAGCCACGCTTCTGTCGCACAGGATCGCGCGCGGTCAACGGCCGCCGAACCGACGCTTGCGCGACCCGAAGTCGGCGAGTGCCGCCTCGAGCTCGGCCGCGCCAAAGTCGGGCCACAGCGTGTCGACGAAGACCAACTCCGCATAGGCGGCCTGCCACAGCATGAAGTTGCTCAAGCGCTGCTCGCCCGACGTGCGGATGAGAAGGTCGAGCGGCGGCAGGTCGGCGGTGTTGAGCGCCGCCTCAAGCGACGCTTCGTCGATTTCGTTGGCGTCGCAGTCCCCCGCCACCGCCCTGCGCGCCAGCTCTCGAGCCGCACCGGCGAGCTCCGCCCGCGAGCCGTAATTGAGTGCAATCGCGAGGATCGGTCCGGTGTTGACCCGGGTGGCAGCAACGGCCTCCGCAATCTCGCGCCGCAGGTCGGCGGCAAATGGCGTGAGATCGCCCAGCACGCGCAATCTGACATTCGCCTGCACGAGTTCCGCCACATCGCGCCGCAGGAATTGTCGCAACAAGCCCATCAAGCTCGACACCTCGTCAGGTGGACGGGTCCAGTTCTCCGTTGAAAAGGCATAGAGGGTCAGCGCTTCGACCCCCAGCTCACGAGCGGCACGGGAGACGACACGGACGGCTTCGACCCCCTTTCGGTGTCCTGCCAGTCGGGGCAGTCGACGCCGCGCGGCCCAGCGTCCGTTGCCATCCATGATGATGGCCACGTGACGCGGCGTCGACCCCGCGGCGGGCGCAACGCCGTCGGAGGCGAGGGCCGGCATGCTCACCGGCCCATGATTTCCTTTTCCTTGGCGTCGGTCACGTCGTCGACCTCCGAGACGATCTGGTCGGTCAGTTTCTGAACGTCGCCTTCCTGCCGCTTGCGCTCGTCCTCCGCAATTTCGCCCTTCTTCTCGTCCGCCTTGAGTGCGTCCATGCCGTCGCGACGCACGTTGCGCACCGCGATCTTCGCCTTCTCGGAATAGGAACTCGCGAGCTTCGCCAACTCCTTGCGACGCTCTTCGGTCATGTCCGGGATCGGCAGACGGATCGTCGTGCCGTCAATGATCGGATTGATGCCGAGGCCAGCCTGGCGGATCGCCTTTTCGACCGGCTTGACGTTGCTCTTGTCCCAGACCTGCACCGACAGCAGCCGTGGTTCGGGGGTGGAGACGGTCGCGACCTGATTGAGCGGCATGTTCGCACCGTACACCTCCACCTGCACCGGATCGAGGAGCGAGGTGGACGCTCGGCCGGTGCGCAGGCCGCCAAAGTCGCTGCGCAACGAGTCCACGGCACCCCTCATCCGCCGCTCCAGATCAGCCCTGTCAAATCGCGGCACGGGCATTCTCCTCGTTTTGAACCACTGTCGCCGTGCCTTCGCCGGCGAGCACACGCGCAAGGTTTCCACTCTCGCGGATGTTGAAAACGATGATCGGAATGTCGTTGTCGCGGCACAATGCGACAGCGCTGGCGTCCATCACCTTCAGGTCGTCGGCCAACACTCGATTGAACGACAGGGTTTCGTAACGCGCGGCACCGGACACCTTCTTTGGGTCGGCGTTGTACACGCCGTCCACGCTCGTCCCCTTGAACAGCGCATGGCAGCCCATCTCAGCCGCGCGCAAAGCCGCGGCCGTGTCGGTCGTGAAGAACGGGTTGCCCGTCCCGGCGGCGAAGATGACGACGCGCCCGCGCTCCATGTGGCGCATCGCGCGGCGGCGGATGTAGGGCTCGCACACGGTGCTCATGGGAATGGCGGACTGGACGCGGGTGTCAACGCCCAGCGTCTCAAGCGCATTCTGCACCGCGAGCGCGTTCATCACGGTGGCCAACATACCCATATAGTCGGCGGTCGCCCGCTCGAACCCTGCGGCCGCAGCTGCCAGCCCTCTGAAGATGTTTCCGCCGCCCACCACCAGGCACAGCTCGTGTCCGCTGCGCACCGCTTCGGCAATCTCGCCGGCGACGCGGGCCGTGGTGACCGGATCGATTCCGAAGGCACCCTCCCCCATCAGCGCTTCGCCCGACAGCTTCAGCAGAATGCGGGAATAGCGCGGGCGGGACATGGATGTGTGGCCTAGCGGAGCGATGGCGGGCACCTTAGGCAGCGCGCCTCGCCCTCACAAGTCAGTTACCGAGCGTCGCGGCCACCTCGGCAGCGAAATCCTGCTCCTGCCGCTCGATGCCCTCGCCCAGCTGAAACCGGACATAGTCGGTCAATTCGATGGCGGTGTCCGCCTGCTTCGCCGCACCGGCGATCACGTCAGCGATCGGCGTCTTGTTGTCCATGACGAGAAGCTGGCTCATGAGCGCGTTGTCCTTGGCGAACTTGGCCACCGCGCCATCGACCATCTTCTGCTGGACAGCTTCGGGCTTGCCCGACTCCTTCGCCTTCTCCGTCGCGATGCCACGCTCACGCTCGATCAGCTGCGGATCGAGATCATCCGCCGTCCGGGCCAGCGGAACGGCCGCCGCAATGTGCATCGCGATTTGCTTGCCGAGCGGTTCCAGTACGTCAACACCGGCATCGCTCTCGAGCGCCACGAGCACACCGATCTTGCCGAGCCCGGCGGCCACCGAATTGTGGACGTAGGGCACCACGATCCCCTGCTCCACCCGCAGCTGCTTGACGCGTCGAAGCTGTTGGTTCTCGCCGATGGTGGCGACGTTGTCGACGAGCCGCTCGGCGACCGTGCCGCCGCCTTGATAGGAGGCACCGTTAAGCGCGTCGAGATCGTCGCCCGTGGTCAGCGCCAACTTGGACGCGGCGCGCACGAAATCTTGGAAGCGCTCGTTCTTGGCAACGAAGTCTGTCTCCGAGTTCACCTCGACCACCGCACCCGTCATTTCCTCGACCGCCACACCGATCAGGCCCTCGGCCGCTGTCCGGCTGGACTTCTTCTGCGCGGCCGCCAGCCCTTTCGTGCGCAGCAGGTCGACGGCCGCCTCGAGGTCACCGTCAGTGTCCGACAACGCCTTCTTGCAATCCATCATGCCGGCCCCGGAGCGCTCGCGCAGCTCCTTGACCGCGCTCGCGGTGATCTGTGCCATCGTTGATCCTTGGGTCTAAGTGTGCGTCAGGCGTCGGCAAGCGCCGGCTCGGTAGGCGGCTCAGCCTGCGCGCCGAAGTCCTCGCCCGCCATGTCGTTGCCGCCCGTCTGAGCCGCCGCTTCGGCGATCAGATCGCAATAGAGGCGCACCGCGCGCGCGGAGTCGTCGTTGCCTGGAATCGGAAAGGCGATGCCGGTCGGATCAACGTTTGAGTCAAGGATGGCTACAACGGGAATACCAAGCGTGTTGGCCTCCTTGATCGCGAGCTCCTCCTTGTTGGCGTCGATCACGAACAGGACGTTGGGGATCGTCCCCATGTCGCGAATGCCGCCAAGCGACAGCTCCAGCTTGTCCCGCTCACGGGTGAGCTGAAGCACTTCTTTCTTCGTCAGGCCGGCCGTGTCACCGCTCAGTTGCTCCTCCAACGACTTCAACCGCTTGATGGAGTTGGAGATCGTCTTCCAGTTCGTCAGCATCCCACCCAGCCAGCGGTGGTTGACGAAGTGCTGCCCGGCGGCGCGAGCAGCGTCCGCGACCGGATCCTGCGCCTGGCGCTTGGTGCCGACGAACAGCACCTTGCCGCCCGCGCGAGCCGACGAGGCGACGAAGTCCAGCGCACGCTGCATCAGCGGCACCGTCTGCGATAGGTCAAGAATGTGGACGCCGTTGCGCGCACCAAAGATGTAGGGCTTCATCTTCGGGTTCCAGCGATGGGTCTGGTGGCCGAAGTGAGCGCCTGCTTCGAGCAGGGTTTGCAAGCTGACCTGCGGGGTCGCCATGAGTCGTATCTCCTTACCGGTTAATCCGCTGGCGGCCGTGAACGCAGCTCCGAAGAGACCACGCACCGGGGTCGTGTGACCACCATGAGGGTTGGAGCCGATCGCCTATTGGAACAGCTGCGCGATGGCAAGCGTTCGGCCAGAGGTTTGTTGGAATGACACCACACTTCGTGACCACTTGACACCAGAACATTCACGGAACAGAAGGCAGAACAGAGGGAGATCAACATGCAGTTGCTTGCCGGGATGCTCGTTTTGACGCTGTTCGTAGGGTTGCTGTTTATGGCACGCTCGGCGTGGTTGGAGGCTCAACCGTGCATCCGGCGGGCCCTCGCTGGTGGAGCGTCGCCGGCCGCCAAGCGGTCGACGGGCGTCAGGACGCATCAGGACGCTCACCGTGGACGGACAAAGGTGCCGCTTCGCGCTGCCGCGTGATCCGGGCGTAGCTGCGCACACTGAAGATCATCGTCGCAAGGTAAACCAGGCAGACGACACTCAGCGTCTCCCATGGCGCGGTGAACAGCGCAACCGTCAGGATACCCACTGCGAAGATCGCCTCCAGTCGGATCGACCGCCGCAGACGGAGTGACGACCAGCTGAAGGTGGCGACGCTGCTGATCATCAAGGCGGCGATGGCGGCGGTCCACAGGGCAACGAGGAGCGGCTCCCGAAAGAGAGCAATGTCGGTCACGAGCCAGAGATAGATCGGCAAGAATGCGAGCCCGGCCGCTGCTGGCGCCGGCACCCCGGTCAGGAAGCCGGCTGACTTGTGCGGTTGATCCTCCGAATCAATGCGGGCATTGAATCGCGCGAGGCGCAACGCGCAGCTGAGTGCCAGCGCGAGCGCGCAGATCCAGCCGAACCGGGGGAGCGCGTACAGGCTCCACAGATACACGACGAAGGTCGGTGCGACGCCAAACGCGATCGAGTCCGACAGCGAGTCGAGCTGTTCACCAAAGCGGCTCTGGGCCTTGAGCAGCCGCGCCACTCGGCCGTCGAGCCCGTCGAGGATGCCCGCCACCAAGATCGCCCCCAGCGCGGCCTCCCACCGTCCGGATAGCGCGAAGCGAATGCCGGTCAAGCCGAGGCAGAGCGCCATGGCGGTGATCGCGTTCGGCGCGACACTGCGAAGCGGAATCGCGGCGCGCCGCGCGCGAAGCGGTCGACGCAGGGTTATTGCGCCGTCCCGACGATCAGCTTGTTCTCGCCGATCCGCGCCAGGATGGTCTCTCCGGCGATCGACCGCTGCCCGAGAAGAACCGACGGCATCGTGCCCTCCGGCAGGTACACGTCGACGCGGCTGCCGAACCGGATAAGGCCGATGCGCTGGCCCGCCGCCACAGTGTCACCGCGCTTTACGAACGGCAGGATCCGCCGGGCCACCAGTCCCGCGATCTGCGTGAAGCCGATCATCCGGCCGTCTGCGTCGCGCATCAGGATGTGGTTGCGCTCGTTGTCCTCGCTCGCCTTGTCGAGGTCGGCGTTCACGAACTTGCCCGGCACATAGACGACGTCCGCGATCGCGCCCGCCACAGGCGCGCGATTGATGTGCACGTCGAACACCGACATGAAAATCGAAACGCGCGTGAGCGGCTCGTCACCGAGCTTGCCTGGCCCGCGCATCTCCGGCGGCGGCAGGACCTTTTGGATCAGCGTGATGAGGCCGTCGGCGGGTGCCACGATCAAGCTGGAGTCGGTCGGAACCGTGCGGACCGGATCGCGGAAGAAGCTGATGATCCAGATGGTCAGGCCGACGAACAGCCACGCCGGAACGGACCAGCCGATTGCAAAGAACAGGAGCGCCACGCCGGCGCCGACCGCGATGTATTTGTAGCCTTCCGGGTGGACCGATGGCCATTGCCACTTGACGCCAGCCGGGGCTGTCCCGCCGGGTTTCTCGATTGTGGTCATGGATTCCACCTAGGCCGGGCCACCCGAGCGCGCAACGCTTGGGCGACGGTTGATCGGGGCGTCGCTTTGCCTCTAGGGCAAGCGCGACAAACCCGACCGAGAGAAGGCAGCGCACCGCACATGGCGAAGATCAAAGTGGCCAACCCCGTCGTGGAGCTCGACGGCGACGAGATGACCCGCATCATCTGGCAGTGGATCCGGGAGCGGCTGATCGTGCCTTATCTGGACATCGATCTGCGCTACTTCGACCTGTCCGTTCAGAAGCGCGACGAGACGAACGACCGCATCACCGTGGAATCCGCGAACGCCATCAAGGAGCATGGCGTCGGCGTGAAGTGCGCGACGATCACACCGGACGAGGCGCGGGTCGAGGAGTTCGGCCTGAAAAAGATGTGGAAGTCGCCCAACGGCACGATCCGCAATATCCTCGGCGGCGTGGTGTTTCGCGAGCCCATCATCATGAAGAATGTGCCCCGGCTGGTGCCCGGCTGGACCAGACCGATCGTCATCGGTCGCCATGCGTTCGGCGATCAGTACAAGGCCACCGACTTTCAGGTGCCCGGCCCCGGCACGCTGCGCCTCGTCTTCGAGGGCGACGATGGCCGGACGATCGACGAGGAGGTGTTCCGCTTTCCTTCGCCCGGCGTGGCCATGGGCATGTACAATCTGGACGACTCAATCCGCGACTTCGCTCATGCGAGCTTCAATTACGGCTTAAACCGCGGGTGGCCGGTGTATCTGTCGACCAAGAACACCATCCTGAAGGCCTATGACGGCCGCTTCAAGGATCTGTTCCAGGAGGTGTTCGACGCCGAGTTCAAGCCGCGTTTTGACGCCGCCGGCATCACCTACGAACACCGGCTGATCGACGATATGGTTGCCAGCGCGATGAAGTGGTCGGGCGGCTTTGTCTGGGCGTGCAAGAACTACGATGGCGACGTGCAGTCGGACACGGTGGCGCAGGGCTTTGGCTCTTTGGGCCTGATGACGTCGATCCTGATGACACCCGACGGCAAGACCGTCGAATCGGAAGCCGCTCACGGCACGGTTACCCGGCACTACCGGATGCACGAGCAGGGCAAGGCGACCTCGACCAATCCGATCGCTTCGATCTTCGCCTGGACCGGCGGGCTGAAATATCGAGGCCAGTTCGACGGCACGCCCGAGGTCGTGCGGTTCGCCGAGACGCTCGAGCGGGTGTGCGTGGAGACGGTGGAGTCCGGCCACATGACGAAGGATCTCGCAATTCTGATCGGCCCGGATCAGGCTTGGATGACGACCGAGCAGTTCTTCGAGGCGATCGTCACGAACCTGGACACCGCCATGGAAAGCTGGAGCTTATCGAATTGAAGAGCGCTCGCGACTGAAGCTCCAGCATACGGGGCCGACGTCCCCGTTCCCCTTCCCGTCCGGCCACCCTAGGGTTGCCTCATGCTTCACTCCGCCGCCGCTCCCGGCCTCTCCGATGCCCTCGTCATCCTGGGCGCGACGGGGCTCGTCATCCCGCTTTTTGCGCGCCTTGGAATCAGCCCGATCATCGGCTTCATCCTGATCGGCATCGCGGTCGGGCCACATGGGCTCGGCGGGCAGCTGGATGCGCTCCCGTGGCTCTCCTACGTTTCGATCTCCGACGCGGGCTCGATCGAACCGATGGCCGAGTTCGGCATCATCCTGCTGCTCTTCACCATCGGGCTGGAGCTGTCCTTCAGCCGCTTGTGGTCCATGCGTCGGCTCGTGTTCGGTGTTGGCGCGGCCGAGCTGCTCGGGTCGGGCGCGCTGATCGCCATCGCCTTGCTGGCGCTCGGTCAGCCGCTCGCCGGGGCGATCGGGCTGGGGCTCGCCCTGGCGCTCTCCTCGACGGCCCTCGTCCTGCCGCTCGCGGGCACGCAGAGTGCGGTTGGCCGCTCCGCATTTGCTATGCTGCTGTTCGAGGACCTGGCGATCGTGCCTATCATCTTCGTGCTGGGCGCGCTGGCCCCTCAACTGGGCGCGGGGCCACTGGATGGGCTGGCGCGCACGGCCGGTTGGGGCGCGCTGGCGGTGGCGGTGCTGTGGATCGGCGGCCGCCTTGCTCTGCCCCACATCTTTGCGCAGGCGGCGCGCGCCAAGAGCCCGGAGGTGTTCCTTGCGGCGAGCCTGCTGGTCGTGATCGTCGCCGGGCTTGTTACGTCGCTGGCCGGCTTGTCGCCGATCGTCGGCGCCTTGCTGGCCGGCATGCTGATCGCGGAGACGCCGTACCACCATGAGGTCGAGACGATGATGGCACCGTTTCGCGGCCTCGGCCTGGGCGTCTTCATGATCACGGTCGGGATGAGCCTCGACCTGGTCGGGATCGCCGACAGCGGCGTGGCGCTGGCCGCGGCGGTGACGGGCGTCGTGCTGGTCAAGACGCTGGTCACCGGCGGCCTGCTGCGGCTGAGTGGCGCACGGACGGGGACGGCGGCGGAGGCGGGTCTGCTGATGGCCAGCCCGTCGGAGACGACGCTGATCGTGCTCACCGCTGCCACGGGTGCCGGCCTGATCGACGGGTCGACCGCGCTCTTCTGGCAGACGGTCACCGCAATTGGTCTGACGTTGACGCCGTTGCTCGCCAAGGCGGGGCACGCGGTCGCGCGGCGCATCGACCTGGCGGGCGCACCGGCGGAGGCCGGTTCGTCGGACATCCTGGATGGCGAAGGGCGCACCGTCATCATCGGCTATGGCCGCGTCGGCCGAATGGTCGCGGGGCTCCTCGACACCCACGGTGAGCCCTACATCGCGGTTGAAGCCGACATCGACACGGTTGCGGCGGCGCGCGCCGATGGCGTTCCGATCCTGTTTGGCGATGTGTCGCGTCCGGACCTGACCGACCGCTTGCGGCTCGGCCACGCCCGCGCGCTCGTGCTGACGATGGACGAGCCGGTGCTGTCCGTGCGGCTGGTGCGCAAGGTTCGCGCTTGGGCCCCGGATCTGACGATCGTCGCGCGCGCCCGCGATGCCGACCACGCCGCCGAGTTGTACCGAGCGGGTGCGAGCAACGCCGTCCCGGAGACGCTGGAAAGCTCGCTTCAGCTTTCGGAGGCGGTGCTGGTTGATCTCGGCACCGCCATGGGGCCGGTCATTGCGTCGATTCACCAACGCCGGGACGAGCTGCGCCAGCAGATTATGAAGGCCAGCGGGCTGGAGCGGCCGCCGGCCTTGAAGCTGCGGGACGCCCGCTCCTGATTGAAGCTGATGCGACCCGGCTAAGCAGTCAACGCCCGTGCGAACGCCTCCCGCGCCGCCTCGATCGCTTGGTCGGCACCATCCCCGTTAGGTCCCCCGCCCTGCGCCAGATCCGGCCGTCCGCCACCGCCCTGCCCGCCGAGCGCGGCCACGGCAGGCCGCACCAGATCGACGGCGCTGGCACGATCCGACAGATCGTCCGTCACTCCGACCGCGACGGCGGCGCGACTGCCGGTTGCGGCGACGAGCACCACCGCGCCCGACGCGATCTCGCGCTTGCGGTCATCAACCAGCGACCGCAGCGCCTTGGGGTCCACATCGTGCAGGACCTGCCCCACAAACTTGACGCCTGCGACCTCCTGGCGAGTGACGGCGTCGTGGGTGCCACCCAGCGCCAGCGCCCGCCTGGCCTCGGCAAGCTCGCGCTCAAGCCGCCGGCGATCGTCGATCAGCTGCGCCACTCGATCGGGCACCTCGTCGGGTGTCGATCGAAGGGTTGCCGCCGCCGCGCACAGTCGCTCGTCGCGGTCCGCCAGCCAGCGGCGCGCCGCCTCGCCAGTCAAGGCCTCGATGCGCCGCACGCCGCTGGCTACCGCCGATTCGCCAATGATCCGAACGACACCGATCTCGCCCAGCGCCTCCACATGTGTCCCGCCGCACAGCTCCATCGAGTAGGGCTCGTCGACCGTGCCGCCCATCGTGAGCACGCGCACCTGGTCGCCATACTTCTCCCCGAACAGCGCCATCGCGCCGCCGGCGATCGCCTCGTCGGGGCTCATCAATCGCGTCCGCACGCGGCCATTGCCACGCACCTGCGCGTTCACGTCGCGCTCCACGGCCTCCAGGTCCTCGGACGTGAGCGGCACCGGCTGCGAGAAGTCAAAGCGCAGGCGGTCAAGCGCCACCAGGCTCCCCTTCTGCGCGACATGGCCACCCAGCCGCTCGCGCAACGCTGCGTGGAGCAGGTGGGTGGCGGAGTGATTCGCGCACAGCTGGGCGCGCCGCTCCTTATTGATCGCCAGATGTGCGGTGTCGCCCGACGTGATCGCTCCCTCTTCGACGACCGCTTCGTGGACGTGTAGCCGGCCGAGCAACTTCGTCGTGCCCTCCACGCGAAGGCTCGCGCCGTACGGCGTGGTGATGATGCCGGTGTCGCCCTGCTGGCCGCCACTCGTGGCGTAGAAGGGCGTCTGATTGGCGAGCAGGCGGACACGTTCGCCCGGGCCGGCGCTCGCCACCTCCGCGCCGTCGCGCACCAGCGCCAGCACCGTCGCCTCGCCCTCGTTGGCGAGGTAGCCGGTGAATTCAGTCGCTCCGTGGCGGTCGGCGAGATCGTACCAGACCTCGTCGGCCCGCTGGTCGCCTGAACCGGTCCAGGCGGCGCGCGCCGCCGTCTTCTGATCGGCCATGGCGTCGTCGAAGCCCGCGCGATCAACGTTCATCCCGCGGGCGCGAAGAGCGTCTTCGGTCAGGTCGAGCGGGAAGCCGTAGGTGTCGTAGAGCTTGAACGCGGTGCGGCCGGACAGGCTCGCGCCCTCCGGCAGGTGGGCCGTCTCCTCGTCCAGCAGGCGCAGACCCGTGTCGAGAGCGCGGACGAACCGCACCTCCTCGCGCTCCAAGGTGCTCGCGATGTTGGCTTGAGCGCGCGCGAGTTCAGGATAAGCGGCCCCCATCTCACCGACGAGCGCCGGCACCAGCCGGTGGAGCACCGGTTGCTCGACGCCGAGCAGGCGCGCGTGGCGCATCGCGCGGCGCATAATCCGGCGCAGGACATAGCCGCGGCCCTCGTTCGACGGCATCACCCCGTCGGCGAGCAGGAAGCCGATCGCGCGCAGATGGTCAGCGATGACTCGGTGCGAGGCCCGAGCTGGTCCCTCTGCCTTGGTGCCCGTCGCCTCCTCGGATGCGCGGATCAGGCCGCGGAACAGGTCGATGTCGTAATTGTCGTGGACGCCTTGCAGGACCGCGGCGACGCGCTCCAGGCCCATGCCGGTGTCGATCGACGGTCGGGGCAGATCGTGGCGGGACCCGTCCGGCCGGCTGTCGAACTGCATGAAGACGAGATTCCATATTTCGACAAACCGATCGCCATCCTCGTCCGGGCTACCCGGTGGGCCGCCGGGGATGTGGTCGCCGTGATCGTAGAAAATCTCGGAGCACGGGCCACACGGCCCGGTGTCGCCCATCGACCAGAAGTTGTCGGCCGTCGGGATGCGGATGATCCGCTCGTCCGGCAGTCCGCCGATCCGTCGCCACAAGTCGGCGGCTTCGTCGTCGGTGTGGAAGACGGTGACCGTCAGCCGGTCGCGCGTGAGCCCCCACTCGCGCGTGAGCAGGTCCCAGGCGAGCTCGATCGCCTGGGCCTTGAAGTAGTCGCCAAAGGAGAAGTTGCCCAGCATCTCGAAAAAGGTGTGGTGGCGCGCGGTGTAGCCGACATTGTCGAGGTCGTTGTGCTTGCCGCCCGCGCGAACGCACTTCTGGGCCGAAGCGGCGCGCGGACTCTGCGACCGCTCGGCCCCGGTGAACACGTCCTTGAAGGGCACCATGCCGGCGTTCACGAACATGAGCGTCGGGTCGTTGTAAGGAACGAGCGGAGCGGACGGGATCACCGCGTGATCGGCGGCGGCGAAGTGATCGAGGAACGAACGGCGAATTTCGTCGGTGCTGGTCATGCCAGCGCAGGTAAGCCGCCGCGTCCGGGCGGGCAAGCCGACGGCTCAGCCGTCCGGCTGCATCGCGGCCAGCCGGTTGCCGGCGGGATCGGCGAACTCGAAGCGACGCCCGCCGGGGAAGGAAAAGATCGGTTGGGCGATCGTTCCACCAGCCGCCTCGACCGCTCGCAAGGCCACTTCAAGGTCGCCGACCTGAACGACCAGCAAAGGCGGAGCGGACGGTCCGTCCGCCTGCAGCCCCACATCCGTCCCGTTCTCCGTCGTGGTGGCGTAGCTGGGGCCGAATTGCGTGAATTGCCACCCGAAAACCTCGGTATAAAAGGCGCTGGACATCGCCGTGTCACCAACGGTCAGCTCAATATAGTTTAGCCGCCCCTTGGCTCCTGCTCCCTCGGGCACGGCGCTTACTCGCCGCCGTCTTCGTCGTCCGACGGGCCGACCATCATCTCCTCGGCGACCTTATCCTCCTTGTTGCGGATCGCCAGTTCCAGACGGTCCATTATCTCGGGATTCTGCTTCAAGAACGTCTTGGAGTTCTCCCGTCCCTGCCCGATCCGCTGCGAGTCGTAGGAGAACCATGCACCCGACTTCTCAACGATGCCCGCCTTGACGCCCAAATCGAGGATCTCGCCGACCTTCGAGATGCCCTCACCGTACATGATGTCGAACTCGACTTGTTTGAACGGCGGTGCCACCTTGTTCTTGACGACCTTCACGCGCGTCGAATTGCCGACGATCTCGTCGCGATCCTTGATCTGGCCGGTGCGGCGGATGTCGAGCCGCACGCTGGCGTAGAACTTCAGCGCGTTGCCGCCCGTCGTCGTCTCCGGATTGCCGTACATTACGCCGATCTTCATGCGCAGCTGGTTGATGAAGATGACCATGCAGCGCGACCGGCTGATGGAGCCGGTCAGCTTGCGCAGCGACTGGCTCATCAGGCGCGCCTGGAGTCCGACATGGCTGTCGCCCATCTCGCCCTCGATCTCGGCGCGCGGCACCAGTGCGGCCACCGAGTCGATCACCAGAATGTCGACCGCGTTGGAGCGCACGAGCGTGTCGACGATCTCCAACGCCTGCTCGCCCGTGTCCGGCTGCGACACAATCAGCTCGTCGATGTCCACGCCGAGCTTCTTGGCGTACACCGGATCGAGCGCGTGCTCGGCGTCCACGAACGCCGCCGTGCCACCGCCCTTCTGCGCCTCGGCAATGGTGTGGAGAGCGAGCGTGGTCTTGCCCGAGCTCTCGGGCCCATAGATTTCGATCACGCGCCCGCGCGGCAGTCCGCCCACGCCCAATGCGATATCGAGGCCGAGCGAGCCGGTGGACACCGTCTCCACCTGCATCGCCTCGCGCGAGCCGAGCTTCATCGCCGAGCCCTTGCCAAAGGCGCGGTCGATCTGCGCCAATGCGGCGTCCAGCGCCTTCTGCCGATCCGTGCCCGCGCCCGACGATGCCGCTGCCATGCTGTTCTTCCCGTTGTCGACCATCAATCGCGCGCTCATGGGCCAAGCCTCTCCTGTCGGTCAAACGGCAATGCCATCGCGACTCCGCCGAACCTTCATGTACGCACTTTGTTCAAGTGGAACAAGTAGTGAACGACTAGAGCTTCAGATCGGCAATCGCGGCGGATAGGGATGACAGAGTGTACGGCTTCGCCAGCATCGGCCGATCGGCGAACCGTTCAGGGAGCTGTTCGCTCGAAAGCCCCGAGGAGAACAGGAAGGGAACGCCGTCACCCGCCAGGCGATCGGCCACCGCCCAGGACCGCACCTCGCCACCCAGATTGCAGTCGAGGATCGCGAACCGCACCGTGCTCCGGTCGAGCACCGCCAACGCCTCCTCGACCGTCATCGCGCTCTCGACGTCGGTCCAGTCGAGGGCGTCGAGGTAATCGGCCAGCAGCATGGCCACCAGCGCCTCGTCATCCAGGATCAGTGCGCCGCCCGCGTTCGTCACGACCCCGCTCCCGGGAGGAGCAGCCCGACGGCCGCGGTGAGCTGCGCGACCGAGAACGGCTTGGGCAGGAAGGCGGCGTCGTCCACGTCGATCCGGCGGCGCGCCTGCTCCTCGGCATAGCCGGACATGAACAGCACCGGCACGTCGGGCAACCGCTCGCGGATGGCGCGCACCGTCTGCGGCCCGTCCATGCCCGGCATGGCGACGTCGGTGACGACCGCGTCGATGGCCGGATCCGCGGCGAGCAGGCTCAGCGCCTCCTCGCCGCCGGAGGCCGAGCGCACGGTGTAGCCAGCCCGGGCGAGCGCGCGCTCAGCCACCGAGCGCACCGTCTCCTCGTCCTCGATCAGCAGGATGGTCCCCTGCCCCCACTGCGCGGCGACCCGCTTCGGCGGCTCGATCCGTATCTCTGCGGGGCCGGTGTGGACGGGCAGGTGAATGGTGAAGCGAGCGCCGCCGCTAGAGGTCTGATCGACCGAGATGAAGCCACCCGACTGACGCACGATGCCATAGACCGTGGACAGGCCGAGCCCGGTTCCCTTCCCCAGCTCCTTCGTCGTGAAGAAGGGGTCGAAGATCTTCGGCAGCACGTGAGCGGGAATGCCAGCGCCGGTGTCCGACACTCGCAGCGCGGTGTAGTCGGCGACCGGCAGACCGCCCAGCGCTCGCTCCCGCACCTCGCGCGCGGTGACGGCGTAGGTCTCGATCCGCAGGGTACCCCCGGCGGGCATGGCGTCGCGCGCGTTGACCGCCAGGTTGACGACGACCTGCTCCAGTTGCTGAGCGTCGACGCGGACCGCCCCCTGCTCGCGCGCGTGCTCCACCTCCAGCGTGATGCGCTCGCCCAGCAGGCGCTTGAGCAGGTGGGTGACCTCCCCCAGCAGGTCCGGGAGCAGGACGACCTGCGGGCGCAAGGTCTGCTGCCGCGAAAAGGCGAGGAGGTGGCGAGTCATGCTGGCGGCGCGGTTCGAGTTCGAACGAATCTGCTGGATGTCGTCGAAGTCGCTGTCGCCCGGCACATGGCGCATCAGCATCAGGTCGCAGATGCCCAGGATCGCGGTCAGCAGGTTGTTGAAGTCGTGCGCAACCCCGCCCGCCAAGTGCCCCACCGCCTCCATCTTGTTCTGCTGCGCCGTCTCGGCCTTGAGCGGCGCGGCCGCGCCGTCGTCGCGGATCGAGAGCAGGACCGCCACCGGGCCGAGCTGTCGGACCGAGCTGGCGGTCACCGTCTGCGGGTCGTCGGGCGCGTGGGCGAAGCGCACCGCGATATCGCCGGACGTCGCGCGTGCACTCGACAGTCGACGGATGTGATCGGCGAGCGCCCCCTTGTCCTCCGGCACCACCAGGTCACCGGGGTAGCGAACGCCGGCCCGCGCCTCGCCGACATAGTCCTCCAGGGCGGCGTTCAGTGCAAGCATCCGACCGTCACGATCGACCAGAGCCAGGCGGGTGGGGACCAGGTTGAGGAGCGAGCGGATCGTGCCCAAGTTCCCGCCCCCCTGCACCGCCGCGCCGGCGGCGGCCGCGTCGTCGACGGCGAAGAAGGCGGACCGCCCGCCCTCTTCGTCCAGAGGGAGGTGGACGAGACGCAAGGCCGGACCGTCCGCGCCCTCGGACGCGAAGCGGATGACGCCGAGCTCGTCGGTGCGCAACGCCTCGGCCAGCACCTGTCCGTCAGCAGCGCCAACGAGGTCGCCGGTTGCCCGGTGAGCCCAGGCGCGCGTCGCGGCCTCGACCCGTCCGTCCCCGTCGACCAGCGCGGCCATGACTCCGGCTCGGCCAAGGCGGTCGCCAACTTCTCCGGAAATCGCGGCCGAAAGCTCGGCGACCCGGTCGCGTTCCGGTGTGGACGTGAAGCGCCACACCAGCAGCGCCTCCTCCACGCCAGCGCGGGTCACGCGGAGCCGGACGGGGCCGCTGGGCGAGGCCACGTCGGTCCGGTCGGCGTGTCCGTCGCGCCAGGCCTGACGCGCGGCCGACACCAGGTCGTCGGGCTTCAGCCGTTCCGACGCGCCGCCGGCCCACGCTTCGACCGGCGGACAATCGCGGCCGGCGAGTGCGCGATAACCCTCGTTGGCGGACACCAGCCGGCCCGCCCGGTCGGTGATCGCCACCGGGTCGTCGGACTGGTCGAGCAGCGCCGCGCTCAGCAGCCAGTCCGTGCCCATGTCATGAGCGGCCACCCGGGGCCGCGCGCGGACGAGGAGCCAGGCCGCTCCGGCCAGCGCCAGTGCGCCGGCCAGGAACGCCGC
>JAABUN010001784.1_pt1 | contig 43664 bp, 42 predicted proteins | sample 5559311 | NCBI WGS metagenome assembly JAABUN01 (sample SAMN10711877, study PRJNA513370) | rock metagenome | isolation source: Antarctica rocks | place: Antarctica: Victoria Land, Siegfried Peak sud
CGGACCTCCGGTCGCGGGGGACAAACGACCACCGTGCGCACTCTACACCCCGGTCTCCTATCCGTCTAACGACCTTGCACGGAGCACTAGCCGGTGGAAGCGCAAGCCAAACGCGCGGGGCGGCAGGCACGCCCAGACGGCGTCGTCGGCCTCGCCCAGCGAGCCGAGCATTCGATAGGCGACCGCCCGCAGATGGGTTCGGTTGGCCTCGAATTGCGCTGCGAGCCAGTCGTGTTCGGCCATCGGTCACATTTCCTCGTTGCGCTTCGTCATAGGAGTGACGGACGAAACGCGGCTGATGTGACGCGGGGCGTCGCGGGGGCGGACGGCGCGGGGCTGAAGACCCCGCGCTGAACCTACGATGCCCCTCCGGGGGCTATAAAGGAGAAACCATATGCAAGCACGGATCAGCAACCCAGCGACAACAGTGTCTGGCGCCCTCCAGGCGCTGCTGGCCCTGTCGAAGGCCGCGGAACAGGGGGGAGTGCCGCCGGAGACGCGCGACCTTGTCCACCTGCGCGCGAGCCAGATCAATGGCTGCAGCGTCTGCGTTGACATGCACGCTCGCGCCCTCAAGAAGGGAGGCGCCACGGACGAGCGCCTCTTCGCGGTCGCGGCCTGGCGGGACGCGCCCTACTTCACCGACGCCGAACGTGCCGCACTGGCGCTGACCGAGGCCGCCACCCGGCTCAGCGACCGGGAGGACCCGGTACCGGACGAGATCTGGGACGAGGCCGCCCGGCACTACGACGAGCCGGCGCTTGGAGCCCTGCTCATCTCCATCGCCCAGATCAACGTCTGGAACCGCCTCAACGTCACCACCCGGCAGGTGGCGGGCGCGGAGTGGTGAGCGGCACCGGGCGGACCGGCCGCCTACCACGGACGGACAAACCAGGGGGGTGGAACGGGACACGCCCAAGTCGCCAACGGGCAGTAACCAGCGATGGGGGATCAATGAAGACACAACGAGTGCAAGGAGCTCCGTGAGTCGGTCTGGACCCTAATGGCCACAGCCAGGGGATGACGGGGCCTGTCGGCTACTGGCACGTTGACGACATCACGAAGATTCCGCACGTCACTCGTGTCGGCGCGGCTGAGGCGCAGCCATGCCTCGTGCACGGCGTCATCCGTCTCGCTTAGCGAGCTGAGCATGCGGTGGGCCACCCCCCGTAGATGACCGTGGTTCTCCTCAAAATGGTCTGCCAGCCAGTCGCGTCCTTCCATCCATCACCCATTCGGTCACATTCGTGGGTTGCGATCCGTCAAAGTAGTGACGGTCGAAACGCGGCCGGTGTGACAAGGAGGTTTTCATGGCTCAGGGTATCAACGCGATCATCTATCCGGTCAGGGACATCGTGCGGGCAAAGACGCTCTTTAGCCTGCTCGTGGGTGCGGAGCCGTATGCCGATCAGCCCTACTATGTTGGCTACAAGGTGGGCGACCTGGACATCGGCCTCGATCCCAATGGGCATGACAAGGGCATGACTGGCCCTGTCGCTTTTTGCGAGGTGGACGACATCAAGACCCGTCTGCAACGCCTCCTCGAAGAGGGTGCTGTCGCGGTGCAGGAGGTCCAGGATGTCGGTGGCGGGAAGTTGATCGCCTCGGTCAAGGACGCTGACGGCAACATGCTCGGGCTTACGCAGACGCCATAGTCGATTACCGTCAGCCCCGGCCCGGCGTGCGCCCTCAGCTCCAAGGGCCTCTCCTGTTTTCGACGGGAGAGGGGAGGGCTGATCTTGAGATGTGTGGCAATTTATGATCATTGCCGACATCAGCACACCCTTCGCCCGGCTCGACGGGAGAGGGGCCGGGGATGAGGGTAATTGGAATGACTCAGTCGCCTCGCTCCACGCAGCAACGGATAGACGACGCGCTGCACCGGCTCGCGCACGAGGTCGACGCCTGGGTGGCGACCGCCGACCCCGCGAGCGGGACACCCTATCTCATCCCGCTCTCGTTCCTGTGGGACGGCTGCGCTCTCCTGATCGCCACACCGGCCGCCAGCGCGACCAGCCGTAATCTGCAGACCACCGGCAAGGTCCGCCTCGGCATCGGCCCGACCCGCGATCTCGTGCTCATTGAGGGAGCGGTGGCCGCCCTGCCGGCTACCGAAATCCCGGATGAGGTCGGTGACGCCTTCGCCGCCAAGACCGGCTTCGACCCGCGCCAGCTCTCTAGCTCCTATCTCTACTTCCGTATTCACCCACAGCGACTCCAGGCTTGGCGCGAAGCCAACGAACTCGAGGATCGCGAGCTCATGCGGGGCGGAAAGTGGGTCGTCTCCTGACCGAGCGGGACACGGAGGTCATCGCGTAGCCCGACCAGGACATCTCGCCTACAGGTCCTGACTGTTTCTTTCGACCGCGACATCCGTCCCAACCGCTGTCTCTGGCGTTCCGGCATCCAGCATGCTTCGGAACGACGTTGGCGGCTGAGGGCAGCGGGGAGGGACCGCTCTCCGGCTGCCCTCCTCGCGGCCGCGCGGTGTTGTGTGCGCCGCGATGTTGGGTCTTCACGGCATGGATACTGCAAAGTCGTCCCTGGCAGGGGATGTCCTGGAAGGAGAGCTGCGTGAAGTGGCTCATTACGGAAGCCCGTAGTGGGATGTGGTTGCAATCGAGGTAGGGAGTAGGGGAATGCACTCATTGAGGAAGAACGTGTTAATGACCGCGGCGATTGCGGCGACGGTCGGCTTGGGGGTGCTTGTGGGCGTGGTTGGCCTGGCGCAGGATGCCAGCCCGGCCGCCGGTTCGGCGGCGTGTCCGCCGGCGAGCCCGTCCGCGAGCCCGATGGCGACGTCGATGGCCAGCCCGACGGCGGGGGCGATGGCGAGTCCGAGCGCCAGCCCGGCGGCCTGCGCGACGGGAAATGCCGGCGCCGCGCAAAGCGAGATGACGGTGACCCTGGTCGATATCGCCTTCCAGCCCAAGGAGATCACGATTCCGGCCAACACGGCCACGACGGTCAGCCTGCCCAACAAGGGCGCCGCGGCTCACAACTTCAACATCGACCAGTTGAACATCCACTCTGGCGATGTGACATCGGGGCAGACGGGCTCGGTCACGATCAACGCCGCCGCCGGCGACTATCAGTATTACTGCAATATTCCCGGCCACAAGGAAGCGGGAATGGTGGGGACGCTCCACGTCACGTAGCCGCCAGCGCGGCGAAGCGGTCAGTGGTGATGACGGGCGGGGATTTATACCCCGCCCGTCATGCTGTCGCGAACGGAAGTCAGAAGTCAGAAGTCAGGAGGACGCAGGTTGGGGGCGGGGGTCGGAAGCCAGGTGATTCGTAACCGGCGTGTCGCTGGGTGTGACGATGGCCGCGGGTCGCGATGCGGCGCGTTCCGCGACCCGCTGGTGGTCAGCCCAGGAAGGGCGGTTCTGAGGCGACGGGTGACCTATGCCGCGACGGCTACAACCTGAGGGGTGGCGATTGCCGGTGGGGCATCTCACGCGGCGAGTCCCAATGAGTTGTATATGCGTATATCTCGATAATATGATATACTAACCGAGACTGAAAGGAGACACCCCCATTGTGGGGGGATACGACTATGAAAAGACTACTGACTCTGTTCAACCGCCCGGGCCGGCCAGCCGGCTCTCGCTTCGATCGTTACTATGGCGACGTCATTCGCTCCGGCGTCGGATATCCGACCGCCGATGAGGCGCGTCGCGATCTCGCCAGCCACAACCGGACCTTGATCCGCCATGGTTGGATGCGGTAGCCGCGATCACATACGTCCGCCCGACGACGCCCCGCGATCGATCGATCGCGGGGCGTCGTCGCGTTTGGGGCCATGTGTACCAAATGGGGACCGACCCCGCTGGGGTTCATCAGCTCGATCATCGTCGCCAGACTGACCCGGATCAGCGCGGGCGCCAACGCGCCCCCGGTGCCTTCGCACCCTCAATCGGCGACGGCCCCACGCCAGCACTAGCGGAACGCTCGGATCACGAGCGAGAGGGGCCGCAAGCGAGGTCGGGTGTGGGATCGTGCGGCGCGGCGGCGCCATGATGCAGTCCAGGAGGAACACCCGCCAACATGTCTCATGCGGGTTGCACGACGGTGGGTGGAGTGGCGCCGGACAGGGCATGCTTCGCGTCTGCTCGATCGACTTCCGCAAGTGGACGCTGCGGGCACGGGAAGCCGGCCTGACGGTGGCTGACGACCGCACCTGCCGCCGCCACACCGGCTTCCCGCTGCTCCCGAATCCGGTCACCCTTTATGACGACTGCTCTAGCGCGATGCCGCACTCCGCTCTTCCGCGACCCATTGGGCGACCCGCGACGGGTAGATCTGCTCGGTCAGCAGGGTCTGGAAGCGTGTGCCGCGCTCGTCCGGCGGCCCAACGTTGAGCCAGGCGCCGAGCACGTCGTAGCCCGCGTGGTAGGTGAAGATGTAGGCCCGCCAGAGGGGGTCGGCGATGAACCGCAACCGCTGCCGCGCCTCCGCCGCCGAGAGCAATCCGAAGCGTTGGAGGTAGGTGACGACCTCCGTCTCGTCCCGCCCGTCGTCGTGGAGGAGGAGGGCGGCGTTGCCGGGTACGGCGCGCAACGCTCGTTGCGCTCGGGCGATCGCCGCTTCTCGCTCGGGGTCGCCGTCCAATCCGACGAGGGGATAGACGCGCTCCGCCTGAAACAGGAAGCGCTCGTCGCCGGGGAAGGCGACCCCCTCGGCCAGGGTCGCGATCCCCTCCGCGATCACGCACTCCGGGGTGTTGATCAGTTGGATGGCGTGCTCGCCGTAGCCGAGCTCGCGGTAGAGCCGCCGCTCCTTCACCGCGTGCTCGGTATGGTGGCCGGGGTAGGCCTCGTGGCAGAGGAGATCGGTCAACCGATGAGCGTGGATCGGCAGGTCGGTGTTGAGCTCGACGCGCGAGTGAGCATCTCCCAGATACCAGTTGTACCCACTCCACGGCTGGTCGGTGACGAACCGGAACTCGACCGCTTCCCCCGCCGGGAGCTCCACGATCGCCGCCGTTCGTCGCCTGATCTCCGGGACGATGACATCGATCAGCCGTTGCGCGGCCTCCGGCGTCACCTCGAACCGACGGCGCCAGGCGATCATCCGCTCCGCCACGGGACCCTCCCCCGGCAGCAGCGCGTCAAGCTCGGCGATCGCCTCCTGGAAGGTCTCGTCCGGTGTTCGCTCCGGCTCGACGTCGAAGCAACTCCGGACCTCGTCCCGGTACGCCAGACGCTCCCCCGCCAACCGCCGGCAGGTGACGATCATGGCCGCGACCTGGGCGGTCAGATACCCAACCCGGGTCTCGCTTCCCGCGGTCTCCGCGACTCCCACCGCGAGCGCTCGGGCAGCATCCAGCAGGCGCGCGGGCTCCGGTGGCTCGCCGGTGAGCGCCTCGTCTCGGAGGGTATCCGGTCCGACGTAGGCGTCGACGTAGCCGGGAACGTGCCGCTCGATGCCAAACGCCAGGAGGACGTAGGCGCGCGACAGCGGGTCGAGCTCGGGATGCGAGGTCACGCTGACTCCTTCTCGTCTCGCGCCGCACGCCCGCGACTCAGCCCGGCGTGCCGGCGTCCATCACCACGAATCCAGGATGAGCGGCGTGTCGAGCGACGATGCAAAGGGCAAGGTAGGGTGGAATCACGCCCGGCGGAGAAAGGACCAGCGCCGCGGGGGTGCCGGGGCGGCGAGCGCGGCGTCGCCGCCAGGGTGGGGATCGAGGCCAATTTGGGCGCGGCGCCAGGGGACGAAGACCTCGTCGAAGAGAACCTGGATCAGCGCCGCCGCCGGCAAGGCGATGAACGCGCCCGCGAAGCCGAGCAGCGCCGCCCCGACCAAGCCGGCGATGATCGTTACCATCGGGTGAACGTGAAGCTGCCGGCCCTCGATCACCGGGGAGATGGCGTGCCCCTTGATCAGCTCGATCAGGAGCGAGGCGGCGAGGGCGAGACCCATGGTGGTCAGCCCGTGAGTTGCCGCGATGGCGAGAATCGGGACCCGCGCCAGCCAGACCCCGAAGAGCGGGATCGCCTCACCGGCGCCGCCGATGACGCCAAGCAGCAGCGGGTAGGGGACATGGAGGAGGGCGAGCGCCGCCCAGGTCATTGCCCCGACGACGATCATCGTCATGCCACGAGCCCGGAGGTACAAGCCGACCCGCTGCCACATCTCGCCGAGGACCCGTGCCGTCTCCGCCTGGTGGCGGGGAGGGGTCAAGGAGAGGATTGTCGCCAGCATGCGCTCGCGGGCGAAGACCATCATCAGCGAGAGGATGATGACGCTGAAGAGATCGACGAAGAGGAACCCGAACAGACTCTCCGGCAGCCGGTCGAGCCGCCCACCAACGGCGACGAGGATCCGCTGGCTGAAGTCGACGAGCTGGCGGTCGAGCGATGCGAGCCCAGGGTACTCTCGCTGAAGCGGCGCGTACTTGTCCCGCAGGGCGTCGACGCGACCGACCAGGAGGGGGGCGTCGTGGGCGAGCCGGCCAATGTCGTGGAGCAGCGGTGGAACCACGAACCAACCGCCGGCGAGCACCGCCCCGACCGCCACAAGATAGACGATCAGGACGGCGAGGGACCGGGGCAGGCCGTGCCGCTCGAGGTGTGCGGCTGGGGCGGAGACGGCGGCGGCGAAGATGACGCTGACGAAGAGCAAGACCAGGACGTGCCGCAACTGGACGGCCAACATTAAGCCGCCAACGGTCAGGATGCCCAGCAGCAGCGCGTAATAGATGGGCAGTGCCCGCTGCATCGGCGACCGCTCCAGCGCGACAGGTGCGCGCTGGACGGTCGCCGTGGACGCATCGCCAGGGGAGGAGCGGGACGCATCATCGACCATGTGGGGCATTCCCCCGCCATCTACCGCTTCTCGTTCCCATCCATCAGATCGGCGGTCCTCACGGCTGTCCATGGGGACCACCGTCAGGTGTGCTGCCGCTCCTCTAGGCAGCGGGCGTAGCCACTGGGGTGGCTCCGGCGCTCGGCAAGCCTTGGGTGAGGAAGACCATGACGTGGGTCTTGCTCCCCTCGTCGTGCAGCCATGCGATCCCGGAGTACCCGGAGTCACTCAGCGGCGAGAGGGGGACCGAGAGCTCCTTGCCGCTCGGCGTGCCGGTGATGTTTCCACAGGCAATGTAGGTCTGGATGTTGTCCGCGCTCTCATGAATGTTGATTGCGTACGGACTGGCGGTCAGGTCATTCAAGGAGACGTCGACGACGGTCTCGCTGATCAGCACCGGAATCACGTCTGGGTGGTCGCGGGTGATGTCCTCGTCGAACTTCTTGATCTCCTCGAACGGCTTCCCCGCCAGCGTCTTGACGTCGCCGCCGAGTTTCTTGATCTCGTCGCCGACCGCGTCAGCATCCTCGTGGAGCTTGGCGACCGCGCCATGGTGAACGTTTTCGAGCGGGTACTTGGGAGCGGGATCGAGTTTGTCGCAGGTCCCGGTATGAATGTGGGCCGGGAAGCCCGCCTCCGTCTGCTGCGCGGCGACGGGGGATACCAGACCGAGCACGATCAGGGCCAGCGCCATAGCGATGGCGGCGGCCGATACCAGCGGAGTGCGTTTGGACATCGTGATCTCCTTCTCCACGGAACATGCAACATGCCACAAGGCGCGGGCGACGTGGCGGACCGCATCGCCACCAATGGTGTGGGAATAAAGCACTGGGGGTCTCTTCAACAGCTGAAGGTCGCCGAGGTCGCACCTCCTCCCGCTATCTTCGGCCCTCAGGGCCGCCGCGTCTATATGGGCCGCGCCACGGCGGACCACCGAGCCGCGGCGCCACCCGGTGGCCAGCCGTGGAGTCGATGTCGCGATCGAAGGTGCAGGTGACCGAGCTTCGCCCATTCGCCCCGCACGCGCGCCACAGCCATCAATCCCATTGAGGGGGACCGCCTTTGGAACCGGCCGTCATCAACGGAGCATGGAGGCTTCCGTGCTGGTCATTCCGGCGAACCTGAACCTTCGTCAGCATCTTCGCACACGACATCCGCCGACACAAGCTGCGGTCGATCGCGCTAACGGTTAAGAAGTGACGAACCAGGTGGCGAGGATGCCTTGATAGAAGAACCAATCCGCCTATCAGTCGTCCATCCGAGCTATGCCCCGGCGGCCACGTCCAACTCCGGCAGCAGGACGACGCTCTCCTGCTCGTTCGGGTCGGTCCGCGCCAGAACGGCGACGCAGGGCTCGGTCTGACTCGCGTTCGCCGGCAAGTGCGGCATACCGGCCGGGATATACAAGAACTCGCCGGCGCGGGCCGTCAAGCGCTCCCGTAGACCTTCGCCGAACCACATCACGGACTCGCCCTGGAGGATATAGATCGCCGTCTCATGAGACTGGTGGAGGTGGGCGTAGGCCCGTGCTCCCGGCGGGAACGTCACGAGATGCATACAAAGCCCTCGCGCTCCGACCGTCTCGGCCGAGATCCCGGCGAAGTACGATAGCCCTTGTTTCCCATCGTAGCTGTCGCCGACCGGGACGACGGCACAGGTCGCCGTGGGTACGCTCGCCATCATCTCATCCTCCTCGCTCCCTTATCCATCACCGCCATCGTCTGCTGCTGGCTCGGTCGTTAGGCCACCGACCGCGCGGCAACCGGCAGGGGCGGCGCGGGTCGATGGCGCGTCTCATCCATTGCATCGGTGGAGGCCGGGGGAAGGTTTGAGCGCCACGTCTGAGCGGTCGTGGAGCGTCCCCGCGCGGTCTTCCACGCCTCGCGCAGCCCAAGCGCCAGCAACAGTGCTCCGGTCCAGCCGATCCTCGTCCCGGGGCGAGACCCGCCCGCTGCGACGCGGAGTATGGGCGGAACATGTCCTAGTGCGGCGAGCGCGCCGGGTGAGGCTGGCCCGTTCCCCCCTGGCCCTTTCACCGCTGGCCCCGCGACGACGATCCGCGCCCAAACGACCGTTTCCCGCACGACCCATGCTTCGCGCGACATCCGTTCCTCCTTACCATGGTCGCTTGCCACCGCGCTGGGAGAGGCGATCATCGCCTGACCCGTTCTTCGCCAGGCCGACGGGTGTGGTCCGGCCAGCCGTTCGCTCAGACCGGCGCTCCGTCCTCCGGCTCGTAGCCGAGAACCTCCCGGGCGTGGGAAATATCCCAGAACTGGCGGGGATTGTTCGAGATGCCGTAGACGACCGCCCAGCGCACGTCGGTGGCATCGAGGGCGCGGCTGATGAGCTGGGCGCAGTCGCGGCGACTGAGCCAGACGGCCCGCATCCGCTGGTGCCGTTGCTCCTCGGTGGTCAGATCGAGCAACGCCGGGGAGGAAGCAAGCACCTCGGGGGCCGTCGGGTCGTCTCCGGCGCGGACTGCCCCGATCCGCAGGCAGACCACGGCCAGGCCATACCGCTCCGCGTAGTAGCGGCCAAGCGCCTCGCCATAGACCTTGGAGACGCCGTAGAGCGAGTCGGGCCGGACCTCGACAGTGTGGTCGTAGACGCGGGGATCGTCGAGGTCGTACAGGTCTGGCGCCCCGTCCAGCTCGTACATCCCAATCGCGTGGTTCGACGAGGCGAAGACGACGCGCTCGACGCCGGACCGGCGCGCCGCCTCGAAGACGTTGTAGGTCCCAATCAGGTTATTCGGCAGGATCTCCTCCCAGGGCGTCTCGACCGCTGGCGAGGCCGCCAGGTGGACGACGGCGTCCATGCCGGCGAAGGCGGGCAGAATCGCGTCCAGGTCAGCGATGTCGGCGGCATGGCTGGGGAATGACACCGGCTCCCGCGTTAGGGCGTGCAACTCGTAGCGATCCGCTAGGTGCTCCCGCACCGCCGTCCCGATCGTTCCTTCCGCCCCGGTGACGAGTACCCGCCGCGTCCGCTCCGTTGCCACCGCCCGTCCTCCACTCTCGCGAACTCGTCGCTGATCGTGCCTTCCGTGCTGGGCACCTCCCGTCGTTCGCTCAGCCATCCCCGAGGAGGTGGAGAAACGTCTCCGCGTTGACGATCCTGATCCCGTCGTACTCCCCGAGAACGAGCAGATCCTGGTCCTCGCTGACAACGAACGCGGCGCCGCCAGCCTTCGCGGGCGCCAGGAACTTATCGCCCTTCGGGTCCCGTGAAATGGGTGGAATCGAGACAGGTTCCACGACCTCGGCCCCGGCGAGAATAGCCAGAACGGTACGAAGGTCTCTCGTCGCCACACCCCGGTACTTACGCACCAGCCGAGGACGTTGTAGCACCTCTAACACCTCGTCCATCACCGATGGTGAGACGACGAGGTCGTAATCGGCCGAGTGGTCGAAGAGGAGGCGTCCCCACCAACCGAACGGGCTCATCAGCCCGCGGACGAAAACGACGGAGTCGAAGACAACCCTAATCACGCTGTTTGGCGCGAACCTCTCGGATGGCGGCGTCGATATCCGCGTTGACCTCTTCTTCCGTGTAGCCCTTGTCGAGAATCTCCTGGCGCACCGGCGCGAAGTACTCGTACAGCTCCCGGAGCCACGGTGATCCCGTGGTTGCTTCCCGCACCTCGACCGGCTTGATCCTCAACTCTCCCTCGGCAACGGTGACCCGCAGGAGGCTGTTTTCCTCGATCCCCAGCTCTTTCCGGAACTCGTCCGGAATCGTCATCTGGCCCTTCCGCCGCGCTCGTACAACTTTTGCCATGGGGTTCTCTACTTGCCGCAAGGCGTGACTATTAATCGTAAGAAAGTACGACTGTGTGGCGAGTAGCGTAGGGAGGCGGGGCGGCCCTGTCAATCGCCGAGTGCTGGATCGGGTTAGACGCCTGGATCAGCGCCACCGGCCAGCGCGGCGAGCCCCCAGAGGTCGCGCCAGACGTGATCGGGGCGCTGGTCGCCCGGTGGGCGCTCCACGTGGCGGTTCACCCAGGCCGTTTGGAAGCCGAGCGTTTGGGCCGGTCCAATATCGTACTTGAAGCCGAAGGCGACGTGCAGCACCCGCTCCGACGCCTCCCCGATTCGGGCTATGGCCCGTTCAAACGGAACGACTGAGGGTTTGTAGGCCCGGCACTCTTCGGCCGTGATGACGTCGTCGAAGAGAACTTCGAGGTGGCGCAGCGAGTGGGCGATGATATTGAGGTCGGTGTTGGAGATGATGACCAGGCGCAGTCCCGCCGCTTTGGCCTGGGTCAGGGCCGGCCGCGTATCGGGGAAGGGCTGCCAGGAGCGCATCGCCCGCACCAGCGCCTCCCCCTCCGCGTCGTCCCAACCGTACCCGCGCTCCTCCATCCAGCCGCGCAGACTCTCCGCCAGAACCTCCTTATAGGGCCGGTATTCGCCCCGCACGATGGCGAACTGGATCTCCTCCCATCGCTCGCGCAGGATCCGGCCGGGCTCCAGCCGCTCGTCGCCATACTTCAGGGCGAGGGCCGAGAGAAACGCGCCGACGCCACCTTCCCAATCGATCAGTGTTCCGTAGCAATCGAAGCTGACGACGCGGATCTCGGTCGTGTTCACGACAACCCTCCCACTGCGATGCTGGAGCGACTCCTACGCCGGCACGGGTACGGCGACCCGATGAAGTATGCTCGGGTATCGACCAGGGTCTCATACGCGCCAGATACGGAGGTCGGGAGGCCGCGTGAGCACCGTCACCGAACAATCAGCGGTGCTACCGATCGTCGCCGATCGTGCCGACCAACCGGTCGCGGTGGAGGCGGCGGCCCCCCCCGCCGGGCCGATGACGCAGCGGCGCGTGCTCGGGTTGGCGGTCCCCATCATCGGCGAGAATCTGCTGCAGACCACGGTGGGCGCGGTTGATACGTTCATGGTCGCCCGCCTGGGCAGTGTCGCGGTGGCCGGTGTCGGCACCTCGATCGAGTTGGTCTTTTTCCTGATCGCCGTTTTGACCGCGGTCGAGATCGGCGCGACCGTCCTTGTTTCCCAAGCGATTGGGGCTGGGGACCGGGCGCGAGCGAACCACCTGGCGCGGCAGGCGGTGCTCTGGGGCGTGATGTTGGCGGTGCCGGTCTCGCTGTTTGGCGCCATCGCCGCGCACCGCATGATCGGTCTGTTCGGGACGGAGCCGGAGGTTGCGGCCGCCGCAACGACGTACTTCCGGATCACGGCGGCGACCAGCGTCACGCTGCTCCTGTCTTTCGTCTGCGGCGCCGTGCTCCGTGGCGCCGGCGACAGCCGGACGCCGCTGACCGCGGCGATCCTCGCCAACGTCGTCAATGTCCTAGCCGCCTACGGCTTGATCTTCGGTCACTTCGGCCTGCCGGCGCTGGGCATCGCGGGCAGTGCTTGGGGCGCCGCGATCGGCCGGGGCACCGGCGCCACGCTCCTACTCGTCCTGCTGACACGCGGCCGGCGGGCCGTCTCCCTGCGTGGCCGGGAGGGATGGCTGCCCCACCTCGATATCGCGCGTCAGTTGCTCAGACTCGGGGTGCCGGCGGCGATCGAGCAGATGTTGATGGCCGGTGGGTTCATGACGATGACGGCTGTCGTCGCGCTGATCGGCACGGCCGCGCTGGCAGCTCAGCAGATCGGGTTCACCGCGCTCTCGATCGCTTTCCTCCCCGGCTTCGGCTTCGCCATCGCCTCGACGGCGCTGGTGGGCCAGAGCATCGGCGCTGGCGAGCCGCGTGCCGCGCGGGTGGCGACCCAGATCGCGCTGCGCTGGGCGATCGGCTGGATGGCGATCGGCGGTCTGCTCTACTTCATCTTCGCTCGGCCGGTGATGGGCATCTTCACCAGCGACCCGGCCGTGGTCGACGCCGGAGTGCGTGCCCTCCGGGCGCTGAGCGTAGGGCTCCCCTTCTGGGCAATCTGGTCGGTTTGTGGTGGCGCGCTTCGCGGCAGTGGCGACACCCGGACGCCGATGGTGATGAGCGCGCTCGCCGTCTGGCTGGCGGTCGCGCTCGCCTACGTCGCGGTCCGCTGGCTCGACGCCGGGCTCGGCACGCTCTGGCTGACGTTCCTGGTGACGGCGCCCCTCGGCGCCCTCGGCAATTGGCTCATGTTGCGGCGACGACTTGGACTGAGTGCTGAGTGCTGAGGAAGGATAGCGGCGCGTTGTCATTGGATGGGGTTTTTCGGGGAGGAGGGGGTGATGGTCGAGGGGGCGCGGGCGACGGGGCAGGCGCATCCGTGGGTGGCAGAGGGGGAGGGGCGCATACGCTTCGGTGTCAGCATCTATCCTCAGCCGGTCGATTGGCGGCACTTCATCGATCTGGTGCGGCAGATGGAGGAGCTCGGGTTCGACTCGTATTGGAGCTACGACCATCCAACCGCCCGCGCCGATTGCTGGACGGCGTTGACCGCGCTGGCGATGGCCACGGAGCGTATCCGCCTCGGCACGATGGTCACCTGCATTTACTACCGGGCGCCGTACCTCCTGGCACGGATGGCGGCCGACGTCGATCGGCTCAGCGAGGGTCGTTTGGTGCTGGGTCTGGGCATCGGCGACAACGTGCCCGAGTTCGAGCAGATGGGCATACCGTTCCCGCCGGTTCCGGTTCGGCAGCGGGCGATGGAGGAGACGATCGCGATCCTGCGTGGTTTGTGGTCGGGCGCGCCGTTCGCGTTCGCGGGGGAGTCGTTCCAGGCGTCGAGCGACGGCAGCTTTGTGGGGCCGGTGCAGAGCCCGTCGATTCCAATTCTGCTGGCGGGCGGTGGGGAAAAGGTGACGCTGCGCCAGGTGGCGCGCTTCGCGGACGCCTCGAATATGGGCGCCCACGACTGGATCGGCGGCGCGGTGACCGCGGCGGACATTGCCCGGAAGTTCGCCAAGATCCGCGCCTTCTGCGCGGAGGCAGGCCGACCCTACGAGTCGGTGCTGCGAAGCCACTTCACGATGCCGCTGGTACTGGCGGGGTCACGGGAAGCGCTGGCGGCGAAGCTGAGGAGATGGCCAGCGGAGACGGTGGCGTGGTGGGGTCCGGCGCTCTTCGCGGGGACGGCGGCGGAGGCGATCGCCTTCTACCAGGGGCTGGTCGAGGCGGGCTTCCAGTATTTCATCGCCAATACGCTGGATGGCGACGACGAGACAATCGAGCTGCTGGGGAGAGAGGTGATGCCGGCGTTTGGGGGAGCGAGTAGGACGAGGGGGGGCAAGTAGGACGGGGGTCAGGAGGGGGTGTCAAAGGGGTGGGGTAACTCAGGCGAGGGTGACGACCCACTCCTCCGAAATCACCTCGCGGCCCGCGGCGGCACGCCGGGCCATCTCCCGGTTCGCCCCGATTACGAAGCGCGCCGCCTCCTCGCGTCCTTGACGTTGACGCGCGCCTCCTCCGGTATACTGCGCGGTGGAGCGCGCGCGAGACGGCGCCGCTGCTAGGGAGCCGGGCGCGATGGCAGACCCGCGGCCGAGCGGCACGATCACCTTCCTATTCACCGACCTCGAGGAGAGCGCCCGGCATTGGGAGGAGCACCCCACGGCGATGGGGGCGGCCCTCGCTCGCCACGACGCCCTGCTGCGCGCGGCCGTCGCCCGGCATGGGGGGGTCGTCTTCAAGACGGTGGGGGATGCCGTCTACGCCGCCTTCGCCGTCGCTCCAGCCGCGCTCGCGGCGGCCCTGGCGGCCCAACGGGACGTCCAGGCCGAGGACTGGGGGGTGGTCGCGTCGCTGCGCGTCCGGATGGCGCTGCATGTCGGCCAGGCGGAGGAGCGGGACGGCGACTACTTCGGCCAACCCCTGAACCGCGTTGCGCGCCTGCTTGGCACCGGACATGGCGGGCAGGTGCTGCTCTCGCTGGCGGCATCCGAGCTGATCCGCGACCACTTACCGGACGGGGCGGGTCTCCGGGATCTCGGCGAGCACCGCCTCAGAGACCTCTACCGGCCCGAGCGCATTGCCCAGCTGCTGGCCCCCGACCTCCCCGCCACATTCCCACCGCTACGGACGCTGGACCGTCTGCCGACCAACCTCCCGGCCCAGCCGACACCCTTCCTCGGCCGGGAGCGCGAACTGACGCGGGCGGTGGCGCTGTTGCGCCCAGGGACGGACCGCCCCGACCCGAGCCCCCGTCTACTGACGCTGACCGGACCCGGTGGGATCGGTAAGACGCGGCTGGCCCTGCAGGTAGCGGCCGAGCTGCTCGACTCCTTCTCCGATGGAGCGTGGTTCGTCGACCTGGCGCCGCTCACCGATCCAGCCCTCGTCCCCTCGGTGATCGCGACGGCGTTGGGCGTGCAGGAGGAGGGCGACCGGCCGCTGCTGGCCAGCCTCATCGCCGACCTCCAGAACAAGCGGCTGCTGCTGGTGCTCGACAACTTCGAGCAGGTAGCGGCGGGGGCGGCGACCGTCGCCGACCTGCTGGCCGCCTGCCCCGGCCTCGCGGTCCTGGCGACCAGCCGGACCCGGCTGCGGCTCCGGGGCGAGCAGGAGCTGGCGGTGCCACCGCTGGCGCTGCCGGAGCCGGGACGACCCCCGTCACTAGAGCGGCTGACGCAGTACGAGGCGGTGGCCCTGTTTATCGCGCGGGCACGCGAGCTCCGGCCCGACTTCGCCGTGACCAACGAGAACGCCCCCGCGGTCGCGGCGATCTGCGCGCGACTCGACGGGCTGCCGCTGGCGATCGAGCTGGCAGCCGCCCGCGTCAAGCTCCTTCCCCCGCAGGCGATGCTCCCCCGGCTAGAGCGGCGGCTCGGGTTGCTGACGGGAGGCGCTTGGGACCTGCCTGTGCGGCAGCGGACGATGCGCGACGCGATCGCCTGGAGCCACGACCTGCTGAGCGAGGAGGAGCAGACGCTCTTCCGGCGCCTGGCCGTCTTCGCCGGCGGCTGCACCATGGAGGCGGCCGAAGCCGTCGCCGGATCCGATGGGGGGCTCGACGTCCTCACCGGGCTGGCGGCGCTCGTAGACGGGAGTCTGCTGCGAGAGGGGGAGGACCCAAGCGGCGAGCCCCGCTTCACGATGCTGGAGACGATCCGGGAGTACGCGCTGGAGCGACTCGAAGCCAGCGACGAGGCCACCCCGATCAGGCAGCGCCACACCGACTGGTGCCTAGCGTTCGCCGACCGAGCGCCTGCCGGCCTAGCTGGTTCGGAGCAGGAGTCCTGGTTGGGCCGGGTGGACGCCGAGCATGACAACCTGCGGGCGGCGCTCGGCTGGGGACGGGAGCGGGGAGAGGTGGAACAGGGACTGGGTATCGTGGTCGGGCTGTGCCCGTTCTGGCAGATGCGCGGTCACCTAACCGAAGGGCGGCGGTGGCTCGCGAGCGTATTGGCCGGGAGTGCCGGGGCGGCCAACGAAACGCGGAGCCTGGCGCTGTTGTGCGCCGGCGCTCTAGCCTGGCGCCAGGGCGACGCCGTGCCGGCGCGGACGCTCTTCGAGGAGGCGTTGGCACTCTCCCGCGCGCTGGGGGACCGGCCCGGCACCGGCCGCGCGCTCGGCAACCTCGGGCAGGTGGAGTGGGAGCAGGGCAACCTCCCGCGGGCGGAGGCGCTCTCCGAGGAGGCCCTGGCGATCTTCCGGGCGCTGGGCGACACGCGCGGTATCGCCATCGGGCTCCTCAACCTGGGGGCACTGACGACAGATGCCGAGCGCGCCCGGGCGCTCAACGAGGAGTCTCTGGCACTGCACCGCGCGCTGGAGGACCGGCATGGCATCGCGCACGTCCTCAACAACCTGGGGGTGCTGGCCCGCAACGCCGGCGACGATGGGCGGGCGCGGACGCTCTACGAGGAGTCTCTCGCGCTGTCCCGAGCGCTGGAGGACCCGCGCGGCATAGCACTCGCGCTCTATAACCTAGGGATGCTGGCGTGGGAACTGGGCGACGTCGGGCGGGCGGGCGGGTACTACGACGAGGCATTGACGCTGCTTCGGGAACTGGGCGATCGGGCGCTGATCGCCAGTTGCCTGGAAGCGATCGCGGAGATGGCCGCGCCTGGGCAGCCGAGCGCCGCGGCGCGGCTGTACGGAGCGGCCGAGGCGCTGCGCGAGGCGATCGGGGTGCCGCCCCGCGCAGACTACGAGGCATCGATGCGGGCCGCCGTGACCGCGGTGGGAGCCGCGCTCGGGGAGGAAGCGTTCGCCGACGCATGGGCGGCGGGCCGGGCGATGTCACCCGAGGCCGCCAGCGCCTCGGCGGTGGCGGTGGCGCGCGATCTGGCGAGCCCGACCGGCTGATATACGGAGTCCAGATACATACACAGCGTCGGCATGGCCCACGTTTGCCCTCACTCCCAGCCCTCTCTCCCGGCCTGTTTGAGTCTTGGCCTTCCTTCACCGATGGTGGGCAGGATGCCGGCGACGAGAAGCGACGCCACCTCCTCGCGCCATGCCCGAATCGGGCGGTCGGTCGCGGCTGGCGGGGGCATGACCGGCTGCCAGCGCCACTGGCGGTGGCGTACACATGAAACGGTCCGGGAGCGAGGGGCAGCGGGAAGGGGAGGCGGGTGAGCAGGTCGAGGGTGGGAGGCAAGCCCCAGTGATGTGAGGGATGACGTGGGGGGATCGACGGGGAGACGGTTGTTCGTGCAGGCCGGTGGCGGGTGCGTCGGAAGGGCGGTCATGGGCCGCGGCGGTGGGGGCGTGGTCACGGCGGTCACACGCCCGGGGATGAATCCCCGGGCTGACCCCACGAAGCCCCTCCGGGGCTGGGCTCGCTCTCCCGAACGGTTTCCGTTTGGGTCGTAGGAGGCGGTGGTGGCGGACGGTCAACCACCCCGACGGCGCGTCCGCACGACCGATGCTGGCGCGGTGCGAAGCACGGAGGCCACTTCAGGGCGCCGGCGCCTCGCCGGTAATTGGCTACCGAGAGGGGGCGAGGGAGGGTACGGGGGCGAGGCAGGGCGATTGCGCGGGAGAGGGGAGTCCGGCCCCAGCACAACCGTCGAACACGAACGAACCAATCGGATTTGGTATGAGCAGACTGCCCGCTCCTCTGCGCAACGGCCGGGTTCGAGACCGATTGACACCGTCTCACGATGTCACCCGATGCGGGTGCCGGCGCCTGATTGGAGCATTGAGGGCCGACCAGCACGCCGGGCGCCATCGTGAGTTCGTGGCGCGATGGCCAATTCGCGCCGATCGTCTCCCCAGGTATCTTGACCGAGCTGAGCCACACGTTTGCCAAGTCCTACTTCAGATCCCACCACACGCCCGCGCAGATCGAGGCGGCGGTGCAGCTGGTCACCTCCGAGGCGACCGTCGTCGTGCCCGCGGTGACGGTCTCGGGCGTGGCGACCCATCCTGAAGCTGACGACGTTTCATGGGCTGACCGGTGCCCAGGTGGGCGCGGTCTACACTCAGACCGCGGCTGGAGGGAGCCGCCCGCGCTCCGGTGCACGGTCCCACTCGCCGTCAGCGACCACGAGGCCAGGCCCGCTCCAGGAGTACCGGCGGCGTGCGGTCCAGGACGATTCGTTTGCGCGGACACACCGGGAGATGGTAGGTAGGGACGGCGTTCGTTGCTCGGGGAGGAGGAATCATTCGTGGCGAACCTCGAGAGCCGGCACCGTCCAACGCACGGAGCGCGACCCCGGCGGCGCGCGGCGGTGGACGGGGGCCAGACGACGTGACGGCGCGGGAGCCTGGCCGTGACCCGGACAGCCGGGCCCGCACCCACCTCGCCAACGAGCGGACGTTTCTCGCCTGGCTGCGAACGGGTCTCAGCCTGGTCGCCCTGGGTCTCGGCAGTGCCCAGTTCTTGCAGCAAGATCTGGTGCCTGGTATGCCTGTGACGGCGCTCTTCGCCGCCTTTCTCGTGACCAGTGGGGTGGTGATGACGGCGTTTGCCGCCGTTCATTACGCGCATGGCCGGGCTGGCATCGACGCGGGGGCGTTCCGCCCAGCGGGGCGCGCGGTGGTCGTCGGCACCGCGCTGGTTGCGATCGCCGGCATCGCCGCCCTCGCGCTCGTCCTCCTGCTCCGGATGCGGGGGTAGCCCGACGGGGCGTCGTCGACCAGCGGGGGACTCCTGGGCAGGCGCCGCTTCATCCGGGCACAGCGGAGATAGTGGCAGACGGCGAACAGCTCGCCAGCGGTTATCCGGACGGCCGACACCGTGCCGCTGACGTCGCCCGCGGTAGTTCCAGCGGCGTCCGTCATCGCGATCTGGAAGGGGGCACTCTAGGACTGTCGCGAGGGAGCGATGGTCGCGGTTGCGGAGACCGTGTGCGTTCCAGCCGGGGCACCGGTTTCATCCACGCCCAGGGTGACGAAGATCATCCGGACCGTGTTCTCGCCCGTCGCTTCCCACTCGCCAATCGCGGTGCTCCAGAAGTCGAGTTTGTGACCGGCGGTTGGAGCGGCGGGAGCCGGCGAGGGAAACACGGCGGCAACTCCGCCGTCTGCCGAGAGGCGAACTAGATTTGTTAAGGCGCCGCCCATCCCCGGAATGTGCACCAACATGCGCCAGGAGCCAATAATCGGATGCCGATCGACCAACACGTCTTCCTCCCGCGACCGACCATCATCCCGGCCAACCGTCGCGGGAGTTTCCGGAGTCGGTCGTATGCACGTGGAGCAGATGCCATCACGCACCGGTCAATCGGTGTCTTTCCCAGTTCCGATGCGGTCGGGATTTACCCCCGGCGTGATCGGATTGCCCGCTGAAACGTGATGGCGCGAGGGTGCGACGAGGCATCAACGCTCGGACCGGTCACGCCCACCGGACACCCGATCTTCGCCGTCCCGAACGAGCGGCACGGCCGGGTGCGCCACATGTTCGCCGGTGGCGGTCTCGACGCCACGCCCGCGAGGCGGACCCCGACCGGGGGAGGAGGCCGGCTCGGGCGTGGGATACGCGCGGCGACACCGGCTCCGTCCGCTCGCCCGACCGGCCCGTAGAGGAGGGCGCGGGTCATAACGAGCGGTCACATACGCGGGGAAACGACCAGACGCCCGGCGACTGCACTCGCCGCCACGCCTGGCTCGACGTTGACGAGACACCGAAGGCGATCGTGCACGCCGCAGCGTGGAGGCGGGCCGTCGTCAAACGAGGAACGCGGCGAGCGGCTCCTGGGAGCGCCCGCCGGCCTCGCGCGAGCGCTGGGGCAGCCAGCCACAGCTCAGATCGTCGTGGCTCATCGGGGCGCGCCTCAGACCGCACCACCGGGGAACGCCCCGACAGCAGCCGCGATCCGCCCCCCATCGTCGTCCCGAGCCCTCCCGCGCCGGATGACGCGTCAGCCCGATGTACGTAGCCCATTGCGCCGGATGTTGGGCGTGCGGACCGGTGAGGGATGGGGAGCGAGCAGCGTCCCCGACGAGACACCTTCTCGTGGTCTGTCAACGCTGTTATGCCAGGTCGCGGCCGGCCCCGCCCGAATGATGGTCCGGTGGTGGAGGGCACCTTCTGGCGCCTGGCCACCGGCACCCCCCGGCGCAACCGGCCTACGCGCTGCGGCCCGTGGGCGACGGCGACCTCCAGCTTCCGCCGCTGGCGGGCGGCCGGGGTCTGGGGCCGGATCCTGGCCGCCCTCCCGTCGGAGGCGGACGCCAAGGGGGGACCGGATGGGAGCCTCCGCCTCCTCGACGGAGAGCAGCGCCAGCCCCGGCGCCGCTGCCAGGGAAACCCTCGTCTTCGGCGCCAGCGTCGCCCGGCCGATTTCCAGGTGCGCCGTTTCCAGGGGCAGCGCGACCGTCAGGCCGCCGGCAACGGCCAAGATCGCGACGGCGTCGGCGACGGGGTAATGGATGACAGCCGCCCCTGCCTCCATTCCCCGCCACCCGACAGTGACGATCCATTGTGCCCCAGGGGTTTTACAACACGCTGCTAAACGAGTCGAATGCCGATGGCCCAGGCTTTGACGGTGGCCAGCGACGGTTCCTCGTGGTCCTTGGCCCCGGCGGTCACGCCCTGGCTCCGACCGTGCGTCGGCTCGAGCCGCCAGAGCAAACTCCCGGGCGGGGTCCACCGCACTTCCGCGCCGATCCCCGTCAGGGCGAACGTGTCATCCAGACGGGTCGACGCCTCGACGTGCTGGGAGAGAGGGCTCTCCTCCGAATTGTCCCCGCGCACGAGCGTCCCCGCAGGAAGCCGCGCCTGCAAACAGATGGCGAAGGAGTCGATCGTCGCGGGAGAACTGACGAAGTGGTCTTTGGACCGCGCGGTCCAGGAGTTCGAAAACTCGGGGAAGGACGCCGTCGCCAGGTTGCCGGCGCCCGGTTGCCAATTGACCCTGAATCCGCCGCCGACTAGCAGAAAGCCCGCGGGTGCGCTCGCTGTCGCTTGGGGATGGGCCACCCTGCTGCTCCTTTTTGACACGACCCGCACCGCACTCTGCAGCTGCGCCCTGGTCATTCCCGTGATCTTCAGCCCGATGGCAAACCCGGTCAGGCGATGAGGGTTCGAGACGTCGTGGTCCTTGGAAGACACCAGCCAAGCCGACAGGTCGGCGCTTGGGTACGACGCGGTCAGGAGCGCCCCTTGCGGCGTCTCGGCACCGGTGGCCCCACCTCCGATGACCACCATGTTTGCCGTGTCCTCCCCGCTTGGGAGCTCCACCGCGAAATCGGTGAAGTTGGCAGCAGGTGCCGGCGCTTGCTCCTGAAACACGGCCATCGTGACCTTGTTCGAGCTGTCCTGTCTCTCGAAGATCTTCGTCGCCATCGGGTTCCTCCTTATCTCTAACGTGCTGAGCCGTCGACCCGCCTGGGTGAACGGTGGTGCTCCTTCCTGGGGCACGATCCTAGGATGCGCCAGCACGCGGCGGCGCACATCCGTTGGAGCTACGGAAATCTCGGCGGGGCGGAGACGGTGACCCTCCGTACGAGTTACGGAGGCGGCGTGACGATGGCGGGCTTAGGACAGGCCGAGCCGCGCTGCGGCGGCTACGGCCTCGCGCCGCGAGTTGACGCCGAGCTTGTTGAAGATGCCGGCGACGTGGGACTGGACGGTGCGAGGGCCGACGAAGAGCGCCGCAGCGATCTCCCTGTCGGTCAGCCGTTGCGCCAGGAGGCGCAGCACCTCCCGCTCGCGTGGTGTCAAGCCTGGATCGTTGGTTCGACCGCCGTCTCCCCGCTCTGGTCGCTCCTGGAACGTCGCGCTCGCTCCCACCCCCCGAGCCTCGGCGACGGCATCGTCCAGGGTCAGGTCCCGGCCTTCGGTCCAGGCTGTACCGGCTGCCGGCTCCCCGAGAGCGGACCGCGCGGCAGAGAGGGCGCGCTCGTAGGTCTCCCGCTCGGGGAGCCCCTGGGTGACGCCGATCGGCTCGGCGATGGTTTGGGCTGCCGCGAAAAGGCGGATCGACCGTCGCGGCGCCCCGCTTGCCTCGGCGAGCACCGCGGCCCGGCGGAAGATTTCAGCGACGCGCTCCGCGGTTCCGAGCTGGCGGTAGAGGACCAGGGCCTCGGTGACCGCGCTGGCGGCGTCGCCATAGTCGTGGCGCGCGGTGTGGATGAGGATGAGGTACGCCAGTGGGTTCGCCGTGGTCCAGGGGTCGCCCAAGTCGCGCCCAAGCGCAAGGGCATCTTGGCAGCGGGTCAACGCCGTTTCCAACTGCCCCTGCCCAAAGGCGACGACGCCGAGGTGGTAGAGCGTCACGGCGACATTGGCGCGGTCGTTGACGCTGGCGAAGAGATCATGGGCTTCAGTGAAGCGCACCGCCGCCTCGTCATAGCTTCCTCCATCCTCGGCCACGATGCCGTGTACGGTCAGGGCAAAGGCCGTGCCCCACGCGTCACCGAGCGACCGCCAGAGCGGGACCGCTTCCGCGAGGTGGGTCTGAGCCAGCACCTCGTCTCCCTGGAAATGCTCCAAAGTAGCCAATCCGACGAGGGCCCGGGCGCGTGATGCATCGGGACGACCTCCAGGCACCGCCAGCGACCGCTCGAGCCAGCGCCGTCCCTGAGTCAGGTGGCCGTGGTAGTACCAGAAGAGCCAGAGCGCCCCGCTCAAACGCAGGCCGCAGGACGCCGCCGTCTCCGGCTCCTGGTCGAGAGCCCAGGTCAGCGCGCCGCGCAGGTTGTCGTGGTCGGTCTCCAGCTTAAGGAGCCAGGGAGCCTCGACCTCGCGGGCGAGGTGGGATTCCGCGTGATCGGCCCAGTCCGCGAAGTAGGCCGTATGGCGACTGCCGGTAGCGTCCTCCTCCCCGCTCGCGATGAGTCGCTCCGAGGCGAATTCGCGGACCGTCTCCAGCATGCCGAAGCGCGGTTCGGCCTCGTCGCTGCCGAGGCGGTGGACCAGGCTCTTGTCCAGGAGCGACGAGACGCCATCGAGGAGAGCCAGCGAAGGTCCCACGGCACTGGCGCAGACCGCCTCGGCGGCCTCCAACGTGCAGCCCCCGCGGAAGATGGCCAGGCAACGAAACAGCGCCTGCTCCGCAACCGGAAGAAGATCGTATGACCAGCCAATGGCGTCGCGCATGGTCCGCATGCGGGCGGGTTGATCCCACATACCGGTTGTCAGGAGGTCGAGCCGTTTCCCCATCCAGCCGAGCATGGCGGGAGGCGGGAGGAGCTTGCTGCGGGCGGCGGCCAATTCGATCGCGAGTGGCAACCCTTCGAGCCGAACGCAGAGCTCGGCGACGGCGGAGGCATTGGACTCGGTCAGCGAGAACGCCGGTTGGACCGCTCGCGCACGCTGGACGAAGAGGGCGATGGCTTCGACCCGCGCGAGGTCGCTGGCGTCCGGGGTCAGGGCGGGATCGGGGAGGGTCAAGGATGGGACGGAGAAGCCATGCTCACCTGACACCCGCAGCGCGACGCGGCTGGTCACCAGAACCTTGAGTCGTGGACAGGCGGCGAGGAGATCGACGACCAGGAGCGCGGCATCGACGACCTGCTCGAAATTGTCGAGCACGACGAGCCGTTCCTGGCCGGCCAATGATGCTTTCAGACGCTCGACGAGCGGGCGTCCAGGCACCTCGCGCACGCCGAGCGCGCGGGCGATCACGGGAGCGATCAACGTCGGATCGAGGATCGAGGCGAGGGGGACGAAGGTCACGCCGTCCACGAACTGGTCGCGCGCATCCTCCGCCACCCGCAGAGCGAGGCGCGTCTTGCCGACGCCGCCGGGACCGGTCAATGTCAGGAGGCGGACAGCTGGGTCGCGGAGGAGCCCGACGACCGTCGCGACCTCGCGCTTCCGGCCGACGAGTGACGTCAGCGGCACGGGGAGACCGGCCGGGATGATCTCATCCGGCGAGGCGGAAGCCGGCTCGGTACCGGCCGGACCGGCAAGCCGGGCGGCGGCGGCGAGGGCGGCACGGGCCGGTGGATCGAGGTCGAGGGCGGCGGCGAGGAGGCGCACGGTTTCCAGGCGGGGGGATCGACGCGCTCCCCGCTCCAGGTCCCTGATGCCGCGGGCGCTAATTCCGGCCCGCTCGGCCAGCGCCTCCTGGGAGAGGGCGGCCGCCGTCCGGTAGCGCTGCAGCAGGTGGCCGAAGGTCACGTCCTCGTCGGTCATCGCGGCGCACCCAAAGAGCACACCGCCCGTCGGTCCGGCCAGGCGGTGTGCCGCGATCAGTCCGACCATCGTAGCACGGGCAGCGCTCACGCGAGAGCGCCAGACCGGTGTACGCAACCGATCGCGACGGACGATGGGCAATTGCGTGGGCGATGCGCGGGTGCTGCGCGTGGTGAGCAGTCTGGGGCAGGTCCATCCTAGAACCGTGGATCCCGCGACAAGGAACGGCGAGCAGACTCGTCGCCGCGTCGGGATCGAAGCCGGCGATGGGGCCGGATCATACAGGAGGCACGAGCGATGGTCTCACATGTGGACCCGGTGTACGAGATGGCGCAACTCCATCACCGAGCGCTATTGGATGAGGCCGCGCGCGAGCGACGCGCCGCGCAGGCGAAACGCCAGGTCCGGCACGCGCAGCGACGCGACGGCTCGCGGCTGTCCATGGTCGCGGCGGTGGGCTGGCGCTTGGGAGCGGCGCTGATCGGCATGGGGACGTGGCTCCAGGGCGGACCTCGCACCGGAGCGGCGACGCTCCCCACCCCGGAGCCTTCTCTCAGCACGTCGGGCTGAACAACCGGCTCCTGTCCGACCCAATGGCGGCGATGGGCGAGCGGAAACGGTCGCCTCCCGCGGAGTGCACCCGGCACGGTAGCCCCGAGGAGGTCGCGCTGTTGTATTCATCCCTCGCGAATGTGCTCTCAACCGTGGCGCACGACGTCCTGGTTGCCGTCGTCGTCGGGATCACGTTTGTGGCGGTTCTGGCGGCGGTCACTATCGGGCTGTGGTTGCCGGGGCTGCTGGGCTGGATCGATGGCGGTCGCGACACCGGCGGCATGGTCGCGGCTTACGTGGACACGGTCTGCCAGCCGCCCCTCTCCGACGCCACGGCCCCGGTCGCGCCGGCTGAGGAGCCGGTGATCGGGACGCGCCCCGCCGCTCACGCGGCATCGCCACTCCTGTTCCACGGCTCGCCGTCGTTCTGGCGGTAACGGGTCATGGCGTGGTGGCCCGCATTCGACGGCGGGGCGCTACCCCGCGATGCGCCTCGTTGTCGCACGATCGCGGAGATCGAGATGAGCGTAACGTCTTCCGCCACCGCCACGCTGGACTCAAGCCACCATGGGGGACACGCCGCGGTGGAGATCGCGGGAGCCAGTCCGCGCCGCGCGGTGGGGCGGCCGTCCGAGCGGCTGCTGGCGGCACTGGCGGTCCTCGGCCCAAACACCATCTGGGGAACCTCGATCGTGACGAGCCGGATGATCCTCGCCGATGTTCCGCCGCTCACGTTGACGGTGCTGCGGGCGACGATCGCGATCGTTATCTTGCTGCCGCTCGTCTACCGGGCGGGGGAGCGGCCCGCGCGCAGGCCGCTGCCGGCCCTGATGGGTTTGACCGAGCTGGCGCTGTTTTACCCGGCGTTCTACGGCCGTATCCGGCAGGCGAGCGCGGCCAACGCGGCCTTGATCGTCGACGGCGGAATTCCGGTCCTGACCGCGCTCCTGGCCGCGATCACGCTGCGCGAGCGCCCGGCGCCGCTGCGCCTGCTGGGGATTCTGGGCTCGGCGCTCGGGGTGTGCGCGATCGCGGTTGGGGGCAGGATGAGCGGATTGGACGTCTCGATCCTCGGCAATCTCCTGCTCTGCGCGGCGGCAGTTTTCGCGGTGTTCACGGTCGCCGGGCGGCGGGTCTACGCACAGAATGGGCTGCTCGCCGCGACCAGTGGAAGCTTGATCTACGGCACGCTGCTGCTGCTGCCGGCGGCGGGTGTCGAGCTGGCGACGGTCGGCCTGGAGCGATTCTCCCTCGCCGACGCCGCCCTCCTACTGTACCTCGGCGCAGACAGCGCCGGGCTTGCCTTTGTCCTGCTGGGGTATGGCCTGCGGCGGCTGGAGGCGAGTGTCGTCAGGGCGTTCGGCAACGTCGCGCCGCTGGTCGGTGTGCTGGCGGCGGTGATGATCCGCCATGAGTCGCTGTCGCCGTTTCAGATCGGCAGCGGCGTCTTGATCGGCGGCGGTATCTGGCTGGCGGCGCGCGCCAACGCCTGAGTCAGCGACAGACGGGGAGAGGCGGCCACGCGGGGAGCGGATGGGCATCGACCCTCAACGGGGTGGACGCGCTCGGTCCGTCGCCGAACGCGCTTGGGGAGCGACTCAGACGTGAATCTGGCGGCGAGGTGGCGCCAGGTGGGAGCGAGGACGGCGCTGGCGATCGCTTGACCGCACCGGCGGACCGACGGGGAGACTCAGACCGCCGCGTGCCGACGTAGAGTCCTCGCCCGATCAACCCTTCGGGGTCATGGGTGACGTCGAGAAGCGCGGCCTCGAACGCGGCCAGGTACTCGTCGTGGGTGAACAGGCCAAGCTCGTGGCGCTCGCTGAAGCGCTCGACGCCCTCATGGGTCGCGACGAGGTAATGGATGTCGAGGACCGACAGGGTGCCTTCTAATGAGCTGACGAGCACCCGCGCGTTCTTGAGGTCGGGCCGGTCCACCAGGTCCGCGGTCAAGCGGCCGACCTCCCAGGTCTCCGGTGGGAACCATGGCTCGACGATCACCATTCCACCATCGACCACGTGGCGGCTGAGATTCGCCAGGGTCTGGTGGAGACGCGAGACGGTCTTGGCGTAACCGATGGAGCTGCCGAGGCAGACGACGGCATCGAACCGGCGGCCCAGATCGAACGTGACCATATCGCCCCGATGGAGCGGGACCGTGGGGTTACGTTCGCGGGCCACCGCCAGCATGCCCGCGTCGAGGTCGAGCCCCTCGACCACGTAGTACCTGCCCAGATGCGGCAGGTGCGCGCCCGTGCCACAGGCAACGTCGAGCAAGGTCCGTCTGCCCACCAGCATCCGCTGCTCAATCACGTCATGGAGTCGCGCGGCCTCGGCCGCGAAATTGTGGCGAAGCTCGTAGATCGCATCGTAGAGGTGAGCCGACTGGGTGAACATGGGCGCTTTCCTATGAGTACCTGGAAACCGACGGGAGGAGCGAGATGCTGGTCTTGCCTCCTCCCGAGCCAGCCGTTTGGCTGGTTGGTGGGCCGCGCGCGCTTACTCAAATGGTCGCGACGATGGGGCCGGTTGACGCGGTCATGGTCCCAGCCGCCACATCGGCCTGAGGGAGTTTCGCGAATCTCCGCGGGCAGGCGATAGTCTGGGCCGCGTTCCGGGTCCTGTTCTTGGCTACCACCATCCGTAGGGGACGTTGCGGCGGGGGTTGAGGTTCGGGTAGGCGCCGGTTTCGATGAAGCGATCGATGCGGGCGACCAACGCGTCGATCTCGGAGTGGTCCAGGTAGGGAGCGAGCTCACGGCGGGGCTCATCGGTGCGGCGGAAGCGGCGAAGATCGGCGAGGAGGGTGGGGGAGACGGGGGCGCCGACGTACTGCCAGAGGACGGTTCGCAGCTTGGGGTAGCGGTTGAAGGTCAGGCCGTGGTCGATGCCCCAGACCTTGCCCCAGCGATCCCGGAGGCAGTGGCCGATCTTGCGGTCGGCGTTATTGGCCAGGTGGTCGAAGAGAACCAGCCGCTCGATCTCCGGCCGGCAGCTCCCCCAGAAGAGGCGCGCCTCATGGGTATCGCCGGCCGGCTCGATGTAGAGCTGAACGCTCCCGACGCCGTGGGGACCGTCGCGGATCACCGTTGGCGGGACGAGGTCCCAGCCGAGGAGGCGACTCAAGACGTAGGCGGCGCACTCTCGCAGGTAGAGCGTGCCATCTGGAAAATCGTAGAGCGGAGCCTCGCCATTCCGCGGCTTGTAGATCGCCAACTGGCTGCCGCCGTTCTCCGTTTCGAGCGCGGCGGCGAAGGAATAGTTCGACCCCCAGGGGATGAGCTTGCTGGCGGTGAACTCGGCGGTCTGCAGCAGCGCGAGCGCATCCAGCTCCGCGAGGGGAGCCGGCGTGATGCCTGGCTCGGCTTCGTCGTCACGCATCTCAAGGAAGAGATCGGGCATGGAAGATATCCAGGGAATGTCGGACCCAGACAGCCGGAGGAGTGTGGGCAGCGACGCTGGCGCCGGTCGTGGGACCGGGCCTGCGCGTCATTCTACCCGACCACCGGGTGAAGAATGCCGCCGAGGCGACACCAACGTTGGTTAATACCTTGCTCCGCTGCTCCGCTGCTCCGCTCCCCGCCCTCCGTCCGATAGAATACCCGCGCCGGGCGAAGGGCCTGGACGAGTAACGCCGGGCGTGAGCTCGGACAACGGCGTGGAGGGGAGCGGACCCGCATGAAGATCGTGCGCTACCGGGATGGGGCGTCGGGCGAGGGGCGCTACGGAATCCTCGAAGACCAGACCGTCTATGCCGCGGATGGCGATCCCTTCTCGGACGCCGGGTTGACCCGCGGCTCGCAGGTCGGTTCCCTCGACAGTCTGACGCTGCTGCCACCGGTCCAGCCGGGGAAGATCGTCTGCGTCGGTCTCAACTACGCCGCCCATGTCACCGAGAACGACGCCTCCCGCACGGTTCCGGACGAGCCGGTCCTTTTCATGAAGCCACCGTCGGCGCTGATCGGGCCGGGTGAGCCGATCGTGATCGCGAACCTCGACCACCGGACCGATTACGAAGCCGAGCTGGCGATCGTGATCGGCAAGCGCGCCCGCAACGTCTCGGAGGCCGACGCCTTGAGCTACGTCCTCGGGTACACGGCGGCCAATGACGTCTCCGACCGCGATCTCCAGCAGAAGGACGGTCAGTGGGTGCGGGCCAAAGGGTTCGATACCTACTGTCCGCTCGGCCCCTGCATCGTCACCGACCTCGACGTGACGGATACGAAGGTCGAGTCGCGGCTGAACGGCGACGTGCGGCAGTCGCAGACGACGGCGAGCATGATCTTCAAGCCGCCGTTCCTGATCAGCGTCATCAGCGGGGTGATGACACTGGAGCCCGGCGACGTGATCATGACCGGGACGCCGGAGGGGGTCAGGCCGATGCTCCCCGGCGAGACGATCGAGGTCGAGGTCGGCGGCGTTGGCGTGTTGCGGAACCCGGTGACGGGGCGCTGACGGCGCTCACCGCTGACGTTGATGATCGGGTTCGCTCGCGTCCCACGGCACTCTGTCCCTGCCTGTTGCCAGGCGAATGGGCACGCCACGATCGAGGCGGCGCGGGAGGACTAGCCTGACGCTAGGTGGCATCCGACATGGTCTGAGCGGCAGCCCTTGCCGCCGTGACTGGTTCCGGCACCGTTGTTGGGAGAGCGAGCGCGATTCCGCACGCGGACGAACGGCGCCGGCGTTTAGGCGCGGCCCTCCTCCGGCGCCAGGAAGGCGGCGACCACGACCGGGTCGAACTGTTTGCCCGACTGCGCTCGGATCTCGGCGACCGCCGCCTCATGGGTCCAGGCCGGCTTATACGGCCGGGGGCTGATCAGGGCGTCGTAGACGTCGGCGACGGCGAAGATCCGGGCCAACAACGGGATGGACTCTCCGGCGAGCCCGTCTGGGTAGCCCAGGCCGTCCCAACGCTCGTGGTGGGAGCGAACGACCGCCAGCGCCCCGGCCGGCAAGAACTCCAGCTTTTCCGCGAAGGCGTGTCCGATCGCGCTGTGGCTCTGCATGAGCTCCCACTCGGACGCATCGAAGGAGCCAGGCTTGAGCAAGATCGAGTCGGGGATGCCGATCTTGCCGACGTCATGCAGGTAGGCGCCCCACCGCAGCGGTTCGATCTCCTCCTCGCTCAGGCCGAGCGCGCGAGCCACGCCCACGGCCCGGTCCGTCACGCGGTCGGTGTGGCCCTTCGTCTCCCGGTCGCGGTACTCCAGCGCCAGGCCGAGCGCGTGGATCGCTCGTTCCTGGGCGGCGGCGGCGCGCTCCTCCGCGACCAATCGCGCCGCCAAGGCGGCCAGGGTGCCAGAGACGGCGGCGACGAGGTCGGCTTCTCCCCCCGTCCACTGGTGGGGGATGAAGGTGTGCATCAGAAAGGCGCCGAGGAGCGTCCTCCGCGCGTCGCGGACAGGCGCCGCCGCCATGCTGGTGACGCCGAGATCCGGGAAGCCGGCGGTCTCGGGCGTGCTGGCCGTGTCATCGAAAAAGAGCGGACCGGGGGCTCGGCGCAGCGCCTGGAGGAGTGGGGTCTCGGCAGGGAGACCGTGGGCGAGCAATTCGTCCATCGTCGGCCCTGCCGGCATCTCTCCCGACGCCGCCCGGGCGTGATAGAAGCCCCCCGCCTGACCGAGCTCGAAGTAGGCAGCGCCAACGGCGGCCGTCCGCTCGACGAGACGATTCAGAATGGGGGTGACGGCCTGGGGGACACCGGGTGCGACCAGGGCGAGATCAGTCAGATCGACGATAAGTTCTGCGGTCGATCCCCGTCCATTCACCCGGCTCACCGGTCCTTCGTCGACACTTCGTCAATGAACCGATTATGTTCAACAGATCCGGGGACGCAATAGCGATGCCAACGTGCCTGGCAGACCCGTTAGGCCGCCCGCGGTCAGCGGCGACCTCCGAGAGGGCTCGATTGGGCGGGAGGCGGCGCTCCGGCGACCCCTTGGATTTACATCTGGACGTTGCAGCCGAGGAAGCCGTCCTCGTAGCCATCGGTGAAGTAGTCGACGCGGTCGTCGGCGCTGCCGTGGGCCTGGGGATCGAACGGGCCGACGCCAGACGGGTCGCCGAGGCGCTCGTGGATGAAGGCGACGGCGTCGGCGATGCCAGCGAGGTCGAGCAAGCCGCGGGTATCGGCGTCCTGCGTCCAGACGCCGGTGAAGCAGTCGGCCATCAGCTCGATCTGCCGGCTGTAGACCTCAAGGACCTTGTGAGGCTCCTCGCTCCGCTCGATCCCGATCTGTCCCTGGATATGGTGCGCCCACTCGTGGCCGACGACGTATTCCGCGGCGAAATCGCCGTAGCGTTGGGAGAGATCGCGGAGGAAGGGAAGGTCGAGATAGAGGGTCTGATCGGGCGGGCAATAAAAGGCCCAGAAACCGGTTTGGGCCAGACCGCAGCCCGTTTGGGCAGCCTGCCCTTCATCGACGGCGACGACCTGAGGGCTAGTGTAGGGGTGGTCGGTGGCGGCGAGGGCGTCACGATAGAAGGTGTCGAGGTCGTTGACCACATTGTTGAGGAGGGCGTTGGTGTCACCGGCGGTCGGCGCCGGCGGCGGTGGGGCGAACCGGCCCATGACCTCGGCGACGTAGGCGCGGTCACGCCCGAAGAACCAGCGCCACTGGCCTTGCTCGTCGGGGACCAGGTACATCTCGCTAGTGAGGGTCGTTTGCTGGCCGTTGACGTCGACGAAGGGGATGGAGTAGGTCACCTGGGCGGCGTTGGGATAGGCCTTGCCGGTGACGGCCCAGGTCCAGTCGCCAATCTTGACGCCGGTAATCTTGGCGCTCCCCGGCCGCAGCGCTTTGTAGATCTCTTCGAACGATTGGACAGCAACCACCCGCGGGATGACGGCGTGGGCGTCGGGATGGATGCGATCGTAGAGGGCGTTGAAGTCGCCCGACGCGGCGAGTTGGAAGATTTGTTGGGCGGCCGCCTGCGCCGCCGCCGAGGCTTGGGTGTCGTCCTGCGCCCCAGCGGCGACTGGAGCGCTGGCGAGCCCACCAAACGCGAACCCTATCGCGAGTATCACGACCATGAGGCGAGGCATCACGCGTTCTCCTTCATCCATGCGCTGGTTGCGGCCATCCACGGCCCGTTTGTCGAGAGCGAGAGCGCAAGGCGCGTTCCCTGGGGTGAATGGGGATGATTCCGCATGATGTGCAACGGGGAGGCGGGCAGCCACCCGGCGACGAGGCCCCGGTTAGAACGGCACCTCGCGCGGGTCGTAGCGGACGGGAGGGGTCGGGGAGAGGTCGGCGAAACACTGGCCAGCGAGGTAGTCGGGGAAGGTGTAGAAGGCGGTGATTTGGAGGTGGCAGCGGTCGGCGTGGTCCCCCAGCCGCGTGCCAGCGGGCGCCCGACCAATGCGCGGGAGAGGGGAGCGTAGACCTGGGTCAAGGGGGAGACCTATCTAACAATCGGATGTCGTGTAAGACGGAATCCGAACGAATACACGGCGTTGGCAGCGCCGACGTTGGCCCTCACCGCCTCCCGCTGCCCAGAGCGCACCCGCCAGGTGCGCGGGAGAGGGACGCGGAGACGGTTGTGCGTGCCGGTCAGTGGCGGGTGAGTGGTCACGGCGGTCATGGGCCGTGGCGGTGGGTGCGGGAGCAATCGGTCACGCGGCCGGGGATCAATCCCCGCCGGCCGAAGGCGGGTGCGGGGGCAAGGCGGTTACGAGCCGTGGCGGTGGAGGCGTGGTCGCGGCGGTGACACGCCCGGGGATGAATCCCCGGGCTGACCCCACGAAGCCCCTCCGGGGCTGGGATCGCTCCCGGAGTGGTTCCGTTGGGATCGTGGGAGGCGGTGGTGGTGGCCGGTCACCGACGTCGCGTCGCCGGCGCCTCGCCTGCAATCGGCGACCGAGAGTCAAAGCACACACTGTCCGGGAGAGAGCCCCTACCTCCCTCGCCCGATGCGCGGGCGAGGGGAGCCCGGTCCCAGCACCACCGTCGAATACGAATCAACTCATCGGAGTTGGGATTAGAACTCCTGCCAGGTGACGCCGGTCCCCTGCTCGAGCTGGACGAGGAGATCGGCGGGGTCGGTGACGGGCGGTAGGCAGGCGTAGCGCTCGCAGAGGTAGGCCGTCGCCTGTCCGTCCCGCGGCGGCCGGTTGGCGAGGAAGGGGAGCCGCTCGCCCAGCGACGGGTCAGCCGGATCGGCCAGGCCGAGGAGTGCGTTCGGCTCGTAGCGCGCGTAGACCGCGGCCGCGAGGGCGCCCAACGCGGGGTCGCCCGGTGTGCCGGCGAGAGCAACCTCCTTCGGGGTTGCCAGGTAGAAATCGAGAGCTGAGAGGAAGCGGCCAAAGCCCAGTGGTTGCTCGGCCATCGGCGCCACCAGCGTCGCCAGCAGCCGGCCGGCGCGGCGACCGTCCGCCTCGTTGCCGGTCATCGCGGCGAGACGGAGCAGGATGTCGGCGGCGACCGAGTTGCCGGCGGGCGTCGCTCCATCCTGGAGGTCGCGCGGGCGGGCGACGAGCGTTTCGTGGCTGGCGCCGGTGTCGTAGAAGCCCGTTCCCTCCTCGTCAGCAAATTCGGCGATCATCGTCTCCGCTAGCGTCAGCGCCTCGTCCAGCCAGCGCCGCTCGAACGTCGCCTGGTAGAGAGCGATCAGGCCGTCGATCAGGAAGGCGTAGTCTTCGAGGTACGCGTTGAGCTTGGCCTGTCCATCTTTGTAGGTCCGCAGCAAGCGGCCGTCCCGCCGCAGCGTGCCGAGGAGGAAGGCAGCGTTGCGCTCGGCGATCTGCCGGAAGTCGTCCCGGCCCAGCACTCGCGACCCCTCGGCAAAGGCGCGCAACATCAGCCCGTTCCAGGCCGTGATCACCTTGTCGTCGCGTCCAGGGCGAATCCGTTGCTCGCGGGCGGCGTAGAGCTTCGGACGGGCCGCCGCGACGGTCTCCAGGAGAGCGTCTGGCGAGACGCCCGCCGCGGCGGCGACCTCCGCCGCTGGCTGGGGGGCGTGGAGGATGGTCTTCCCCTCGAAGTTCCCGGCTGGGGTCACCCCGTAGTACTGGGTGACGAGAGCGGCGTCCTCCTCGCCGAGAACCGCCGCGATCTCCTCCGGCGTCCAAACGTAGAACTTCCCCTCCTCCCCCTCGCTGTCGGCGTCCTGCGTCGCGTAGAAGCCGCCCTCGGGGCTGGTCATCTCGCGGGCGACGTAGGTCAAGGTCTCGGTGGCGATCTGGAGGTAGAGAGGATCGGCGAAGGCGCGATAGCCGTCGAGGTAGATCCGGGCGAGCTGGGCATTGTCGTAGAGCATCTTCTCGAAGTGGGGGACGAGCCAGATGGCATCGACGGCGTAGCGGTGGAACCCGCCGCCGACCTGGTCGTAGATGCCGCCGGTGGCCATCGCGTCGAGCGTGACGCGGACCATCGCCGCCGTCGCCTCATCGCCGGTCCGCCGCCACGACCGGAGCAGAAATTCGAGGACGGCCGGTTGGGGGAACTTCGGCGCGCCGCCGAACCCGCCGTGCTCGCCATCGAAGCTCCGGCTGAGGGCGCGCGCCGCGCGCTCCAGGGTCTCCGGCTCCAGGGTGCCGGGGCGCGGCGTGGCGCGGGTGGCGCGGTCGAGGAACTCGCGAAGCTGGCCGGCGTTCTCCTCGACCGCTTCGCGCCGGTCGTGGTAGGCGTCGGCGACCGCCTCGAGCACCTTGGGGAAGCCAGGCGTCCCCATCCGATCCTCGGGCGGGAAGTAGGTGCCGGCGTAGAAGGGGACGCCGTCCGGGGTGAGAAAGGCGTTCAGCGGCCAGCCGCCGTGGCCGGTCATCGCCTGGACGGCGCTCATGTAGAGGGAGTCGAGGTCGGGTCGTTCCTCGCGGTCGACCTTGATGTTGACGAAGCGCTCGTTCATCTGGGCGGCGATGGCGGGATTCTCGAACGACTCGTGCTCCATGACGTGGCACCAGTGGCAGGCCGAATAGCCGATGCTGACCAGGATCGGCTTGTCCTCGTCCCGCGCCTTCGCCAGTGCCTCCGGTCCCCAGGGGTACCAATCGACCGGGTTGTCCTTGTGCTGGAGGAGGTAGGGGCTCGTCTCATCGGCTAGGCGGTTCGCCACAATATGCTCACTTTCTCTCGCGGAGTCTCGTGATCCAAAGCGCCGCGTCACCGGCGAGGTCGCCACCCCGAACGGGCCGCAAGGGTGGTGCCGTCGGGTGATACCCCACGCGCACTCCGGTCCCGCGCGACATCGCCAATCCCGCGCGCCGTCAGTCCAGCGGTGGCACCAGAGGGTCACGGAGAACCCGCGGTCCGCACCCTGACCAGGTATCGCCCTCAACCGTCATCCTTGGCATGGTACAGGAGGACACCAACGCGCGCTTGGGTGAGGTCGTGGGCTGGATCGATGACCGCGACGGCTGCACCGGGTCGTGAGCGGCGGATGCCGGTGCCCTCGCGCGTCGGGTGTCATGGAGTTCACGCGAGCTCCGCACACACGGGGATCTCGCGCTTCATGTCGTCAAGACAAGACAAGCCAGAGCCTACTGTCGATCAGCTCCCGCACGGCGTCGAGGTGGCCGGCGTGGCCCGCGGTCTCGGTCATGACGTGCAGGACGATCTCCCTCAGACTGTGGAGCCGCCAGTCGCCGACGAGGTTGCCAGGCCAGCAGGCCGGTGCGGCGTCGAGGGGCGTGGCGGCGATGACGTCGTTCGCGCGCTCGATCTCCCGCCGTTATACGTCGAACACGGCTCCGACCGGCACGTCCGGAGCGACCAGCCACGTGTCGGATTCTTCGGCTAGGCCGTCGATGACCGCCCGCTCCCCGACGACGACGGCGCGGAACCAGAACCGCTCCAAACTGGCGAGATGCCCGACCATCCCCAGGCAGGACCATCCGCCGCAGCGCGTCCTCGTCCAGCCCCTCCAGGATCCCGAGCGCGTGATCGCGCTGGGCGCTCAGGTAGGCAAGCAGCGTCTCGATCTCTACACCCGGTGCCGGTTGCGACATCGCGTCCTCCTGGGTTTCAAACGGGCCGGGTTACCGACCCGATTGCCGGCTACCGCGCGATCTCCCAGATGTGGCCGCCGGGGTCGCGGAAGCTGGCGGTGCGAATACCCCACGGCCGATCCATCGGGCCGTTCAGCAATTCCACTCCGCGTGCGGCCAGCTCCGCGCACGTCGCGTCCACGTCCTCCACCTGGATGGTCAGCTGGAGGCGGGAGCCGGCCTCGCGGCTCGCCACCGCGGCGGGCTCGATCAGCTCCCGCGCCGCCGCGGTTTTGAGCAGGTTGACGATCGTGTTCCCGAAGTCGAACACCGCCGAGTCGTCGTCCTCGAACGCCACCGGCAGGCCGAAGACCTCCCGGTAGAACTGCTTTGCGGCCGCCAAGTCCTCGACGAACAGGGTGATGGCGCCGATCGCCCGCGGCCACGACCTGACTTCCGCGACGCTTTCCTGAGCTGCAACCATGAAGGATCTCCTACCGTCCACGCACGACCCTGGTGGGTCGCTTCTGGATAGTCGTTCGGAGCGGCGGCAGATCGACACGACGGACAGCCGGTATCACACCACCCGATCTCAGGCCGAAAGCCGTCCCCGGCCCAGGGCCGCGCGCTCATCGCGCGTTGGCGTGACCGCACGGGCCGCCGACCGCCACGTCGCTGATCGAGATGCGTCCGTGCGCGCTGTGGCTCAGCCGGCACTCGCTGAGGTGGACCGCACCATCGAGCAGACGCGGCGAGAAGCGAGAGACGGCTTGGCGACGCCGCGCGGGGTCGGGGAGGGCTCCATCCAATCGCGCACTCGATGCGCCTGGTTGGTTCCTCACATCGTGAGCGACGATTCCGTCGGGGCGAGCGAGCCGCCTAGAGCCTGTGAGGGACTTCAGAGCAGCCACAGCAATGGCCGCGCGGCGTGCAGTGCGAGCAAGGCGAAGGCGACGTAATGAACCCCCTCCAGGGTGGGATGCAGCCGTTCGTAGTCGCGCGCCAAGCGGCGGAAACGGCCGGTCCAAGCGAAGGAGCGTTCGACGACCCAGCGGCGGGGCAGCAGCACGAAGCGGCGTCTGGCCTCGGGCAACTTGACGACCGCCAGGCGGATGCCGTGGATGTCCGCCGCCGCGGCCGCATCGTTGCCGGTGTACCCCTGGTCGACACAGGCCACCTCGACCGTCTGCCCGGTCGCCATCTGGACGGCTTCAGCGAGCTGGGCGACCTGATCGCGATCCTGAGCATCGGCCGGGGTGGCATGGAGAGCGAGGAGATGGCCGAGGGTGTCCACCGCGGCGTGGACCTTCGCCTCCTTCTTGCGCTTGGCCCCGTCGTACCCGGCCCGCGCCCCGCTCTCGGGCGTCGATTGGAGCGTGCGGCTGTCCATCATCGCCGCCGTCGGCTCCGGCGCCCGGCCTGCGGCCAAGCGCACCAACACCCGCAGATCGTGGACAATCGCGTCGAAGACCCCAGCCGCCAGCCACCGCCGGGTCTGTTGGTAGACGACCCACCACGGCGGCAGGTCGTGCGGCATCAGGCGCCACTGGAGGCCGCCGCGGACGATGAAGCGCAGCCCGTTGACGACCTCGCGCAGGTCGTGCCGCCGTTGCGGGGCGTCCTCGTCCATCAGCGTCAGGTAGGGAGCCACGAAGACCCATTCGTCGTCGGTGGTATCGGTCGGATAGGGCGTGCGGGGAACGGCATCAGTCTCCATCTCCACATGCTACGGCTAGCGCACCCCAAGTGCCTAACAGGCTCTAGTACGACAACGGCACGTGGTGCAGGAGCGTGCGGCGGTCGCGGGAGGAGCCGCGAGGGTGTTGAGCGCGCAGAATCGGACCCGGGGAGCGGAGGGGGCCGGATGGGGGGTCGGCGACGCGCCCGACGGCAATGACGGGACCCTGCGGCGGTGGTTGGAGGGGGAGGGGCAGCTCTAGGTGCTGGCCGTGGCGCGGTCGCGCCCAGTCTGGCATGGGGGGTCCAGGTGCGGGTCGAGGCGCTGCTCGCCGCGGTCCCCGCCGGCGCCTGGGAGCGGATCGAAAGTCGGCGCGGGCAGGAAGGGGCCACGCGTCTCCGACTGGGTCCGGGCGCGGCTACCGTAGCTCACGGACCCAGACCGGGCGTCGTGGCTCGTGGTCCGGCGCGCGGTGGCCGCTCCCACGGATCTGGCGTTCTCTCGCGCCTCCGGCCAGGACGACGCACCCGTCGCCGCGCTGGCGCGCTCCGCCGCCACGCGCGGGGCCAGCGAGACGGGATGCGAGCGGGCGAAGGGAGCGGTCGGGCGGGACCAGGACGAGGGCCGCTCCTGGGCGGGGTGGCACCGCCACGTCACGCGGTGCCTGCTCGCCCACGCCTTCCTGGAGCTCACGCGGGCAGCGGCGGGCGGACCAGGGGGGCCGTCGGCCTGATCCCGCTCACCGCGCCGGCGAGCCGCCGCCTGCTGCGCCTCCTGGCGACCCCGGCGGAGCGGCACGGCGTCCTCCTGCACTGGTCGCGGTGGCGCCGCCGACGCCAGGCCGCGACCCGCCGCAGCCAGGCCAAGCGCCGCCTCGCCCGCTCCAACCCCGAAGTGCCGTTGTAGTACTAATCGCCGTCGCTGTCGCGGTGGGGACGAACGGGCGGCGGTGGGCGCTGGAGGCGGCCGGGGAAGGTGATGACGCGATTGGTGGAGGCGATATCCTGTTGCTCGGCGAGCATTGACCAGGCGTGGTCGATCTCGGCGAACAGCTCATCGGCGTCGAACGGCTTGAGGACCAACCCGGTGCCCTTGTCAAGTAGGTGGCTCTCCATCTGGCGGATGGGCTCGATTGCCGCCGCGCAGACGACGACGGGGATGGGGGCGGTGGTGCGGTCCATCCGCAGCTTCTGAAGCAGTTCGAGGCCGTGGTGCTCTTCGCCGAACATGAAGTCGAGGACGATCAGGTCGGGGGCGATCCGGCTGATCTCGGTGGGATCGACGATGGTGATAGCGGCGAGCGAGACGCGATACCCCTCGCCGACGAGGAGACCGCGGTAGAGGTCGAGGAGCGCCGGCGAGTCGTTGATGACCAGGATGTGTCGTTGGGCGGCCTCGGTTGTCATCAACCCTTCCCTCCCAGCGGGTGATCGGTCGACCGGCGCGAGCGGTTCCCAGCGTGAGCGGGACGGCGACAGCCACGATTTCCAGTCGCCGCCTGGCGGGGCGATTGGCTCCACCGGAGGGAACGTGGATGACGGGGCTGATGATGTCGAGAACGCGTGAGGACGGCTCCGGCAGGGATTGCGGGAAGCATGAGACGAGATGCCCGGCTGGCGCGTGAGGGAATCTGCCTGGTGGGCGTTCTCTGTCGCCGCATCGTCATCGGAGACGCATGGCGTGTGCCCCGCGCCTCCGCCGCTGATGGCGCAAGGCGTGAGCCACGAATAGACGCGTCTCGTCGCATGGGGAGGCGACACGGGCTCCGCGGGGAAGGGGACTCAGTTTTAGGAGGACGGAGGTGAGCGGACGTCGTCCCCACGACACACTCCGCGCGGGCGGGGACACCCCCTGACCAGCGCCGGCCGCACCGGCTGGCATGGCGCCACGGCAAGCGCGTGGCACGATAGCGGACGGGTCGCGGGTTCATATGCGAACGGGTGACCGGCGACGGATCGGGAGCGGCGGGTGTCGCCGAAACTGGTCGCGATGGCCGCGGGACGGCCGGGTGCCGGTACTCCGTGGGAGCGAAGGCTGGCGCAACCGTTGTGACGTTCGCGGCGGCCGTCCTCGAACGGAGAGGCGTGAGGCGGCGAGCGGCGGGGGAGACGCACCAGCGGGGACCGATCGGTCCCCGCTGGTGCGTTGTCCTTTCGAGGAGATTGCCGGCTAGGGAGCGACCTCAATGGTAAGCACCATGCCCGCCTCGTAGTGACCAGGCACATGGCAGGCGAACTGGTACGCACCGGGCTTGGTGAAGGTCCAGGTCAGCGGCTGCTTTGGCCGGGGGCGATCTCAGCGGCTTCGGCGACCTGCCCTCCCGCTTTGAGCGGCTGATCCACGACGCCCTTCGGCTCGATGACCAGTTCGTGCTCCGCCTTGCCGCTATTCGTCGTGACGAAGGTATAGGGCTGGCCAACCTTGAAGGTGGTCTCGGAGGTGGCAACCATGAAGTCGCCCTCCTTCACCTGGACCACGATCGGGGCGCCGCCGGCGGTCGGTGAGGCGCACGGGCTGGCTGCTGGTGAAGCGAGCGGGCTGGAGAGCGGTGAGACAGTGGGATTTGCCGCTGGCGACGCGGCGGGGGAGGCAACCGGTGAGGCGCACGCCCCGCTGGGGTCTTTCTCGGGACTTTGCTGCCCCCGAGTGGTCCCGCCAAGGGCACCCAGCGCGAGCAGCGCGATGAGGGCCGCGGCGAACAGAACACGATGGATCGGCACGTGTGGCAAGGGGTCTCTCCTCGACGATGTGATCGGACGATGACCAGCCGGTGCCGGTCCCTGTGCCGGAGCATAGTACCCCAAGATGAGAACTTTCTTAGAATCTCCTGAGCGGTGGATGAGGACTGAATAGACCCGTGCAGATGAGAGATTGGCCCGGAGCGAGGTCAGCCCCTTCGACCACGTGGCCCCCCACGACCTGCCAGGCGCCGCTAGGAGCGTCCAGAGATCAAGAATCGGACGGGAGCGCGGACGGAGCCACGCTTTACGGCGGGAATGTCGCCGAGTGATGGGAAGCCGGGTCCGATACCGCCGCCGCGGGTTCGCGCTCGGGGGCCGTGGGGTTAGCAACTGCGGTGAGGGAGTTCCCGGGATCCTCCGCGCTGCTATGCTGCCGTCGGAGGTCGGAGGTCGGGGGTCGGAGGTCGGAGGTCGGAGGTCGGAGGTCGGAGGTCGAGCGAGCGGATGGGAATGACGAATGCGGCTGAGAGGTTGCGGCGCGGGGGGATCGGGGGCGTGATGGCGCAGGCGACGGACATTGGCGTGGCGATCCTGATCGGCCTGGCCGCGTCGCTCCAGGTGGCGCTGCTGGGGGCGTTGGGTCGGGGCCGTGGTCCGTCGGAGGGGGTCTGGATCTCGCTGCTGGGAACGGTGACCGGGTTCGCGATCCTGTCCGGGCTGCGCGCGTTGCGGAGCGGGCCGGCGCTGGCGGCACCGTTCGACCGGGTTGGGGTGTTGGCGCTCGTCGCGCTGGCGACCGGCGGTTTGCTGGCGCTAGCGTTGCGTGGCAGCGCGCCTGGCTTCGCGGCGACAGGTCTGCTGGCGCTGCCGTTCCTGTTTGGTGCCTCGGTGCTCGGGCCGCGCCTGGGGATTGGTCTCTACCTGGGGGCCGTGATCGCCGGCCAACTGGTTGGCGGAGTGGTGCTCGATCATATTGGGGCCTTTGGGGCGGAGGCGCGTCACGTCGACGCGATGCGGATCGCCGGCGTGGCGGCGCTGCTGGTTGGGGTCGGCCTGATCCGCGGCGCGCGCTGAGTCCAGCGAACAAGAGCGTCCTGCCGCCCGGGCTGGGGTAGCGCGGCGACGGCCGGCCCACTCGTCGGGTGCCACGCACCGTACTGACGCGCTGGCGGGGGCGCTGGTCCCTCCCGACGCCGGTGGGGCGACCACGGCTGACGGCGAGAACAGTTCCAAACGGGGACGTTTCTCGCGGCGACCTCATGCTCGCCCCGTGTGACAAGCCTGGAGATGGGCAGAAGAGGTGGTATGTGGTCGAGCCGTACCTTAAGGACGCCCTACCCGAAGCGTGCTACGCGCCGAAACGAGCCGGACGCCACCGGGACACTCCCTACCGATGATCCCCACGCGGGCCGGGACTCGCGGCGCGCGACGCCGCGGAGCCGGCCGGTCCGCCCGCCTGACCGCGCTCGACTGGCGGAGCGTCGTCTGCCGGGCGTGACGTCCTCGCAGGCGCAGAGGTAGCGTCCTCCTGGCGGCGGGCGCCGATGCCGTCGAGGAGGACATCAGCGATGGTGGCGGCGACCTCGGCGCCGGGTGGCGGCCGGTCGCCGCCGAACTTCGCCAGTCGCGCCTGACCGTAGATCATCCCGAAGAAGAGCTCGACGGCGAGCGCGGGGTCGATGGCGCCCATCTCCCCCGCGGCGGCGGCGCGTTCCAGGGCGGCGCGGACGACGCCCCAGGGGTGCGGGCTCTCGCCCAGCAGTGCCGCGCGACGCTCCTCGGAGACGCTCTCGTGGAGGTCGGTCATCAGCCGCCCGACGTCGGACCGCGTCGCGGCGAGGACGTAGGTGGCGATGCGTCGCAATTGCTCCCGCAGCGACGTGCCCGCCGCCAGCTCGGCGGAGAGGCCGGCGCGGACGGCCGCGAACTCGTCCCGCATGACCCCAACGAAGAGGTCTTCCTTGTCCTTGAAGTGGTGATAGAGGGTCGCTTTGTTCAGTTGCGCGGCGTCGGCGATCTGCTGCATCGAGACGGTGGCATAGCCCTGGGTCGTGAAGAGGGCACGCGCCTCGCGCAGCGCGCGCGCCCGACCATCCGCCGGCACGTCATTTCGGCTGTGTTCGGTTGAGACCATGTCGCCTCCGTGCCGGGGCGGGCCGCATCTGGTTGACGGACGCCCGCGATTCTCAGTATAGTTGCCTCCGGTCTTCCCAACCAACCGGTTGGTTGGCGATCTGTCAATCGTTGATTCCGTGGTCGTCCGCGCAGATGGCGACCAGGTAGCGGGAGTTCTCAGCATGGTGAGCCGAACCGCCGACCGGGAAACGCTGGCCGTTGCCCCCGTCGGAACGGAGGTGGACGACGGGCCACGGTACCTCTCCCACCAGCAGATCGTCGTCGTGCTGATCGGGTTGATGGCAGGGATGCTCCTGGCGGCGCTCGATCAAAGCATTGTTGGCACGGCGTTGCCGCGGATCGTCAGTGACCTGGGCGGTTTAGACAAGCTGTCGTGGGTGGTGACGGCGTACCTGCTGACCTCGACCGCGGCGACCCCGTTGTGGGGCAAGATCTCCGACCTGTACGGCCGGCGGCCGATCTTCCAACTGGCGATCGTGCTCTTCCTCGTCGGCTCGGCGCTGTCGGGGCTCAGTCAGAATATGCCGGAGCTGATCGGTTTCCGCGCGCTGCAGGGGATCGGCGGCGGTGGCTTGATGGCGATCGCCTTCAGCGTCATCGGCGACATCATCCCGCCGCGCGAGCGCGGCCGGTACCAGGGCTACTTCGGCGCGGTCTTCGGCGTCTCCAGCGTCGCGGGGCCGCTGCTCGGTGGCTGGTTCACGGACGGGCCCGGCTGGCGGTGGATCTTCTACATCAACCTCCCGGTTGGCGCCGCCGCGCTGGTGATCACCTCGCTGGCGTTGAAGCTGCCAGTCGTTCGCCGGGAGCACCGGATCGACTACCTGGGGGCGGCGGTGATCGTGGCCGCGGTCTCGGCGCTGTTGCTCTACCTCGATTGGGCCGGCACGAACTACGGCTGGATGGCGCCGGGACCGCTGGCCCTGGTGATCGGGGCCGTGGTGCTAGCGGGGCTGTTCGTCGTCGTCGAGCAGCGGGCGGCTGAGCCGATCATCCCGATGCGGTTGTTCCGCAACGCGATTTTCAGCATCGGCAATCTCTACGGCTTCCTGGCCGGGGTGGCGATGTTCGGGGCGATCATCTTCCTGCCGCTCTTCCTGCAGGCGGTGATGGGGATGTCGCCGACACGATCCGGGCTGGCGATGCTGCCGGTGGTGGTTGGTCTCTTCGCGACCTCGATCAGCTCCGGTCAGCTCATCACCCGGACCGGCAAGTACAAGATCTATCCGATCCTGGGGGCCGTGATCCTGATCGTGGCGTTGCTGCTGCTCGCCCGGCTGCGGGTCGATACCCCGTACTGGCGGGTCGCGCTCGACGAGTTCGCCTTCGGCGCCGGGCTTGGGTTGACGCTGCAGACGATCGTCGTCGCCGTCCAGAACGCCGTCCCGTTTCGGGACCTCGGCGCGGCGACGAGCTCGACGACGTTCTTCCGGCAG